>Ga0315280_10006617_pt1 | contig 15923 bp, 15 predicted proteins | sample YL17G06_40_MG_FD_203697 | JGI IMG/M metagenome (GOLD analysis project Ga0315280, IMG submission 203697) | Sediment microbial communities from Yellowstone Lake, YNP, Wyoming, USA - YL17G06_40 | ecosystem: Environmental > Aquatic > Freshwater > Lake > Sediment | place: USA: Wyoming | collected... | reverse complement strand
TTGAGGACACGCCATTCGTGACCATTTCAGCCATTTTGATGCCCCAATACCATTTTTTCTGGGAATCCCGAAAAAACGGCTTCACCATTTGACCTACAAGCGACGCGCTCGAGCCGGCCCATGTCAGACTACGGCCTCCGCAGCCCGCACCAGCGCCGCCGAGGTCCCGAAGTACGCCACGTGCGGCGTCCGATAGCCGAGCGTCTCGTGCGGACGTTCTTCATTGTAAAACCGAAAATAAGCAGCCAGCTGCCCCCCGGGCCTCCATGACCGTCGCGTAATCGTGAAGATAAACGTCCTCGTACTTGACCGAACGCCAGAGGCTTTCGACAAAAATGTTGTCGTACACCCGGCCCCGCCCGTCCATGCTCACCTTGATCCCTTCACTTTCCAGAACCCCGACAAACTCGGTGCTCGTAAACTGGGCTCCCTGGTCGGTGTTGAAAATCTCAGGCTTCGAGCACCCAAGGGCTCGGCGTAGCGCCTCCAGACAAAAAGCCTTGTCCAGGGTCGTCGAAAGCTCCCACGAGAGAACATACCGGCTGTGCCAGTCCAGGATCACCACCAGATAAGCAAACCCATGCGCCAACCGGATATAAGTGATATCGGCGCACCAGACCTCGTCCGGCCGTCCGATCGTAACCCCTTGAAGCAGATAGGGATAGATTTTATGGCCCGGCCAAAGACAGCCGCGGCTTGGGATATATCGGCATCAGCCGCATCAGGCGGCGGACTCTTTTCCGATTCACCCGCTGGCCGTTCCGCTTGAGCCAGGCCGTCATCCGGCGCCCCCCGTAGAACGGCGTCTTCGTGAACTGCTCGTCGATCAGACGCATAAGCCGCAGGCTGTCTTCATCTTCCCCCGCCGGCTCATAGTAGAAAGACGACCGTGAAAGGTCCAGAAGTTCGTACTGCCGAGAGATGGGGATCATTGGCAAGTCCGGCTCAACCTGCTCCCGCTTCAAGACGAGAGGAGCGTCTGCGATTTTTTTTTAAGCCACTCCAGCTCCACCTTGAGCTGGCCGATCTGCCGGCAAAACTCGGCCTCAAGCTCATCCCGGGCTTTCTCCTGCTGGGGACGCCGCTGCGAAAAAAGCTCCGGCAACATCTCTAAAAGATGAGCTCGCCACTGGCGGATCTGGTTGGGATGGACGCTGAACTCAGAGGCGATCTGAGCGATCGTCTTCTCCCCCTTGACCGCTTCCAGGGCGACTCTGGCCTTGAAGGCCGCGTCGCGTCTCCTTCGCATGTTGACCATTATAAACCATACCTCCTTCGCAAGATATAGCAGGCCAAAATGCTCCTATACCCCCTGTCCAGTCTTGGGGGAGTATTTCAGCTGGGGGCTTCCTGGCAGCGATGCAAGGTCCACTTCATGCGCAACATCTTGGCCAGAGTCCCGCATAGGGAGAAACGCCGCTTCGCGGCCCATCTGAAAGAGATCTGGCTCCAGTCGGACACCAAAAGCGCCAAGAGAGCGGCCGACGGGCTCGAGGAGAACTATGGGAAGCGTTTCCCGAACGCCATCCGGTGCCTGGAGGAGGGCCTGGAGGACTCGCTGATGTTCTATGACTTCCCCGAGGTGGACCCGAAGAGAATCTCGTCGACCAATGGGCTGGAGCGGCTGATCCGTGAGATTCGCCGGAGGAGTCGTGTGGTTGGTGTCTTTCCTTCGGTGGAATCCTATGTTCGCCTCACGACTTGCTATCCGCTCGAATATGCCGAAGACTGGGAAACCGAACGAACCTACATCCGGGAGGACAAGGTCCCCGGGTCTATGGAAAGGGTTCATGAACTCTTAACAGCTCACTCCGCTAACTGAAGAGGGATACGATGGCTTTAAAGTTGCGAACAAATCTTGACATGACCTTTGTATTCTAATAATTAACTAACATATTGCATTTTTTTAACAAAGTATTAAGAATAATACTAAAAAGTGAGGAAAGCATATGGAAAAGAAAGAACCTGAGCTAATCGATTACCTTAGGATTATTTGGAAGCGAAAATGGATTATCGGCATTGGAACTATCGTTCTCATGGCTGCCGCGTTGGTATTCAGCTTTCTGGTCAAGCCTGTTTATGAGATAGATGCCATTATCCAACCTGGAAATTTTTTTGTTCAGGATCAGCAAGGGAAATTCGATCAGGTCGTCGTTGAATCCCCCCAACAAATTGCTGACAAAGCGCGGCGTAAATCGTATGATGCGATGATCGCAGCTAAGTTGGGAAAAGATGAGGGCGTCCTGCCCGAGATAAAAGCTGAAAACATTAAGAACACGTTGTTGACCAGATTATGGGTCAAGAGCAGCGATACAGAGCTGGGAAAGGGGGTCCTGCGGGCGATCATCGACATGGTAAGGGAGGACATCGACTTGAAGATTGAGGTTGAAATCAAGAACCTCGATGCTTCCATAAAGAATAACGAAATACTCAAACAAAGAAGCATCGAGGAGATAGAAATCTTGGGCAAGAAGCTGAAAATCACTGCTCAGAGGAAGAAAGACATACAGATAGAGATGGAGTCGTTGAAAGGAAAGATAGCAGAGCTGGAGAGGGAGCAATTAAGCGTCCTCAAGAAAGAGGATAGAACAGAGATTGAGAGTATGGCTATGCTGCTCTACTCAAATGAAGTGCAGCAGAGCCTGCAGTACTACGAGGTCTTGGATGAAAAGCTCAGTAGAGAAAAACTCCAGGAAGAAAACATCACTTCGGCGGTTAAAGAGGAACTGTCAAAAATTAATCAGTTTGATAATACGATTAAAAACCTGGAAGAGAGGAAAGGCAGGATTGACCGCACGAAGGTCATTAAAAATCCGAGCGTTGGCAGCGAACCGGTCTTTCCCAGGACAGGACTGAATGTCCTCGTCGCGTTTATAGCAGGAATGATTATTTTTACCCTTGTTGCCTTCCTCATGGAATATATCAAGAAGAGCGAACCAGAAAGAATCTGAAAGAGTAATAAAATAAGCCCAGGTGGAAATTCTTACTTTCTGATCTCGACAAGCACATAAGGGTTGAAAAAAGTGGGGAGCAGGAAACGGGGCAGGTGGTTGCAATAGAGCGTGACGAGCCGCCTGAATGCCAGAGGCCTTATCCGAGTGAATGCAAAGAATCCTTTCAAGCGCTGGGGATAGAACGCTCGTGCTCCTCCGTGTTTGCAGAATAACCTCTCTGTTTCTGAATAGGAGAGCAGATGGTATCTCCCCCAGGTCGGGTGGACATTCAACCCGGTCTTCTCGAATAGGAAGCTCCTCAGTCGGGATGGAGGACTGAGGACATCACGCGGCCCGTGCTGAATGTCTATAGGAAAATGCTTGTTGGGGCAGGAGATGAGAATCCGTCCTCTCGGCCTGGTGACTCTAAGGATTTCGTTTGCATACTTCTGGCGTTCCTTGTCGCAGTGGTTAACGAGAGTGCAATGGCCGATCTGGGTGCCGATGTGCTCGATGACTCCCAAGGAGAAGATTACGTCAAAGAAATTATCGGGAAAGGGAAGATGCGCGGCGTCACAGCAAAAAAAGTGATCAGGATCGTTCCTCGCCTTTGACCAGAATCGAGAGAGGTTGGGCAAGTCCACACCATACGCTTCATACCCCTCCTCCAGCAGCTTCATAATTCCCCTGCCGATTCCGCAGCCGACATCTAAGACACGACTGAATGGCTCTCGGGAAAGATAGCCTTTGATGTACTCTTCATATACTCTGTCACCACACTCATGCTGGATCGTTGCGTAATCTTCAGTTACAGATTCAACCCCGTAGAGTGTGGAGTTGAGGATGAAGTCAAAATACTCATACCTGTTTGCGACAAAAACTTGGTTACATACCTCGCAGCGCAGGGAATTTTCTCCTGGAACGAGCGGAAGATGACACTGGGGACAGACGAGGGTTTTTGAAATCTCAGTGATGTCAACCATGGTTTCTTGTTTTAGACCTCTATATTAAGAATGATGCCCTTATCTTCTGGCTGTTTCTCTAAAAAGTGTTTCATAGCTATGGGCAATCGAGTCCCAATTATACTGTTGGCCTATCCTTTTCTGAGCCCTTTCTCCATATTCATGGATGATTTGGGGATTATTGAGCACATACCTGATTTTCTCCCTTAGGTCCTCGACGTCATTTCTCTTATAGATGAGACCACATTTCCCCAGAACCTCGATATTTTCGGGTGTTCCGTTGGCGATGACACAGTTGCCAAACCCCATGGCCTCAATCAGTGCAGGATGCGTTCCACCCACTTCGGTGGCGTGGATATAGCAATAGGCATGAGACTGCAGCTCCCTGTATCCCTGGCCAAAAACATATCCTGTAAATATAATCCGCTTATCCTTCGTCTTCTTCAAAGACTCTACGTATTTCCGGGCATAGGGAGCGTCACCGACGATGACGAGGGTTTTATCGGTTTTGACCTTTTCGAACGCCTTGATGACAAGGTGGGCATTATTCTCTGGCTCGAGCCGACTGATGTAAAGGATGTATCCACGAGATTGGATTCCGAATCTCTTTAAGGCTTCATCCGAAGAGACTCTTGTCGTATAAGCACCGTAAGGGATGAACGTCGAATCCTTTCTGTACCTTCTTCGGTAATAATCCTGGATGGCTCTCGCATCTGAAACGATTCTGTTGGGGAAGATCGCGGAGAAGAATTCACCCGAAAGGTACCAGAGTTTTCCGATCAGGCTCCACTTCTTTCTCCTGCGCTCAATCCCATCTACATTCACGACAACTCTTTTCCCTGTCAATCGCGGGAGAAAGGAGAAGATGCTGTTTGCTGCATTCAGGATGAAAATAATGTCATATCTTTGGAATAGAGCATGCAGAACGCACAGGAAGGTGTGGAAAACAGTGTCTATGTATTTATGGCTGATGGTCGGAAGGACGATGATTCGCACCCCTTTGTAATACCGTCCTCTGTATTTTATGATGTTTGAGCGGCCGTAGACGGTCACAGAGTGGCCTTTTTTCGCTAACCTTGGAGCCAACTCTTCGATAAAAGTCTCAAAGCCGCCGTATTTGGCGGGTATGCCTCTAAATCCCATGACCGCTATATTCATTATGCCAACCTGACCTTTAACGGGCTTTTCGTGCGAAAACGAGCATTAAGTCCAGCGGATTCAAGTAAAACATCCTTTGCTCCAATCTCAACCATCGAGCGAGCATAGACAACAGACGCGCTGGCTTTGGAGACAGTCGCTCCAGCCTGTTCAGGAAGAATTGAACGCTGACCCGATTCCCGACGTTCACAATGCGGGAGACCACAAACCCGTTTTTTTCCAGGAGGGCTACAATCGTTTTTTTAGAGAAAAAGTAGTAATGAACGGGAATGAGCTGCCGCCATTTTTTTCCTAAGATTTTATAAGGAAGGCTGTCGATGTTTGGCGTCTCGATGGCCAATAACCCGCCTTTTCTTAGGATTTTTCTTATCTCCGAAACCGTACCGCTGGGATCGAGGAGATGTTCAATGACATGCAGCGAGACAACGATGTCGATAGAATCGGGGTCGATCTCTGCCTCAGCGAGGGTCTGAGTGAATACGTTAAGGCCGAGCACCTTGCGGGCAAAATTAGAAGACCGCTCGTTGGGTTCTACTCCGATGACGGTATAGCCATACCGCTTAGCCTCCTCAAGGAAAAGTCCCTCTCCACACCCTACCTCAAGGAGCTGGATGGATTCTCTCGGCCGGGCCCATTCGTTGTTTATCAATTTAATGCGCCCTGCGAAATTGAATCTTTTATTATTCCTTTCTGCATGTTCCAGATCGAGTTTGACGTGTAATTTTCCCTGAGCGATCGTGATTTCCCTTGCGTAGGCTTCGTTCCGCTCTTCGTGTGCCTGGTGGTCCTGGATCAGCTCACGACTCCGTGAGATATCTACACAGACCAGGCCACACTCTATGCATTGCACGAGCGGTCCGCTCAGCAACTCATGCTCAAACAATAAAACGTGGCTGCTACTGCCGCAAAGGTTACAGGCGATCATTGCACCCTCAGTCTATTTCTCCCTGGCGGTGAACGGCTTCATAGACTTTGAGCGTTTTGCGGGCTGCTGCTTCCCAGCTGAAATGACGTGCCCTATCCAGCCCTTTTCTCCTCATATTTTCCCTGATATTGGCGTCTGAAATAATACTGACTATTGCCTTGAGCATTTCCTCTTCATTGTCTGGGTTAATTAACACTCCTGCGTCGCCTACAATTTCTGGGATTGAAGAAACATTGGATGTGACCACCGGGCAGCCGCAGGCCATTGCCTCGAGGGGAGGCAGTCCGAAGCCCTCAAATAGAGAAGGATAGACGAACACCTCGGCGGCACTGAAGACAAGAGGAAGGTCTTCCTCCTCAATGAAGTCGGTGAGGATGATGTCCTCTTTGTATCCAGAGTTCTCGATATTTCTCAAGGTTTCCCCATAGAGGAAGTCCTTTTTCCCTCCGACCACCAAGAGCACATCGATCCTTTCCCTGTTCCTTAGCATGGTGTAAACTTTGATGAGAGTTTTCAGGTTCTTCCTCAAGTTCAACCTGCCCAGCGTGAAGATAAATCTTTTGTTAACTCCGTACTTCTTCAGCACAGCCTGCTTCCTTTCATCATAAGGATCCACCAATCTGAAGGAGGAAGGAGGACTGTAGGGTGTTACTTCTATTTTCGCCTCATCAACTCTACACCGTTTGGCGATATCCACTTTTGAGTGCTGCGATCCACAGAGTATTCTCTCTGCTCTTCGCGCGTTTGGAGGAACCAAAAGCCTTGAGCGAAATCGTTCGAACCGGTCAAAACTCTCAGGAAAATGGAGGAATGCCAAGTCGTGAATGGTGAGGACCAGTTTCCCTTTATGGATCGGAGGCGCGATATACTGGACGTGGAGGACATCCAGGTTATCGGAAAAGCTCCTCCTCCCTAAGGATAGGGGAATCCTGATAAGCGGATTCTTCGGTCTGAGGATTCTGATGTGAAAATTTGCCCTGCTTCTTAATCGGTCATAGAAAGGGTGATGTGCATCCGTCACGTAGAGGAAGTATTCATTCCGGTCATCAATCTGCGCCAGTCCGTCTATGAGCCCGCGAATATACGTGCAATTTCCGGTTCCATCTTTTTCTGCAGCATGGGCATCAATTCCGATTCTCATCCAGCTCTTCCTTGTATATTGTCCGTGGGTCTTCCATCTTTTATCGCCTTGACTATTACCGCACAGCCGTTCCCACTCTTCTCCCTCGTGCTTAAATAAGCATCCAGGCCGTGCGCTATTTTCAGGATAATAACTCTCGGGAGAAACGGCGCCAACAAACGATAAAGATTGAGGGCGTTCAGCTTCCCAAGTCCGACGAGGCTGACCAGTTCGAGAAGGTCGAGATGTTTGAGCGACGACGGCGGAAGGTAGTTCTTGACAAATGTCACCTGCAGGCCGTGTTTTTGGAGAATCGCCTTCCATTCGGTGACCGGCTTTATCGACCAGTGCTTGAGGATGTTCGACTTCCACCTGATATACCATTTCCTCTTCAAGAGGAGTGATGTGTTGTAACAGGGAGTCCAGGTCGTAAATACGAAAGCGCCGCCCATGGCCAGGACGCGGGCTATCTCACGGATGAAGCGTTCAGGCTGGTCGATGTGTTCTATGACGCAGTTGCTGATGATGGTCTTGAAATAACCGTCAGGGTAGGGAATAGTGCGGCCGTCAACACAATGGAGTGAAGAGAACGCGCCCGTTCTCGAGGCTTTCCTGACCTCCTTTGTGCTAATGTCAATGCCCACATCAACTTTTCCGAAAACCGTGGCCACGAAGTTGCCGTCTCCGCACCCAATGTCCAGGGAGGGCGGCCTTACGGTGAGGTTCTCCTTCATCTGGACGGATTCAAATGCTCTCACGGCCGCCATGTGAGGAGGCCAGATTCTCAAATATTTTTGCAGGTAGGATCTGAATTCATCCATATTAGTTTTTTCCCAAATCCAGGAAACCTCGTGATAAAATGTACATTTGATATGCTCTCTGCATCAACTCTTTTCTCTGAGTAAAGAGCGAGGCAAGGAAGTAGAACACAGACCTTAACAAAAACCCGCCGGCTGCAATTAGCCGGAAGAGCAATGTCTGCACAACCCCCTTTTCTGCCCTCATATAGGCAATTAGGGCTTTGAGCCATCGGTCAGAGACATCCTTTGTGCTGGCGCCGTGGTAATGAACTATTTCCACATAAGGCAGGTAGTAGATATCCCAGCCGCCTTTCCTTATCCTTCCACACCACTCCGCATCCTCAGCGTACATGAAATATGATTCATCGAAGCCCCCTGTGCTGTCGATGACCTCTTTCCTGACCAGCATGCAAGTTCCAGCTACCCAGTCTATTCTGATCGGCTTTCCCAGCAGCTTCACTTTTCTCTGGTCGACAAACAATCCTCTATACGTGCGGGGAAAAAGCACAGACAGAAAGAAAAAGTAATTGAAAGCAGTCTGGAGCGACGGGATGTAGCCTCCTCCCGGCTGAAAGCCTCCATCAGGGTAGCAAAGCGCAGGCGCGACCGCTCCCGCCTTTTCGTTTGTCTCCATAAATTCAAGCATCGTCTTGATTGTCTCGCTCCGTAAAATGGCGTCAGAATTTAGGAGTAGCACGCACTTAGAATTTCCTGCTAACTTGAACGCCTGGTTGTTTGCCCGGGCAAACCCGACATTCTCCTTGTTTTCGATCAGGAGGACATCCGGGAATGATTCCCTGAGCATTTCTACGCTCCCATCTTTGGAGGCGTTGTCGACAACGACGACCTGGAATGAGAGCTGCTCCAGGGAAGAAAAAACAGCGCTAACGCACTGGCGAAGGAGGTCTTTTGTATTCCAGCTGACAATAATAGCGGTAAGGTTGAAGTGCTGGCTTGTTATTCCTATCATTCTTTTATTGAAGAAGTTAAAGGCCCCCTGCTGCGGGCAAAAAAATGAATAATTGCCAGCAGGATGATCGTCCACAAGATTTCAAAGTTCAGGTAATCAGTCCGAATGCCCAAGATGAACGTTATGGTAATTGCCCCCAATACCAGGTAATGGAAGGGGTGTTTCCTTCTCCTTGCCAGAAGATACACATGTTCATAGACAATTCCCACGAGAAACATACCCACCATGATTCCGACCAGACCGAAGTCTGCATACTGGGCGGCAAGCATCGTGGCTGCCATGCCCACTCCCACAAACTCCAGACCTGCCATGTCCTTCAGGATAACACCGGGCGGAGGCTGGTTCCCGGGAAAGGGCATCAGAAAGGGAGCTAAGTGCAACTTCCCCCACTGATATCCGTACTGACTGGGAATCATTTCGAGAACCCTGGCAAACCCCTCTGGTCCATGCTTGAAGTCCCGAAAAACAAAATAGACCCAGTAAAAAGCAGGTTTGTAGTTCCTCTGGGCGAGGTCGTCGAGCGTCGCCGACCCCCAAACCCTGTACACACGCAGTAAATTCATGGACCCAATGAATACCAAGCTGATGAGGACGAGGAATGCCACAGCCTTCATCGAGATCTTCTTCACTATGTAGTGGAATAACACGATTCCCGGAACGAGCTGGCGGATCAAACTTGTTCTCGTTCCGCTGAGAAGCGCAAGAACGAAAGAGAGAATAAGCAAACCGGCAAAGGGAAGACGGTATTTCTTGAACAGTATGAGCCCGGCGACTGAGACCATGAAGACAATTTCTGTAGACATAGCGATTTCACCGAGATATCCGCTTGCGGATACGTCGAGCCTCGTGGCAAAGATATCCTTGGACAGAAGAGGAATTCCTGATTTTAGGTAGATTAAGGACCTCGCAACCACCGCCACGCAGAAGATTGCAACTGTCGTCACCAGCAGCCTCCGGCCATCCCATTTTTTCTTGCCTTCGCCGTTTTCCTGCTTCCAGACCATCGACTTGAGAAGGGGAATTGCACATCCAACAGAGAAACAGATAAGACCTAAGAGATAATAAAACCACTGCTGAGAAGAAATTATATATTCATCCTGGAGTAACGAGCCAATGAATAGATAAAAAACGTAGGCGAGAGGAAATATGTACAGAGGAGAGAAAATGTCAATTTTTTTCAACCTCAGCACAGTATAGACGGCAATGAGCGCTATAATTATAATTAGTAAGAGCTGGATGAGTATAACGCTATCCATTGAGGCCGCCTTCGCCGGCCAAGCGTTCAATCAATATATCCCATCCCTTTCAATTTTTCCCAAATCTTTTTCCTCTCCTCCTGGGAATACTCTTCCTCTGATAAAGATTTATACTCGGTATCGATCGGATGGTAGACCGGAGGGTGCTCTTTCCAGTACTCCTCCTCTATCACCTCCTGGAGAATCCTACCATCCATCTCTTTGGGAACAGGGAGCCCGAGCAGGTAAAGAATGGTAGGTGCCAGGTCTATGATATCTGCATGCCCAAAATCGTGGGTTCTCTTGATGTGAGGGCCGCGGATGATCGCAATCCCGTTTTTCCGGTGTCCTCCACTGACGAGCGGAGGCTTGCTGGATGAGCATACCTTATAGCCTGAGCGCGCTATTGAATCAGTTGATTTGAGGCCGCTGATAACGAAATCCTGACGCCACTCCACAAAGATATCCGGTGCCTTATGCACATGTTTTCCGTAATAGATTTCCTCTCGCCGGTATGCTTTTCTCACTACCTGCTCTCCGTTCCGGATATCCTTCACCTTCGTTAGATTTTCGATAACGAAGTCCCTGAGCCGGTCATACTCCTCTCCAGGCTGAACTGTTCCCTTTGGCTCGCGTCCCTTGAGGTTAATCCAGAGCTCGTCTCTTGCTCCATCACTGTACACCTTTGTCGCTGGCCAGTCGATGTGCTGATAGACGGAGGCGGCCTCCACTTTCTCCCTCATCCTGGGCAGCAGTTTTATTAGCCTGAGCTTTATTTCCCGGGAGAAGCGTTTGTCGATGAAATGGTACAAGGCTTGAATAGTGCGAATGAAGATCTCCCTCCAGTTCTGATTTTCACTATATTTTAAAAGGCCCATTTCAGCGAGCCAAGGATTCAAGTACTCTGCGCCCCGCTGATTGAAGTCTGCTCCATGGTCAGACATGACAAATACCGTTGCATCGCCAGCGCTGTTCAGGAGATCTGAAATTGCGCAATCTATTTTCTGGTAAATCTTGAAAATGGAGTCTCCGTAGCGACTGAAGCCTTCTTCTGTGTGCTCGGGATGAGTTGGGTCCATGTCTTTCCAGAAAAAATGCTGAACTGCATCGCTGGCTCTAAAAACGACGATGAAAAGATCCCAAGGGAAATGGCTCATTAAGTATTTCGCATACCTTTTTCGGATTTCTTCTGTCTTCAAAAGGAGATCCACAGCAGCATCCTTTTTCCCCGCCTTGATGAGCCCAGGGATTCCTGGCTCGATGACGTAGTCTCCCAAAATGGACCGTAGCCGCTGGGCCAGTCTTGGAGGGTGGATAAATCCTTTGCCCCAGGTTTCCGGGCAATCAATTCCCGCAATCATGAAGCCATTAACCGGTTCGGCAGGATAGCTCATGGGGACGTTCATGACCCCGACGTTTTTTCCCGATTCACTGGCATAGTTCCAGATAGCCTTGCTTCTACGGAAGCTCCCGTTTAGGTATCGTCTCTGGTAGGTGCCGAACACTGGTTCATCGAAATAGAAAATTCCGTGCTTGCCGGGGTTAGTCCCGGTGGCAAAAGAAACCCAGGCAGAGGCACTGTTTGTGTTGGGAGTCGATCTAAGAATACCGTGGGCTCCTCCTTCCAACAGCCCGGCTAAAGCAGGCAGTTTACCCTCGGACACCCAGGGCTCTATCAGGTCAAAGGTGGCTCCATCAACGCCGATAATAAGAACTTTGCCTGTTTTTGCCATTATCCTGGATAATTCGTTTCTCGTAAAAGCAATTTTAGCATATTCGGATGAATTTGAAAGATTTAATCACAAAGGACTGACTTGTAGAAAAATCAGGACGTTCTTAGATCGGTTATCAGCGTTCCCGTCACCCAAAATTGGCAAGTTGTGAAAGTCGTTATTCCTGATATAGAAATTATTCGCTTTTCCTGGGAGAATGTGAACAATTAAGCCGGGCGGTTTGAAATATCCGCGTTATTTTGAGGCTAAAAGTTTAGCCCTGAACTTTTCGAGGATGATCTTGTCTTCATCCTCGATTCCCAACGCATACATCAGCGAGGCGTAAGACAGGAGATAAATCACGGACCCTATCGCAATCGACAGAAGGGAATTCTCTGCCCTAAAGAGGAACTTTGTTAGAAGCAAAATGATTATATATGCGACTCCTCCGGCGAGAACAGGTTTGTATAGATCTGCACGAAAGGGATGCATCCGATAGAGGGCATACACCTCGATTATCATAATGATGTTTACTGCGCTAACAGATGTAAGGAAAGAGAGGGCTGCCCCGACAATTCCGTATGGAGGGATGAGAAGAACGTTTAATCCGATGTTGAGAAGAGCTGCGATAAAATTATTGATGAGGTTTAGCCTCGATTTCCCTGACATCATAATAAGAAAACCTGAGGAGCCGAGTGCTGAATTCACTAGCTGCGCGATGCTTAGCAGGACCAGACACGTGGCTCCGGGGATATATTTCTGCCCGAACAAGTGAAGTATGTCTGAGGCAAAGAAAAGCATCAGGAGACAGAGGGGCAAGCTCAAGGAGAAAATCCATTTGGTGACGATTTTAAAGAGGCGAGCAAGTTTCTCAATTTCCTTTCTGTTGTAAAGGTCGGCGACGATGGGGGAGAATATGGCGTTGAACGATATGAGGATAACCTCCCCCAACAACGCTGTCCGGTGGGCGGCGCTGTAGATTCCCACTTCATCCGAGGCTTTAAAATAGCCAATCATCAGAATGTTGATCCAGATGACAATAAGGCCGAAAAAGTCGGCCAGCAGAAGGGGCCAGGAAAAATTGAGAATATCTCGTGACTCGAAAATGGATTTCAGGCCTTTATCTGTCAGAGACGGAAAGATTTTTTTAATAAAGTATAAAGCCAGCACCGTTCCCAGCACGAGAGAAATAACGAAGGAAAATACTGCGCCGTATAGCTTCCATCCTATGACGGCGACCCCGATGACCAGAAGAATTCTGGACGCTGGTTCGAATAATTCCCTTACATATACCCTGTAGCGCATGATCTTGAAACCCTGCGTTGCAAAGACCAGTATGGTGGTGAGGGCTGTAAAGGGAACGGCGACGGCAAACAGGCGGAGAATGGACGCCAGTTCGGCTTTGTGGAAGACGGCCGTAGCGGCGAAACGAGAAAGGGTGAGAATGAGTATTCCCAGACCGAAACCGACAGCGAGTGTAGCACGCAGGGAAAAGAGAATAGTCCCTTTTATTCTTGGCTCGTCCCCTACGCCCTGATAGAGGGCAACATAGCGTAAAACTCCACGATGGAGGCCAAGGGTGGAGATGATTTCCGCTAGCTTGAGGACGCTGAGTCCTAGGAAGAATAGCCCGAACAAGTCCGGCCCTAGGTTCCGGGCCACGATGAATTCGAAGAGAAACCTCAGCCCTGCACCCAGGATCATGCCGATAAAGATGGTGCCTGCCCCCCTGGCAATGGTCGTAATTTCTGGAACGGGTATGGCGCTGCTATTTGAAGTTTTCAAGAGGATTTTTCCGGACTCAATACGCGCCTTTCTTTGAGAAAAGAGCTTTAATGCTCTTTAGGAGAATGACGATATCAAGCCAGAGGGACCAGTTATTGACATAATATTTGTCGAGCGCCATCCGCTCTTCAAAGGAAAGTTCTGACCTGCCGCCGCTCTGCCAGAGTCCCGTGATGCCCGGCTTAACCTTCCCTATGATTTTCAGGAAGGGACCATTCCCCTCAAGTTCTTCGAGGATATAAGGCCGCGGGCCGACCAAGCTCATCTTTCCCTGCAGGATGTTTAAAAGCTGAGGGAGCTCGTCAATGCTATATCTCCTGATGATTCTTCCTACTCGTGTTACCCGGGAGTCGGACTTCCTTAGCTTCTTGTATTTTCGCCATTCTTCGCGTGCTTCATGATTGTTCTTGAGATGCTCTTCTAATCTTTTATCGGAGTCAATGTACATGGACCTGAACTTGAAAAAGCTGAATAGCTTTTGCCCCTTTCCCAGCCTTTTCTGGATGAATATCACCGGGCCAAGAGAGTCGAGCTTGATCGATATAGCCACCACAGCAAAAAGCGGAAGAAGGATGATGAGAACAATTACTGTGGTGCATATGTCGAACAGGTTTTTGATAAGAATATTCCACGGTTTTGACAGGTTCTTCTTTATATTGAGAGCACAGATATTGCCAAGGGTTTCAATCTCAATTCCCGATGTTATGATATCGCCGAACCGGGGAACAACCCACATCGTCTCACTCAAATCTTCACAAGTTGAGAGAATCTGAAGTAGCTCTTCTCTGGTCAAGTCAGGCATGGCGATAACCACATCTTTGGAGTTGTGCGATTGTGAAATGTCTTTCAGCTTTGAGATGAGTCCCAGAACTTTCACGCCCTGGATTTCTTTCCCCAACTTCTGGGGGTCGTTATCTATGAAGCCGAGGATTTTATATCCCAACGTAGGATTCTTTTTTATGTTTTCGAGCACAGTAGCTCCGAGGGTGTTTGCACCCAAGATGAGAAGATTTTTTCTCCAGATATTAATTCTTTTCATCAACATCTTGACCAGAAAACGGGAAGCCGGGAAGAGGAGAAGACTAATCAGCCAGGTGGTGATGATGATAGTTCTCGAAAGTTGTGTCTGCTTTTTCATGAGAAAGATTGTTATCATGATGAGGGCAAAAGAAATGGTTGTGCTCTTGGACAGGGCTTTCACTTCTTCCCAGAAGGGATACCTCTTTGTATAGAGCCGTTCGTAGGCGAATACAGCCAAACACACTAGCCCCATGTAGAAATGGCTGAGGTAGTAGGTCAGTGAGTAGAGGGGAACGATTTTGAATTTTAAATAGATAAAAGGAAGAATTTCGCTCCTGATGAAGTAGGCGAGCACAAAGCTTATGAAGAGAACAATTATGTCCGAGAGAATTAATATTAAGAAGCTCGCAATCTTCTTTCCCATGCTTGGCCTAGACCGCACTTAAGTTGACAGGTGTTAAATTCCCTTTAAGCATATTATCCAAAATATTCTGCCTTATATGCTCCAATCCGACGAAAAAAGTTTCCCTCGGCCTTCATGCTTGGCTTCGCTTCTCTTGATATATCTGTCTATTATTGTGCGCTTCCAGGTATTCGTCAAGCTTCTTTCGCAGCTCCTGTGCCTCTCGAGAGATCTTTCTCCAAAAGGCAATCCCTTAGAAGTCATTCAACACGGTCTTGTGAAAGGCCGCACAGATCGCATTGGCCTGAGGCCGTCGCGCTGTATCTTAGAGGATGGGTGGAGCTTAAATTCGAAATTCCCCGGTATCAATCCATTCCTTCTTCAACACCGACCAGAAATCCTCGGCCAGCCCGCTTATAATATACTCATAGGGCAGCCAGCCATAGCCTTCTTCACCCCAGTCCTTTCCCCAGGAGTTACGGATCAGCAGTGCGCCCACAGTCTCTTCGCTCCCGTATCTGTTTTTGATCTTCATCTTATCGTCATACCCGACGGCCACGACGGCATGGCCGCCCGCAATTTTGTCATGTGGCGAAGGATAAGGGATTTTTCCGGTGTCATCCGCCTGTTCAACAGAGTTATAGACGGTAAACCCGAACATGGCGGGATGCCCGGCCGCAAGATGTGTTTTCACTCGGTTCAAGATAACCTCAGGTGCGGCGGCCGGCGGATCATGCCTGTAATATCTTATGGTCTTGTAGTTCTGGGCGAATGAATAACAAAAGGCGGGCGGTTCATTGTCGAACCCCGGCAAGTCATCTGTATAAGGCCAGTATTCCTCGGGCGGCACCCCAAAGAGCACCATCGCCCCTATGGTGCTCCTAAGATATGCGCCGGTGT
>Ga0315280_10006616_pt1 | contig 15926 bp, 12 predicted proteins | sample YL17G06_40_MG_FD_203697 | JGI IMG/M metagenome (GOLD analysis project Ga0315280, IMG submission 203697) | Sediment microbial communities from Yellowstone Lake, YNP, Wyoming, USA - YL17G06_40 | ecosystem: Environmental > Aquatic > Freshwater > Lake > Sediment | place: USA: Wyoming | collected... | reverse complement strand
GTTCACGCACGGGCTCAGGTCGAGCGCCCTGGCCACCAGGGAGCCCACCTCATCGCCGTAGTGCAGGCGGTACGCGTAGTACAGGAAGCCGATCTGGTCGTCGTTGTTGATGCCCGGCACACCCGCCTTGCGCCATAGGTACTGCGACGCGATGTAGCCGTAGATCTCGCATGACCGCCATTCGAAGACATAGCCCATCGCGCCGAAGCCGCCCGCCGCGAGGATGCGCCGCTGGCAGTCGCGCTCCCAGTCGACGCTGGCCCCCATCGGTCCGGGGGTCGTGTTGTTGTTCACGCCGGTCATGCGGCGCCAGGCGCAGATGCACGATCCGCCGCGGCCCCCGAGGCTCGCGACGCGTTCGCCGCCGAGAAGCTCCGTGTAGCGCGCCTCATCCCACTCGTTCACGATGAAGCGGACCTTCCGCCCCTGCTTCTCGTCGACGAGGTCGAGCCAGCGCCTTAGCTCCTCGGGCGTCTTGCTCTCACCCACGATGCGGGAGAGGAGCATGTGGGAGATGAGGAACACGTCCGCCGACCCCCCGAGCCGCTCGCAGTGCCGGCGGATGGCGGCGTCGAACTCGCGGAAGAGCCACCCGTAGTACTCCACGTGGACGCCGAGCGGCGGCTTGTTCTGGTCGGTCTCGGCGCGCGAGTGGAAGCCGTACGTCTCCGCCCACGGCTCCCAGAACGTGCGGTAGCAGTCCTCGTTCTGGTTGGGCACGTGGTACGCTTCCGGGTCCTCGAACACAAAGCCGTTGAAGCCGGCCTCGAGGATCTTGCCGATGAAGGCGTCCCAGTACTCGTGGACGCCCGGTGCGAACGGCAGCGCCTCGGCCGCGCCGCCGGCGTTCGCCTCGGGGTGGCGCAGGATGTAGCCCCCGTTGAACGAGTTCTTCCCGATGTAGGCGTAGGCGCGGATGCCGCGCTCGTTCGCGTAGCGGATCAGCTCGGGAACGAACTCGCGTTTGATGTTGCGGTGGACGAACCGATACGGAGCCTTCTCGTCTGTCGCCGGGTCGAAGAAGAACGAGTCGACCTGGAGCGTTGCCTCCTCGTAGCCCGGGAGGTCGAACGGCCAGTAGCCGTACATGCAGACGGCCCAGGCGTTCATCTTGTGGAGGAGCGACCAGTCGACGAACCACTTCCACTCATCGAGCGTCCAGTTGCAGAGGTCGTAGCCCTCGAGGCGGTTCCACCCGGAGTACCAGGTGAGAGTGGGGGAGAGGCAGCGCCATCCCATGTCCGGCCAGTCGCGGATCGTCACGCACGGTAGCGAGCCGACTGCTTCCCGCGCGAGCTGGTTCACGGTCTGCACGCCGTAGAGCATGCCCCAGCGGCTCTGGCCCACCACGGTGATCGCATCCGGCGTGATGGTGAGCACTGAGGCCTCGGGCTTGCGGCCGTTCGCGGTCGACAGAAAGTCGCGGTCCGCCGGTGACACCCACTCGGCGTCGTAGCCTTCCTCCACCGAGCCCAGGCGCACGACAACGGAGCTCCCCTCTGTCGGGAGCGAACGCGTCAGCGTGTCCTTGGCGACGCGCTCCGTCGCGGACGGCGCCCCCGCGGTGATGACGCGCGGCGGACCGAGGAGCAGCGTCCCATCGTGCACCTCGACCTCCTGCGGGTACGGGAGCAGCTTCAGGTCCACGTGTTGCGCGCCCCCCTTCGGAACCCCGGCGAGCGCGGGGACGGACAGCACGGTGAGTAGCAGAATCGGCACGGGGGATGGCATGGTTGTAGTGGGCCTCGCAGTTCTCCCCTAGACAATGGGCTTCAGCCCATTGCGGCTTGCGCCGATTCGCGGCAAAGCCTCGGGCAATGGGCTGAAGCCCATTGTCTCGTTCCCTGCCCCGTCCCTTCGCCCTTCGTACCCCCGCCAATCGCCCGCATGCGGGGGGAGGCCGGGACGGCCGGCGTCTCGCCGGCTGAGCCGCGAAGCGGCACGTGGTAGGGGCGACCGGCAGGTCGCCCGCGGCATGTGGTAGGGGCGGCCCATTTCGCGCTAGTCCTGAAGGCACCACATTCACATCCGTGCGCGCGAGGCGTTGCGGCCCTCCGGGAGCGGCGGCGTCCCGCCGGCACGCAAGCACAGCAGGTCCGTACGTCGGGCCCGGCGAACCTCTACACGAGAGCCAGGTGCACGGGGGCCGTGAAGTGCCTGCCGGTTGGCGTGGTGCGGCAGATGAAGGCGGACGGCCAAAGAGCTTGCGCCGCGCGCTGTGGTTTGCGGAGCGGCGTCGTCGTGTCGGATCGGTGGCTCGGTGCCGCGGCATCACCACACCCGGCAGCGGGGATCGCCCTGGTCATCCTGGGGGCCTGCGCTCTGCTGTGCTGCGGGTGCGCCCTGCACAACTGCGATCCCGGGTGGGTTCAGCGCATTGAGGTCTCTGTGGCGCCGTCCAGCATCGCTCTGGGGGAGACGGCGACGGCGGAGGCTGTTCTCGTCACCAGCACGGGAGTCGCCCCAGACTCGTGCAGTCTGGGCGTGCCGCTGTCTATCGAGGCTTGGCCCCACGGCATCGTGGCCGTCACGCAGAGTACCACACTGCCCGATCACGCCGGTGTGGCACGCGCGAGCCTATCGGGCATCGGCGTGGGACAGGCGTGGCTCTACGCACGGCACGGCGACGTGCTCTACTCTCAGCCGGTGCTCGTGAGCGTGGTCCCGTCAGACGCGACCGAGCTTGGTACCGCCTGCAGAACAATCGGCCCACCCCGGAGGTGAGGTGCAGTGGGAGTCTTTGGCGCGGACGCGCGCTTGCCCTGCGGGGGCACCCCGCGCCCTCCGGCCGACTCCGGTAGCGGGCTGCCCGGCGCCGTGGTGCGGTTCGCGCTATCGGTCTGCGCTTGCGGAGTGGTCGCGGGCGGCTGCGTGTGCGCGGACTGGGTCGTGTACTCCGTGGATCTGGCTGCCGACGGCCAGAGCGTCGCGGTTGGCGGAGCGGTCCAGGCGCACGCTGAGGTGCTGGTCCTCGTCCCTGGGGGCCTGTTCGCTGAGCCCACGCCACCGGCGAGCAGACTGACAGTGACCTTCCAAGCCTACCCGGCTGGGGTGGTCCGCGTTGATCCTGCGAGCGCTCGAACCGACCGCAACGGAGTGGCCGAGTCGTCAGTTGTCGGCATCGCGCCCGGAGAGGTGATGGTGATGGCCGAGGTGGACGGAGTGTACAGCGCTCCCCTGGTCGTGACCGTCGCGGAGTCAGCGGGGTGGTCGCCGTGGCACAGTAAGCGTGTCGCACGGCGCCATCAGTAGGAGGACGACCATGCTACGACCTAACGTCGGTGTGGTAGCTGCGGGGGTCACCCTCCTGGCGATAGCCCTGGACGGGTGCACCACCCACTGCGCCTATGCCCCTGTCCTTCGCATCGACCTGACAGTGAGCCCTCAGCGGCTAGCGGTGGGCGAGAGCGCCGTGTCGGTGGCCCAGGTGTGGTTGGAGGGAGGGACGCCAGAGGATCCCCTGGCCGGGGGCCTCGACCCGCGGTCGACCACGCTGTCGTTCAGCGTGCATCCGAACGGAGTGGTGGAGCTTGATCGACGGACGGCGCCGATCGATCCGCATGGTCGAGCCGAAGCGTTCGCAAGCGCTGTGGCGCCCGGTAGAGCCTGGGTCCAGGCCGGAGCCAGCGCGCCTTGCCTTGTCGAGGTGGTAGCCGGTGAGTCGGGCTGAGCTGCTCCTGGTCGCACTGCTGCTGCTGGCCGTGGCATGCGCGTCGTGCCACTTCTGCGACAACTCGTACGTCGCGTGGGTAACTGCAGCCGTCCAGGGAGACCCGCAGGGCGTGATACCGGGCTACGTGATCTTCGTGCGCCCGAGTTACGTTGCCCCAGGGTTGGACGACATACCAGTACCGGAGGGGACGGAGGTCGCGGTGTTGGTGGAGCCGCCAGACGCCATCGGCCTGCCCGATCCCATCCCCCGCATCAACCGATGGGGTAACGCAGTTATCCCGATCACGCCTCTGCGGCCCGGGCACGCGATGATTGCGGTCGGGGTCATGGGGATCTACAGCGAGCCACAGGAGTTCACGATAGAGGATGACCTTGACATCACTGTGCTGTACTGAGGGCCGGCGCCCGCCACGCCCTGATCGCCCCCCAGCGCGTCGAGGCCGTGGCGCCGGGGGGCTCGACGTCGGCGAAGAGGAGGCGCGCTTCAGCGAGCTCGTCCATCGGAACCGGGAGGGTGTCCCAGAGCGGCATCTGCCAGTCGGCCTGGCCGGCCTCGTGGACGGTGACACGGAAGCTGTGGCGCGTGATCCGGGCGAGCACCCGGTACGCGGTGCCCAGGCTGACCGTCGGGCTTGTCGCTCTCAGCTTCCAGCCCGCGTCGCTGCTCGTCCACGTTCCGGCCGGCGGCTCGGCGCACTGGGTGTACACCCCGAAGCGCGTCTGAGGGCCGTAGAACGTGAAGTGGTACGCAAGGTCCCCCTCGGGGCCTGCCGATCCGAAGAGCTGGCTGTCCGCGCCCATCTTGAGTGGCGTCAGCGTGAACTCCACGAAGAGCGGGCGCTCGTCGCTGAGCTCGAAGACCTGCCGCGTCGCGATCCCGCAGTAGTTCTCCCATCCGCCCGGCGCGAGCGTCTCCATCGCGCCGTCCGCGACCTTCGGCTCGCCCCGGATGATCCAGACGTTCGGGTGCAGGCTCGCGAAGCGCTCGTCAAGGAGCATTTCGGCCGGCTCGGTCGCGACCACGGCCATCGACTGCTCGAGGTAGGCCTCGATCGCGCGTGTGTCGCCGAGCAGTGAGAGCAGCCCGCAGAGGTCGCCGCGCGAGTACAGGTGCGAGACGTGCTCCAGGTTGCGCTCGACGCGCACGCGGTGCGCCGACCAACGCTCGGCGAGGCCGGCAAGCTCAGGCGGCGTCGGTGGCTCGCCCTTCGCCCCGGCCGGCACCAGCACGGACTGCGTGTCTGCCATCAGTAGCTGCCGCTCCGCGTGGGCGGCGATCTTCTCGGCGGCCCACCAGAGATCGCGTAGCTCACCTACAGCGCCCACGTGTGCGCTCTGAGCGCCGATGGCCGCCTTGGCGGCGGTCGCCTCGGCCTCCACCCGGCGCGCGTTCGCGAGAATCGCCGCGAGCAGTGGCTGAGGCGAGCCGTCCGGGCCGACCAGGTCGCCGCATCGGTGGAACGCGTCCGCAAGCGTGTTGTCGACGTATCCCGCCTCCTGCGTGTCGTAGACGCCGACCACGTCGTGGAGAGTCTGGTTCGCCAGCTCCAGCAGGGACTTGCAGCGGTCGAGCCGCTCGTAGGCCTTGGCGAGAGTGTCGGCCGCTTCATCGGTGCGGGCGTCGTAGTAGTGGCGCACGAAGGCCCGCGTGAAGGCGGGCTGGTACTCCTCGATGGGGCGCGCGGGCCGGCTCCACGTGCACTGCCCGTTCAGCGCGAAGCCGTACCAGATCGAGTCGAACGCGCGGAGGCGGTGCTTGGAGAACGACGCGGTGACCGTCCCAAGGAACTCGCGGTCCGGATGGGCCGTTCGCGCCGCCTCGGCTGCCTGGACCATGCCGGTGATGTTCACGACGCCCGTCTGCTCCATCGAGGGCCAGGACTTCGGCGGGTCGCCGGGCGACAGGTCGGCGAGGTAGAACGAGTGGTTGTACATCGCCGAGACGCCGAGCACATCGTATCCGCGCGCGAACAGCCCCTCGATGCCGTTGTAGTCGGGCCAGTACTTCCAGAAGCCCATCACCGTATCGCGCGAGATGCGCTCCAGACCCACCCAGTCGCGCCCCGGCCCGTACATGTAGAACTCGTCGCCCCACATCATTGGGCGCATCGGCCGGCCGAGCTCCCCGGACAGCTCATGGACGGCCTGGATGCACTTCTCGGCGTGCCCGAGGAGCAGGTCGCGCACGGTCTCGCCGGCGGCGACCCTCGGCTGGCACTTGGGACAGTACCGGCCCTGCCACTGCATGTCGATCTCGCTGCACCCGATCCCGATGACCGGGGAGTCGTCGAAGAGGCGCAGCAGGTCCCCGTATAGGCCCTTGATGAAGGGGTACACCTCGGGAGTGGAGGGGCAGGTGAGGCCCGGCGCCGTGCTCTCGCGATAGGGGACGCCAGCGTCGCACTGCCACACAAGCTCATACGCCTGCGCGAGCGTCTGCAGTGACGGTATCAGTGTGACGTGCCACCGCTTGCTCTCGGCGACGATCCGGCGGCAGTCCTCGGGCGAGAGCGTCCCCGCGTCCGCGCAGTAGGGGAATGACGGGTAGGGGAACAGGTTGTAGCACTCGATCACGAGGGCGTTCATGCGGAACTCGGACAGCCGGCGGATCTGCTCGCACAGGTAGTCGGCGTCCACGATCCGCCCGAAGCGCTCTTGGCCGCCCTCGATGTAGATCCCTCGAAGCTTGAACTCCGGCCAATCGGCGATCTCCAAACAGGGGAGAGGCAATGGGCTTAAGCCCATTGCCCGTACCAGTTGCCTGAGTGTCTGAGCCGCGTAGAGCAGGCCCGCCGGCGATGCCGCCCGGGCGGCGATGCCGCGGGGCCCCACGGCGAGAACGTACGCTTGCTCCGGCGCGGGGCCGTCCTCGGGCAGGGGCGGCAACTCGGCTCCGTCGCCCACGGTGAAGCCGTTCTCGCCCGACGGCTCGTCCCCCATAGTGGCGGTGGCCCCGGCGGCCTCCAGGGCCGCCCGTAGCACGGACCGACACGCCTCGTGCTCGGGCCCGAACGGTAGCCTCACGGACACGCCGACCCCACGGAGCCGTAGCGTGCCCTCGCGCAATGTGAGCTGCTGTGGCTGCGGGGTGAGCGCATCGAGCAGCGCGTCTGAGCTCGTAAGGGCCATCTCCGGACCGTGTGTCGGACCGACCAAGCTGATCGCGATCTGCACTGCGCCGAGCAACGCGGCCATGGAGCACGCTCCGTCCGCCGAAGACTGCGCCGGCCTTCCCAGCAGTCCCTTCCGGCTCCTCCTGCACGGACGCCACGCGATGGCGTCCGTGCCTCGCCGGAGGTGCCCCGCGCGGTGTCCCCGAATCGCGGAATCGGACTAGGCGACGGCGCGATCCACTGCGGAAAGGGGACCACCTGATGGCCCCTCAGCGCATCGCACGGATGGGTTCCGGAGCGCTCCTGCTCGGAGCTCTCTTCGTGGGCGCGCTGTCGGTCGCGCTACCACGCGCGGTCGGGCAGCAGGCCGAGCAGGCACCAAGGATGCAGAAGCGGTGGCTCCTCGTGTGGCGCGACATGAGTGATCCCGCGGAGGTGGACCGCGTGATAGCCCGCTTCCGCGAGGCCCAGGCGGACGGGTACAACGGCGTGGTCTTCTCGTATAACGTCGCGCCGGCGAAGGCGCCCGCGCTTAGGGCGGCGGCGGAGCAGTACGGGCTCGACCTCGTCGCCATCGTCATGGGAGGACCCCACGACCGGAACTACATGGAGGGCGTCCTCTCGAAGAATGCGCTATTCGTTGTGCACGACGGCGCGGCCAAGCTGGTCCCGGACAACCCGACCAAGGTGGTGAACGGTGACTTCGAGGACGTGGCCGGCAACCACATGAACGGGTGGGGGTTCCAGGATGACGAGGGCGTCACCACGTTCGCGGATCACCAGGTCGTCCACGACGGGACGACCTCGCTGCGCATGGAGAGTGTCGGCAAGAACGAGTACCGCCACTGCCGCATCTCACAGCCGCTCAAGCTCCAGCCGCACCGCCAGTATCGCATCTCGTTCTGGGTGAAGACCGAGAACATGGTGCCCACCGACCCCGAGGTGAAGGTGCTGACGCCCGACGCGCAACGCGGGATCAGCTTCCAGACCTTTCGCGCGAAGGAGACGCAGGACTGGACCCACTACGATCTCGTCTTCAACAGCCTGGACCACGGCGACGCGCTGCTCTACCTCGGGTCATGGTACGGCAAGGACGGGAAGTTCTGGTGGGACGACCTCACGATCGAGGAGATCGGCCTAGTGAACGTACTCCGGCGCCCGGGGTGCCCGGCGACCGTGTGCGGAGAGGACGGCACGGTCTACGAAGAGGGTACCGATTTCGAGCAGATCGTCGACCCCCAGCTTCACCCGTGGATCGCGTACCACGAGCAGCCGACCATCAAGCTCACCGCGAACTCGCGCATCAGCGACGGGCAGAGGCTGCGGGTGAGCTACTACCACCCCATCATAGTCTACGAGGACCGCCTGACCGGCTGCGTCAGTGAGTCGCGGATCTTCGATGACTGGCGCGAGGAGGTCGTTCAGGCGAACGAGCTTCTCCATCCGGCGGCCTTCTTCATGTCGCACGACGAGATGCGCGTCATGAACCAGTGCGCGCTGTGTCAGAGCATGAACATGACGCCCGGCGAGCTGCTGGCCTGGAACGTGCGGAAGGCCGCGCAGATCATCCGCGACATCCGCCCCGACGCGGAGATCTGGGTCTGGAGCGACATGTTCGACCCACAGCACAACGCCGTGGACAACTACTACGCTGTGAACGGCACGCTCAAGGGCTCGTGGGAGGGGCTCGACCCGGACGTGGGGATCGTGAACTGGCACGGCGGTCTCATGGGCAAGAACTGCCGGTTCTTCGCCGATCTGGGGCTGAAGCAGATACTCTCCGGCTACTACGACGGAGACGAGGACGGTGCCGCGATCGGGAAGTGGCTGGAGAACACGCGCGACATCCCCGGCATCGTGGGAGCGATGTACACCACATGGGAGGACAAGTACGGCGCCATGGGCGCGTGGGCGGAGAAGGCGTGGGGCGGGGGCCGGTGACCTACCGGCCCACTCGGCACAGGCGGCCACATGGGGCCACCCCTACGCTATCTCCACCACCTTGCCGCTCGCCGCGGATGCATAGATGGCATCGGTGATGCGCTGGACGAGCATCGACCGGTGCAGGTCCGTTCTGGGAGCGCGCCCCTCCAGAATCGCTGCGGCGAAGTCCTCGATGGGCCCAGCGTGGAGGCGGCCCCAGTCGTCCGCCTCCTCCCAGAATGCGCGCGTGACAACCCCTGTCTCGGCGTCCGCCTGGTCGAGCCAGAGCTGCTCGCCTGCGTGGCGCGTCATCGTCAGCCTCAATGTGCCCAGCTCACCCACGATGCGCCAGACCGACTCCCCGGCGGATGCCACGTACTCTCCGCGCTCGAACGTGATGACCGTGCCGCCCTCGCAGGCGATGAAGGCGCTGAAGTGCGACTCCGCGTCCGACCCGGGCGCGACGTTAGGCACGAACGGCTCCGGAACGCCCCAGGTCATCGCCAGCACGGTCCTCGGGACGAGCGACCAGCCGGTGATGGTCATCAGGTAGTCCAGGTCATAGCAGCCCCAGTTCGTGAGGATGCCACCGGCGTTGCGCTCGCGGTTGAGCCGCCAAGGCGGAGGCGGCGACGCGGGCGGCGGGCCTGCCGGCACGATGGCGCGGCAGTGGATGCTCCGCAGCGCCCCCAGTGCGCCGGACGCCACCACGTCAGCGGCGGCGCTTGTTGAGGGAAAAGCCTGGAAGCGCGACGAGCAGCACCCGGCCACAAGGTCGCCCTGAGCGTCGATGTACCGCTGCAGCATCGCCCCGCTCATCGCGACCGGCTTCTCGATCAGAACGTGCTTGCCCCGCTCGAGGGCATGCAGCGGCATCTCGATGCGGTCCCCCGCGGGCACGGCCAGCACGACTCCGGCGGCGTCGCTCTCCTCGAGCAGTGTGTCGCCGTCCGAGTAGACCTGCGGCACGCCGAACTCCGCTGCGGCCCTCAAGCGGCGCTCCTCTATGAGGTCCGCGACAGCCACCACGTCGATGAGCGGCGACTGCGCCGCGGCCCGCAGGTGGAGCGTGCCGATGACGCCGCACCCGATCACACCTATCCGCACTTTGCTCATAGAGCGACCGCCCTTCTCGGACACCGGCCGGCCCGCCGTCTTGCCACCGTTCACGCGCGCCCGGCGGTTCCGCCCGGCCCCGAGGGGCACCTGCGGCCCCTCCAATGGCGAGAAGGTCGCCACCCTCGGGCCGGGCAACTACTGCGGGCCGATGCTTCGCCTGGGCGGGCACGTCGGGCCCATGTCAGAGCACACCGGAGAGAGATGACTGATGAAGACGGCGCTGCATACCATCTCGTACGGCGGCGTCTGGCCGGGCCAGACAAGCCTCCCGCTGGAGCGCATCGCCCTGAAGGCGGCGGCGCTAGGCTATGACGGCCTCATGGTGGCCGGCAAGCGTCCACATGCGTCGGTTCTGGACATGGACGCGGATGCGCGCGCCCGCCTACGCGGCCTGATGGAAGAGAAGGGCGTCGGCCTCGCCTGTATCGCCGGCTACAACGACCTCTGCGGAGGCGCCGACCGCCCGGACGTGCCCTTCCGGGAGATGCAGATCCACTACATCACCGAGCTGGCGCGCCTGGCGCGCGACCTCGGCGGCAGCCTCGTGCGCATCTTCACCGGGTTCGAACGCGAGGGGCTCTCCTACGACCTGCAGTGGGGGTGGTGTGTGCAGGCCGTCAAGGAGTGCGCCCGGCGCGCCGCCGACATTGGTGTCACCATCGGGGTGCAGAACCACCACGACATCGCCGGCCACTACGAGAGCGTCCTCGACCTTCTCGCCGATGTCGATGAGCCCAACTGCAAGGCGATGTTCGACGCATGGTCGCCCGCCCTACAGGGCGTGGACCTCATCGCCGCGGCACGCAAGATGGCACCTTGCACAGTGCAAACCACCGTCGCCGACTACGTGCGCCGGCCGCGCTTCAGGTACATGCCCCCTCTGGTGAACTATGAGTGCCAGGCGGACGTGATACGTGCCGTGCCGATGGGAGAGGGCTTCATCGACTACCGCGGGTTCCTCGGAGCGCTTCGCGAGGGCGGGTTCGATGGGACGGTGGCGTACGAAATGTGCTCGCCGCTCCAGGGCGGAGGCGGCGAGGCCAACCTCGACCGGTGCGCGAGCCGGTTCCTCTCGTGGATGACGGAGAACGGGTTCACCACGCGCTGAGCGGCTGGAACGGCCGGCCGGATCAGGGCCGCGGCTCTGAACAACCTGGGAGTCTTCGAGCTTCGCAACGGGCTGTGTGAGTTAGCGCGTGTGCACCTGGAGCAGTCGGCATCCCTGGCCGAACAGGAAGGTGACCGGCGAGGCGCGGCCCACGCCTACTCCAGCCTGGGTGAGCTCTGCCTGGTGATCGGGGAGCCGAGCGAAGGCGTCACGTGGCTCCGCAAGGCTATGGCGATCGCCAGAGCGATCGACAATCCGCAGTGTGCGCTCGGCGCGGGGACGCTCCTCGTGCGCTGCCTCATCGGGAGCAATGACGAGGCGTCCGCGCGACAGGTGGCGGATCAGCTATGCCTCTACCGCGGCGCGGCAACGGACGAGGGCGCCATAGCGCAGTTCGACGAGACGCTGGACCTCCTGTCCGGACAGCGTGGCGCCGTTCAGGGGTTGCCCGGCGCTCCCCTCAGCCAGCACGGACCTGGTAGCGGATCCTGACCAGACTCCCTCCTAGACCCGAGACCGGCACAGGACCCGCATACGGACAGCAACCGGCACGCTGCATGTGAACGTCGCGACGGGCCCCGATACTCCACGTGGTCGGGATGCGCACTATGAGCTCTCGGGCAACGCTCTGTGGGTCCACTTCACGGGGAGGGGCGAGGTGCGGAACTGGTTCGGAGGCGGTGCGCAAGGCGGCGCGTACCCCACGGCGAGCCAGGGCACGTCCGACGTTAGGTGCCCAGGCGGGTGATGGTCGGTGTGTCGGTATCCACCACCCTCCTGGGCCCTGTGGACGTGCCGATGGTGGAACGCCAGGGCGCCCCTCCGGGTTCACCAGGCGCTCGCCTGCGGGGCCGGCGCGCTTAGGACGCTCCCGAAGGCGGGCCAAGAGCGATCACGAGCCCGGATCCCGCTCCTCGCGACCAGCCAGCGCGGCGTCAGGCGTTCCCGCCCGTGTAGTCGAGCACAACCTTGGCCGTCCGGCCGGCCGAGAACGCCTCGTAGGCGGCGGCCGCGTCCTCGAACGGGAAGCGGTGTGAGATGAGGTCCGCGACGCGCAGCCCGGCGCGGTAGAGGTTGAGCATCGGCGCGAACTCCGAGAAGTGGTAGAACCACGAGCCGACCGCGGTGATGTCGCGTCGGATGAAGTGCTCGCTCGGCGAGAGCGACAAGGCGGACTGCTCACCGTTGAAGACGACCGTGCCGGCCGTGCGCACCGCGGCAAAGCAGGCCAGCGCCGTCTCCGCCCGGCCGGCCGCCTCGATGCAGACATCGGCGCCGGCGCCGCCGCCGAAGTCGCGCACGTGCTGCACGGGGTCGCAGTAGCCCGGGTTGACGGTTGACTCGGCGCCGAGGCAGGCTGCTTTCTCCAGGCGGTACACGGAAGGATCAACCGCGATCACCCGGCGGCCGAGGTGGGATTGTATCAACACGCTGCCCAGCCCGATCGGCCCGACGCCGAAGACCGCGACGGTCCCGATCTCCGGTGAGGCGATCTTCGTAGACGTGTGATAGGGCACGCCGAGCCCGTCGCCGGTTAGAAGCACGGCCACACCCCACGGCACGTCGTCGGGCAAAGGGTGGCAGGCGTTGGCCGCGGCGAGGAAGCGCTCAGCGTGCATGCTCCCGTAGAACCGGAACGAAGGGCACCACGTGTACTGCCCCTTGGCGCAGTGTGAGCATTCCCCGCATCCGGCAATAGCGCTCACGCCCACCCGCTGTCCGAGCGCCAGGTCGGTGACGCCCTCGCCGAGCTGCGCGACCGTGCCGACAGCTTCGTGTCCGCCGTTGCCCGTTTCAGACCCCGTCGTCCGGTACGAGTTGAGCTCACTGCCGCAGAGCCCGGAGGCCGCAGTCTCGATCACGACCTCTCCCGGCCCGGGAATCGGGTCGAGCGCCTCTCCGATGGTGACTACGCCGTTGCCTTCGGGTCTGACGATGCGCATGAGTACCTCCTCATCGGCCCAGCCCGTGAGCGGATTCGGGAGGCGTCCGGGGGTTCCTGCGTGCTGCCCGTCCTGTGAGTGGCGATGGATCGCCGCTTGTCGCACGTCGCGCGAGGCTATGATCGCCAAAGGGCGCTTGACCGCCTTCCTGATTGCTGCTAGTATCACGGCGTGATAATCACCGAGTGATACCGAGCGTTGGGAAGGGCTAGCTCCGCAGTGGTCGAGTGGGACGCGTTGCTCAACGTGAAGAGGGTCAGGGAGGAGCTTGCGGTCAGCCAGGCCGAGCTCGCCGATCTCTTGGGCGTTTCCGCTCGCGCCGTGCAGAGCTGTGAGCAGGGCTGGCGCAGGCCGGGCCCGGCTCTGGAGAAGTCACTCCTCCTCTTGCTGCTAGCCGCTCGGAACGGCCCGCACTTCGGAGAGAGCGCTTGCTGGCAGGCGAGCAAGTCCCCGCACGCCGCTTGCGATCAGTGCTTCGTGCGCCGCAGCCGACAGGGGCATCTTTGCTGGCTCCTCAGCGGGAACGTCTGCGGGGGCCGGCGCCTCAGGTCTTGGTCCGACAAGAAGACCATGTGCGGCGAATGCGGGTTCATGGGCCGGTTGTTGCTGGGGCAGTAGACAGCATTGCTGGACACTTCCAGGACCCATTAGGAGCTGGAAGCTCGTCCGGGCCGAGCAGCCCGGCGCCATCCGGGCGCGGCTGTTCGCCTGATGTCCTTGCTCCTGATTGGGGCGTGTTTGATGAGAAGGCCGCACGTGCCGCAATGGCCGGGCTCCGCCGCGCTAGCTGGCCCCCTGGACCGACGCCAGTTCCTTCGCACATTGTCCGGCGGCGCTCTACTTGTTGTCGGGAGCGGCATCGTGGGATGCGCCGGTGGGGGCGGTAGTCCCGGGGACGGAGGCGACGAGGGTGGGTCGGGCCTTCTCTCCGGCGAGCAGGTAGCGGCGAGCATGGCCGCGGTCGGCGCCCACATCGACTCACTGAGCCCAGCCAGTGCCGCCGACCTTAACGCGTCGCTGCTCGAGTTCCTCGGGTCGCGGAGCGACTTCGTGAACTCGGGCGCGACGGACGACGGAGTCTGGGGCACCCTCGCGAACGGGGGCACCTATTTCGTCGTTACGAACCGCGCCCCGGTCCCGGGCGAGAACGCCGGGAATCCCGTAGTCACGGAGCTTGCGGCCGGCACCGACGTGCCCCGTGGCAGCATCCTCGCCAGGATGCTGAACGGCATGGGGTCGGCATTCGCGAACGAGCCTGCGATACTCAGGCCGGCAGTATCCGATCGCGGGTACACCACCGCGGTGGGTGGCGCAGACCTCGCGACCCTCGGCGCTCTCGGATTCCCGGCCTTCTTCTACCTCTCGGCCCACGGAGGCACGTGCAGCGTCCCGCAGTTGGATGCGAGGGGCAGGATGGTGAACGGGGCCGACGGCAAGCCCATAATGCTGCCCGACTACGCCGTCAGTACCACGACCGAGGCGAGCGCCGCGGCCATAGCGGCGCGCATGGCAGACTTCGAGTCAGGCATCATCGTGGCGGGCACCATGTTGGAGGAGTACGTCGGCGGCGTGGCCGTGCGGCGAGATCGGTTCATGGTCACCAGCCGCTGGGTCACCCAGTACTGGCAGTTCGCCATCGACAGCCTGGTGTGGATCAGCGCCTGCTCCAGTCTGGGCGCGGGCGCGGCGCCTTTCATCGCCGCCTGCCAGGCCAAGGGCGCCGGGCTCTATGTAGGCTGGACAGACACCGTCGGCGGCCCGGCCGCCGTGGCGGCCTCCAAGTTCGCTGTGGACCGTCTCCTGGGGGCGAACAGGCTGGCCCCCCTCGAGAGCCCGAAGCAGAGATCGTTCGACTACGAGGAGGTATGGGCCGATCTGGCGAGAGCGAACCTCCACCGGGACCAGGTGCTGGACAGCGTCTCGGGCACCGCGATCGCCGGCCGTGTCGCCGAACTCAAGTACCAGGCAAAGGCCGGCACGAACTTCGGCCTGCTTGCACCATCGATCCGGTACGTGCTCGTCGACGAGTCGGCGGATGAGGTCCACCTGTACGGCATCTTCGGCACCCCGCCCGCGGACGAGCGTGTCGTGCTCATCGACGGGCTCGAAGCCAGTGTGAAGTCCTGGGACAGGGAGGAGATCGTTTGTGACCTTCCCCGGAGCGGCCAGGGCTCCAAGGGTGACGTCAAGGTCTCGGTCAGGGCGCACGACAGCAACGTCCGGCAGATCACGGAGTGGAACATCCAGTTGCAGTACACCTGGGACAACCGGGCCGTGCCGGGTCTCCGAGTCGACGGCCCCTTCACCGTGCGGTTCCGGGGCGACGTGGGTGAGTACCGCGAGCACCCGCACTTGACGCCGACGAAGCCTGTCCGATGTTTCGCGGCCAGCCTCGACTCGCTGGCCACGCTGACGGCGAGCGGCACGTATAGCTCCGGGGGTTGCACGACTACATGGAGTGGGTCGGTCGACTTCCCGGCCTCCAACTGGCACGACGGTGCGCAGGGCCCGCGTACGGTTCTCCTCGCCCTGCTGAAGGTCGATACGCAGAGCAACACGGGTGCGCTGGGCCTCGCCCTGGGCGGCACGCCGGAAGACCTCTTCACCGAGGTTGATGTCTGCGAGGGCCAGGGGACGCAGACGTTCAACTTCGCGCCTGCCCAGAGCATCTTGCACGGCCCTGAGACCTTCACGGTCGAGTGGCCGGGCCAGCCCTCCGTCGGGGTCCCCTTGCCTGCCCTAGCGTTCACCTACGGCGAGAACTACAGCATGACGGGACAGAGGTTCATCGACGTCGAGCTAGACCAGCTCACCATGGAGTACCCAGCCGTAACGGCGACCTGGCCACCCGACACGGCGGCGGCAAGGGAGGAGGGGTAGGGCGGCGCCTCGCCGGCCGCCCTGGACGGGCCGCATAGGGGGAACCAGCTGAAGGCTGGTGGGACCCTAGCCGGCCCCGACGCCTCCCGAATGCTCCCGCCATGCCGCTTCGCCGGCGAGCCAGAAGCTCGCCGGCGCGCCGAAGATGCGCTCAAGCCCCAGAGCTAT
>Ga0315280_10006615_pt1 | contig 15931 bp, 15 predicted proteins | sample YL17G06_40_MG_FD_203697 | JGI IMG/M metagenome (GOLD analysis project Ga0315280, IMG submission 203697) | Sediment microbial communities from Yellowstone Lake, YNP, Wyoming, USA - YL17G06_40 | ecosystem: Environmental > Aquatic > Freshwater > Lake > Sediment | place: USA: Wyoming | collected... | reverse complement strand
GTTGTAGATGTGACTGTGTGTATGGGTGGGTTCCGTTGCTTCCTTTTCAGCAGAGCCAACAATTTGCTCAAAACCATTTATGACCAGCATGGACCATGCATGCGGGCAAGACTTATATAAATGTTGCTGCCACTGATATCTGATGGTGGTTTCAATGCGAGGCTACGTATTAACTGAACGCGAACGAAAGATTCTCAAGACGTACGTTGAAGAAAACGTTAAGCTTGATGGTTTTTCAGTTCTTGCGCTAAGACTAAAGAGATGGGAGAAAAAGCTGACATTAGAAGATTTGGAGCTGATGGAAAACGCTTTAAAGAAATTCGAGTCAGAGGAAAGAACCTGACTCTTCTCTGGGAGCCTAAGGCTCCAAGTATGCCTCATATCGATGTTAAGAGATAAATCTGCAATCTTTGTATGAATTAGAGTTTACACAAAAGGTTTCTGGAAGGCGTAGGTCTAGGGCTGAGAAGGTTGGTCGTTTAAAGTATATTATAGAGTTGATTAAGCATTTGGAACGGAAAATTGAGCAAGTTGACCTTAGAACGCGGACTCTGATGGCTGGTTTGTGTGAGTGGATGAGTTTTGAGCCAAGCTATATCCAGAAAGTTGCGTGTGAAGACGAGGTAGACGTTGAAATTATCACGTGTTTAATGCAGAAGGGTGCTGGGGGTTTACTGCCCTCAGCTATAGCTGCAGAGCTAGGTGAATACGGCTTGAAAAGGTAGGATGTTACCCGTAGGATACAGCGCATGAACAAGAAACTAATGAAAGAATTGGGTCAGAAAGTAGCTGAAAAAAGAGGACACCAATGGGCACCAACAAGTTTTATCATAGATGCTTTGAATGTTTAGAAGAATGAAAATATTTCCGTGCAGAACGCCAATTTTGGCAGACAAGTGCGGACGAGTTACGACGACGATTTAAGAACAGTTCGTCAAAGTCTCTTTTGCAAAGCATTCTCATGGACCTTACGTACTTTTTCAAGAATGCGTTCGTTTCTCATATGAGTTTTTGATTCAATATACTTCTTGAGTTCATGTTCTGTTATAACTTCAGAAATCTTGGTTGCTTCTAATCCTTGTCTTTCAGCGTTGAAGAATTTAGCTACTTTTTCATTCGATAAGACGTCGCCCAACTTTATCTCGTAAGACCTTGCGTCATCGATAATGTCTTTTGCTATGTTTAAGCTATAGTATCCATAATCTGCCCTATTAAGAAGCTTTGTTTTGAGTTCATAAGCGCCAATGGCGCTTGATATTGGTACTATTTTGTGGTTGGCTCCAAAGCTGTCGAATCCCATGGTAAATATAATGAGGTCTTTAGCTGGAACTGCTATCTGCTTTCTCGTGGCTTTGCCGTACTTAAGATTAACTGCATGCAAGAAAATGGGCTGTCCGAATTCTTTTTCCAGCATGATCGCTTCTCTAACAATCATTGATACAAATATATATTGAGAGACGGGATTGCTCCCGTTGAAATCCACGCAGATAAGATTGTTCTCGAATACATCTTTTTTGGCGTAGTATTCAAATAGATCAGCTATGTCGAGGCTCGAATAGTGAGGGATGCAGGGTGCTAATGCCGGAAGAAATGAGCTTGATTTGTAGACTTCAGCAAATCTGTCCAAAAACTTGATGTAATTCTCGCATGTCAGCCTTGGCAAAATTGGGACGGTTGCCATGTCTAAACGTGGGTTGTTAAGAATGTCGAGAAGGAAGCTGGTTTCTCTGGTATTAGGTACTTCTCCCTTACCATCGTATTCTACAATTCCGACAGTTATTTCTTTGTCCGGCTTTACTTCCCTTAGAGAGGATGAAACTTCATAACCAAATTTTGCCGCATGACTATTTTCTGTCATCATCTTATGGAGTTTTTCACGATCTATATGGCGGTAAACTTCAATAAGCCCTCTTATCGCGTCGTTTTTTAATACGGTTTCGTTGTGATACTTATCTTGCGAAGCTGACAGTGCTTTTTTTGGCGTGACGATTTCTTTTGATTCAATACTTAGCTCGATGTTCCTTGCTAACCGGAACCCCTCATCGAGATCAAGAAGTTTTGTTTTAATGCGCATAGTTATTATATAGACAAAGAGAAGGTAATAAAATCTTGGAGAGGTGAAAATTGGAAACCAAGGAGCAGGTTGAAGACAGGCTTTCAACCGTAGAAAGATGTACACTTATGTTACTCTACGCTGCTGGAGGAAAAGTCCGAGGCAAATTATGGTACCAAAAGGAGATGTTTGAGCTTTCTGGAGCTTTCAAGAATCTAGCCGAGGAGCTTGACTTTAATGCTTACAGCTATGGTCCTTTTAGCGAGGGCTTAGATGAGTATCGAGATATGTTGGAGAATTCTGGGCTAATACACCAATTAAAGCTGACTGACAAAGGATGTGAAATAGCAGAAAAACTGTGGAAACAAGGAAGTGACCGCGAAAAAGAGATTATAGAAGGAACTGCAAAATTCCTAGAAAATCTCGACGATGAGGAACTTCTGCTTTACATTTATGTCACTTCACCCCAAATGGCTGAGAAAAGTGATGTTAAAGAAAGAATTCTTCAAAAACGTGTCGAAATCGCTCTACGAATGTTACAAAATAGAAAAGTATCTACTGGTCTTGCGGCAAAACTGGCTGGATTACCTCTAACCAAGATGATCGAGGAAGCAATAAAGCGAGGCATAAAACCGTTTGATGTTCAAGGAGACGTAGAGGGCGAGAATTGAAAAATGTCAATCACAAGTTAATCTTCGATACTTCTGTAATAACGGAATTACTCAATGCAGGTTTATTAGATAGCTTGGCGATTTATAGAGACGTTGCAAAAGTCGAAATGATATTACCAGTAGACGTCCGTGCTGAGCTTGAAAGGGAAGATGTAAGCTGGAAATTACGCAATACTCTTGAGAACTTTATTAAACAAGGACTTTTTCAAGTACTTAATCCGGCTGAAGACACCGTAACAGAACTAAAGTATAGATACCCTAGTTTAGGTGATGGTGAGGTAGGGGTCTTAGCTACAGCCTTGACTCTAAAGAAACACTCATCCACGTTGGTAATTCCCGTTTTAGATGATGCGCAGGCAAGAAATGTCGCCAAAAAACTTGGATTAAAAGTGCATGGTACATTATGGATTTTGGTTCAGCTCAAGAAACACCATGCTATTAGTAGGAAAGTAGCTATAAAAGTTGTTAAGGAACTGCCAGATCGCGGCTTTTATATAATCAAGCAGAAACTGCGGGAAATAATTAAAGAAGTTGAAAAGGACTGCTAGTTCGCACCTGTTGTTCTGATTTTTTGTTGCGTGCGTTCAAATTTTAATCGCAAGTTTCGTTCATCTTTATGCTAAGAAAATCTTAATAAAAATATACTAGTTCAGCAGACTATTTAACGGATGATATTATTTGAGCAGTGTAAGAGCTGAATTTAGGCGGCATAAGTGCCCACTATCAACATTCTTAATATGGGGAGTAAGGTAAATGTCGCTTCAGATTCTTCATTGTAGCGATCTGCACCTAGATAAGAACTTTAACATATCAAATTTTGCAAGAGCCTTTCAAAGGAAGGAAGATTTGAATAGGAACTTTTCGGCTGTGGTGGAATACGCTTTAAAGAATAAGCCTGATTTGTTCCTAATCGGTGGCGATGTTTTTGATAGAATTTCTCCGACTAATGCGTCAAGAGTTTTTGTAACACAAAAGATTAGGCAGCTTAAGGATGCAAGCATATCTGTTTTTATCATCGGGGGAAACCACGATGTTCCAAAATTTGGCACGTCCCCCTCGTTAGCTATAGATGTGCTCAGTTCAGCTGGGCTTGCAACTGTTTTTTCCCGCTCTGATCGCATTGAGAAACAGTTGTTGCACGTTAATGGAAGAACCGTTTGTGTCTCTGGCAGGTCTTATTATACTCAGTTTGAGGGAGCAAATCCGCTGAAAGGCGTTGACGTTCCACTTGATGGAGAATACAACATTCTAATAATTCATGGTTCTCTTCAAGGGTTAAATGTGGTTCCTTCTAGCCCGGAGATGGTGAATCAGAACCCTTTCTTAGCCGATGATATAAAGAAGGGTTTAAATTATCTTGCCCTTGGGCATTTTCACAATTACTTTGAAAGAGAACATATGGATTGTACCATTGTGAATCCGGGTTCCTTAGAAAAGCTTTCGTGGGCTGAAATAAATGATGAGAAGGGATTTGTGTGGGCTGAGTTGCATGGTTCTGAAACCTCGGTTGAATTTGTCAAACTTGATACGAGGCCGATGGAAATACAGGAGCTCAACTTATCTAAGGATGCAGGTTACTCCTCCAGCATCAAAGAATACGTGATTGAATTCCTTTCTCAGCTAAGCGAAAAGGAGAAGCTGCTCAAGCTTAATCTTCGCGGTCTAATCTCACAAGAACAATATGGCCAACTCAAGGTAAACGAAATCCTTAGTGCTTGCAGAGACATGTTCTTCCACTTAATCTTAGACAGAAGGGAACTAGAAGTAGAGGGTTACGGCAGAATATTCCTTGAACGAATTGACAACCCAGTGGAAGCCTTCTCTAAGCGTTTGGACTCCTTAATTGCGGATGCCGGTTTGGAGGGGAGCAAGAGACAATTGTTGGAGCAAGTTAAGCAGCTTGGAATAAAGTATCTGGAGGCAGTGAAATGATCATTCATTCTCTAAAAGCTTCAGGGTTTCGAATTATTGGAGACCCCATAGACATCCGGTTCCCAGATGAAGGCAGAATAGGCATACTGGGACAAAACGAAAGCGGAAAAACAACTCTCCTCCAAGCAATCGAGTATGCACTCTATGGATTAAGAAGAGGAGCCGGAGTGGTGGAAGATAGACAGAACCTCGTAACGTGGGGCAAAAACGAAGCAAAATTAGAGATTGAATTTACTTCGGGGCAAGATACCTACGTTCTACAAAGAGTTTTCGGAGCAAAATCGGGTCACAGAGCCAGCTTGACTTCGGTGATTGCAGGCGTCAAAGACAAGTCAAATTCGATAACAAGTCTAAGAGACATAGAAGCCAAGATTGAACAGATCACAGGAATGGATAGGGATTCTTTCACCAAGCTCATCTACGTAAAACAAAAAGATCTGGACGCTCTCAGAGAATTGGCAAAATCCAAGCGGGAACAACTTGTCAACAAGGTGATGGGCATAGAAGTATTTGATGATGCGTCAGCTAATGTGAAAAATGATATCTCGGAACTTGAAGATAGACTTGATAAAAAGAATCTTCAATTAGACTCGGTTCGTAAGAACAAAGAGCAGTATGAACGTAAGCTGAGCCAAAAGAAGGACTTAGAGGACTCTGTCGGCAATTTACAACAAGCCTTAGGAGAGAAGAAGAAGCTACTAGATGAAGCGAAAAGCCTTCTCGCAAAATATGAATGGCTATATACTTTCGACTCAACAAATGAAGTAATCTCTTCGTTGAAAGGTCAAATGGACGCGATTGAAAAAGACATCGAGAAGATTTCCAGCCTAGAGGACGAAATTGAAGTATACTCAACAGCACTTGCCAAGTACAAGCCTGAAGCCCTGCAGCTTCAATCCTTGCGTGAAAGATTTTTGGATTTAGAAAAGCGTTTAGGGGATGCTGAAAGTTCAGTCAAATCTATTGAGATGAACAGGCAAGCTATCATTGAAAGGTCAGGACTTACAGGCAAAGACATAGATTTGTTGTCGCAAGATCTCTCAATGCAGAAGCATCGACGACTCATTCTCTTCATTATAGCATTGATGGGAGGCCTTGGATTATTGTTTTCAGGGTTAATCCTAACGGCTGCCTTAAGTGTTATCGGGCTTGTCCTTTTAGGGGTTGCAGCCTATATTTTTTACAATTATCTGAAGATAGATAGGTTGCTTACGGCAAATGCTGAGGTCAACACTCTAACGAAACAGCTTAAGGAACATGTGGAAGGAGTTTCCAATCTGAAAACCGAGATAGAAACGATGAGATCTCAAACTTCTTTCAACTCTCATGAAGATATTGACAACCGGCTTTCAACTATTTCAAAGGAGATGAAGAAAGAGACAGGAGTAGATTCTATACCGGGAATAGAAGCTGTGCAGAAAAACGTCGACAATAATCTAAGAACCCTCAGGGAATCAAAGCCGTTAGAAAGAAAGCAAGATCTACAGAAACAAATCCAAGAAAAGGAAATTGAAATTGCAAACTTGCAGGAAACCAAACCGGCTTCTGTCGACGAGTTACAATATGACAAGGAGCAACATGATATCGCCAAAGGAAGATTTGGAGAACTCCAAGGCGAATACAACAATTTAGACAAAGAAATTCAAGGCATGTTGGGAACGATTCAGCAATTGAACAAAGATTTGGAAACGCTCAAACCGGATTATGATTTCTATCCCGAGCTTGAACAAGAAGTTCAAGAGTGCAAAAGTGAGACAGCGCTTTTGCAGCGAGTCTTTCTTGAGTTGTCTGAAACCAGCAAGGAGCTGAGGAACAAGGTCATCCCCCATGCAAGGTTTATCATCAATCAGATTCTTCCCACTCTTACGGATGGGAGGTATTCGGATTTCGAAATCACCGAAGACCTGAAATTCAAGGTTCATTCAAATGAAGCGGGAGGCTATAAGGAGAGAGAAATCTTCAGCGGGGGAACACAGGATCAGTTTTTGATTGCGCTGAGGTTAGCGTTCACGCAGAGCATACTTGACTCGAGGGTTATGGCTGACAAATATTCCTTGTTGATGGATGAATGCATTTCCAGCAGCGACGACGTAAGGAAGCAAGGAATATTCGAAGTGTTAGAGGCAATGAAGAAGACGTTTTCACAGATATTCGTGATTGCCCATGAAGACATCTCGAATTTTGTGGACAACCATATAATACTGGCTAGAAATGAGCATGGATATACAGAGATAAAATCTAGGAGTTGGTAAAATGCTTGAGGTTGACAAGGTCGTGTCGACAATTTGTGGTAAGATTCCTGAGGGATTGACCTTTGAGCCGTCTGACATAAACTTGACTGACTATTTTGTTTCCACGACTAAGGGTGATGAGGAAGAGGTAAACTTTGTGAGTGGGGATGAAGAGGAAGATTGGACTAAGGCTCGTTCAATTGTTCCAAAATATCCCGCTGACAATCAAGTGGTAGCGATAGACAGCACAAGTGTTACTCTAGGTCAGCTACCTGACGGTCTGGTTGGAGCCGTTAGAGCTTCAATAATAATCAAGCCCGCTGGCAAAACAAGCCACAGCCTCGAACGATATGGACCCTATCTGGTTCCGGTAACTAACCAAAACAAAGACTTACTCTACAGAGCACTCTATAAGGCGGTGTACGGTAAAGAAACCAAAATTCATGCTCCAGACTGCTTCAAAACCCTTGACCGTGTGAGAAACCTTCTCGAAAGACACATTCAACTGGAAGTAGCGAAGCATTATAGCAACAGTCTAATCCTAATAGATGGCAGCCTGATAGGAGGCACAGTTGCAGACCCAAGAGTTGTTATGAGAAAAATCATAGCTGACTCGGCTTTAAATGGAAATTCTATCGTCGCCATATCCAAGTCCACCGGACTTACTCTACAACAAACCAAAAGAAACATCCTTTCATTACTGGATAACCATCATGGACCATGCTGCATAGGCGGCGTCAAGGATCACATTACCCAAAAGAAAGAAAGGTATCTTGGGCACATTTACGTGGCTAAACTCACACCCTTAGGCGAGCCTTTCCGAGTAGACATACCAGAAAACACATCAATTCCCCACTCAGAAATATTCACCCAAGTAGCGGGTTTAGCGGGAGATTACGGTTACCCTGAAGAGTTGAGATTGGCACATATGACGTGCGTTCTAAGCTCTATCGAGATTGTGGAACTGCAGTCGGCAGCGATAGTTTTACATGGATTAACTATGAAAGAAGAGCTTAGACCAAAAATATTCCCATTATAGTGATAAGAATGTACTTACTCACAAAAGAAGCCGACGAGTTGGCGATCGTCTACTCACCCGAGGAAAAACTCAGACTAGGTGATACTTTAACAGTTGATGGAATAATAGCGCAGGTCGTGGACATCCACTTCGCAGACCTTCCAGGCGTCCTTGAACATATTTTGAGGAAATCGTTGGTTGCAAAGTCTGAAATAAAAGAGCACATACAACCTGAAGTCAAAAGCGTCATCGATTCATTGACTGATCAAAGGCTGGCCATAGCTAAAATAAGAGGCAGGATAACTGAGATCAGCGACGACAGAGGAAACAGGAAAAAAGTTTTCAAAACCGGGCTAAGTGAATTCAACATAAGCCGAGCGAGAGCCGAAATAAAGGTACTGAGCCAAGAAGAACTTTTCGATGCTCTAGGGCTATGTTTTCCAAGCTCATGCGATTTTGGTAAGACTCTGTCGAGTGAATCGAAGAACTTCGACATATTAGCAGAAAGACTTGGCATTAACCTAATCACTGGAATGAAAGGCTCCGGGAAGTCCTACTCCGCAAAGCGCCTACTGCTCAAGTTAATCGAAAAAAAGGTGCTTACCTTGGTTTTTGACTTGAACGCTGAATACCTGAACCTTTGGAAGACTGACGAGAAAACGCCAAATAAGTATGCTGGACAAGTCAAAGTATTTACACCTCGCTTGGGAAGAGCCCAAGCCTACGAACAACCCTTCTTCATTCCATTGAACGAGATAAACTACGACGACTTTGCCACTTTCGTCAACGTACCTCAAGGCACGCCAACTTATCAGCATCTTATGCAGTTTTGGAGAGAAAGAGGAGAAGCTCAGTTCGATCTCAACGACTTGGAAAACTTCGTGAATAGAGTTCAAAATGACGCGGTAAGAACAGCTCTTCAAGGCAGAGTTGATGCTGCCCGGGCAGTCGGACTTTTCGGGCCGAGCAATCTCACAAACTTCATTACAGAGATGCACAAGACAGGGGGAGTTATCGTATTTAACCTTGCACAAGTAGGCCAATGGGAAAGAGGCATAATAGTGGAGTTCGTGCTCCGAAAGTTGGCTCAACTTGGGCAGTCTGGAGCGATTAGAGCTGTTTCTCTCTTTCTAGAGGAGGCTCAACTTTACGTGGAACCCCGAAACATGGTTAACATTCTCACAAGGATGAGGCACTTCGGCATATTTCCAACATTTATAACCAATGACCCGCGCACACTGCCAGACGAGGTGTTTACATTGCTCGATAACTTGGTCGCTTTCATGTTTCGTAATGAAGACGAACTGAGACAATTAGCCAAATCTGGGCTTGTCGACCTTAAATCTATTTACGCCTTGAAGCACTTGGAAAGCAGACAATGCATTGTGGTTGGAAACGTAACCTCAAACTATCCAGTGTTTGTAGAAGTAAACCCTCAAGTTGGCGTTGTCATGGGAGGAGAAACACGAAAACTCGTCAGCTGACAAGTAATCCCAGTAGCGAGCGCTTGGGCACAAACTTTTTATATCGAACTTACTATATGTGTTTCTGGTGTGTCATTTGAAATACAGTGGAAACACAAAACGTGTTCAAGTTTCCTTTACGGCAAAACAATGGCAACTGATAGAAAGACTCAAGGGGGAAATGGGAGGAACAGACTCCGAAATCGTCAGAAACATTGTGATCGCTTGGTTGTCTGAGAAATCCTTTTTATCAACTGCAGTGAAGAAAAAAATGTTCTAAAAGAAGAACCGCAACATATCAAGGAGAGACATCACAGTGAGCGAGATGCCCAGACATTTTCAAACGAGACTAGCGGAAGTAGAGGCATTTAATAGAAACAGATGTCTATCTTTCAGAAAGCTATCGAGTGTGAACAACCCTAGTTCAGTGCACGGAATATACCCCTATAGAGGAAAAATATCAGCTATAGATGCAGAACAGGTAATACGCCAATTACCCCATCAGGGTACGCTTTTAGATCCATTTTGTGGTTCAGGCACAATTGTGTATGAAGCACAAAGATGGGGGCTGGATGCAATAGGCGTAGACGCCAACCCAATAGCGTGTATATTGTCTAAAGCGAAAACCGAAATCATCAACAGTGCAAGTACTCTAGCTCATACCGAGGAAATGATCAGCCGAGCCAAGAATCTCACTACTGTGAAAAGTATGAGTGAATGGTCCAGGAAGTTCTTTCACTATCAAACCGCTGAAGAGATTATGAAGATACTCAATTTTAAAAACGAAATGTCTAGCTATGAGCTTGCAGCATTTTATGGCGCAATTGCACTAACCGCAAGAGCATGCAATCATTATAAATGGTCTTCGACGTCTATAGGAAAGATAATTAAGCCTTTGCATTACGTTAATTTCTATAAGAAATTCTTGCTAAAAGTAAAAAAACACATAAGATTTGTTGATGGGAACCATCCAGCGAAAATAATTCAGTACGACGCAAGGAAATTGTCAGATGTAATTGAGAAAGAAAGCGTAGACTACGTTTATACAAGTCCACCGTATTTTGATGCTCTGGATTATACTTCTTACTACACCAAAATAATTTATGATCTCGATGAAGATTTTGATAGAGCATATATCAGAAAAAATCTCATTCAAACTTTTTCAACATATTCTGAGGACATGAAAATCGTTCTCTCTGAGATTAAGAAAGTAACCAAAAAAGGTGCGATGATAGTTTTTGTTGTGGGAGACAAAAAGACGAAAGAGGGAATAATAAGTGGCGGGAAGTTCTTTTCGGAGTTGACTTCATGGAAACCCAAGCATATTGTGGAGCGGGAGTATACAGGTTCAAGCAGTCAAATATGGGACAAAATCAACAAAACGAAAAGGAAGGAGCAAATCATCGTATGGTTTAATGAATAGATATGTAATTGTCCAGATCATCTAAAAAGAATTTCTTATCACGCTGCACAACAACTCCACCAAGCACTAATCCGCGCACATTCGCATTTTCGAATAATGGAAATAGGATTTTTTCTAGGCATAGTTCAGCCTTTGACGAGATAAAAAGCACTCCTAATCCCCGAAGAGCATGAAGAGAGACAAAACGCTTATCATGCCTATAAATATCGTCAAAAAATCTATTTCGATGTATATACATAGGGGCTTCAGTAACCGTTGAGGGGTACATAGGCTCTTCATTTCCACCAACTACGTATGAGAACAAGGAAGTATATCCGAATTTTTTTCCAAGTTCTCTAATGTGGCGCTCGTATTTTTTCTGCTGCTCTCTGTTTGAATCATTAAGAAGAGCTTCCACGTCTCTCTTTCCCTCTGCCACAAAAAGATATTTACTATTTTTGAATAACGTTCTCAAGGTCACATCTAGATGTCCTTCTCTTTCCCCCACTAATATCGACACACCTAAGCTCAATTCGTGATTGGGTGAACACGAAACGAACGCTTTTCCCCCTGAAATTGCCCAAAGGTAACAAGCTATTAATGGGTTAGTGAAATTTCTTTCATCTCTATTTCCAGTATATTCGTTGAATCTTCTCGATATCGGCCTAGCAACCGCATGTTTTGATGGATAGACAACATAATTTCCCTTGAAGAGGTACTTTGCGATAGTGTCATAAGTAAGATGAATTCTTTCAGATGGAATGCCGGTTTGATCCACGCCATCATCTGGCTTTGCAATACCAACTTGACAAGCTAAGCACGCAGTACATTTGTTTAGATCAATATTGCCATAACATACAGTGTAATGCTCCGCCTCATTTTTGAAACAACTCTGAGGCACTATAGCTAATAGATCTCTGTTATTTTGATCTTTGCTAACGAGATATTCCTCAGCGCTGCCGAAATTGATCAAGTTATCCTCAAGTCTTCGTTTTCTGCTGCGAAATACTGGAAATGTCGCTCTCAGTTTCAAACAAAGATCATCCTGTTTGAAACTATTTTTTCTAGCGACGATGTTAAATAAGGATTTTCCTTCCTTAACATATCAATGTCTATTTTTGTCCTCGGATAAATAACTTCAAAATTATCAACAGAACGAATGAAGGGCGCTCCAGCTATTATAAGGAAATCCGCTTCGCTTTCAAGCAGTATCTTTTCATGGGTATCTGGATCAACCACAAACGGGCTGTTTCGAAAGTTGGAATGCCTTGCAAGCATTCTTAAGTTCAAGCCTCTGCCTTGCATAGAAGCAAGGGAAAACGAAAACATTAGTAAGAGACGTCTGTTTCTAACTTTCGAACCGTACTCTTTTAATGCTAAATTCTCTAGTTGCACGCCTGAAAGAGACCTTTGAGAATATTCTCTTGCAGCCCCTGCTCCTTTAACAAAAAAGTCATAACTTAACGGACGCTTAACAAATGGCATATTCCCGAAAAATTGTCGTACTTTACTCTTATTAAGGAATATCTTTGAGTATCCTAACTTGTTTCTAGGGTTACAATAGTACCTATCGGTCTCGAAAAAGGAGTCCACTGTGCCTGAAATTTTTCCAAGCGTTGGACTTATGTATCCAGCATACGTTAGCCAAGCCTGAAGGGCACCTGTTGTTCTGGTCCTAGCATCTCGTGCATCTCCATCGTTAAGTATCACTTCATCTCCAGTACTCAGCGTAACTTTATCATAGTTATTGGGCCTTCCCATGTATCTTGAAATCTCAGAGTGCTTAAGAACGGACCCTTTACCCATGTCTAGGAAGTGTAGAAAGCCCACAATTGGACCATAGTTAACTATTTCTTGGTTGTAATATGCTCTAACTTGTTGTTCAAAGAAAGTATATTTTGAAATTTCAATGCCAGCACTGGTTAAATTGGCATATCGCAGTCTTTTTAGGGAATTTAGTGTTCTTGTGCATAGACCAAGCGCTTCGAGTGCCTGTATAGCCTCTCCTACAGCTTTACTTTTTTGGGTGTCCAGCAAGTTAGAATTGATCAGATAACAGTACGACTTAGAGGAACCTGCACGTAAGAAAGGACAGTATTTCTTGTCCCCTGTAACGAGGGCTGTTTCAGGAGAGTATTCCTTTGCACAGGTACAGTAGTCTATAGAGTTGTCTTTTCCTCCGACCTTGTGTTTGGCCTCTTCTCCTGTGAAACTGTTTGTTCCAAATCTATACTTTATGCTTCTTAAAAACGCATGGATACACGAAAGTCTTCCTGGAGGGTCTCTATTAATTAGATTTGGCATCTGTCATCATTTCCTTGATGAAATTTATAGCCTTTTTTAGCGTCATTATTTTTATCGTGTACTCCTTCTCAAGTTCATCAATACACGATACAATATGTGGAGGGATTAGAAGCACAGCATACTTGACGTTTAAATTGCTTCTATTCTGTTCATTAGCTATTTCAAAGTAATTCTTCAATTCACTGGCCTTTTTTCTCAGTTCAGTGTACTTTAAGGAAGCATCGAGAAGTATGCACGTATTGCTTGGGAGTGCAATCATATATTTTATGCGAATAGGTCTTTCCAAGAAAGGCGCCATGACTTGAACATCCTTATAGAAACTGCAACCTTGACAGAAATTTGCGACCTCTTGGCAAAAAAATAGAAGATACTTGTCCTTATTTTCATAATCTTCTGATTTTGCATTCGGCACCAATAATTCCGCATGCCTTTGCGAACTTAGAGGTGAATCCAATCTATAGTTTATCACGAAAGTTAATTTCATTTTGTTTGATCCTCTTCATCAGATCGAACAATGATGCGATATTCCAAATCCTTATCTAGTTGTTGCTCTCCGTAACCTATCTTCTTCTTGATAATCTCAAGGTATTTCGGATTGATTTCATAGCCTACACTATTTCTGTCTAACTCTTTCGCAACTTTCATTGTTGTCCCAGTTCCCAGAAATGGATCTAGAACGGTGTCCCCCACAAATGAATACAGTTTGATAATCCTTCGAGGGAGCTCTTCGGGGAATGGAGCTGGATGTTCTTCAAGTTTTGCTGAAGCGGGTTGCATTTCCCAAATCGAATTAATACAGAAATTTGTCCATTCTTCTTGGGTTATTTTGGATTTCTCCTTTATCCTTTTAGATGGATGTGGGCGTCTCCCTGTCTTTGCAAAGACTATTATCCATTCATAAGGAAAAGTTGAGAATAAATTGGTAGGGAAAGGGTATGAGCCGAACGAGCTGAATCGGACTATCTTTCGTTTATCCCAGATATACAAGGAATGAAAATACATGTTGCCCAGGCTGTTAAAAAAAACTTCAAGATCTGTCAAGACAGTCTTTGTTACTCTTCTTCTGAACGGTGAGTTTTTGCCGGATAAGAATATAGGCATAATGTTTATGACTAATTTGCCATCAGGTATGAGAACACGCACACATTCTTTGAACACTTTACAAAGGTTGTTCAAATACGACATGTAAGAAGTGTCAGATTGCCCTATTTGATTAGCTGTTCCATAGTCTTTTAGATTCCAATATGGAGGCGAAGTCACTATGAGATGAACACTTTTATCTTCTAGTTCAGGCATTCTAGAAGAATCCCCGATTACTATAATATGCCTTGTCATCTTCTATCATTAAGTAGGAAATAAAAAGCGCCGTAATAAGCTTTAATTGATGTTTTGCATGCATGTGCGCTGTTAAAAATGTCTGCGTGTTGTTCTCTGGCATGCTATACTTCTTACCATTTCGCGTGCATAGTTGTTTCATTATTTGCTTGGCTAGCGGTGTATTGTATCTAAGGATAATGTTCTCTAATCTGCGGTTGGTGCGTCTTCTATTCCTTTTTCCGTGATGACGAAGTACTCCTTTGATTCTGGAATGCTTGGTGAGTCGATAACTGTGGCTAGCCTCGTGCCTCCTTTAGCCTTTCTAATGTACACTCGATGGGTACATGCGTGAGCCAGTACGTGGCCTCCAGCTGGTCTGTTTGGGTCGCCGAAGCCCTGAGCTGGGTTAGCCTGCACCTGATTTGTCACAACCACGGCTATGTTGTATATCTCAGCCAACCGAAGCAGCTTGTGCAAGCACTGGTTGAGTCTCTGCTGACGTTCAGCAAGGCTTTCTCTTCCAACATATTCTCCTCTGAAGTGGCTAATCATAGAGTCAACCACTACCAGCTTCACGTTTTCTTCTGGACAAACCTTGAAGAGACCATCGATTAGGAAGCTTTGATGGTCACTGTTGTAGGCTCGGGCAATTATCACGTTGTTAAGCATCTGCTGCGGGTCCAAGCCCATAGCAGCTGCCATGCGATAAACTCTTTCAGGGCTAAACGTTCCCTCAGTGTCAATAAAGAGCGCATTGCCCTCTAATCCACCTTGTTCTTTGGGCAGCTGAGCCATTACGCAAAGCTTTAGGCAAATCTGCGTCTTGCCCACGCCATACTCGCCTATCAACTCTGTCATAGCTTGAGTCTCTATCCCACCAGCCAATAACGCATCTAGCTTCTGCGAGCCAGTAGAACACCGCAGTATGCCTTTTCGTCTCTCCCACAAGTCCTTCGCCGTGGTCCAATCCGCCTGAACATGCTTCCTGGCTTCCAGAACGATTTGAAGCGCCTTCTCAGAACCTATATCAGTTTTATCGGTTATCTCCCAGATAGGCGTCACCGCAAGGGCTTCAATGGTAGTGATACCTATTTGACGAAGCTTCGAGGCTGTGGCAGGACCAACTCCAGGAACATCTTGCAACGAAATTGGCTCTCCCATTCCGTTCACACCCTTCTAAACAACAGAAAATCGCAATGAAATCATATAAAGAATGGATGCACCAAGCGAACAACAGAGAGAGTAGAGTAAAAGTGTTAAACTTTCAACGCCATAAAATAATAGAATGGTGAAAAATACGCCTCTATTCATGGTTAAGAAAGAAGTGTTCGAGCGGATAAAAACAGGCAAAAAGACAATCGAGTTGAGAAAGGGCAAAGCGAAGCCTGGAGACCAAGCAGTTTTTCAATGCAACAGAAAAATTCTTAGAGGAAAAATAATCAGAACAGATGAAGGAAATCTAGTGACACTTCTGCAAAGCCTTGACTTCAAACAAATAATCCCCACAGCCCAGAACGTCGAAGAAGCAGAAGCCTACATC
>Ga0315280_10006614_pt1 | contig 15934 bp, 12 predicted proteins | sample YL17G06_40_MG_FD_203697 | JGI IMG/M metagenome (GOLD analysis project Ga0315280, IMG submission 203697) | Sediment microbial communities from Yellowstone Lake, YNP, Wyoming, USA - YL17G06_40 | ecosystem: Environmental > Aquatic > Freshwater > Lake > Sediment | place: USA: Wyoming | collected... | reverse complement strand
ATTGCTCGATATGAGCAAGATCGACCGATCCCTGATCTCCCACATGGTCATTGCTGGTAATACTACCATGACCCAGCTTCTTTTGGGTCTTGATCCAAAATATATTCGAGAAGACCCCTATGTCCCGACAGCCAACTTCATCCCTCCGGTGAGGGCCGTCCACCTCGGAATTAATATCGGTGATCATGTCCATGTCTATATCTTTCCAATGGTGGCAAGCTATGTGGGCGGGGATATTGTCGCAGGAATCTTAGGCTCTGGGGTCTTTCAGAGGGAGACCCTTACCCTCTATATGGACATCGGGACCAATGGAGAGATTGTCCTTGGAAATAAGGACTGGCTTGCCAGCGTTTCCTGCTCTGCGGGCCCTGCCTTTGAAGGTGCTGGAATTAAATTCGGGGTGAGGGCGACCCGTGGGGCGATTGAAGAGGTCAGTATTAACTATCGAACTTATGAACCAATGATTCTCACCATTGGAAGGGTCAAACCCATTGGTATCTGTGGCTCTGGCCTGATCGATACGGTCGCAGAACTTTTTGAAACAGGAATGATCGATCAAAATGGGAAGTTTCGAAGGGACCTCCCTACAGATCGGGTCCGAAGAGGACCAGATGGTTATGAATATGTCCTTGCACGAAAAGAAGAGACACTGATCCAAAAGGACATTGTCCTCACGGAGATCGATATCGAAAATCTGATCCGCACCAAGGCGGCCATTTATGCCGGATGCAAAGTTTTACTGGATAGCGTCGGATTGGGTTTTAAGGATGTAGAGCGGTTCATCATTGCAGGCGGCTTCGGTCGCCATCTCGATTTGGGAAAAGCGATCTTCATCGGTCTCCTTCCAGAGATCGATATTGAAAAATTCATTTTTGTCGGGAACGGTTCCCTCCTGGGGGCAAGGCTTCTCTCGTTCTCTAAAAACCTTCTGAAGGAAACGGAGCGAATCGCTTTAATGATGACAAACCTCGAACTGAGCAATCACCCGATCTTTATGAGCGAGTTTGTTGCGGCGATGTTTCTTCCCCATACGAACACAACCGCCTTTCCCCGGGTGATGCAAAGGCTCCATGGGATAAGAAGAGAATTTCAAAGAGAGAGGATGGTTGAAGAAAGACTTTGAGCTTTACGATTGCAGTTTCAGGAAAGGGAGGAACAGGCAAAACAACATTCGCTGGAATGATCATCCGTTATCTCATCGACAAAGGAAAGAGGCCGATTCTGGCCGTGGATGCGGATTCCAATTCGAACCTTAACGAAGTTTTAGGCGTGAAAGTTCAAGCCACCATTGGTGAAGCCCGAGAAATGATGAAAAAGGATGTTCCCATCGGAATGACCAAAGATATCTGGTTTGAATATAAAATTCAGGAAGCACTTATAGAAAATAAGGGATTTGACCTCATTGCGATGGGACGTCCAGAGGGTCCTGGGTGTTATTGTGCGGCCAATACCTTAGCGAGAAAATGCTTGGACCTTCTGACTGGAAATTATCATTATATCGTGATCGATAATGAGGCTGGGATGGAACATTTTAGTCGTCTGGCGACTCGCGATGTCGATCTCCTTTTCATCCTCTCCGATTCCAGTCGGCGTTCCATATTGACCGCTTCACGGATACGAGATCTCATCCATGAACTGGATCTGCGTATCGTCCGCGAAGTGTTGGTCATCAATCGACTTCAGGGTGAACTGGACCCCGAATTGGTAGAGGAGGTTAAAAGGCAGAACCTCCAATTGGCCGGTATTATCCCTGATGATGAACAGGTCTATCGATATGATCGCGAAGGGAAACCGACCTTCGATCTCCCTGTGGAGTCGAAGGCGATTCAAGCCGCCAAACGTATCTTTGAAGAATATATCCAATAAAGAGTTTTGAGTTCGGAGTTAAAAGTTAGGGGTTACGAGTTAAGAGTTATGAATTATGAATTAACAATCAAGAATTACAATTCACGAGACACGTACACGAATCACGTTTTTAAATAAAAGAAGGGGGGAGAAGAAAAGATGACGGCAAAACTGATCAATGGCAATGAGATCGCACAACTAATTCGAGAGGAGTTGAAACAGGAGACTGCCCAGTTAAAAGACAAATATAATGTGGTTCCGGGTTTGGTGACCATTTTGGTGGGCGAAAACCCAGCCTCGGTGAGCTACGTCACTGCAAAACAGAAAACCTCCAAGGAGTTAGGATTTTACTCAATTCAGGATAACCAACCCGCTACCATCACCGAGGAGGAACTGCTCAAATTGATCGATAAATATAACAAGGATCCCAAGATCCATGGAATCTTAGTTCAGCTACCACTGCCCAAGCATATCAACGAAACCAAAGTCCTTTATGCTATTGATCCGAAAAAGGATGTGGATGGGTTCCATCCGGTCAATGTGGGAAAATTGATGATTGGTGAAGCCGATTATCTCCCTTGCACCCCGGCTGGTATTCAGCAACTTCTGATCCGGTCTGGTGTGAAGATCGATGGCGCAGAGGTGGTGGTGGTGGGAAGGTCAAACATCGTTGGAAAACCTATTACCAATATTCTATTACAAAAAAAGAAAGGAGCCAATGCAACGGTAACGATCTGCCATACGGGTACAAGGGATATGGCTTTTCATACCAAAAGGGCAGACATCCTCATTGTGGCTGCAGGAAAGCCTAAGGCGGTCACAGCGGATATGGTAAAGGAAGGAGCTGTGGTGATCGATGTAGGTGTCAATCGAATCGGGATGACTCCTGAGGGAAAGGCGAAACTCTGTGGGGATGTCGATTTTGATGGGGTAAAAGAGAAGGCCAGTGCGATCACCCCTGTTCCTGGTGGAGTCGGGCCAATGACCATTACAATGTTGATGATGAATACAGTGAAGGCTGCCAAACTGGCGGCAGGCATCATCAGTTGATAGTTAGGAGTTCGGAGTTCAGAGTTCGGAGTAAAGGATTCACGAATCACGAATAACTATATAGAGAAAGGAGGGTTTCGCGTGTCTGAACAACTGGAAGAAAAAGTGACTTTTGATGGAAAGAAGGTGAAGGTATTGGGCCCTACCTTTGAAGAAGGGAAGCCTGAGACTCCCATCAACTGGCGACAAAAAATGAGAAATCGGGAGGAGATGCTCAATTATCTTAAAACCGGGGAACGCTATTGGTTCAGTGAAGAATGGTTCGGCAGTGAAAAACGGAAGACAAAGGCATAAGCTAAATAAAGAGGGAGGTGAGTCTCGTGGCGTTTGAGATACCAAAAATTACTTATACAGGAAAGATAAAGGAAGTTACACTCGGAAAAGGACCAAAGGCTGTTACCGTAGGTGGAGAGACAGCTTATCCGTTCCACCTCTTCGAGGGAGCGATGCCCCATCCTCCTCGGATTGCAATGGAGGTTTACGACGTGACTCCAGATGATTGGGCGGAAGCAGCCCTGGAGCCCTTCAAAGATGTGGTCAACGATCCAGTGGCCTGGGCCAAGAAATGTGTTCAGGATTACGGAGCGGAGTTGATCGCTCTGCAACTGGTCAGCACAGATCCCAACGGTCTGAACCGTTCAAGCGATGAGGCTGCCCAAACAGCCAAAAAAGTGGCCGCTGCCGTAGATGTCCCGGTAATTGTCTGGGGAAGTGGAAATGCCGAGAAAGATACGGATGTCCTCCGAAAAGTTGCTGAGACCTGCGATGGAATGAACCTCATCATCGGGCCAGTGGCAGAGGGAAACTATAAACAGGTAGGCGCAGGGGCGATTGGATACAAACATACGGCCATCGCCTCCACCCCCATCGACATCAACCTGGCCAAACAACTCAACATCCTCTTGGGAAATCTGGGGGTCCCTGACGGACAGATCATTGTAGATCCGACCACAGGTGGACTGGGATATGGCATTGAATATACCTATTCGGTAATGGAACGCGATCGGATGGCTGCTCTCACCCAACAGGATGAGAGGCTTCAATTTCCCATCCTCTGCAATATGGCCAAAGAGGTCTGGAAGACTAAAGAGGCCAAGACAGAGACTAAAGATGCCCCAACTTTAGGGGATGCCAAAAAGAGAGGAATCCTGATGGAAGCTGTCACAGCAGTTATCCTTCTTTTGGCAGGGGCGGATGTTTTAGTGATGAGACACCCCGAGGCCATTAAACTGGTGTGGGAGATGATCCCTGATTTTATGGTCAAATGAATTAAAGGAGGGAGAAAATTCAAGGAGGATAACATGTCAGACTTAGAGAAGAAGAGTATTGATCCAGCAACGATACAAATGTTGAAGAAGGCTCAGGCGGATGGATGCGAGACGATCTTTGATCGGGCCGATACGATGAAACCCTGTCCCATTGGAGCGGAAGGAAGCTGCTGTAAAAACTGCGCCATGGGACCTTGTCGTGTTCCCGCTCCTAAGAAGAAGGAAACAACAACGGAAAAGGCCAAACGGATGGGGCTCTGCGGTGCTACAGCGGAAACCATTTCTGCACGCAACTTCGCACGGATGGTGGCTGCCGGGACCTCTGCCCACTCCGACCACGCCCGTGGCGTGACAGAAGTCTTTCTGGCTGCAGCCAAAGGCGAAATCCCAGGATTTAAAATCAAGGATGAGCAAAAACTTTACCAGGTTGCAATGGACTTCGGTGTCGAGATTGGAGACCGATCCATTCAAGAGATCGCTACGGATGTCGGTCATAAGGCCTTGGCCGAGTTCGGGCGTCAGGAAGGAGAACTCCTTTTCATCAAAAGGGCTCCTCTTAAAAGACAGGAAATTTGGAGGAAAATGGGAGTTGTTCCTCGGGGGGTCGATCGTGAGGTCGTGGAGTTGATGCATCGGACCCATATGGGAGTTGATCAAGATTATAAGCATATCTTGATTGCAGCCGCCAGGACCGCCCTGGCCGATGGATGGGGGGGCTCAATGATCTCCACCGAGCTTCAGGACATCCTTTTCGGAAATCCGGTCCCTGTGCTGGGCCAGATCAATCTCGGGGTCTTGAAAAAAGATGAGGTCAATGTGGTCGTTCACGGACATGAGCCTCTGCTTCCAGAGATCTTAGTGGATGTGGTTCAAGACCCGGAGGTCCAGAAAGCGGCCAAATCGGTGGGAGCGAAGGGGATCAATTTAGCCGGAATGTGCTGTTCTGCCAATGAGATTTTAATGCGCCATGGGATTCCAGTGGCTGGAAACTTTCTCCAACAGGAACTGGCTATTGTCACGGGAGCGGTCGACGCCATGGTAGTCGATGTCCAATGTGAAATGCAATCTCTGGCACAGGTCGCCAAGTGTTACCACACCAAACTGATTACTACATCAGCCAAAGCCAAAATTGAAGGAGCCATGCACATCGAGTTTGAAGAACATAATGCTCCAAATGTAGCCAAAAAGATCTTGATGGAGGCCATCCAGAACTTCAAGAACCGGAAACCCAATGTGGAAATTCCATCCAATACGACGGACCAGATTGTGGGATTTAGTCACGAAACGATCAACTACCTCTTGGGTGGAGTTTTCCGTGCTGCCTACCGCCCTCTAAACGACAACATCATCAATGGTCGAATTCGGGGAATCGCGGGTGTGGTCGGCTGTAATAATGCTCGTGTTACACACGATGACCCGAACCTCACACTGATCAAAGAATTGATTAAAAATGATGTCATCGTCCTGACCACGGGTTGCAGCGCCATGACCTGTGGAAAGGCAGGCCTCCTCACTCCAGAAGCGGCAAAACAATTCGCTGGAGGGGGTCTGGCGTCGGTTTGTGAGGCTGTGGGCATCCCGCCCGTCCTTCATATGGGCGCATGCGTTGACAACAGCCGAATCCTCATGGCGGCCACCGCCGTCGTCAAGGATGGAGGGCTGGGGGATGATATCAGTGACCTTCCAGCGGCTGGTGCTGCACTGGAGTGGATGAGCGAGAAGGCCATTGCCATCGGCCACTATTTTGTTGCTTCAGGAGTCTTCACGGTATTCGGCACAACCTGGCCGACCACCGGAAGTGAGGAAGTGACCAAACTCCTCTTCGAGGAGTTTGAAGATACATTCAAAGGGAAATGGGGCTTTGAACCTGATCCCATGAAGGCAGCCAAGCTGATGATCGAGCACATCGATAAGAAGCGAAAGGCCCTGGGTATTGATAAGGCCAGAGAGAGGGTCCTCTTCGATATGGCCAAACGCCGTGAATTGGAGGCTGCCTAAAATTTTAAAAATAACGTGTCCGTCGTCCGTGACCGTGTCCGCAAAAAGATTTAAAGTACGGACACGTGACACGAGACACGGACACGACTAAAAAGAAGGAGGAATATAACGTGTCAAAAATCATTGCATCTGCAGCGATAAGAGGAGCTCATAAGATTGTGGAAAGGGCTGAGAAAAAATATGAGGAGGCGATCAAAAAGTGGGGACCCAATCAGGATGTGGGATTCCCCAATACTGCTTATTACCTACCCATCATCTATGCCATCCTGGGGGTTCCCATCAAAAAATTGGGTGATATGAAGCTGGTTTTGGAGAGGTCTCGGTCTCTGTTACCACCTTTGGTAAAGGAAAATGTCCCTCTCCCTTACCTGGCACCCGCCCTCGATGCAGGGATGGCCACATTTTTTGCAGAAGAGATTACCGAAGCCATTCGCTACTTAGAGGATTCCAATTTCTATACGAAGCAGGAAGATCCTTTACCCAACAATATCTGGTTGGGGGCAGCCGATGATGTCATCTTCCGTAAACGCGGAATTGAGTTTGTGGATGGAACCGCCCCTGGATTTGCAGCCATTGCTGGCGCTGCACCCACACCGGAGATTGCCAAAAAGATCGCTACCGAGCTTCAGGAGAAAAACCTCTATATCTTTATGTGTGCTGAACACGAAGGAAAACGTTTCTCCGAACAGTTGGTGGAGGCAGGTGTCCAAATTGGCTGGCCGACAAGACTGGTCTCCTTCGGACCGGATATCTCTGCAGCGGTTTTCGCCATGGGATTTGCCTGCCGTGTGGCCATGGCCTTCGGTGGGATAAAACCTGGAGATTTTCGAAAAAATTTAATCTATAACAAAGACCGCACCTTCGCCTTTGTGATGCCCTTAGGGTTTGTGAACGACGAGTGGTATGCTAATGCTGCTGGCGCCATCAATTGGGGATTTCCTACCATTGCAGATACTCCCATTCCCGAAGTTCTTCCCACCGGAATCTGCACATACGAACATGTGGTCTCCAATGTTCCTCATGATCAGATTGTCCAGAGGGCGGTAGAGGTCAGGGGATTGAAGGTTCAGATCGCTGAAGTCCCCATCCCGGTCTCTTATGGTCCTGCCTTCGAAGGTGAAAGGGTCAGGGGTGAGGACATCTTTTTAGAGGCTGGGGGAGGAAGAACCCATGCTGTGGAGTGGGTCACCTCCAAGAACATGGACGAAGTGGAGGATGGGAAGGTTGAAGTTTTCGGCCCTGACTTGGACAAGATCCAACCTCCGGGGCAACTCCCTCTTGCCATTGTCGCAGAGGTGGCAGGACGGCAGATGCAAGAAGATTTCGAACCGATCTTGGAACGACAGATCCACCACCTGATCAATTATGCCCAAGGCATAATGCATATTGGCCAGAGGGATATTGCCTGGTTACGAGTCGGGAAGGGAGCCGTGGAGAAGGGATTCCGCCTCACCCATCTGGGCAAGATCCTCCATGCAAAGTTCCACCAGGATTTCGGAGCCATTTTTGACAAGGTCCAGGTCAAAGTCTATACGGATAAAGAAAAGGTAGATCAAATTCTTGAACAGGCAAAAGCAGTCTATGGGAAAAGGGATGCACGTATTGAAGGGATGACCGATGAAACGACGGACATCTTTTACTCCTGTACCCTCTGCCAATCCTTTGCGCCCAACCATGTCTGCGTCATCAGTCCGGAAAGAACCGGACTTTGCGGCGCTTACAACTGGATGGATTGCAAGGCTGCGTTCGAAATCAATCCCACCGGGCCGAATCAACCCGTTCAGAAAGGTGAAATGATCGATACGAAACTGGGGCAGTGGAAAGGAGTGAATGAATTCGTTTTCAAAGCCTCTCGTCAGAAGATCGATCATTACAACTTTTATAGTCTGATCTACGATCCGATGACCACATGCGGTTGCTGTGAGTGCATTGCTGCTGTTCTTCCGATGTGCAATGGTGTGATGACCGTCAATCGAGATTTTACAGGAATGACCCCCTGCGGAATGAAGTTCACTACTCTGGCAGGTTCTGTCGGTGGCGGTGCCGTCACACCAGGTTTTGTAGGCCACAGCAAATACAATATCACGCAGAGGAAGTGGCTGATCGGAGACGGAGGAATCAAGCGATTAGTTTGGATGCCCAAGATCCTCAAGGAAGAGATTGGAGAACGGTTAAAGAAACGCGCTGAAGAGATTGGCATTCCAAACCTCATTGATATGATTGCAGATGAGACCGTTGGGGTGACGGAGGATGAAATTCTTCCCTTCCTGACAGAGAAGAATCACCCTGCCCTCTCAATGGATCCCATTCTTGGATAAACAGTAAAACCGCTAAGAGCAGAGGGCATAGTGCATAGCCTGTAACTCAGCCCTTTAGGGCTGAGAAATCAGGGCTAAAGCCCTGAGATACAAAACGCTATGCGTTTAGCCTGTCTACCGCAGGCAGGCGTTCTGCGCACCGCGATTTTTAGAAAGGAGCGAAAACCATGGGAATGACGGGAATCCAAATCTTTAAATTGCTACCAAAAACAAACTGTAAGGAGTGTGGCGTTCCCACCTGCCTCGCTTTTGCCATGAACTTGGCAGCAGGAAAAGCCGAATTGTCCTCATGCCCCTATGTTTCAGAGGAGGCAAAAGCCATGCTCTCCGAAGCAGCGGCTCCGCCCATTCGACCCCTCACCATTGGTTCGGGTAATAATGCGGTCAAAATCGGCGGGGAGACGGTTCTATTCCGCCACGAAAAGACCTTCGTCAACAAACCAGGTTTTGCCATCCTGGTGAGCGATGTCATGCCGGAGGCTGAGGTCAATGCCCGTTTGAAAAGATTCAAGGAGTTGAAATATGAAAGGGTGGGACTCACTCTGCGACCGGAGATGGTCGCCGTGAAGAATGATTCAGGAGACCCTGGAAAATTTGAAGCTTTGATCAAAAAGGTGAAGGCCGAAACCGATGCTGCACTCATTTTGATGAGCGACAAGGTAGATGCTTTATCCGCTGGAGTAAAGGCCTGCGCTGATCGTGTTCCATTGATCTATGCTGCGACAAATGGCAACAGCGAAGCTTTAGCCAATCTGGCAAAGGAACATAAATGCCCACTGGCTGTCAAGTCAGACACTTTAGAGACCCTCTCCCAAATTTCTGACAAATTAACTGCAGCAGGTCTCAAAGACCTCGTCCTTGATTCTGGGGCAAGGACCCTTCGCAAAGCTTTTGAAGATCAGATCTTTATCCGCCGGGCAGCCCTCAACCAGAAAAACCGTTCCCTTGGATTCCCGACGATCACTTTTCCCTGCGAGATGACGAAGGATCCGATGAAGGAGGCCATGATCGCTGCAACCTTTGTGGCGAAATACGCAGGCATCATCGTCCTTTCGGATTTTCAGGGAGAGAGCCTCTTTCCCCTCCTTGTGGAACGACTGAACATCTATACCGATCCCCAACGGCCCATGATGATGCAGCAAGGAATCTACCCCATTGGCAATCCAGTTGAGGATTCCCCTGTCCTGATCACCACCAACTTCTCTCTGACCTATTTTATCGTCTCCGGCGAGATCGAATCGAGCCGTGTTCCCAGTTGGCTTTTGGTGATGGATACTGAAGGTCTCTCCGTTTTAACCGCCTGGGCTGCGGGAAAATTTGTAGGCGATGCGATTGGTGCCTTCATCAAAAAGAGTGGTATCACCGATAAAGTAAAGCATCGTCGAGTGGTGATCCCTGGAGCCGTTGCCGCTGTGAGCGGAGATCTTGAAGAAGAGCTCGGCTCAGGATGGGAGGTCAAGATCGGTCCGAGAGAGGCTGCCCACATACCCGCCTATCTCAAGATGGGGGCCTAAAATTCAAAATAAAATTCGGATTTCGGAATGCGGATTGCGGATTTAAAATCTGAAATCTACAATCTAAAATCTGCAATTTGAAGGAGGGAAGATATGTTACGTGTTGGAGAAAATCTCAATGTGATGGTCAAAAAGATTGGAACAGCGATGAAGGAAAGGGATCCAAAGCCCATCCAAGAACTGGCTATTACCGAAGCTAAAGCAGGCGTTGACTTCATCGATATCAATCTGGGGCCTGCGCGTAAGGGTGGGGGAGAATTGATGGAATGGGTTGTCAGAACAGTCCAAGAGGTGGTCGATACCCCCTTATACCTTGACACGGTCAATGCGGAGGCTATCGAAGCAGGGCTCAAGGTCTATAAAAACAAAAAAGGAAAGGCCATCATCAATTCCATCATGGCTCGTCCCGAAAGCATGGATGTGAAGTTTCCCTTAGCCCAGAAGTATAATGCCGGGCTCGTCGCCCTCCTTTGGGGGCCTTCCGGGCTTCCGCGAGATGCAGACGAAAGAGGAGTGCTGGCGGCGGAATTGATGCAAAAAGGTATAGAGTTTGGTATATCGGGTGAAGATGTCTGGATGGATCCTATTGTCACCCCAGTGACCAGCCCCCAAAGCCAGGTCCAGGTTCCCAGTTGTATCGAGTTTATGAAGATGTTCAAGGACCTCCAAGAGATACTTCCCGGAATGAGATCAACCTGTGGTCTTTCCAATGTCTCCAATGGGGCCCCAGAACATTTGAGACCCATCCTCAATCAGACCTATATGATGATGCTTGAACGATATGGGATGGCCTCGGCCATTGTGGATGCCTTTGATGACGATCTAAAAAGATTTGCCAGTGGGGAACGACAGGAACTTAGAAAACTGGTCTATCGGGTCATGGATGGGGAGGAAATCGATCTCAAATCCTTAAGTAAGGAAGAGGCCAATTATGTGAAAACCACGAAAGTCTTGATAGCCAAAACCCTTTACTCTGATTCGTGGTTGGAATTTTAAAGACTGGAATAATGGAATACTGGAATATTGGGCTTGCAAAGAAAACCCGGACTGTTTTGCAGTCCATCAGTCCATCATTCCAATATTCCATCATTCCCTAAAGTTAAATAATAAGGAGTGTTCAATTGGAGAGGAAGGCTGTCTTGATCATCGGTGGAGGGATCTCTGGTATCACAGTCGCATTAGAATTAGCTCAGGTAGGAATCCCAACCACGCTTGTCGAAAGAGAACCTTCCATCGGAGGGCTCTCTGCCTCCTTCTGTTGTAAGGCATCGGAGTCATGCAACAAGTGTTTCGCCTGTGTGGTGGATAAGAGGATTTCTGAGGTGAAAAATCGTCCAGAAATTTCAATCCTCACCCAAACCGAGCCCATCAGCGTAAAGGAAAACTCAGGAGAATACACCGTTTCTCTGAAAAGGGGAAAGGAGAGATTCGATCGAAAGGCCTCGGCTGTTGTGATTGCCGCTGGGATCAACCCTTTCGACGCTTCTCAGAAAGTAGAGTATGGATACGGCCGTTTCAAAAATGTGATCACTGCAAAGGATCTCGATGAAATGCTTCGCTACCAAGGGAAACTCTTACGTCCTTCCGACGGGCAACTTCCTAAGAACGTCGCCTTTTTCCAATGTGTGGGGAGTCGGGATGAGTCGATCGGAAACCTATACTGTTCTCAGGTCTGTTGTGCCTACGCTCTCCGCCTGATCAAAGCCATCCGATACCAGTACCCCGAGGTAAAGGCCACTTTCCTCTACATAGACATTCAGCCTGCAGGAACATCCTTCCAGGATTTTCTGACTTCCTGTCGAGAGGACAAAGGGATTCGTCTCATCCGGAGCCTCCCTTCTAAAGTATACCATTCCCCGCTTTTCGATACTTTGAGGGTGAGGTTCATCGATCCTCAAAAGGGCGAGGTGGTAGAAGAATCTTTCGGCCTGATTGTTCTTTCTGTCGGGATGGTCTTGAAAAAAGAGGCAAAATCCCTTACCCAACTTTTCGGGTTGAGTCTGACAGAGGATGGCTTCATCGCCTCTCCGCCATCTCATACTGGCGTCTTCGTCACCGGCGCTTGCACTGGACCAAAGGATATTGATCGCTCGATCCTACATGCGAAATCCGCCACCTTTCTCGTGCATCAATATTTGAAGGGGAGGAACTAAATGGTTCGGATCGGAATCTTCATCGACGCCTTAAAGGGATCGATCCCTACCTCTTTCCGAGAAAGGATCCTCACCACTCTCCAAGGACTCCCCGATATTGTTTTTTGCATAGAGGAGGAAAACCTCACCTCTTCTGAGGGATTGGAGAGAATGGCCAAGCGTTTTGAATCAGAGGAGGTCGACCGAGTCGTCATCATTGGAGGAAGTCCAAAAATTTATGAAACCTCATTCCATAAATGGGGGCATCCCCTCCCCTTCAATCCTTATCTCTTTGTAGTTGCCAATGTCAGAGAACAGGCCCTCTGGGCAATGGTGGATGAAGAGGCCGCCCTGGAAAGGGCCAAAATAACCATTACAAAAACCATTCGGATAGCCTCCACCTCCAAACTTATCGAAGCTCAATCTCTTCTCCTGAAACCTGAGGTATTGGTCCTCGGGGGTGGAATCATTGGAATCTCTATTGCCCAGGCATTGGCGAATTCAGGAATTCATGTCACCCTATTAGAGAAAGGAAAAAGCCTTGGTGGGAAGATATCAGAGCTTCGAAGGTTCTATAACCGCCCTGAAGAGGTTCAGAAGTGGATCGAGGAGAAGGTCTCTGAAATTCACCAGACACCCAATATAACGCTCATCACTCAAGTGGAATTGAAACGCCTCGATGGACATCTGGGTCGATTCCAAGCCAAAATTCAGGAACAAGACGGAACGGAAGCTGTTCTCTCCGCTTCAGCCATCGTCGTCGCTACAGGGTATGCTACCCAACGCGAAACGAAAGGCATTTGGGGCCATAAAAGGGTGATGACTCTCCCAGAAATGGAAAAACTCCTTTCAGAGACCACAACTCCCAATCTCCTTTGGAATGGAAAGAAGGTGGAGATGGTCACCTTCCTTCTGGATGGAGTCAATGAGGATATCAAAGTCGATTCGATCAATGCCATCAAACAAGGTCTTCTCCTTCAAGAAACGCTACAGTGTCAGGTCGCCATTCTCTGTAAAGACGTGAAGGTCGCTGCCGATGGAATGGAGCGCCTCTACCGGAAGGCAAGAGAAAAAGGTGCTCTCTTCTTTAAATATGAAGAACCTCCCAGGCTTTCCATGGTGAATGGCCAGATCCAAGTGGATGTCAAGGACACCGCTGCCATTCAAAAGACTGAACAATGGCCGGTCTCCATTCTCTCGGATCTCATTGTCATCAGCGAAGCCTTCATTCCCGCTCCAGAGACAGAACATCTCTGTAGTCTGCTTAAGCTCCATCTGGGAAACCGAGGCTTCCTCATGGAGGACAATCCTCAACTTCTTCGGGTTCGATCAAACAGACGTGGGATCTTCGTCGCGGGTGCATGCCGATTTCCTCAGGAGGTTTCAGAATCGCTGATCGAAGCGAGGGCAGTGGCTCAAGAGGTGACGGCTCTCCTCTCGAAAGGGACCTATCTATATGATTTGGCCGTTGCAGAGGTAGACCCCAAAAAATGCGCGGTCTGTTATACCTGCCCAAGACTCTGTCCTCATTCGGCCATCACGGTGGAGAAATATGCAGAAGGAAACATCTATAAGACCTTTGGAATAGAGGAAGGGATGAAATGGGGAGCAGCCAAAGTCGATCCAGTAGCCTGTTACGGATGTGGAATCTGTGTGGCTGAGTGTCCTGCTAAGGCCATCACCCTTCGCCACGAAACGGACGAACAGATCTATGCCCAGATGGGCCTCATGGAATGATAATGTCAAATGTCAAAGCTCAAAGTTCAAATAATTCCAGAAATCAATTTTTATATTTTGAAATTTGAACATCTGAACTTCATTTGACATTTGAACTTTGACATTTGGATTTAAATTTTAGGAGTTTATATGCCAACGTTTGATCCCAAGATCATTGCCTTCTGTTGCGATCAGTCTGGATATGCGGCAGCCGACATGGCAGGGACATTGAAATTAAAATTTCCAAAGAATGTTGAGATTGTCCGCGTCCCCTGTGCGGGTCGCATCGAGACGATCTACCTCTTAAAAGCCCTGGAGAAGAGTGCGGACGGTGTTCTGATCTTCGCCTGTTATGAAGAGAACTGTCAATTTCTTTGGGGAAACCTCCGGGCGAAAGGCCGTCTCTCTTATGCCCATCGGATGTTGGAAAAGATCGGTCTCGAAAAGGAACGGCTGGAAATCTGCCACCTTGCTACGAACAGTGGTGTAAAGTTAGCGGAGACCCTTCATCGAAAATCAGAGCAGCTGAAAAAATTGGGTCCCAACCCAGTTGTAACTCAACCCTTCAGGGTTGATACTGGTCAGGGCTAAAGCCCTGAGTTACAGAATTGGAGGAATGAATGATTAAAGCCGAGCAGAAACCGATCGATGAAATTCTGAGATATCTTGATCCCTATAATAAGATCCTGCTGGCAGGTTGTGGGGCCTGCGTCACTGTTTGCCATGCGGGAGGCGAGAAGGAAGTGGGTCTCCTCGCTTCTGGTCTCAGAATGGCAAGGAAGAAAATCGGGAAAAGGATGGAGGTCTTGGAAGCTACGCCTGCCCGTCAGTGTGAACCCGAGTTCGCTTTAGAACTGACAGAAACCATCGAAAAAGTGGAGGCCGTCGTCTCCATCGCTTGCGGAGTGGGCGTCCAGACTCTCTCCCGCTATTTTCAAAAAACTCCAGTTTTCCCCGGTGTCAATACCACTTTTCTGGGCGAAACGATGATGCACGGAGTATGGGAGGAGCGTTGTCAGGCTTGCGGAAACTGTATCCTTGAAAAGACCGGAGGGATCTGCCCTATCGCACGTTGCGCTAAACAACTCTTCAACGGACCCTGCGGAGGTTCATCAAAAGGAAAATGTGAAATCAAACGGGAGACTGATTGTGCATGGCAGCTTATTTATGACCGGCTCAAAGGCCTGGGCCAACTATACAAACTTGAGGAGATCATCCCGGCCAGGCGATGGGGAGTGGAATCGAGGGATAGTGGACCGAGAAGGATTGTGAGGGAGGATCTCAAGTTATGAAAGCAGGGAGCAATCTAGAAAAGATTTTAGAGAAAGGAATGTTCGCGGTCACCGGTGAATTGGGTCCTCCAAAGGGTAACGATATCAGTGTCGTCAAACGAAAATCGGAGCTCTTAAGAGGTTATGTGGATGCCATCAATGTTACGGATAACCAAACCGCCATCGTTCGGATGTCGAGCATCGCCACCTCTTCTCTACTGATTCAAATGGGATTGGAGCCGGTGATGCAGATGACGACTCGCGATCGAAACCGCATCGCCATTCAAAGTGATATCTTCGGCGCAACGGCTCTGGGCATCAAAAATATGCTTTGTCTCACAGGAGACCATCAAACCTTTGGAAATCAGGTCGACTCAAAGAACGTTCACGACCTCGATTCCATCCAATTGATCGACTGTGTGCGGACCATGCGGGATCAAGGTACGCTCCTCGGTGGAGAGGAGAAGATCGAAGGGGAGATCAAACTCTTTATCGGTGCAGCGGAGAATCCCTTTGGAGATCCTTTCGAATTCCGAGCGATTCGATTGGGCAAGAAGGCGGCCGCAGGCGTGGACTTCATCCAGACCCAGTGCATTTATGATATGAACCGATTTAAAGAATGGATGAAGATGGTTCGAGATCGAGGGCTTCACGAGAAGGTTCATATCCTGGCAGGTATCACTCCTCTCAAATCTGGAGGTATGGCCCGGTATATGGCCAAGAATGTGTCAGGCATCATCATCCCTGATGAGATCATCGACCGAGTGGTGAAAGCGAAAAAACCGGCTGAGGAAGGGATCAAGATCTGTGTGGAGCAGATCC
>Ga0315280_10006612_pt1 | contig 15936 bp, 16 predicted proteins | sample YL17G06_40_MG_FD_203697 | JGI IMG/M metagenome (GOLD analysis project Ga0315280, IMG submission 203697) | Sediment microbial communities from Yellowstone Lake, YNP, Wyoming, USA - YL17G06_40 | ecosystem: Environmental > Aquatic > Freshwater > Lake > Sediment | place: USA: Wyoming | collected... | reverse complement strand
CTTCTGCCTCAGTTATATCGAGAGCAAAATCGATTGTTGGCGCGTTGCTGACGGAGGTTCCGACACCGAACCCGTCGGCTCCAGCTTCACCAAGAATCTTGACAGCTTCATCATCAAGACCGCCAGATACATAGATTTTGACATCTTTATACCCGCGTGCATCCAGTTCCCATCTCACTTCACGAATGATCTCTGGGAAATCTCCTCTCCTTGACCCGGGGGTGTCAAGCCGAACTCCATCAAGATGATCTTTCAAAGCTTCTGCAGCCATTATCGATTCAATCTTCTCATCGAAATAGGTATCGACCAAAGCTATTCGTGGAACGTCCTTCGGCATCAACTCGTCGAATGCCTTCCAAGCCTTAACTTGATCTCCGAGAGCTATGATCAAGGCGTGAGGCATAGTTCCCACAGGCTTCTTTCCAATCGCTTTCGCTCCTGAGAGGCTTGAGACTCCGTCAAATCCTCCGATGTAGGTAGCTCGATCAACCATTCGAGACAATCCTGGGTGGATTCGTCTTATCCCAAACGAGATTAGAAACTTGTTTCCAGCTGCTTTTCGCACTCTAGCAGCCATTGTTGCTACGCCAGAGGCATGGCACACCAGCCCCAGTAGCGGAGTTTCATATATGCAAAATTCACCGTAAGGCCCTTCTACAATCATTGCTGGAACACGAAGTCCTCTGTAGTCTCTTGGGTTGAAGACGGCCCCCTCAGGCATAGAGAAGACATCTACTGGAATTCCCTCGAAAAGGCGTGCGACCTCCTCTGCCCCGCAGAAGATTCCCCAACGCCATCCTCTGGGAAGCTCACTCGTGGTAACTTCCATCACTACGTGAAGATTCGATAGTCCTTTAGCTTTCAAGATCTCCTGTGTACGAATGAAGTAGACATCTGTAGTGTCACCTTTCTTGATCTCTTCATCGGACGCCAGATGAAAACGCCGCATAGAATTATCCCAGCTTCCGAATTAAATTGTTCAAGAGTGATTAAAGGGCTTTTGTTGGATTAAACGATACCCTAATGAACCGATTTTTTGGCCCAAAAGAACCTTGCGTAATGGAAGAGATAGATCTGCGCATATCCAGCCCACTCACGAAATCTATCTCTCAAGAATTTCGCAGCCTTCTCCTTGCTTATCCTAGTATTATCGAAGTATAGCTTTGAGACTATACGGTGCATCCAGACGTCTACAGGTGCAGCCTGCGTGCATCCGACGCCGTACAATAAGAAGCAATCTGCAACCTTAGGGCCGATGCCCGGAACCTCCATAAGCTTCCCTCGAGCCGCATCATAGGGCAAATTCTTCAGATGGTTCAGATTCAGCCCCCCTTCAACGATTAGCTTCGAAGCAGCTATGATATACTTGGCTCTATATCCAGTCTTGCAGATTGATTCAAGATCTCGCTCGGAGGCCTCTGAGAGTTTCTCAGGTTTTGGAAACGTATAGAAAACAGCTCCATCTGGAAAAGTTATCTGCTCGCCGTAGATCCTCTTTATCAACTGAGCCATCAGGTTCCACATTTTAACAGATGCATGCTGGGAGCAGATCGAGCATATTAGACTCTCGTAAAGATTCGAAGCTTGCATAAGCCTCAATCCTTGGAGTTTATTGAAAGCGTTGACTAAAGGGTCGTCGCTGAATGCGTCATAGAACTCTTCGAGGTCGTCGCCGAGTCTAAACAAGGCTCTTAGGTACTGCTTGGTCGCACGGCAAAGCTCATCATCGACATTTTCACTCGTTGTCGCCACTCGGAGACGAGGGCTGGACGGAGTGCCTTCAGAATGTACCTCGTACTTCACATACCTTTGATTTATAAGTTCGACATCCCAATATCCCATATTAAGCGATTGCCACTCTGGCTCTGAAGTCTGTCCACTACGAATAGTTTGGTACAAGTTGAATGGCCCAGCGATATCTTTTGCCGCGATAAACGTCTCAACTCTCAAAGTTGCATATGCCTCATGTACATACTGGGGATTCATATGAAGCTTAGCTTCTTCAAGAACTTGTTGCTAACGCTGAGAGGTCGCTTGAGAAATGAAGCATCCTACCAAACACTATTTTGAGATAAGTTTCTCTAATGTTTGCATGAATTCCTCTTCTACTCCGACCAGTAATATGCCTGAAGCAGCAACTGAATGGCCGTCTCCAAATCCGCCGTAGACAGCGCAGGCGTCGGGTAAGATCTTCGAGAGTGCTGGCTTCTTTCCTCCTTCTATCATCTTCCCAAGCAGATCTGGCGCTCTGGAGGAAACTTTGACGAAGTCCTTGTCGAGTTGACCGAAGCTTGGAAGCTCGCGTGACATATTTGTGAATCCAACGAGATACTTGCTGGGATTCACTATCCTCTGGAATCTTAGGTATGAGCAGAAACTGCCCAGAACTTTGGTTCCCATTCCCTTGAAAGCGTCTTCGGCGTGGAACCACTGTGTATACCTCATTTGATTGAGCCCTTCTCTTCTGAGTCTTTCAAGTAATCTTTGATTCGCAACTTTCCTCTTTTCTTCCAGATCTTCTGCGATCTTGTCAGTTTCCAGGCTGAACCCTTTGAGGCAAGCAGAAATCGCAAGTTCAGGTCCGTCACTATAGTAGCCAACTGAACCCAAGACACTCAGCAAAGTTGATAACCTTCTATAGGACACGGGCTTGCCGATCCCCAAAATTTTGATGTCTTCAGTCTTCTCAGTCTTTCGCACTTCTGCCAGATTGTTCTTGATAGCATCTTGTACAGATTCGAGGTTTAGACCTGAGATAGGTCCCGGAATTTCTGCTGAGCCTATCACTGCAAGATGAGCGGATTCGATGTTCGCTTCATCCATTGTTCTTGCGAACATGTAAGCCATCGTGGATGCGGACGCTTCACGTTCTCCACTGATTCCGTAGAGTTCTGGGTTAAGATTGTGAACGCTTGAATCTGTTGATCTTTCAGTGTCATGATGGTCCAGTATAATCGTCAGATTCTTCCCAGCGTTCACTTTGGCGATTCTACTTACTTGACCTGCACCGATATCGGTGTACACGAAGATCTTTCCTTGTCCAGAATGGAGTCTATCTACAACTGTCGGAAAGAGTTTTTCGAGGCAGAGAGCTTTGACCTTGAAGTCGCCTCTCTCCAAAGCTTTCTTCATTATAGAAGCTGAGCATATTCCGTCAGCCTCATCGTGATGAATTACCAGAGCCTCATTCTTTCTGTATCGTCTTAGTTCTTGGGCGACTCTACGCATGTCTTCAATAAGCAATGCTGTCTTCGCCTTCAAAATCTCACCTAGGGAATCCTTCTCCCAGTTCTCTCATAGCTTTATTGCTGGAAATCTAAATGTGAGTTAGTTTCTAGGAGGCAGCGGTAATCTAGGTGGTCTTTCTAAAACGAGCAATGAAATAGCCGGCATCATGCTTGTGCGGATGGAATCTTTGTGTCAATTCGGCCGTAGGACATAGCTTGAAGCCCTGTTCGCCGAAGAACAGTTCTTGTCGCTCAAGCGTCAATCCATAATTTTCAAGAGCGAACTCCACCACTGCCTCACATTCTTCAAGCGTAGTTGTGCAAACACTGTAGACAACTATGCCTTCAGGTTTGACTATGTTCGAGGCGACCTTCAAGAACTGTTTTTGATATTTCGCAAGGGCTAAGATCTCATCGGTTGATGTGTATTCGTAAAGTTTCGGCATAATACCTAGCGCGCTGCAAGGAGGATCCACGATGCATCTATCAGCTTTCACGTCTGGAAAATCAACGTCGAAGTATCTTGCATCGTGGGCAACTAGAGTCACGTTGCTGCATCCAAGTCTCTTCATAGTTTCTCTTGCAGTTGAGATCTTTTGCTTGTTTCTGTCAACTCCAATAACACTGCCCGTATTCCGCGTCAGGCAACTAATGTGAGAGAGTTTTCCTCCCGGAGCACAATTCAGATCTACTATTTCCTCGTTACACTGCGGGTCGAGGATACGGCTAGTCAATATCGCCGGGAAGGATTGAGGATACACCAATCCACGTTGGAATTCATCAGTCTCTCTGAGGCTTGGAACCTTATATCCCGAGAATGTGACTTCTACGGCTAGCCCATGCCTGTACTTGAGGATCTCAGTTTCATTCATTCTTGTTATGCCTGATGCAACTGGCTCTCCTTGATCGTCTACAACAGTAACTTTCTGGTCACGACGTATCTTCTGGCATTTCACAATGCCCGGCGCGTAGACATGGGCTCCTTGAAGAACCGATTCGGCCGTGAATTTGTCTACAACAATCTTTTGCTTGTATATTGGAATTTCGAAGGGGCCTTCAACATCGAGATAAACGGCTTCCTCTATGGCCGGGTGCTTCTCCACGCTTAAGCCTCGTCTCTCGAATCTTTCAACGACCTCGTCTGGAGAAGTCTTGAGGGTATTTACCCTAAAGTAGTATCTTTTACCCGGCGTCTTCAGTGCTTGAACGGCTTTCTCCAGATCACCGCCGTAGACACTTTGCAAGCTCTTTAGAACGTCGACAGAGAATTTGTACCGTTGACTCAGAGGCTGAAGATCGATCAGTGGTTTATGCCCTCTTCAATATGATACTGCTTTCAGTGTTCATTCTAGATCGATGATTTTCGCCTTTCCGGTCGATGTATCCAATACCGCTATTGTCTCTCTTCCGCTCAAGTATCCGCAAACTTCTCCGGGGTTGATAATAATGGTGCTATTTCTCCGACGGATTTTTGATTTATGAGTGTGGCCATGAATAACGACTTGATAAGCTCTGGATCTTATTAGCGACTTCAGTAGTTCTTCATCTTCACCATGAAGGAGCGCTATCTTCAGTTTGCCCACTACCACTTCAGCGAATCGTCCGCGAATCTCCTTGCCAAATTCAGAATACCTTTTCTTGAGCAGATCTCTTTCACCATCGCAGTTGCCAAGCACACCTATGAAACGTGAATTGAGTCGTTTGAATCGTGTGGATGTGAAAGGTGCGCAGTAGTCGCCTGCATGTAGAACCAATTTTACATTGCTGGTGTTTAGTTGGTCTATAGCCTTCTCTATCATCGGAAGACAATCATGTGTATCAGACATGATTCCTACTAACATGAAAATCTTCTCAATTACAAATAGTCTTTTCAAACAGCTTTTATGTTTCCCGTTTACCTTGCGAGAACCTTCAAAGGTTTGCCGTGTTCGTTCAGGATTGCAACTTCCAGATTTGTTTGGTCTGACAGATGGGTTGAACAAGAGAGGCATGGGTCATATGCTCGTACCACAACCTCAATGTCGTTGAGGACTCTCTCGTCTATTTTTCCCGACTCTATCCTTCTCTTCGCTACGTCTCGAACGCTTCGGTTTATGTGAGCATTGTTCTGCGTTGTTGCGACGATCAAGTTCGCTCGTTCTATGATCCCCTCGTCGTTTGCGACGTAGTGGTGGATCAATGTTCCTCTTGGAGCTTCGATCACGCCTACCCCCTCTCCTTTCTTAATCTTGAATGGTCGTCGTACATCATTCGCAACGATCTTTTCTTGCTGAAGTATTTCTCTTGCTCTCTCTATGGCATAATAAAGCTCGATTAATCTTGCCCAATTGTACAGCAGAGTATTGTGCGCCAGCTTCCCAAATTCGTTTTTGAATTCGGTGAATTCACGATTTGCTTCTGGCGTTGGTATTCTTTCAGCTACGTTTAATCTTGCTAGTGGACCAACTCTATACGCGCCGTCAGGCCACCCAGCTTTCTTGTAGAACGGAAATTTTAGGTAGGTCCAAGGTTCGACACGTTCTCCGATGTGAGTCAGGTAATCGTTTGGATTAAACTCCTCCGCTATCTGCCCGTTTGGCGTGATTACTCTTATGTTGCCGTCGTAGAGATCGAAATCCCCTTTGTTCAGGAGCGCACTGTAATAGGAGCGTTGTGAGTCAAGGTCAAGCATGAGCTTCTTTTTGTCAAGCAACCCTTCCTTACAAGCATTGACTAGCTCGCGCAGATCTTTCTCGACGCTAGATAGATCAGTTGTCATCTCGTCGACTTCTTTCTTGTTCAGTTTCTTCGTCACTCCGCCTGGTAAAGCTGTTACAGGATGTATTGCCCTTCCTCCGGTTTTCTCAACGATCTTCTGACCAACTTTTCTAACTTGAATAGCTTTCTTGGCTAGGTCAGGTTTCTCTTGCATTAGAGCGAGCAATCCTTGTTCTCTTCCTTTCGCGAAGAAGTCTGGACCGGCTAGGAAGAAGAAGTGTAGTGAGTGGCTATGTATATATTGGCCCATATGCATGAGTTCTCTAATCAGAGCTCCTGTCTCAGCCGGTTCCACGTCGAACAGCATGTCGCACGCTTTGGCTGAGGCTAAGTGATGGGAGACCGGGCATATTCCACATATTCTCGGAACTATTTGAGGGACCTCTTCAGCTGGCCTTCCTTCTAGGAATTTCTCGAACATCCTCAAATCGAAGACACTGAAGTGAGCGTCCTTGACATCACCTTGCTCATCTAACCATATCGTTATCTTCGCTCGGCCTTCTATCCTTGTCACTGGGTCTATAGTAACGGTATAGTGTTTCACTTGTTCTCCCCTTCAGACACTTTCCTTGGGATAATCGAAGACGGCAAAGTGAATCTGTAGAGACTTCCTACGATATCCTTGAACATAGTCGCCAGCTGTTCTGGATCGACTCTATTCTCCTCGTCGATTGCTGCTATTGAAGCGATCGCACTTACCATCTTGGCTCCTTGATCAGTGACGTTCTCCGGCGGACCCATGCATCCGCGGCAAGGCATAAGTGCTGCTAGACATTTTGCTTCGCAACCAGCTCTAGTCGCAGGGCCAGCGCAAAAGTAGTTCTGTTCCAATAGACATCGACTACTGTCCGGTTCGCCTTGTCCCCATCTCAAGATTTTAGTTATCTTCTTCTCTTCTCGTTTCAAGTCGCATTCATCGCATACAGTCTTCTTGGATAACGTGATCGGTTTTCCGTTCAGAAGCATCTGAAACATTTCTTTGATCAATTTCGGTTGGGGTGGGCACCCCGGAATGTTGTAGTTGATCTTAATCCATTCTTTAAGAGGTTTGATGACCTGCTCGAGTGGCGGTATTTCTTCTGAAGGCAGAACTCTTTCTTTGTTTTCGGTGCTCTCAGTAGTCAGGTAGACTCGCTCTAAGAGTTCTTTAGTTGCATAAAGGTTTGCTAGTCCAGGTATGCCTCCGAAAGATGCGCATGAGCCGAGTGCGATAGTGATCTTAGCCTTTTCACTTAGTCTCGCCGCTTTTTCGGCATCGTGTTTGTTTCTGACGGAGCCGCTTAATAGTAAGACATCAACATTGTCACCTAGGCTTTTCTTGTCTATTAAGATAGGGGCGTAATCTATTTCCAAATCTTGTAGTAGGGATACGATTTCCTCATGTAGGTCGAGAATAGCGATTTCGCATCCTGCGCATGCCCCCAATCCTTCCACAGCAATTCTAAGTTTCATTCGTGTTTCCCTCAAGTGGGTTACGTCCAAGTGCACGTAGTTCTTCCACAAATTCCTTTACGACGACCGCGAACTTTTCCCCTTCGGAGGCTGAGATCCATTCGAGTCTGACTCTTCTATTGTCTAATCCTAGATCATTGAGCATTTTCTTTAGAAGCGCAACTCTCCGTTCTGTTCTGAGGTTTCCGTTTATGTAGTGGCAGTCGCCAGGATGACAGCCGACGACAAGGACGCCGTCAGCGCCTTTTTTCAGCGCGGTCAAGATGAAGGTTGGGTCAACTCTTCCGCTGCACATGAGTCGTATCGCTCTAAGGTTTGGTGGGTATTGTATCCTGCTAGTTCCAGCTAGGTCTGCGCCAGCATATCCGCACCAGTTACAGAGGAAACCAACTATGTAGGGTTCGAATGTTTCATGCATCGTTTCAACCTACCTTGATAAGGCGGATTCGATTTGGCTGAGAATTTGCTCATCGGTGAAGTGATTGGCTTTTATGGCTGTTGCAGGGCAAGCCGCTGCACAGACACCGCATCCTTTGCAAAGAGCCTCATTTATCTTAGCGACTTTTTCTTCGAGGGTTATCGCGTTGAACGGGCATAGCGGTTCACATATTCCGCATCCACCGCATAGAGGTTCATCTATCGAGGCAAAGTATGGCTGGATCACATATCTTCCCGTGGCCATCAGAGCGGTAGCTCCTGACGCAGCCGCTCTAGCTTGAGACACTGTATCTGGAATATCCTTGGGGCCAGCTGAAGTTCCGCATACAAATATTCCGTCAACATTTGTATCTACAGGTCTCAATTTTGGATGTGCTTCCAAGAAGAATCCGTCCGCTCCAACCGGAATCTTCAGTACGTTCTGTATCGCCTTTGTATCTTGGCCAGGTATAATCCCAACCGAGAGTACCACTATGTCAGCTTCAAGCTCAACTGGTCTACCAAGTAGAGTATCCTCAGCTTTCACTGTGAGGTTCTTCGTTTCGGGATCCTCATATATCTCCGCGATTCTTCCACGTATGAATTGCACTCCGTACTCTCTGCATGTCTTCTCATAGAATTCCTCGAATCCCTTTCCAAAAGCACGTACATCAATATAGAAGACATAGACTTCCATGTCAGGATGCTTCTCCTTCAGTTGTCGTGCTTGTTTGGCTGCATACATGCAGCAAATCCTTGAACAGTAAACGTTCCTTCGTTCGTTCCTTGAACCGACGCACTGAACGTAGACGATTCTCTTCGGCTCCTTCAAGTCTGAAGGTCGTACAACCTTTCCTGAGGTGGGACCTGCAGCATTTAACATGCGTTCCATTTCTAGAGCTGTCAAAACGTTTTGGTAAACGCCATAATTGTACTCTTCATCAACGATAGGATTGTAAGGCTCGTATCCTGAAGCAACTATTATTGTGTCGACTTCTAGATTGATCTCTGTAGGGTATTGATCGTAGCTTATTGCTTCAGGCTCGCAGACTTCTTTACACTTGGCGCAAGCAAGAGGTGTAAGCCCTAGACAATTCTTCTCATCGAGAACGTAGGCTGGAGGAACAGCTTGAGGGAACGGGATGTATATCGCTTTTCTCCAACTGAGGTCTGCGTTGAACTCGTCTGGAACTTCAACAGGGCAAACTTTTGAGCATTCGTCGCAGCCGGTGCACTTTTTCTCGTCAACGTATCTCGGTTTCTTCAGAATCTTGACTTTGAAATTCCCGATGTACCCTTGGACATCCTTAACTTCAGCGTACGTTATCAATTTGATATTCGGGTGTCTTCCAGCCTCAACCATCTTCGGCGTTAGAATGCAGGAGGAACAATCCATTGTCGGAAAGGTTTTGTCTAATTGAGCCATTCTGCCGCCTATCGTTGGAGACTTTTCGATCAAGTAAACATTAAAGCCTGCGTTTGCTAGGTCAAGTGCAGCAGATATTCCGGCGATTCCTCCCCCTATTATCAAAGCATTTCTTCCGATTTTGACTTCTTTCGGATGCAGTTCTTCCAGCTTCTCAGCTCTAGCGAGAGCGATTCTTACCTGATCTTTAGCCAGCTCAAGCGCTTCTTCCGGTGTTTGCATATGCACCCAAGTGTTTTGTTCTCTTATATTCGCCATTTCGAAAAGGTACTGGCTTAACCCTTCTTCTTCTAAGACTTTTCTGAACGTCTGTTCGTGAAGCGATGGTGTGCACGCAGCTACAATAACTCGGTTAAGCTTCTTCTCTCGGATGTCCTTTCTGATCAGTTGCTGGCCTGGTTCACTACACATGTAAGCGTATGTTTTCGCTACCACGACGTTGGGGAGGCTTTCAGTGTACGCTCTCAATGCCTCGACATCTATTACTCCGGCTATGTTCGTTCCACAATGGCAGATGTATACACCTATTTTAGGCTCTGATGTCAGATCGCTTTTCCTCCAAGAGTGTTCTAGCGTACTCATGGCCACGCTTGAATGCTTCTATGTTCAGTTTCTCTGTTCCACGCGGAACATTCCTAGCGATAGCCTTCTCGACAGATTGATTGTCAACTATCTTTGTTATCGCTGTGATCGCGCCTATCATAACCATGTTTGCAACTATTTTCTTCCCGAGTTGCTCCGCAATCCGAGTAGCTGGCACACCATGTACACTCACCTTATTCATCGGTCTTGTCTCAAGAATCATATCGGAGTCGTATAGGAGCGTGCCGTTCTCTTTGATCTCTCCTACATACGTGTTGTATGCTTCCTGAGACATGACCACTACGATATCAGGCTGTTCAACCTTGGGGTAGTCTATTTCCTCGTCCCCGATTACTATCTCAGTTTTGCAAGCTCCTCCTCTTGCTTCAGGGCCGTACGATTGCGCTTGAGTCGCATTCTTCCCTCCATATATAGAAGCCGCTGTTCCGATGATTATTCCTGCTAGAACTATTCCTTGCCCACCAAGCCCTGCCATTCTAACCTCAAAGCGGGACATTAGTTGATTTCCCCTCCTTCTCCAATTTCATTTGAATCGATCGAACCTGCTGTTGAAGGAGATCTGTAAATTCTGGTTTCTCTGTGTCTACGAACTCTCCAACGACTATCTCGTTCGGCGTTATCTCCGCCTCCAGCGGGTTAATGCGATGTCGAATCACACTTTTCTCCCTGAACCATACCATGGAATCCATAGGTTTCGGCATCCTGTTTCTTCTTCCATACTGTTCAGGACATGGCGAAAGAACTTCGATGAAGGTGAAACCGCGCTTCTTCAGAGCTTTCTTCATCGACTCTCGTAACAATCTGACATGAATAGTAGTCCAACGGGCCACGTATACAGCACCGGAACCTGCTGCTAGATGAACAAGGTTAAACGGATGTTCGATGTTGCCGTATGGTGTTGTCGTCGTATAAGCTTCTAGCGGGGAGGTTGGACCAGATTGGCCCCCGGTCATGCCGTAGTTGAAGTTGTTTGAGCAGATCACGGTCATATCGATGTTTCTTCTTGCTGCGTGTATGAAGTGGTTTCCGCCTATCGAGAAGAGATCGCCGTCACCGCTTATTACTACAACTTTCAAGTCAGGTCTTGTTGCCTTCACGCCTACTGCAAATGCTATTGGACGGCCATGCGTCGTGTGAAATGCGTCTGCGTTTATATAGCCTGATATCCTACCGATACATCCTATTCCTGACACTATCACAATCTTGTTCATATCGTATTTCAATTCACTAAGAGCGCGAAGGAATTCGCTAAGGATTATTCCATCTCCACATCCATTGCACCAAATGTGCGGTATCATGCCTTTTCGAGTGAATTCTTCGAGAGGGTGAGCTTCCAGCGTCATCCGGATACCCTCCTTATGTGAGCTAGAATCTCTTCAGGTGTATGCGGGTCCTCGCCGAGTCTCGATAGGAAGGTTATCTTTCGATGATCTGCCCTTCTCTCGACTTCTCTGACTATCTGTCCGCAGTTCATCTCTGCAACAATTATTCCGTCAACTTCATCGGCAACTTCTTCAATTTCCTTCTCTGCGAAAGGCCACAAAGTTATGAGTCGTAGCAGACCCGCTTTCAGGCCTTGTTTTCTAGCTCTATTAACCGCAGCGAGAGCTGATCTTGCAACGCTTCCATAAGCAATAACGCATACCTTAGCGTCATCGAGCATTATTCTTTCCACTCTTACGATCCTGTCTCTATTTCTTCTGATCTTATCACAGAGTCTCTGCACAAGTTTCGTCTGCTCTTCAGCGCTATCGGTTTGAGGATGGCCTGTCTCGTCATGGGTCAAGCCTGTTGCATAGAATCTGTATCCTTCGCCAAAGCAAGCCATTGGCGGGATAAGGTCTTGGTCAGGTTTGAAAGGCGCGTAGCTTTGTGGTAGTTGTTTTGGCTTCTTACGTTCAGCCAAATGTATATCCTCAGGTTTCGGAATGTTGAGTCTCTCTCTAAGGTGACCGACAATCTCGTCGGCCATAATGAAAGATGGGCATCTGAACTCTTCTGAGACGTTAAACGCCTGTATAGTCAAATCAAACATCTCTTGAACAGATGACGGAGCGAAGGCTATTATCTCGTAGTCCCCGTGGGATCCCCATTTTGCTTGCATAACATCCTGTTGGCCCGTCTTTGTCGGTTGCCCTGTACTAGGTCCTCCTCGCATAACATTTACGATTACGCAGGGGGTCTCAGTCATAACAGCTAGACCTATATTCTCCTGCATAAGGCTGAATCCTGGGCCGGATGTTGAAGTCATCGATTTGACTCCTGAGTATGAGGCTCCTATTACAGCAGCCATGGAGGCTATCTCGTCTTCCATCTGAAGATACACGCCTCCGACTTCAGGCAGTCTCCTAGCCATATGTTCTGCGACTTCTGTCGCAGGAGTTATCGGATAACCCGCGAAGAATCTGCATCCAGCAGCGATGGCTCCTTCAGCGCACGCGACGTCTCCTAGGGCAAAGTATATGCCTGTGATGATGTCTCTTCTCATTTCTCCCTCTCCTTTATTTTCATGAAGATCGCCATCTCTGGACAGATCTCTTCACATATTCCACATCCAACACATTCTTCAGTTTTCACGTGAGGTGGATGAGCGCCACGAATGTTCAGTCTAGTTTCATAGTCGAGAACATGTTTTGGGCAAAGCTCGATGCAGAAGCCGCATCCTTTGCATCTATCATTGATCACAACTATCTCGACCTCCGCGATCTTGAGCTTCTGTGCAGGCGACAATGGAATTCTAGGGGGGCTCATAGTCTTTCACATCACCTCTTTTCAGATTCGAAGAGGCTGGCGACGGCAATCCTATTCATTCTTAATCCAACTTCATTCTCTGATAGCCCCATCGCTAGCCCTAACAATTGAGTGTAATACACTACGGGGATATTGTAAACCGCGTTGAATTTCTGTTCAAGTTGAATTTGACCAGCATCAAATTGGAGATGGCAGAACGGACAGATATCGACTATGCACTCAGCTCCTGCCTGTTTCATATTCTCAAGTTTTTCGCGCAGCATATCGAGCGCAACATCTAGTATACCGGATCTTAGTCCACCTCCTGCACCGCAACACATCATTCTGTTTCTGTAAGGAACGCTTGAAGCACCTGTAGCTTCTATCATTTCATCGAGAAAGGTCGGGTGTTCTATCGTGTTCCATTCTCTGAGATCTGTGGGCTTCAGTATATGGCATCCATAGTGAGCAGCAACCTTTACTGCGAGGCTTCGTTTAACGGAACTTCTTATCGTATCCAAACCTACGTCGCGGTACAGTACTTCACCTACATGCTTCACCTTTATGCGGCCATTGAATTTGCGTCCGATAGCAGAAAGCATTTCATTGATCTTTCGTCTCTCTTTCTCATTTCCAGTTAGAATAGTATTTGCTTCCTTGAGCGTCGCGTAACAGCCATTACACAAGGTAAGGATGTCTAACCCCATTTCCTCTGCAATGCACAGGTTTCTAGCTGAAAGCAACAGCCAAGTCAACCTATCGAATGACTTGATTACCCCCGGGGCTGGGCAACAAGAAGCACCCTCCATGTCCTCTAACTCTATGCCTAGTCTAGGTAGAGTCACTCGCGTAGCTTTCTCAATGTTAGGATATCTGTTTGGAACGATGCATCCTAGATAGAATGCATACTTCACCTTTGTTTTTCACCATGTCCCACAAGCGTTTCGAATCCAGCGATTTTGATCAACGTCTGAACTTCATTTAGAGCCGTGGGAAATGAGTGCACCGTTGGAGGCAAAGCTGGAAGTTCTAGCCTCTCCCTCTTCTTCTTTGTTTCTTCATCTATTGGCACAGCATGCCCGTGCGCTATCAAGTATCTCGCGACATCTCTATGCGGTTCAAGCATGAAGCCCTCTTTGACAGCCAGATTCCTTAGGAGCAAGATGGCGTTCGTAACTTCAATCTTCCTAGGGCATCTCTCTGAGCAGGTGTAGCAAGTGGTACAAAGCCACAAATCCTCACTTGGTAAAACCTCTTCCTTCAATCCCAACAGGACCTTTCTGATTAGCATTCGCGTTCTGTAAGCTGTTCTACCTGTTGAAGGGCATGAAGCCGTGCAGGTTCCACATTGAATACATGCCCTAATACGTTCAATCCCACTGTTAATGAGAAGGCGTGAAAGTTCAGGGTTGATCCTAGAATTGGTGACGACTTCTCTCTTGAGATGTGACATTTTGGCATCCGAGCCTAGGGTCGGGAGGATATTAAGACCCTTTACATATGTAAAAGTGTTTCTTAGAGGCAGAAACCGGCCACTCGAACTATCCTTTGGAACTGCAAGCTTTTAGACCAATGAGGCGCTACCTCTAAGATTGTGGATCGGTCGTTGAGGAACGTAGGTGTAACCAGGAAAGGAAGGGTCTCAATCCAAAGTTTAGTCAATTTCGTCAGATCGAACAGGCGGTTCGATGAGGTTGGAGCTCTAGCTTGCTTCGTAGGCTTCGTGAGAGGATACACCAGCGCCAAGAAGAAGGTGAAGAGGCTTGAGTTGGAGGCTTACACTGAAAGAGCTGAAAGAGCTTTTCAAGCGATAGCTGATGACGTTAAGAGTCGCCCAGGCATAATAGAGGTTCTTATTCATCATATCGTTGGTAGACTGGGGGTTGGCGACCCGATCCTATTCGTTATTGTTGCAGGAGTTTCCAGAAGAGACGTCTTTCCAGCTCTCGTCGAGACTGTAGATAGGGTGAAGAGAGAAGCAGCCATATGGAAGAAAGAGGTACTGGCCTCCGGCAAATCATACTGGATTGAATATGCATAGCGAATAGCAGGATACTGCTTTTTCTCAGAAGTAGGCTCTCGCCATATCGTATGAGAGTTTCACATGGGTGGCTCCGTTTTCCGGCACAGGTTCTTCATGCCCTGGAAGCAGCGAGTCTACGTTGAACTGAGTCAATCTTTTCAGAGATTCCTTCATCGCTGTAGCGTTACCTGTTGGCAAGTCAGTTCTACCGAATGCGCCGTTCGTGAAGACAGTATCTCCTGAAAACAGGATTCTACTATCTGAGTCATACAAGCAGATGCTTCCAACAGTATGGCCGGGAGTATGAATGACCTTTAACCTGCGGCCTGGAGTTTCTATTACGTCTCCTTCAACAACTTTCGTGATCAATGCTTCATCAAGATCGAGGTATTCAGCTTCAGCTGAATGGATGAGTATGGTGGGCGCGCTTGCCATGAGCAGATCAACCAATCCGCCTGTGTGGTCAGGATGCGAATGTGTCAAGACAACCTTAGATACATCCTTAACACTCAAACCTGATCTTTCAATCGTCTCTCTTAGCCTATTCATCTCATCCCCAGCGCCTGTGTCTATCAAAGTGATTTCTTTCTCGCCAATCACGTAAACGTTCGATGACAGACCTATGCCCTCAATATAGTAGATAGACCTTAATGAGGTTCCGAATTTTTCGAGGTCGATCGCCACGGTCTAGCACCATTCTAGTCAGTTTCCAATGTTGCGCCAGATTTTAAAGAGATTGCTTGAACCAAATGTTCTAAAGCAGTATCTCCATGTAATGTAACTGGATTGGAAATTGCCCTCGGCTATTGAGACTGCTAGCTGTTCATATTGTGGATCTCCCACACCACTTCATGCACGCTTCTGTCCCAAGTGTGGAAGACAACTTGGAAGGTTCTGTCAACACTGCGGTCAAGAAGCTAAAGGGCGTGTACAAAACTTCTGCCAAAGATGCGGAGGAAGTCTCGATGCACCACCGTCTCCAAAGAAATACTGCGTCTATTGTGGATCGATTGTACCATATCGCGCGGCATATTGCCCTAGCTGCGGAGGAAGGTTCGTAACTTTGGCAGAGGGATCTCCTGAAGCGACAGGTCTGGAGCATAGTGCACCGGATGTAAACTTGGACGAGAGAGTGTACAACTACATATTGGATAGAGAAGGTGCGATATCTTGGAGTCAAGCATCGACAGATCTCAAGGTTTCGGTCGAAGTGCTGAAGGATTCCGTTCAAAGATTGAAGCAAGCAGGAAAGCTTGAGTAGTAGTGCGCAGGGCAATACTATTCTCTCGATGTCGATGTCA
>Ga0315280_10006611_pt1 | contig 15940 bp, 14 predicted proteins | sample YL17G06_40_MG_FD_203697 | JGI IMG/M metagenome (GOLD analysis project Ga0315280, IMG submission 203697) | Sediment microbial communities from Yellowstone Lake, YNP, Wyoming, USA - YL17G06_40 | ecosystem: Environmental > Aquatic > Freshwater > Lake > Sediment | place: USA: Wyoming | collected... | reverse complement strand
AAACCTGAACTGTGGACCCAACTCTGGGATCAATACCTTAAGATCAACCGGAAAATGGAGCTTGTGATGTTTAAGGCGGAGTACACTTGGTTATAACTCCATCACGTAACTTTGGGACAAAGTCTAAAATTATATGCACCTTTAAAATCTCTGCGGAAGCAGGAATCCAGAGGTATCGATTTTTGGGCTCTGGATTCCCGTTTTCACGCCTGCGCGCTGAAGCGCTTCTGCGCGCAAGCACGGGAATGACACCCTAAGTGCATGGGGGCAACCATCGGTTGAATTCCCAATTTGGACAAGAGTATCTTCTCCTTCAATGAACTACCCCGCCGCAAGCAGCGGGGTATCAAAAACTTTAAATTTTGTCATTCCGCACTTGATGCGGAATCCAGTCCGGTCTTCTGGATTCCGGCTTCCGCCGGAATGACGAACTCGCCGCAAGCGGCGGGGAATACAACCCGAAGGGAATTTAATGTCACATTTTCAATCGGTCAGGATAAAATACATCAACTCGGTGATCGCGGGTCGCTTCAAAGGATCCTGAGATTCGACACACCAGTAGATCGTTGAATCGGTAAGATCATTAACCAATCTTCTTATCGCTTTCCACTGGCTTGTGGTAAGTTCTCTTGAGAAAGTTCCTCCGTCGAGATCGGGATTCGAAAGATGAAAGGACAAAACCTTCTTTTCAGAAAAATCGGCTGTGCTCCCAAACCAGGCCTTGAACTTGATATTACAGTTGTTCTGCCACATAAGGTTCGGCAACCCCATTCTACTCGTCGGTGATAAAATTGGATCCCCCACAGGCTGAGGCGCTGATATCGTAATGGAATGGCTGTCGCTGATAGCCGATTTTCCAGCTCCTTGAGCTCCGACTACTCTCCAATAAACCGTCCCTCCCTGGTCCCCAGGAATCCGTAAAATCCTTTTCCATTGAGACGAACTCATTGTCTTTTCGGTCGTCTTTCCGGAAACTCTAATTTTAACGCGAATCGTCGAAAATGTGGGATCTTCTGAAAACTGTACTGAATAACTGTTGAAGGACTCCTTGGGGTTCCATTTAAAGGTCGGAGGGGCATACAAAGAACAGGCATCAAAGGAGGCCTGATCCATTGGTGAGGAGAGCATGATCTCATGGATCCCGATGCCACTTAAGTAACTCACGACAGGGTTTCTTTGAGGGTCATTTGAGGGAATATTGATACTGCTGTTAAATAATCCTGCTGAGATCGGAGAAAACCGAAAGGTCAAGGTGCACTCTATCCCAAAGGGTAATGTTTTACCTGAGCAGTCGTCTTCTATGATCTCAAAAGGTGAAGAGGGAGAAGTGATGGTCCCGATCACCAAATTTGCATTTCCGCTGTTTTGAATGGTTACCGTTCCTTCTGCCCCATATCCGATGATCACATCGCTAAAGTCGACGGAGGTGGGAAACACAGTGATCCCTGGATAAAACGCAGGTAGATTCAACCGACCGTAACCATAAATGTTATCCTGTCCACTCGCCCCCATATCAATGGCAGAGGAAGTAATGACCTCCCAGAGTTGGGAAACTGTTAAGGTGGGTTGGCTTGAAAGGATTAGGGCTGCTGCTCCAGCCACATGAGGGGCAGCTGCCGAAGTTCCGGGGAAGATCCCACCATACGTATAACTTGAATTCTTATCGGGCCCGCTCACTTCCGGCTTTATCCGGCCATCCGTAGTAGGACCTTGTGAGCTATAGTATTCTTGAGGACCCGTCGTCCAGTTGACCCAATCGATGGCAGCCACTGCCATGACCCCGGTGGCATCAGCAGGGGATGCAATGCTACTCGAAGCCACATAAGGAGTTAGATCGTGGTAAAAAGTAAAGATTTGTAATCTGTGATTCGATGTCGCATTATATTTCTTGACGGCGAGATAATAAACCCCGGAAGCGGGCACGACATAACCAATTGATTCCGTCGGAGTTTGGGTTCCAGTCTGCCAGTTCATGCCGGCTGCGACGAGCACATTTGAACTATTATAAAGCAAGAAATCATAATCTTGATTGGTCGCCGGCCAAGCATCCCACGTCAGGTGGGCTACAAATAAATCCCCGGCGTCTGCATTGATGGTAATATAATTACTGTCGCTCGTCACATCGTGAAGCCCGTCCCCATCTGCATCAGTATAGGTCGCCTCGAAATGATTTTTGGCCGCATTCCCAGCCGCATTGACCCAAAGAATACCATTCTGATAGGCATGATTGGCCATGCATACGGAATTATCGAAATAACAGGCCCCATCATAAAAGTTGCTATTAAACCAACCGACAGAATGATTGATCACCTTGATCCCATTGGCGATGCAATAATCCTTGGCGCTCTTCAGATCAAGCCTATCGTCAACCTTCATCAGATAAAGTTGCGCACTGGGGGCCATATCATGGACAATCTCTGCAACGGCTGTTCCATGAACTTCATCCTCAGAAGGAAAATCTGTGAGAACACAGTCGGTGCCTGTACAATCTAATTTAATCACTGAAGTTGGAAGCTCTCCACCTGAAATGGTAGCCGATAATCCGGCAAATCCAAGATCAATGATGGCCACCTTTACGTTTTCGCCAGCATATCCCGCAGAATGATAAGTTGTGGCTCCTGTGAGACTTACGCCCTCACTGACGACATCGGCAAGGGGCCTATCGGGCAGCTTAATGAAAGAGACACCTTCAACCTGATCGGCAATCACATCCAACAAGGAAATGGGAACCTTTGACTTAATCACAGCATCTCCGCTCTTAATGATCTCACAACCGTAAGCCTTAAGGGTTTCGATGTTGATCGAGTCTTTAGACTTTCCCGCCTCGGGATAGAGAAATACGACCACCCTATCCTGTTCATCCATCTTAATTTTGTGGCGTTGGGCAAAACTTTTAGATAATACCCTTCCTTCAAGCACATGTTTTTCCTGCAGATCGGAGAGGAAACTTTCAATCTTTGGATGGATCTTCTTACCTTCCTTTAGGAATAGAGATCCTTTCGATTGGGCCAAATTCCAATAAAGGCAAATAAAAATTAATATTAAAAGAATTGGCAAAAAATATTTTTTTTGATATCTTTCCTCGTTCATGTTCATTTCTGCATCCTCCATTCCTTGGCGTTCCTCACTGGACCATCGGTTTATCCGGTAATCGAACCGACAAGATGAATTTTTCTTCGGCAAGAGAGGCTAAACCATCCACAGGCAGAGTAACCCTCAGAAAATTTTCTGATCCCTTTTCTATTTCGATTCGATAAGTTTTAACCAGGCTTTCCTTTTCAGTTGGTGAAATATTTGGGTCTATAACAATATATACCCGTACCCTTCCTTCCCGAAAAAATATACGATGTGTCTTAGCAAAATTTTCCCGATCCGTTGCCATCAGAAATTCATATAAGACGGATTCAAGTTTTCTAAGCTCAAAGGGTGGCTTGATTTGGCCCCTCGCCTCCATTTTGAATAAGGAAAGCTGTTGATTATTAACACAAAACGTCAAAAAGATCAAAATTATAAAAAAAATTAATATCTTCAATAAATTACCTGATAAACCAGGGGATTCAATTCCGAGCATATAGTACAATATTACTTAATCTTTGCCTGTTTTGAAAGCATTTTTTGTGCCACAAACGAACAAAGGGTAACTTACGAATTTCGAAAGACTTTCCTATCTAATGGTATAAAATCGAACTGGTTAAAAATTGACCAAAAACGATAAAAACCTTTACAATTTTCGCATTTTCCGATTTTGGAACCATCAAGAGAATGCTGAAGGGGCGATTAGATTAAAACCATTTTCAGAAAAAAAGAGAGTTTGGCAATAAAATGCAGCCGAGTGAGGCTAAGTTTTGTTGCATAATTTGACTTTATTTTCTATTATGTCTAATCAGATGATCGATGTTAAAATACCTGGACGATGAGCTATACTATTGAAAAGGAATCGCCCATTAATAAGCTGAGGCTGAAAGACCCATTACGGGGAGATGGCTTTTAATCCAGACCTAAAGGAGAGACCATTGAAAAAAGCATTGATTACTGGAATTACGGGTCAAGACGGTTCCTACTTAGCTGAATTCCTTTTGCTGAAGGACTATGAAGTCTATGGAATGGTCAGGAGGTCAAGCACGATTAATTACGAACGAATCAGTCATATTCAAGATCGTCTTAAATTGATGCCAGGGGATTTGCTTGACCAAAATTCTCTGATCGAAGCCTTGAAGATTTCGGAACCCGATGAGGTATATAATCTTGGGGCCCAATCCTTCGTCCCTACCTCATGGAATCAGCCAGTCCTAACAGGGGAATTCACGGCCCTTGGGGTTACAAGGATGCTGGAGGCAATTCGAACGGTAAACCCGAAGATTCGATTTTATCAGGCCTCATCCAGTGAGATGTTCGGAAAAATCCAGGAGACCCCGCAGAATGAGAAGACACCGTTCTATCCAAGAAGTCCTTATGGTGTGGCCAAGGTCTATGGCCATTGGATCACAGTCAATTACAGGGAAAGCTACGGGATATTCTGTTGCTCGGGTATCTTGTTTAATCATGAATCGCCTCGAAGAGGGTTGGAATTTGTCAGCCGAAAAGTGACCAGCGCTGCGGCTAAGATAAAACTTGGATTACAAAAGGAATTGAGGATGGGCAATCTCGATGCCCACCGAGATTGGGGTTTTGCAGGAGATTATGTCGAAGCCATGTGGTTGATGCTTCAACAGGATGAACCGGAGGACTTTGTGATTGCAACAGGCATTTCCCACTCTGTACAACACCTGATTCAGGCTGCATTCGATCATTTAGGGTTGGATTGGGAAGAATATGTCAAAATCGATCCTAAGCTATTAAGACCCGCTGAAGTTGATTATTTAGTGGGGGATGCCAAAAAGGCAAAAGCCAAACTCGGATGGCAGCCGAAGGTAACCTTTGAAGGACTAATAAGGATGATGACAGACTCTGATCTGCAACTGAATCAAAAGGTTCGGGATACGATTAAACGGTAAATATTATTTCGGGGATCCAGTGATCAGAGGATCGATTTATTCCCCACCCTTTCCCTCTCCCCTTCGAGACTGTGTCGCAATTCATTTTTTGTCACCCTGAACTCGTTTCAGGGTCTCGTAACTTATTGATTCTATTAGATGCTGAAACAAGTTCAGCATAACATTTTTCACCATTTCCCCTATTACGACACAGTCTCTTCGGGGGGAGAGGGAAAGGGTGAGGGGAGCGAATCTAAATGTCAAAATTAATTCTGCGTTTATATTAGTTGAATCATCTGAACAAATCTTTGAACCCGAACAATAGGGTTTCGTTTGACAAGATATCAATATTATTGTATTTTAATACAATTTAGATGAGATAAATAGTTCAGAAATCCACATTTTCTGTCCACTTATATAATAGAATACTGATCAGCCTAATAGTGGGCAGGGATGAAATAGAGAGGGTTGGGGCGAAACCTCAGAGATTAGATCTTAATTATGCGCCATCTGGGTTCAATTTTTGATGTGTCTAATTTTTTCAATATTATCCATTTTAATAATCAGAGGAAAAGAAAATGAATGAGAATATACCCGACGAAATTAATTTGATGGATTATTTTCAAGTAATCAGAAAGAGAAAGTGGCTCGTCATCCTTGGGACTCTCGTCTGTATGGTTGTGGCAGGAGCGGTCAGCCTCACGATGCCAAAGGTCTATGAAGCTACAGTCTTTTTAATGGCTACCAAATCGAGATATCAAGTTGACTTTGCTTCAGAAAAAGGAAAAATTGCAACTCCTTTAATTGACAATATAACAACAGAAACTTTTAACAAATTGATAGTCAGTCCGGAAATTGCGGCGATTGTAATTAAAAAACTTGACCTCGATAAGCCACCATTTAATTTCAAAATACATAATATTCAAGGGAAAATAAAAACCGAAGCCATAAAAAATACTAATCTGATCGCCATAAAAGTTCAAGATACCGAACCGAAAAGAGTCCCCCAAATAGCCAACACTTGGGCTGAGACTTTCATAGAGAAGAATGAAAATCTTACTTCTCAGGAGACCAGTGATACATATGAATTTGTATCTGATCAGTTGGAGAAGGCAAAAACCACATTATCTAAACACGAAAACGAGCTGAAGCGATTCCAGGAAATACACCGGATCGGAATTTTAGATAAAGAAATTAATGCGAGAACTGATAAACTTGTTTCTTCAGAATTGAGGTTCTCCGATATAATGAATCAAATACCAGTCGAGAGGGCAAGATTGGATAGGGTCTTGGAGTGGAACAAGGAACAAGAAAGGACTCTTTTATCAAATGACCTGAGTCAGGTTATGCGAGGGATGACGAATGCTCAAGCTCTCCTCTTTTTGAAAGAAAGGCTAAAAGAATGGAAGAAGAATTTGGATGAATCGGAAGAAAGGATCAAACAATTTAAGGAAAGGAGTAAAATGCCCGTATTACAAAAGCAGATCGAGGATAAGATTGCAAAAATAGCGGGTTTTGAAATAAGGTTGGCCGATATAAAATTGTCCCTTGAAAAGGAGGAGGCAAACATCAAACTCAACCTCTCCAAAATTATGGAGAGGGAAATAAGTTTTTATCAAACGCGCCTGGCTGAGATCAAATTTTCATCGGCCCAAAATGTGAAAGACTACCAGCAGACCGAAAGTGAGCGGGAAAAACATCCAGTAACTTTGACCAAAGAAGGTTTATTTTATCCCCCAAATCCCACATATGTCAATCTCTCACAAAGATTGTCGGATCTTTTGATTTCGAGGAATAACCTGCTCAATGAGTCGAATCTTTTGGAAGAGGGAATATCAAAGTTAAAAAAAATGAGCGAAGATATTGAAAGATCGGCTGATAAGAAAAATTCTATTGATGAATTGCTCGAATATACGAATGGTATTCTTTCAAAGATTAAAGAAATACAGGTCGGAAGTTTAAAGGATGAAAAATCGAAAGCCCTTGAAAAAAGCATCGTAGAATCCATTCTTTCTATCCATTCCATGAAAGAAGAAACAAGACGTATTCAAAAAAATTTGGATCTTTACAACCAACATTTGGACAATTTACGTACTGAACTGGAAAAAGAAAGGATCATCGACCTCAATCTAAATAGAGAATATTCTTTAGTAAAGGATTCCTATTCGGTATTAGCGTCTAAGGAAGATCAGCTGCGAATTGCGACCTCTTCAGGTTCTACATCAGAACAATTAGTAAGAGAGGTCACTAGGGAAAAGACACCTCTCGAACTTGATATCAAACAGAATTTAATTAATACTACCATTTCATTGGTAACGTTGGAGACAGAGGCTCAAAGACTTAAAGAATATGTCATCAGATTAAAAGAGGACATTAATAGGATGAAAGTTGAGCTTGCAGCTGAACAATTGAAAAATACTCAATTGACCAGGGCGGTAGATACAGCAAAAATAACCTACGATATTCTCTCTAAAAAGTTGGAAGAAACGAAGATATCTACTTTTGTAAGGAAGGGTAACATTCAGATTGTGACTCGGGCAGTTCAACCAGAGTCCCCCATTGGACCCAAAAAGAGGCAGAACGTCATGATCGCGGGAGTGGTTGGACTTTTAGCCTCGATCATGTTGGCTTTTTTTATAGAGTTTTTAGAAAAAAACAAGGCAGCTTTAGCGAAACCCAATTGATTTTTCTCCGCCTTGATGGGAGAGGGTTGGCCTGCCATGCATCCAACGTGGTACATGGGGCGGGGGTGGAAAACGAAATGAACTCCGATGATCAAACTGGATCATTAAGGTTTTTTGGTAGTCTTCATTGGTTTGTCATCCACACGAAGCCAAGGGATGAACATCGGGTTAAAAACCATTTTGAAGGAATGGAAATCGAAACCCTTCTTCCCCTCTCCGAAAACTTCTGGTACTCCCATGGAAAGATGTGCCGGGTAGTTACTCCTCTCTTCCCGAACTATCTCTTTGCCAAACTCGACCTTGAACGTCACTCAGGAAACTCCAGTAAAATTTTTCTTGACAAAACTTTTTTTTGGATTATTATTGTTCATAAAATGAACAATGGTTTACCCCGTTAGAAATTCTAGCGGGGCACTCGCCGCGCAAGCGCTGGCGCAGCGGGTTCAACCCCGCCGGAATCATTCTAAAATCTAACCCCGTAGTAGCCGCCGGCCCAGAGGGCCTCTGGCCCGGAGGGAGCTGCGGGGCATTATTTCTAACGGGGTAAAAAGGTAGAAAATTGTGGAAAGTTATAACACCTTGTTCAAACCGTCGGAGGAAATGCGAGATCTCCAGTTTTTAGAAGAGATCGAGCAAAATCCAAGGGTCTCCCAGCGAGAGCTCTCTCATAAATTTGGAATCGCCTTAGGGATGGCCAATGCCTGCATCAAGAGAATGGCGAGAAGAGGCCTGATCAGACTGACAGGTATTCCTCCCCGGAGGATAGCCTATTATTTAACCCCGAAAGGTTTTACAGAGAAGACCAAACTCACCGTGAACTTCTTTTCTTACAATATCCATCACTATGCAGAGATGAAGAAAAGAATTGGGAAAGTACTTCTCGAAATGCAAAACCGTGGAGTCAAACGGGTCGCCTTTTATGGAGTCAACGACGAGATGGAAGTGGCTTACATTACGCTTCAGGGACTGGACATAAAATTAGTCGGGATTTTGGATGACGAAAATAATTGGGGAAAGGAAATTTTCGGATATAAAGTCATCGGTCCAGGAGCGGTGAAGAGTCTGAACCCGGATGCCATTTTAATTACCTCAATGAGGTACCAAGACTCTTATGTCAAAGATTTAATGAAGCAGAGGGATTGGGATTCAATCAAAATATTTATCATTTAGGGATGGGGGATAGAAATTTTAATGGATCCAAAAGATCGAATCGGATCAATGAAATATTTTGGTAGTCTTCATTGGTTTGTCATCCACACCAAACCAAGGGATGAATATCGGGTTAAGAACCATTTTGAAGGAATGGAAATCGAAACCCTTCTTCCCCTTTGCGAAAACTTTCAGTATTCCCACGGCAGGATGTCTCGAGTGATCAATCCCCTCTTCCCAAACTATCTCTTTGCAAGACTCGACCTTGAACGTCACTATTACAAAGTGAAGTGGACAAGAGGGGTGAACCGAATCTTGGGAGCCTGGAATGAACCGATACCTATCTCGGAGCCAGTGATCCAGATGCTCAGGGACCGGATGGGCGATGATAATAGTGTAAAACTATTAGATGAGTTTCAAGAAGGAGATTTGGTTCAGATTACCTCAGGCCCCCTAAGGGATCTGATTGGGGTCTTTCAGAGGAGATCGTCTTCAGACGAACGGGTAAAAATCCTCCTCAACCTGATCGGTGTTGACGTACCCGTCCAAATCTCTCGTTGGCAACTCAAAAAGGCGGCCTAAAAAGATGAGGTATAGGGGAGAGGTTAGAGGCTAAACACGAATGTGAGAATTTATAACTCATAACTCCTAACTTATAACTAATAATTATTTGCCCAGACACCTGGCACAAAATTTTTGGACGTACCTGGCCGAATTGAACGGAAATTCGGGATGGCGGAAGCGTGTTTAGATAAACCCTCAATTTATGCCAGCAAGAACTGCCCACTGGATCAAACAGGCCGCAGGAAAAGCGCTAAAGGCAGTCTATCAAACGATTTAACCTTTCACCTTTGATCTCTGAACTTGTTTCGCAATCATGGGGCAATCGGAACTTAAGAAGAGAGCAATTCGCCGTCACCAGAAGTTCAACCAAGCATGGCCTGCTGTGTATGAAGATCTATCTTTAGAAAAGGTATTTTAACCAAATTACCCGCCAGGAAAAACTCGATTCTTTAAGTCAAAAGACTTTGAAATCTCATTTAAGCGCGGGAGATGGGTAGAGGATTTTGGAACATGGAACTGACCCAAATAATAGCGCGTTTCTCCTCAGAACTAAAAGAACGCTTGAATGACAAGATTTTAGGAATCTATCTGTTTGGAAGTGCGGCCAAAGGGAGTGATACGGAGGAAAGTGATATTGATATATTGGTGGTTTATTCTGAGATAGATGAGCACTATCTATTGGAAATAGCCAGTAAAATCAGTTTTAATATTGCCTGTCAATATGGGCGATTGATTGAAACGATCCCTATGGCAAAACAGGAGTTCGAAAAGTCTTTAGGTTCCTCCCCTTTTTTATGGGAAGTTCTTAAATTTGGAAAACCAATCTTTACAACATTATCAGGTACAGATCACCTAATGACGCAATGACTTTAATTACTTAATGACCCAATGACTTAATGACTTAACAATCCCAATAACCCAATGCGGCGCCTTGCAATTCTACTCATCGTTCCATGAATATTTCTGTGGTTGATCTCTTTGAGAGAAGTTCGCCTTAACATCGGAGACTATTATTTCAATCAGGGAAAGTTTGATCAAGTGGCCAATGGGTACGGAAAGGTTGTGAGGACAGAAAAATTAAAAATTGAACTAAATAAAGGAATTTTAAATGACTGATCCCAAAGTGAAACCTGCAGATGATACTACTAAGGAGAAATGTGAGCCATCCGTCTCTGTTTGTCCCGCAGGCGAAGCCTTCCCTCTTCCCAATAAAGGAGATTACGAAAGGGAGTCCAAACGACTTCAAAAGCTTGTCAAAGAACAACGTCTTAAGGGTCGTGAGATCGTCGTTGTTATGGGCGTTGGTTTTGTAGGGGCTGTGATGGCAGGGGTCATTGCCGACTCTGTTCACCGCCAAACGGGAAAACCGACCAAATTTGTTATTGCCATGCAACGCCCTTCACCGAGATCCTATTGGAAGATACCTTACCTAAACCGTGGCCTTTCCCCTGTCCAGGCTGAAGACCCCGAAGTCCCTACAATGATCCATCGCTGTGTTAAGGATAAAGGAACATTAACTGGATCTTTCACTTATGATGCTCTATCTCTTGCTGATATCGTCGTTGTAGATGTCCAGTGTGATTATTACAAAGAAACACTCGGCAATTGCAGGCTGGGCCGAGCGGATATCGCTTCATTGGAAGAAAGCCTGAAAATCATCGGTGAAAAAATCAAGCCTGACTGTTTGGTTCTTATTGAAACAACGGTACCACCAGGAACGACCGAATATATTGCTTATCCTATACTTAAAAAAGCATTCGAGCGCCGTGGCCTGACCAACTCATCCCGCAATCCGCATTCCGCATTAGATTTAGATAAGGACTCCGAACTCCGAACTCGAAACTCCGAACTTCAAGATCCAATAGAACCCCTCCTTGCCCATTCCTTCGAAAGGGTCATGCCAGGTCGAAACTATGTGGCTTCTATCCGTGATTTCTGGCGGGTTTGCAGTGGAATGGATGAAAAGGCTCGCGAACGTGTGAAGACCTTCCTCTCTGATGTGATCAATGTGAATGAGTACCCGCTTACGGTTCTTGATCGGCCGATTGAGAGCGAAACTTGTAAAATCGTTGAGAACTCCTATCGAGCTACAATCCTTGCCTTTCTCCATGAATGGAGCTTATTCGCTGAGCGAAATGGCGTGGATCTCATCAAGGTCATTGAAGCTATCAAAGTTCGCCATACTCACTCAAATATCATCTTTCCCGGACCAGGAATCGGAGGCTACTGTCTTCCCAAAGATGGAGGCTTGGGAGTTTGGGCTTACCATACCCTCATGGGATTTGAAGACGAAATTTTCAAGCTAACCCCCGTGGCCATCGATATCAACGATACCCGTGCCCTCCATGCGGTGGAAATGGTTCGGGATGCCCTCCGGAACATGGGGAAGATCGTTGCTGCTTCCAAGATTGCGGTTCTTGGCGCCTCGTATCGTGAAGATGTCGGAGATACTCGTTATAGCGGTTCTGAAATTCTTGTCCGCAAATTGACGGAGATGGGAGGAGACGTAGTTGTTCACGATCCATATGTGAAACATTGGTGGGAATTTGAAAAGCAAGACACCTATCCTGCCCCAGGGCATTCGCTTGCCAGGTTTTTTCGAAATCAGGAAAAGTTAACGGACCTTCGCATACAAAATGATCTTAAGGAAACTCTTCAAGGAACAGATGCTGTTGTTTTCGCTGTTAGGCACCAGCCCTACTTATCGTTGACCGCTGACGCAATTGTGAAAATGACAGGTCGGCCCGTTGTCGTGATCGATTGTTTCGGAATCCTCGGCGACTCCAAAATCCGCCGTTATTTCGAACTTGGCTGCGAAGTGAAGGGTTTGGGCAGAGGTCACATGAAGCGTATAAAAGATGAGGTTAGGTTAAATAAGAAGTCGCAATAACCCTGTGATGGAATATACCGAATTACCGTTGCCCGCGACCAAGTATCTTTTTCTTAGACGAGATGTCATCATGGATCCTTTTCAAATTGAGGAGGTGAAACCCCCAAGGCCAAGGCTTTGATAATATTTATGATCAGGTAACGAAGACGGCTAAAATGATTTCAGGATTCATAAGATGTCTAAAGCCTAAATTTAACAAAAAAACCGATTCCGCCAATTCAACTAAATTAACCAAATAGACCAGATAGACGGAACAGACCAAAAACAGGAGGCTTAGATTTTATGATTACAGAATATATTGAAGAGGCCTTAAAACGAGCACGATATGAAATAATAGAGGACGAGGAACCTTATTATGGAGAGGTAGAAGAATTGAAAGGGGTATGGGCTACAGGTAAGACGCTTGAGGAATGTAGGAATAACCTCAAAGAGGTGATTGAAGGTTGGATCCTACTAAGCATCAAAAAAGGGCTTCCTATCCCAACACTTGGAAACAATGAGATAAGAGAGATACAGGAGTCGACCTCGGTTGTCTAAACATAGCCCTGTTTCTCATAATGAGCTTATAAGAGGACTTAGAGCTTTTGGCTTTGAAGGACCATTGAGTGGGGGTAAGCATCTATATATGCTGAGGGGGAATCTAAGACTAACTATCCCTAATCCTCATAAGCAGAAGGCAGGGGTCGATCTATTAATAAGAATACTCCGACAGGCGGGAATAACAAAAGAAGAGTGGACGGAGAGGGGATTTTAAAAGCGAAGCGAAGGCTCGCTCTGGTCTAAAGATTCCAACGAATTCAAATTTACTCACAATAATAACGATCCAAACAAACCAAAGAAACCAGATAAACCCAATGGCTCAATAGACGAAATGACTTCATGACGCTATGACGCAATAGACGAGATAAACGAAATAGACCAGATAGACGAGATCGACGAGAATACGATATGTGTCCCTCCTTAAGCCAGATTTTAGATATAATATTAAAGAATAAATAGGCAAGAGAGAAAAAGGTTTTGGCAGAAACTATTCCTATTGATTGGATTATAGAAAGAGTAAGGAGAAATGAATTCCAACTAAGTGGGCATGCTCATAAAGAGAGGCAAGAAGAGGCCATTCATACTTTGGAAATTCGCGAAGCTTTGATGAATTGTGAGATATTGGAAAACTATCCCAAAGATCCAAAAGGCCCGAGTTGTTTGGTACTCGGTTATGCAGCGGAAAGACCTATTCACATTGTTTGTGGGAGGGCTAAGAATGATTGGCTCCTGATTATAACGGTTGATACTCCAAAACCACCTAAATGGTTAGATCCAAAGACGAGGGGAGGTTTGGGCAAATGAGAAAGATTCATAATTATGGAGATTGTTATTTTTGTGGAGGAGAGGTTGTAGAAAAGGTAATTGAAATTGAATTTAAATGGAAAGGAAGGCTCTATGTTGTGGAGGGAGTGCCCACAGGAGTTTGTCAACAATGTGGAGAAAAGTATTTTACTTCAGAAGTTTCTTCGGCCATAGATCAATCTGTAAAGGAAGGGAATGTAAAAAGGATGGTCGAAATTCCGGTGTTAGAACTTGGTTTTTCCCCTTAGTCTTTACAAATAATTACCGGCTCCTGGCACCAAGGTGTTCTTGTTAATGAAGTTCTGGAGGAACTAAATATCTGGATCTTAATAAGAGGTTAGAGAAAATAAGTGGGATGCTGGGGAATTTAATAAAAACCATAAAGAGGGCATAATGGACTTTCCCCTTTTCTCGCCTTTCTTGCCTTTCTCGCATAGTAACAAACTAAACAGACCAGAAAGACCAGAAAGACTTAATTACTCATGCCTGACCCCAGGTCCTTTTTCTTTTACCTTTACCTGGACCTGTACCTGTACCTTATTCTTCATCTTTACCTCAACCTTAATTTATCTAAGGAGAATTGGTTATGGAGAAGATATTGTTGACAACTAATGAATTTAATGGATGCTATATCGCGATGAAGAGTGTAGACGACAATACCGTAGTAGGTGTAGGAGACGATCCTGCGGATGCTTTAAAAGAGGCTGCAGCAAAAGGATTTAGAAATCCTGTACTGCTTTATGTACCAGAAAAAGATCTTATCCAAATATACTCTATACTTGAATAGAATCAGTTTTAACAATGGGAATCTCTCCTAATGCCAGTGCGTAATTATCCATTCTCAATTATAAGGCCTGGAGACCTAGCACGCCCCTAGCTTCCGATCACAATAATTAATCCGGGCACCGAAATCCAAATAAAAGTCTATGCCCTCGTCGATACAGGTGCAGACGAGTGTGCTTTCCCAGCTTCATTCGCCCCTCTTCTTGGACATAATTTACAAGCTGGCCAGCTCAAGAGAATTAGTACGGGAAATGGGATCACGATTGCGTATAGCCATACCAATCGAATAGTCATAGAAGGATTTTCAACTCAGGATGTTTTGATAGATTTCATGCCAAATCTCTACATACCATTACTTGGGGTAAAAAGTTTCCTTAGCAATTTTGTTCTGGCTGTTGACTACCCCAAGAAAGTATTCTCTTTGTTGTTGTCGAATAAATAACTGACTGTGAAGGCGTCGACATTTGGACTCATCGGCGCTATGATGTTATAAACGACATAGGGCAATAACTCAGCAAACGCTATAAACGCAATAAACTCCATGAACTCAATAAACGCAACTAACCCAAGAAACTCAAGATTCTCCTTAACCTTAACCTTAGCCTTAGCCTCAACCTTAACCTTTGTCTTTTCACTTCGAGAAGTTCGCCTCAAAATCGGTGATTATTATTCCAATCAGGGTAAATATGATTAGGCGGTGAATTGGTATCAGAGGCAACCAACCCAATGAACGCAATTACAATTAAAATAACAAAGAGGCAATTGAAGAATTCGGTTTAAAGGCAATAGATTGGCGTTTCCAGGGTAGATAGGATTTGACAGGGATGGATTAGCCCTGGATTATAGGATTCAAGAGATTGGTGAGGGGATGCAAGGGGTAGAATTTTCGGGACTAGACTGGCTTAAAGAAAAAGATTCCCTTCGGGTTGGTGAGGAAATATGTGCGATAAGACAGTAAAGTCCCTTGACCCCTTCACTCCCTCTGAACGAGGTTAAGGATGAATTTAGGGACCTTCGGTCCCCGGATGATGATAAAGCCATAAGGGTTTTTGATTCTTTCTTTTCTTACGGTAAGGGTGACCTTGATGATAAATTGTGCGACCCGCTTGAGGAGGATAGCCATCAGGGTGAGTTGAGCGAGGATGGCGGCTCGTTTGAGTCCCCTGACTCTTGGTTTATCAAGGATCTCTAAATCATCTTTAGCTGTGCTATTTAACCTTTCTGAGGCAGGTCGGAGAGATCGGAGTTTTTGGTAGCGAGGGGTGCCACGGATGACTTCAGTAATCAGCCTGGGATGCTGTTTAACAGGCATATGTTTAATGAAGCCATGGTAATTGATGAAGAAAGAACAGCGCTGGGAGTATTCCCTGAGCTTTTGATCTTGGGATAAGACACACTGCCTTTGGCAGGTGAAAGTTGCTCTTTTGAATTGATAATCGAATCCGTTGGGTCGGCATAAGACTCCGCAAGGAGCGAAGGGCCAACCATTTCGGTCAAACCCTCTTTGTTTTAAGCCTTCAAGAGAGACATCCTCATTGCGGATGTTATAGTCG
>Ga0315280_10006610_pt1 | contig 15941 bp, 16 predicted proteins | sample YL17G06_40_MG_FD_203697 | JGI IMG/M metagenome (GOLD analysis project Ga0315280, IMG submission 203697) | Sediment microbial communities from Yellowstone Lake, YNP, Wyoming, USA - YL17G06_40 | ecosystem: Environmental > Aquatic > Freshwater > Lake > Sediment | place: USA: Wyoming | collected... | reverse complement strand
GATTATCAGGCCCGGTTAGGTGACAATTCACGTTTAGAACCAACGAAATCCGGCACGGACAATAACTACGCCAAAGCTCCGCAAAACATCAGCAGATAAGCGAAGGGGGATGGTGGGGCCGGTGGGATTTGAACCCACGACTTCTGGCCTCGCGGCTTTCGCGCGCGGGGACGCCAGCGCCCCAGGTTCACCGCCATGTGCGGCTCTGGTATCCATTTGGCGACAATCGTTGTCTAGACCAAGCTAGACGACGGCCCCTACGCTCGGCCACAGTCGTCTCGTGCTAATAATAGCCTTTTGCTCGGGGGTATTCACAGTCCCGCAATGAGTTTGATTCTTTGGAATGCTTGGTGATCGGGATGGTGCTTGTATTCTCGTAATGCGTGGATGAGCGAGACTTTCTTTCGCCACTCTAGAATGGCGCGTACTCGCTTTGCAGGACCGCCCCCGATCAGCAGATACTGGGCAATTGATGTTACATTCGAGGGTCTCCGCTTATCGCTTGCACTCTCGAAATCAACGATTCGTGGGACCCCATCCTCGTCCACAAGGACGTTCTTTGGAGCCTCACTGAGCTCGCCGTGGTCCAAGGGAATCGTGTCTAGGCGGTAACAGTCGTCGAGGAGTCCTCCTATTACTCTGCGAACACGTTTCTTGCATCCGGTCCTCGGCAGCATGGTAACCCAGCGATTCAACGGGAGCCCATTGATGAGTTCCATCACTAGGAAGTTGTTGCTTTGCGCGAGAAGTCTGGGGCCCACATTCACGGAGTTTGCAAGTCGGAGCATGTCTGCCTCATGCTTCATGTCTTGCCTGTCTGCGTCTACCCGTCTGATCTTGAGCGCGACTGATTTACCATGCATTAGGGCTTTCGCGACAATGCCCACACATCCCTTTCCCAGAACTCTCGCATGCCCAATCTGATGGGTTCCTGAGAGTTCGATTGCGTCAACTCCGATGGAGGCCAACTCATTCATTCTCGCTTCCACTTCCCGTGCTTCTGGTCGCGGATAGCAGAGTATGATTGCCAAGTCAGGTAGCTCGACGAGTTTCCTGGAGAGAGGCGTGTGTTCATCCAAGCCACGTAGGCCTTCCCTTGAGAAAACGTGTGATAAACTCAGCAGCATCTTGATTCCTACGGTAGAAGTCGGTCAGTGCTGATCCCGCGAGAATCTGATGCCTTCGCTTCAGGACGGGGGCAATCTTGCTTGCCACGCCCACGTGTCTTCCGCCGTCGCGGATTCTCGATCGGAGGAGTTGGATGGCATCGGTGTTCTCGCGTAGTTGACTCACAGCCCATCTGTCATCGTCAACCCATGGACCGGACAAGCTTCGACCTTCGCTGAGGTGCTTGCGAAGGAAGAGTTGTGATGCCTGTGATCTGACAACCTGTGGGCCGAGATGCTTCCGCATTGGAGACAGTGTCAGGCTTTCAAGTTCAAACAGGATGACGTTGAGGTCTTTCTCGTTACTCCACGACGCTGAACGAGTGACATTGAAGCCTTCCTGCCTGAGCAGATTCCGCAGGGCCCTTTCGGTCCTGTACAGTTGACTCCAGAGGACATCAACAACCGCGTCGACAGGGCCCAACTCCATCGCCAGTAGGTTCCAACCTCTTCGCTGCATCTCTTGACGGAATCTCGCTATACTGAGAGGTGCAACCTTTCGAGCGGTGAAGAAGTTCCTACTGGGCTTGATGCAAAAGGCTCGAGCGGCTGCAACGAATTCCCACAGTCGCCTGGTGGATATCGAGGCTGCTAGGTTTCTGCCCCGATCCACCGGGTCGATCACTACCAGAGGCTCTTCGAAGAGGTCAAGCATCTCTCCCTCCCTTCCCGCGTAGTGGCGTTCCAGGTCGATCGTGATCGGAGTCTTCCATGACTGTGCCTGCGCCAGTGTTTCCGTGAATGAGCCGTAGTGCATGATCAGGGTCTCACAGAGCATGCCGCTGAATCCTGACACCTTCACGTCAGCGCCATAGACTCCGACTCCTTTCAGGAAAGCCTTGAGGAGCCTAACCTCTTTCCTCTGGCTCGGGTCCAAATGAGAGATGACGTATTCCGTATGGAAAGGAGTGCGATCCGTTGCGCTTCGCCACTGGCCCTTTGGTACGTCGTAGCAGGGTACAACGTTGACGCGGACTTTCTCAACATTCGTCTCAACGTAGGGATGCTCGGCGAACCTCTCGATGATTGGATATCCTTCGAGCGCTCGCCTCGCAACGCCTAAGCAACGCGTTTCAAGGTCGGCCCGGCTAAGCGAGACGGGAACCCGTAGGAAGATGTCGATGTCCGCGTCTCCTTTGAGCCAAGTGTCCTTCGCGACCGATCCGTCAAGTCTCACCTCGACCTGCAGCCCACTTCTCTCAGCCTCGCGCACGAGCTTGGCGTTCAGTTCCTCCGCTAGGCGATTCACCCGCTCCCTTTCCGTATCTGACGGTGCTATCTGGCGCGCAACGGAATCGCAGACGCCAAGCGCTGTATTCAATCTCTCACGACTTGGTATGTCCCACTATCCGCTTGCTCGTACCGCGTGAATTGTGGAGTACACGGGTCCTTTAGGCGTCAGCACGCTTCGCTTCAGACGTACCTCTTCGACGTGTATGGCGCCGAATGGGGTGTCACGCATCTCGTCAACGAACTTCGCCAGTTCCTCTCTCATTCGTCCCGTCTTGGCTCGAGCGATAGTAACATGAGGGCTGAATCCTTTCCTGTCCGGGTCGAAGCCGATCTTTCGGAATCGAGGTTCAAGCTGCTCGAAGACCTGCGAGATCTCCTCGCCCCCTTTTCGCATGCCTACCCAGACGACGTTGATTCTCCTCAGGTTCGGGAAGGCTCCCAACCCGACGAATTCCATATCAAACGGGTTGAACTTCAATTCGTTCATCTGCTCCTTCACAAGCTCAATCGTCGGCGCAGGGACTTCTCCCAAGAACCTGACCGTGGCATGGATATTCTCAGGTTCCACGAGCTTCAGGTCCGCGCCTAGGTTCCGCAGTGCTCGCTGTGCTTCCACGAGCTTCGAAATGACGCTCGTCTCGTCCATGTCAACGGCAACGAAGGCCCGAATTCGCTCGTCAACCAAGCTCTCTTACCAAATCCACATATCGACGCGGCCAATTTAACAATTCAAGTCAGGCAGGGGCTGGAGAGGAAGGTTCGGTTATCGCCAATGGTGGGGCAGAAGGTCATTGCGATCGTCGGGATGCCGGGGTCCGGAAAAGCCATCGTCTCAAGGGTCGCATCTTCACGCAGCATACCAGTGCTGGTCTGCGGAGACGTTGTTCGCGAGGAGACGAAGAGGAGAGGTCTCGCGCCGACCCCTGAAAACACTGGAAAGGTCATGCTCGCGATACGCCAAGAGGAAGGCCCGGCCGTTGTTGCCAAGAGATTGATCCCGAAGATAGAGTCGACGCATGCGCCCTTGGTTGTTGTGGAAGGAGTTCGAAGCATGGCTGAAGTGGAAGCACTGAGAAGAAACCACATGGTCGTAGTTGTGGCTGTTCATGCGTCTCCGAAAACAAGGTACGAGCGCTTGGCCGCGAGAGGAAGAAGTGACGATCCAAAGAGCTGGGAAGAATTCGCCGACAGAGATGCCAGAGAACTTGGTGTTGGCATCGGAGACGTCATCGCGCTAGCTCAGGAGATGCTCATCAACGAGACGTCATTTGAAGACTTGACCGCTACATCGGAAGCTGTTTTCTCAAAGGTGGCGCAGGAATGAGCGAAGTTCTGGCACGTATCGAGACTCCACTCAACCCTACAGAGGATCCTGAGAAGGTTCTGCGTGCGATACGCAACCTGTTTCCCAAATGTACCCCAACAATTGCCAGAACCGACGAGCGTCACGCAAAGTTCGAGGGGTCAGTCGCTCGCTTGGAGGATCTGGACAATCTCAAGTCGCTTCTTCGCCAAGAGGCCATTCGAGATGCGGCTCGCAAACTACTATTCAAGGGCGTCTCAGGCTCTTCCATCGTCGTGCACTTGAACAAGCAGGTGGCTTTCGCAGGGAAAGCGTCCTTCTGTGAAGGCTACGATGAATCGCCTCTCGGTCCCATCACATTGACTATTACGACTGAGAACCCTGAGCAGCTGATTGATTGGCTTGCTCCGAGTTCAAGGAGTCGGCGACAAATCGAGGACTATACGGCCCGCGCTTCTCCTCGGTCAGAGCGATCAGGGCAATTCGAGTGATCTTAGATCCTCAGCAACGATAGTCCTAGGGAAAATTGCCTTCGCCTCGGCGAGAAGCTGGCTTGTGTCTGCGTAGATCGCGCTGAAATGAGTCAGTGCAAGGTTCCTAGAGTGGCTCCTTTTCGCGATCTTTGCCGCCTCGACTACGGTGGAGTGGCCGTATTCGCGGGCTCGTTCCGATGCATCTGACGCGAACATTCCGTCGTGGATGAGCAGGTCTGAGCCGGAAGCTAGCTCGATAACTCGCTCGCACGGCCTGGTGTCTACTCCGTAGGTTATTTTGAGTCCCTTGCGCGGAGGATCAACAACCCTCGACGCATCGATTCTCCTCCTACCAACCTTCACCGGCTTTCCCATCTGAAGCGTCTTCCACAGCGGACCTTTCGGTACTCCAAGCTCCCTTGCCTTCGCCGGGTGGAACCGGCCGGGTTTGTCGTTTTCTGTGAGCGAATATGCGAGGCATGGGACGCTGTGATCAGCCCACGCTGCCTTGATGGCGTAGGAATCTGTCCTCGCTATGGTTCCTGCGTGAACCTCTACTGTGCGAATCGGGAACATCGGTCTGAACTTGACGGTTTCCGTTGTGCATTTCACGAATTCACAGATGCCGGGGGGTCCATAGATCTCAAGGTCTCGATTTCGACCCATGAATGACATTGAATGGAGGATGCCGGGAATGCCGAGTATGTGGTCAGCGTGCATGTGGGAGATCAGTATCCGCATTTCCCGGTTGAAGCCTAGCTTTGCGATGAGGAATTGCTTCTGTGTTCCTTCTCCGCAGTCGAACATTACGAGGCCTCCGTCTGTTCGGACCACAAGACTCGGGAGGTTTCTCTTCTTCGTCGGGACGCTGCCCCCCGTTCCTAGGAAAGTGACTTTCACTTCTCGGCCTCCATTCACATCATCCCTTTCTCAACACAAGAATCCGCCTAGTGAGACTCCGGTGCACATACAATAGGTGAGATTCCACTAGCTTGAATCCTGCTCGCTCTGCAATAGACATGATTCGCAGCTCACTCGGGCAACATATGCAAAGGTGACCTTTCTCGGAAAGGATATCCTGTGCCGCGGGTAGGAATTCTCGGATAAGAACGCTGAGTTTTCGTCCACGAGTCGATGCCTCCCTGCCATATGGCGGGTCAGTGACGATCGATCCGACGTGTCGTATAGGGATCTTGGTGGCGTCTGCGACAATGAGCCCGAAAGGTGCGGCTCCGTAATGTGTCAAGTTTGTCCTTGCTCCTCTGATCATTCGCGGGTCTGCGTCGGCGCCGATGGCTAAGCAACGGATTGCGACTGCTTCAAGGAGGATCCCTCCGACGCCGCAGAAGGGGTCCAAGAGGGTGGCCCCCTCGGGAGGCCTCGCGAGGTTCACTATGCATCTGGCCAGTTTAGGTTGCATCGTAGATGGGTGGAATACGGGTCTCTTTCTGGGTCTCCTTGAGGCTATCAGCCCTGGGGCCCTTGAGTGAGTGACCTCCCCGAGTAAGAGGCCGCGCGAGGAGACTACGCAGAGAAATGTCACGTCGGGATGGTCGAGGTTGACGCCAACTCCATGGCTCCTCTCCTTTAGGACTCCGCCAATCTCTCGTTCCAAGCTTGCCCTGTTGAGATATCTGGACGCCCCACCAACGCGTAGTGACCGTACGGCGAAGGAACGCCTCTTGGCGAAATGGTGCGAGAGATCCATTCTTGACAATAGCGAGAGGAGTCGTCTTTTGCCTTGACTCGTTGCAGCGATCTCAAAGCCGCACTGTTCATACATCACGCTCCTTCTCGCCACCGCATCTAGAGCTGAAGACTCAGCCGTGACTCTCAGCAGCTTAGTCGAGGCTGCCCTCTGTTTGAAATGAATCTCCTGTGACTGCAGTATGGCTCGTATCTCTGCGTGTGGTAGAGTTCTATGCTCTCCCGACACGACGAAGAAGAGCCGGTCTTTCACCAAATCCTTCTCAACGCTTCAGCAAGCACGGGCGCAATAGAGACTGATTGCGGTCGGATTTCGATTGAGTCGGTCCCGATGGTCTCTTCGACTCCTGCAGCCCTCAGTGTCTGCTCAGCGTTGCCAGTCAGAAGGAGGTGGGCGCATGCTGCAATGACTCTCCTGGCTCCCTGCTTCTTGGCGATTTGTGCGGTGTTTGCTATCGTCTTGCCGGTTGAGATCACATCGTCAACTATGACCGCGTCACAGCCTCTCAAGTCCACATCTTTACCGGAGGTGCTCACAGCACCGGTTACCTTGTCTCTTGACTTCTCGAACCACGCGTATTCACTTTGCAGGACAGTGGAGACCGTCTGGGCAAGCGGAATTGCTCCATCGTCAGGGGCTAAGACGTAGGGTTTCTCCAGAGCACGCGTTTTCAAATATGTTCCCATGAGGTTCATACAAGTCAGATTCTCCGAATGGATCTTGAAGAACTGGAGTGCCTTGTTGCTTGGCACGTCGATTGTCAGGAAGTGTGACGCTCCGGCAGCCTCAATCAGACGAGCGCTTGTCTTCGCACTAACCGCCTCCCCGTTCCTGTACCTGTCATCTTGGCGTGCGTATGCGAAGTACGGCACGATCGCAGCAACCTCCTTGGCCCCCAGCTCTCGAGCCGCGTCGAGAATGAACAGCAAATCAATCAGGTTCTTGTTCTGTGGAGGATAGCAGGATTGTATTACCGCAACTCGCTCGTCGTCAACAGACTCGGGGAATCGGATGTACGTCTCCCCATCAGGAAACACCTTGTGTTCGAGCTGTAGGACGTTCGTTTTCATTGTATCGGCTACACGTCGTGCCAGCATAGGGGAAGCGGGTCCGCTCACAATCAGCAATGGGAACTCACGAGGACGCTTTGCGATGTCTCTCTGTAAAATGAGTTACTGAACGCTGCTCTGAGGATGTTCAGAGTAGAACTTCGCTTCGGGTGGTTGATGACTTGCAGTCAGGGCTGTGCCTTGGTGAGTACAATGAGAAAGGGAGAGGTTTGGGTTTGCGCGTGCTCAGTCGATTTGTTTCTGCCCGCATTCTGGACAGTATACTTGTCCTTTCTTGAGTTCATGTCCGCAGTTCGTGCATCGTATCGCGATTGAGACCGCAGGCTTTGATTCGCTACCAGTAGTCGGAACGGGTGCAGGGGGTTCTGATGGGGTCTCAGTAACCTCTGTCGACGGTGGGGGTGGCGGAGGTGGTGGAGGCGGTTTCACTGTAGCTGGTCCGCGTCTTTTCCTCATCCACAGCAGCAGACCGGCCACGACAGCAATGGCGGCGATGGCTCCAACGATCATGTAGAGTTGGAAGTAGTTGGTGGTCCAAGTGGCGGTCACGGTCTTCGGTCCATCCATTGTTATTGCGCCCTTTGGGTCGTTTCCGGTGTAGTCGCCCGTCCACGCGGCGAAGACTCGCTGTATCCCTATGCCGACTGGAGAATCGACCGAGAAGTTCGCGGTGTCTCCGGACTTGTAGTAACCCGCGCCCTTGGGGTTGCCATACTCCGAGACTATTGTCAGCAAGAACATTGTATCGTATTTCGCGACGACCTTGTGGGGCGCATCCATGACAACAATGAAGCCGTTATCGCCTCTCGATGTGCCGTCCACTGTCCACGTCGTGAACACGTACTTCGTACCCTTGGCGCCATCCACCTCAGTAGGGACTGAAGCGACCGAGGTGGAAGTCCCCTTAGCGTACCAGCCAGAAGCTGTCACGTCTGTGACGCTTGCCGGGTCTGTGCTGACATCCAAGTAGACCTGAGTCGCATAGTTGAACGCGTTCGACCCGGCACCGCTTGCCATCCAACTGTTCGACTCACAATAGTACCTGTATCCGGATGCCCCGTTCACATATTGGTCGACTTGGAAAGTGTGCGAGGTACCGATCGGGTAGCTGAGAACCTTCACATCACCGCCTTTCATGTCGGTTGCCTTGTTTCCGTCAACCAACAATGCAGTGGAGGCATCGGGCGGCAGTCCGACCAAAGAGATGGTAACGTCATATGTGTCAGGGGTGACTGCGAATGAAGTGGTGTCCCTGGCGGTCCCGCAGTATGTGGCCGTAAGCTCGGCTGTGTATGTCCCTATCGGATCGGACGCCTTCTTCGTGAAAGTGGCAGGGAGGTAACCTTGTGCGCTCGCCCAATTGCTGCCATCTGGTTTCTTGACTGTGAGATAGTACTGGGCCGGCAGATTCGCATCCATCCTGAGGGTGACCGTTTCGCCTTTCATATACGAAGCCTTGCTGGCTTCCACATGGACGCTGAGCAAGTTCACTGTTGGTAGTAGGTTGATTGTCAACGTCGGACCTGCGATCGTACCCAGAGCAGGGTCACTCCCTTGGACGGTGATTTGTATGTAGTAAGGTCCTGGAGTGTTCTGACCTGGACAGACATCAGCAGGGCCAGGAAGCGGAATGGTAAGAGTGGAGTCCAAGGAGCCCCCGACAGGAGGGACGTTTAGCGTAGTTGGGGAGAAAGTCCCCCACCACCAACCCCCAGGGTATCCAACTATGGAAAGAGTGACGGTGTGTGTGTTGAGAGGATTAGGATCATTGTTGGTGACCCTCACGTGGTTAACTATGACTGCACCCATTTGGGCTGTCGTCGTTGTCCAGTCGAGAGCAGTAATCGTGACTTGAGCATGAGCAGGTGCGACTAACGGTGCCACGCTGACTATCAGGAGAAGAAGAACCAAGATACGGGATAATTGGCGCAAGTTAATCCCGCCTTTCATTCGACTCGCCCACTGTATATAAGGCTGCAACAGGTCTCCCTGAACGAAAAGCGCCGGCGTGTCCGTGTCGAATCGCCGTCAGAATTGACATAAGCTGGCATAAGCCTACATTGTCTTATTAACCTGTTCCTGCCTCGATGGTGCCTAAGCGGGCAAGTCATTTGGCTTGACGAGTTCTCGTTGCCTGTCACAGGCGGCGACTCAGAATAATGCCTTCACATCACACGTATCTTGCGTAACTCTGAATCTTCATTGTCGCCAACATCGTCTCAGCTCAAACCGGATATTAAGGGCTGCTTGAACCGGTCCGATTAAGTCGCATGCTCGTGGGTATGCTACGTGTCTGACCGGTCATCGGAAGAAGAGGACGATGACTGCGAATGCGGCTCCGGAGATAGTCGCAATCAAATTGACGACATTGTTGTCGATCACTTTGCGCCCTCTAAGCGGAATTGAAGGGGATCCGCAGTGCCTACGGTTCTCGGTGATCTTGTTACAGACGCTACATCTGTAGATGCCCTGAACTGTGGCGCCGACGATGCTGTCGACGGAGCATCCGACGAGGCCTGCTATCATCGTGGTGCCAATTATGACGCTTAACGGCCAGCCCGGGTTGCCAGTCATTCCCAGAAGCCCAGCGGCTATGCCGATGACAAGGGCTCCGAATAGCGTCGCGAGTTCGCCGAAGATCGAGATGCCGCCAGAGGTCCCGGCGGGCACTATCTTCCTGAGATTCGTGATCAGCCTCGGATCACTGGGGTTAAGAAGTCCGATTTCTGTCGCCAGTGTGTCCGCGTTCGCTGTGGCGACGGCTCCGAGAAACGCCGCTAGGACTAGTTCTCGTGGAAAGAATGGGACCGACAAAGCCAATAAACCGGCGATAACGCCGTTCGCCGAGACGTTAGGCCAGCCGCGAGCGCCGCCCTTCTCTTGGGCGAATCCCTTCTTTCGCTTCGCTTGGTACTTGTAGTGGGTCATGTAGCTGGAAACCATCAGAAAGAGCAAGAGCACAAGGAACCATTTCCAGCCGTCAGCAGGAACGACGAATGTTGCGAAACCTATCAGGAACGCGCTGATTGCGCCCCCCTCGTCGAGGATGTGTGCCTTCCAAGCGCCCGTGGCCAACACGGTGCACAGTGCGCCGGCAAGAAGCACGATTAGCATATCCACAGTCTCTGTTTCCCTCTGTTCCTTTTCTTGGGCCGCCATCGGATGTTATTTATTCTGAGCAAGGCAGCCTTCGCATATATCGCTTAAGAAACGTGTTGGGCCTTGCAGATATCCCTCTTCGACTTGGGCCTTGCCTCTCTGGTATTCGTGCTTGTGATTCTGTTCATAGGCGCGGTTGAGCTTCTGAGGAAAGGACTGAATCTCGGCACCTACACCACGCGTAGAGCAATCCATCTGTTTGCGGGAGATTCAATCCTCTTCGTGCCCTTCTTCTCAAGCGTGATCTATCCACTCCTGCTCCCGATCGGAATGGGAGTCGTCACGGCTCTGTCATTCGCCCTCAGTAAGCGGAGCTTTCTGACTCAGTCAATGGTCGACGAGAAGCGATATTCAAGACTTCACGCCTATGGGCCCGTCTTCTATATCATCTCGATAGCTGCCCTGCTCCTTGCTCTCTGGAGCGAGAGGCCAATCATAATGGCGGCAACGATGGTGATGGCATGGGGCGATGGTGCTGCATCTGCGATCACGCCTTCACTCAAGAAGAGGCATCTCTACCCATTCTCGGACAAATCGCTTGAAGGGTCCACGATGATGTTCGTCTTCGCTTTTCTGGGGGCATTGGTCGCATACTCTCTGGCGTTGTACACGGGAATCATGTCCGCGAGTCTCATCTCGGTTTTGGGGCTGTGCGCGCTGGGCGCCTTCGTGGGTACTATTGCTGAGGCATTGACGGTTGGTCCGATCAGAGCATTCGACAACTTCACAGTGCCATTCGCATGTGCGATAGCCCTTTTCTTGGCGACGCCACTCATCCTCTAGCTGAGGACTCATACCTCTGTGCGTATGCGAGAGATCCTTTCATATCAGGACCGATCTATTCTCTTATAGTGGAATTCTTGGGTACCGTCGGCATCCATTCTCGCGGCAACATCAGCATAGAACAGGTCATGGATGAAATCCGGAGACACCCCGAGGCAAAAAGAGCAGGTGCAATGGCCACGTTTGTTGGTATCGTGAGGGAGGACCCTGTTGAATCTTCAAGCAGCAAAGTTCGGTATCTCGAATACGAAGCATTCGAAGAAGTCGCAACTCAGAAGCTCCAGGAACTACGAGACGACCTGACGAAAAGGGAAGGAATCGTAGATGTCTCAATCCATCACGTCGTCGACAGGCTCGGAGTCGGCGACGTGAGTCTGATCATTGCAGTCCTTGGGACACGTCGAAGATTCGTATTTCCCGTCTTGGAAGAGGCGGTGGAGCGGGTGAAGAAAGAGGTCCCGATATGGAAGAAGGAGTTCACGTCCGACAACGCGTATTGGGTTGAGAATACCCCGCCGTCACAAGATTCAAAGGACCGCCAGTGACTGCCCTTGTTCACCAGCTGGCCATCAGTCACCGAAACCTATTCCTAATCGCGTTCAGAATCGCATCCACTTCTCTCTTCCATTCGCCGAAGCCAGAGGGCGACTCTGGATACTGGGAGTAGAGGTGATTAAGCGTCGTCATCTTCGAAACAGTAAAAGCAAGATTCCTGAAAGCGCTGAACTTGGGCAAACCGCGGGCCACTTTCACGATCTTGTCGGCAAAGCTCAGGTCGGGAACCTGGCCATATAGGAAGCCATCAGCCTCTTTCTTGGTCACGAAGTTGCGCATTCCGTAGTCAAGCTCAGAGTTGTCAAGGGCTTGCAGATAGATTCTGAACGCCTCCAGCGCTGCGCTCTTGTTGCCATACTTCTCAACGTATTTTGTATTGTACCCCCACAAATTGGCTTCACCGACATCTCCGGCCTGCAACGCCGCAGCTGCGACCTCGCCAGCGATCACCCCGCCTGTCATCGCCGGCCCTATCCCACCTGCACTTATTGGGTTTGGAAACCAGCCCGCATCCCCCGCAAGCATGAATCCATTTGCGACCAAGCTGTCGTTCTGGTGTCGGACGGATACTGGCCATGCTCCGGTTCCGTTGCCATCATCTGCGAGCGGCGTGAGGCCTTTGAAAACGGGTGTCGCAGCGATCCACTCCTTGAATAGGGTATCGAGCGACTTGCCGGAGCGTCCCTGTTGGACGCCAAGCCCGATGTTGACTTTGCTGCTTGATTTTGGAAACATCCACATGTAACCTCCGGGCGCTCTTTCCGCGTCGAGGTATATCTCACATCGACGCGCCTCAACTCTCGAGTCATCTGCAAGCTGAGCGTGCATGCGAATCGTCGGCTCCACGTCACCCTTGTCGATCTCCTTCTGAATGTAGCTGGGAATGTTCAGGTTTCGTCTGAGTATTGTCGACATGCCTGATGCGTCAATCACGAGTTTCGAAGTGATTTTGTGTGACTGTGTTTGCTTGCTTCGCAAGTCCTGGCAGACGATCCCTGTGGCGAAGTTGCCCTCAGTTAACAGATTGACTGCTTGAGTTAGATCTCGGTACTCGATTCCGGTCTTTAGAGCCTCATTGAGCAAGCGTCGTGCGAACTTTGGTCTATCGAGCAAATACCCCGAGCCTTCGACCGGATGGCTTACTTCACCGTCAGGTGAGCAAACGACGACTGCATCGACGCGATTCTCAATTTCAGGCGGCCCAAATGTGATCCCAAGTCTATCGTGAACAAACTTGGCATGATACTCGCTTACAGCATCACCACATATCCAGCCATGGGTCGTCTTCTTGCCAGGTTCCGTTCTCGGGTTCCGGTCGACCAAGAGAATCTTCGATCCTTTCGCCTTGATCCCCAGCGCAGTCGCGGCCATGCATCCCGCGACTCCGGCCCCGACCACAATTGCATCATAGTCAGGCTTCATGAAACATCATCGTCACGATGCGAGCGATACTGAGAAGGGCGTGGTTTTAGCCTTTCTCGCTGTTCCGCACTTGCCGTCGTTCTCATCAGCGCCTTCTTGTGGTCCATCGCAGGAGTTGAGATAGAGCACGAGTGATTGTCGGCCTGCGCGTTCTCGTGAACCGCCTCGCCGTTTTTCGAGCGAAGATAAGTACTGTATTCACTTTCGCTTCATCATACATATGAGTAATACGCAGACAGTTCCTGCAACTGCGGATCTTCGTGAAAGAGAGGAAGTAGATGAGAACAATCAGATTTGAGGACATTGCTGGGCAAACGAAGCGAATGTGCATGGAGGCAACGCACAACCTAAGCGGCAACATGGTGAAGAAGTTCCAGTCGGCTCAGCAGACGGAGGTATCGCCACTCGGCAAAGAAGTCCTTCAGCAACTGATTGACAATTCGCGAATCGCGCGGGAAGAAGATTACCCGATATGCCAAGACACCGGGGACGCCGTCTTCTTCGTTGAGTTTGGTCAGGACGTTCACATCGAAGGCGGAAGTCTCATCGATGCAATAAACAAGGGAGTAGCCGAAGGTTATCGTGAGGGATACCTTCGTTTCTCAATGGTTGCGGATCCGCTGAGACGTAAGAATACTGGTGACAATACTCCGGCGATGGTTACCCTGCAGCTTGTTCCAGGCGATAAGCTGAAGCTGTCATTCTTGGCGAAAGGCGGAGGATGCGAGAACATGAGCGCCTTCAAGATGCTGACTCCCTCTGCCGGAGAAAAGGGCGTGAAAGATTTCGTCGTGAATACGATCAAGAACGCCGGCGGCAATCCATGCCCACCGGTCGTGGTAGGAGTGGGTCTCGGAGGAACGTTCGACCAGTGCTGTATGCTTGCGAAGAAGGCGCTTCTCAGAGAGGTGGGTGAGAAGCATTCGGATCCGTTCTATGCGCAGCTCGAGTCAGAACTCTTGGATGCGATCAACAAACTCGGAATCGGCCCGATGGGACTGGGAGGTAGGACTACAGCGGTCGCGGTCCATATCGAGACCCTCCCTTGTCACATAACAAGCCTACCAGTTGCGGTGAACATGGACTGCCACGCACATCGGCAGAAGACAGTCGTCTTGTAAGGAGGAGATGTGGATGTCAGCAAGTGTTAGAACAGTCAAGTTGAAACCACCTCTAACCGATTCGGATGTGTCAAGCCTACAGATCGGCGACAAAGTGCTCATTGATGGTCCAATCTATACTGCACGTGATGCGGCGCACAAGCGGCTTTTCGAGCTCATTGACGCAAAGAAGGACCTCCCGTTTGCGTTGAAGGGCCAAGTGATCTACTATGTCGGACCGACCCCACCGCGACCAGGAAGGCCGATCGGAGCAGCCGGCCCTACCACATCGTATCGAATGGACACATACGCTCCCAGGCTCATCGAGCTTGGCATCAAAGCCACAATAGGAAAGGGACCGAGGGCGCCTGCGGTCCTTGATGCGATGAAGAAGTTCAAAGCCGTCTACTTAGTCGCAATCGGTGGAACGGGCGCACTGCTCGGCAAGCAGGTCATGAAGTCGGAGATGATCGCTTTCGAAGATCTTGGAACAGAGGCGATCCGACGACTCACAGTCCATGACTTTCCTGCAATAGTGGCAAACGACGTGTCAGGAAGAGACATCTTCACAGAAGCAGTGGACAAGTACGCAACGAAGTAGGATTCGCGTGCTAAGATACTGGTGAGTACACCAGGCCGAGCGCGTCGGCGTAGTCATGCGCCGCTCTCATTTCCTCGGCACTAGGCCTCCTTGCGATGTCTGAATATGCAGAATGTCCCGCCGCGACCTGGTAGTCGGGATGATATTGACCCATTATATTCACGACAGCCTGTGGACAGTGTCTCGATATCCAATGAAGAACCGGCTTTGTACAACATTCGATATGGTTCGGCATCACAAGATGCCGGATGATCATGTCTCCACTTAGCTGCGCGAACTCGTGGTTTCTGGCGACCACTTCGAAGTACCGTGGAACCTTCGAGAGCCGAATGGCGCATTTGTCATTGCCATATTTGAAGTCCGGCAGCCAGATGTCAATGAGATCTGCGAGGATCCGCATCGCTTCCTCCGAGCAGTACATGTTGCTATTCCACAACATGGGGACGTTCAGGTCGAGCTGATTCATTGCCTCGACTATCGTGTGAAGATTCGGGGTCGGCTCTCCACCGACGAAGTTGATGTTCAGGACCCCGTCCGCTCTAAGGCTTTTCATTATGAGTGCCAGTTGTCTCGAATCGACAGGTGCTCCACTCAGCGGGTCCTGTGAAATATCCCAGTTCTGGCAGAATGCGCATCTGAACGTGCAGGAACTGAAGAAAATCGTTCCCGATCCGCCTCGACCGACCAGCGGCGGCTCTTCGCCGAAGTGAGCAAACCAAGTGCTCACCCGACTCGCGCTATCGAGTCTGCATGCGCCTTTCCTAACTGCTGAGACACGATCGACTTTGCACTTCCACTCACAGAACGTACATCGTCGAATCATCCGGCCGAGCAGCTTCGCTTTCACATCTAGGAAGCTCACCGGGGCTGTGGGCAAGGTCGTGATATCTCGCTCTTTCACATCCAGTTCATTCAATAGTGCACGGGCCAACTCGCTGAGGCACGTGTGTTCTTTCCAGAGCGTTTCGTCAGACGCCTCTTCCAAATTAATGTGGCATGGTATGCGTCTGGCGATTCGGTATTTTGCGGGGCGAAGGTCACTTGAGACCCTCTCGTACCAGGAAAGTCTCCTATGCATCTCGCTGTCGCTGCGTGCGTTCGGATGGACGAGGTGGAACATGTTATACGATACCGGGTCAGATTGTCGGCTATTATAGCGTTGCCCGCAAGAGGGCCGAGGTCATCGAAGGCCTCAACCCAAATATATGCGCGGATGACTTACGGTGATCGCCCCACTGCACGTGTCTATACTGATCAGATCTGGGGTTCCTCGACATGGCTAGGGATTTCGACAAGGCTTGGAGAGAACGGTTGGTCAAGGCTAACCTAGACTTGATCATACTCCGTCTTCTCAAGTCGAAACCCCGC
>Ga0315280_10006609_pt1 | contig 15942 bp, 14 predicted proteins | sample YL17G06_40_MG_FD_203697 | JGI IMG/M metagenome (GOLD analysis project Ga0315280, IMG submission 203697) | Sediment microbial communities from Yellowstone Lake, YNP, Wyoming, USA - YL17G06_40 | ecosystem: Environmental > Aquatic > Freshwater > Lake > Sediment | place: USA: Wyoming | collected... | reverse complement strand
GCCGGAAGGGCTTGATGTAGGGATTGGGGTCCTTGGGATCGAGCCGGCCCCGGCCCTGCAGGACGATGACCGCCCGGCCTTTTCTCAGGTAATCCTGGCACTTGAGGATGGCGTCGCTGCGCTTGCCGTAAAGGTCCACGGGGATGCTCCCGACGTTCTCCGCGTGGCTCGTGACAAAGCGGACCATGAAGGAATAGAAGGGATTCAGGAGGAGGTGCAGGAAGCCCCCGAAATTGCCGAAGTGGCGGTGGAGGTGCCGGAGGACGAGCTCGCTCGCTTCCTCCCGGCTGAAGAGCATCTTGTTGGCCGTGAAGTAGATCATCCTCGGCTTAATGAGGAGGAGGACGGCGATGTCCCGGTAGTTCCCGGTGTGGTTGCCGGTGATGATGTTGGGGCCGTCCTTGACGAAATTCTCGACCCCGCGGAGGTCGATCTTCTTCGGCAGGATCATGAGCCGGGAGAGGCGGACGACGGCCTTCTCGATCTTCCTGTATTCCTGCTCGAAGGTCTCCATGGGAGTCCTCCTATTCTACAAAATCGCCGGGCAAATTCAAAGCCTGGAGCGGGGTTTGACCCGTGCGGAGGAAGCGTGGTACCTTACCGGCCGGGAGGTCCTCATGCTCACCCTGATCCGCGGCGCAGAGGTCTTCGGGCCGGAACCCCTTGGGAAACGGGACATCCTCATCGCCGGCGCCTCCGTCGAGGCCGTCGCCGAGCCGGGCCGGATCCGGCCGGACGGGGCCGAAGTGGACGTCGTCGACGCGGCCGGGATGACGGTCCTCCCCGGGCTCATCGACCCCCACGTCCACATCCTGGGCGGCGGGGGCGAGGGCGGGCCGGCAACGCGGGCGCCCGAGATCCGGATCGAGGACATCGTCGGGAGCGGCGTCACGACGGTCATCGGCTGCCTCGGCACCGACGGCGTTACCCGCCACATGACTTCCCTTCTGGCCAAGGCGCGCGCCCTGGAGATCGAGGGCGTTACGACCTACTTGTTTACGGGCTCTTACGAGATCCCCGTCGACACCCTGACCGGGAGCGTCCGCGGGGACCTCGTCCTGATCGATAAGGTCATCGGGGCGGGCGAGATCGCCCTGTCCGACCACCGTTCGTCCCAGCCAACCTTCGACGAGGTGGCGCGTCTCGCCGCGGAATGCCGCGTCGGAGGGATGCTCGGCGGGAAGGCCGGTATCCTCCACGTCCATATGGGCGACGGGAAGCGGCGGCTCGAGATGCTCTTCCGCCTCGTCCACGAGACCGAGATCCCGGCGTCGCAGGTCATCCCGACGCACATGACGCGTAACCGCGAGCTTTTCGAGGAAGGGCTGGAGTGGGTCAGGGCCGGCGGGGCCGTCGATGTCACGGCCGGGCCCGACCCCGATCCGGCGGCCGACCCGGACGTCAGCCTCGAGGAGTGCGTGGCGCGGTTCAGGAAGGACGGCCTGCCCCTCGGCCGGATCATGGCGAGCTCGGACGCGAACGGCAGCATGCCCGTCTTCGACAAATCCGGGCGGCTCGTCCGCCTGACGATCGCCACGGAGAAGGACTTTTTCCGCAACTTCCGGGACCTCGTCGTGAAGAAGGTCCTGCCGCTCGAGGACGCGGCGCGCCTGTTCTCGACGAACGCGGCCGAGTTCTACAAGCTTCCCGGCAAGGGCCGGGTCGCGCCGGGCGCCGACGCGGACCTCATCCTCCTCGACCTCGACCTCGCCCTCAAGGGCGTCTTTGCTAAGGGGAAGAAGCTCATGGCCGGCGGCCGCCTTCTCGTCCGCGGCACCTTTTCCGAATAAAGATGGAAAAACGTCCGACGCTCGGTGTCGCCCTCATCCCGCTCGTCTCGATGGCGCTGCTGCTCGGCGTCGGCTACGGCGTCTACAAGATCAAGGCCCAGGTCCTCCTCGTCGCGGCCGCCTCCCTCACCGCCTTCCTGGGCCTCCTCCTCGGTTTCAAGTGGCGGGATATGGAGCGCGGCATCGTCGACAGCATCCACAAGGCCATGCCGGCCATCCTCATCATGCTCTCGGTCGGCATCCTCGTCGGCTCCTGGATGGCCAGCGGCACGATCCCCATGGTCATCTACTACGGCCTGAAGCTCATCTCGCCCCGCTTCTTCCTCGTCACGGCCTGCCTCGTCTGCAGCATCGTTTCCCTGGCCACCGGGACGTCGTGGGGGACGGTTGGGACGCTCGGCGTCGCCTTCGTCGGCATCGCCATCGGCCTCGGCGTCCCGCTCGGCCCGGCGGCCGGGGCCGTCGTCGCCGGGGCCTACTTCGGCGATAAGATGTCGCCGCTCTCCGACATCCCCAACCTGGCCACCGTTATCTCCGGCTCGAACCTCTTCGACCACATCAGGCATATGATGTGGTCGGCTGTGCCGGCCTGGCTGGCCGGGCTGGCGATCTACTTCGTCGTCGGCCTGAAGTACGGCGGCCAGGGACTCCGGTCCGACGCCATGACCCTGATCACGGACACGCTCCGGGGCAACTTCCGGTTCAACGTCCTGCTCCTGCTGCCCATGGCCGTCATCTTCTATTTCGCCATCGCCAAGAAGCCGACCATCCCGGCCATGGTCCTGTCGTCCCTCGTCGCCGGCGTCCTGGCCGTCATCTTCCAGAAGGCCTCCGTCGCAACCGTCGCCACGGCCATGAACTCGGGCTTTCCGGCGGGAACGGGGGTCGAGGTGGTGGACAAGCTCCTGTCCAAAGGCGGCATGATGAGCATGATGGAAACCCAGCTCATCGCCTTCACCGCCTTCTCGTTCGGGGGCATCATGCAGGCGACGGGCTGTCTCGCCGTCGTCCTCGAGCGGGTCATGCGCTTCACGCGGGAGGTCTGGAGCCTGGTCGTGACGACGATCGGCGCGGCCATCCTCTCGGCCATGATCACCGGGAGCTCCTACCTCGCGATGATCATCCCGGCCGACCTCCTCGCGCCCGTCTACAAACAGAAGAACCTGGCGGCCAAGAACCTGTCGAGGATCATCGAGGAGAGCGGCGGGATCATGGTCCCCCTCATCCCCTGGAGCATGGCCGGAGTCTACATAACGGGGACGATCGGGGTTTCGACGTTCGCCTACCTGCCCTGGGCGTTCATGAATTATCTGTCGGTCGCCGTGCTGGTCCTCTTCGGCATCACCAAGTGGACGATGGCGCCGCGGATCCATGAGGACGAGACCCAGGCGGGCAGCTGACCGCTTCCCTAGGATCCTTCCTCGTCCTCGCCCTTCTCCGCCTTCTCGAGCGCCTTCTTGAACAGCTCGTCGGCCTTGTTGTGCTTCTCCTTCTGGAGTTCGAACGTCGCCTCGAACTTGCGGCCGAACTGATCTGTGCGGGCCTTTTCCTTGACCAGGAGGTCATCGAGCGAGCCCTTGGCCTTCTTCGGCTTCTCCGATCTCATGACCGCCCGTGATTCGCCGTCGACCCAGAGGAGGGCCCCGCAGCACGGGCAGGTCACTTGGAATACGCCGGGCTTATCCTTCGTCTCCGCCATGCGGCGAATGTAGCACACTCCGCCCCGCCGCTTCAATCGGAGGGGACGCTTCGGGACAGGCCCCGTCCGTACCTATTCATTCGAAGGCGGGCATGGGCGGCCGGGCGGGATCTGGTGCTTCTTGAGCAGCTTGAACAGTCCCTGGCGGGTCAGGCCGATCTCGGCCGCCGTCCGGCTCCGGTGGAAGTCGCACCGGGCGAGCGCCTCGCGCAGGAACCGCTTCTCGAACGCCGCGCGGGCCTCGCTCAGCCGGTGGGAGGCGGGCGTGTAGGTCTCGCCGCCGGGATTGACCTTCGGCGACAGAAGATCCTCCCGGATGATGGGGCTGTCCCCGGCGATGATGAGGCACCGCTGGACCTCGTTCTGGAGCTCCCGGACGTTGCCGGGCCAGGGGTAGGCCAGGAGCAGCTCCATGGCGAGCGGCGAGAAACGGGGCCGCAGCCGCCGCAGGGTCCGCGCGTACTCGTCCGTGAAGTGGTCGAGCAGGAGGATGAGGTCCTCCTTCCTCTCCCGCAGCGGCGGTAGCTCGATGGTGATGATCTTGAGCCGGTAGTAAAGGTCCTCGCGGAAGCGGCCGCACGCGACCTCGCGCTCGATGTCCTTGTTCGTGGCGCTGACGAAGCGGACGTCGACGGGCCGGGGACGGGTTTCGCCGACCCGGCGGACCGTCTTCTCCTCGAGGACGCGGAGGAGCTTGGCCTGGAGCGGGAACGACAGGTCGCCGATCTCGTCCAGGAAGAACGTCCCGCCGGCGGCCTCCTCGACGAGCCCCGGCTTGTCCCTCATCGCCCCCGTGAACGACCCCCGGGCATGGCCGAAGAGCTCGCTCTCGAGCAGGTTCTCGGGGATGGCGCCGCAGTTGACGGCCACGAACTGGCCGCCGCGCCGCCGCCCGGTCTCATGGATGGTCCGCGCGGCGAGCTCCTTGCCCGTCCCGCTTTCGCCCAGGAGGAAGACGGGGGCGTCGGTGTCCCTGACCCGCTCGATCATCGTCCGCACGGCCAGCACCGAAGGCGCCGACCCCAGGATGTCCATCATCGTCGACTCCCGTCCCGATAATAGGGAAACGCCCGGCGACGCGCTTTTTCTCACACCCGCCCTCTTTGGGGCGGCCTCACGACCGGCCGTTCGTTGCCGGGCTGCTTTGACAGGCCTTTCCATCCTGTGCTATAAGTTCGGCCCGGCGTGCTTCTCAAGGTCGCTTCGCGGCGAACCCCGTAACCCCCGGATCCATCAGACGACGATAAGGATACGATCCATGAGCAAGAAGCTTTCCCCTTACGACGCCCCCGAACTCTACGACCTGCTCCTCGGCGGCCTCGATTTCGACCTCCCCTTCTGGCTCGGAACGGGCAGGGAGGCGGGCGGCCCGGTCCTCGACCTCGGCTGCGGGACGGGCCGCATCCTTCTGCCGCTCCTCGAGGCCGAGGTCGACGCCGACGGCGTCGACTCCTCCAAGGCCATGCTCAGGCTGGCCCGGCGCAAGGTCGAAGCGAAAGGCTTCCGGCCCCGCCTCTCCGTCGCGGACATGAGGGATTTCAAGATGCCTCGCCGCTACGCCCGCATCCTCCTGGCCTTCAACACGTTCGCCCACGCCGATACGACGGAGGCCCAGCTCGCGACGCTCGGACGCTGCCGGGCACACCTTTGCCCGGGCGGGGCCGTGGTCGTCCACATGTCATATCCCGGCCCCGGCTACTGGGCCGAGCTGGACGGCAAGCCGGTCAAGGAGGTCGAGACCGTGCGTGCCGCGGACGGCCGCCGCTTCCAGATGTGGGACACGCGCGTGAAGGATGTCGTCGGCCAATGCCAGCGCTCGGAGATCGAGATCCGCGAGCTCGGCGCGGACCGTGCATTGGTCGCCTCGTACCGCTTCCACACGTCCCAGCGCTGGGTCTACCGTTTCGAGCTCGAGCTCCTCTTCCGGCTGGCGGGCTTCGCCCGCTCCGAGGTCTTCGGCGGGTTCTCCCGCGAGCCGCTCGAGCGCGACGACCAGCAGATGGTCGCCTGGGCCTGGAACGCCTGAGCTGGCGGAGCCGGCCCCGGAGTCCCTTCGGCGCCGCGTTTTGACAGCCCTTTCTCTCGTATGCTATAAGTCCATCCTCGGCCTAGGGATGCAGGAAAGGAGAACGCCATGGTCCCCGTCATCACCCTCAACGCCGTCGATTACGCGATCATCGCCGGCTACATCCTGGTCATGATCCTCGTCGGCTACTCCCTCAAGAAGTACATGAAGACCGGCGAGGATTTCTTCCTTTCGGGCCGGTCGCTGCCGGGCTGGATCACGGGCCTGGCCTTCCTCTCGGCTAACCTCGGCGCCCTCGAGGTCATCGGCATGGTCGCCAACTCGGCCAAGTACGGCATCGCCACGGTCCATTTCTACTGGGTCGGGGCCATCCCAGCCATGGTCTTCCTGGGCATCTTCATGATGCCCTTCTACTACGGAAGCCGCGTGCGGACGGTCCCCGAGTACCTCAAGCTCCGCTACAACGAGGCGACCCGCGGCCTTAACGCCATCTCCTTCGCCGTCATGACGGTCCTCATGAGCGGCATCAGCCTTTATGCCATGGCCATCTTATTCGAAAAATTGCTGAACTGGCCGTTTCATGTTTCCATCGTGTTCGCCGCTGCAGTCGTCCTCCTCTACGTCGTTTGGGGCGGCTTGTCATCGTCGATCTACAACGAGGTCATCCAGTTCTTCCTCATCTGGCTGGGTCTTCTGCCGATCGTCTTTCTCGGCCTCAAAGAAGTCGGCGGCTTCGCCGGCTTCGTGGCCAAGCTCAAGGAGCCGATGCTCCACTCCATCAAGTATCTCGGCACGAGCCAAAACCCGCTCGGCGTTGGCTGGTTCGGCGTCGTCATGGGCCTCGGCTTCGTCCTGTCTTTCGGCTATTGGACGACGGACTTCCTCGTCGTCCAGCGCGCGCTCGCCTCGAAGAACATCAACTCGGCACGGATGACGCCGATCATCGCCTCCTTCCCCAAGATGCTCGTACCGATCATCGTTGTCATCCCCGGCCTGGTGGCACTCGCAGTGCTGCCTCAGTTTTCCGGGACGTCCGGAGCGCTGCCACGCTATGACGATACCCTCATACTCCTTATGAAGCATTATCTTCCGAACGGGATGCTCGGGCTGGCCATCACCGCGCTCCTGGCCAGCTTCATGTCCGGGATGGCCGGAAACGTTACCGCCTTCACGACGGTCTGGACTTACGATATCTACGGCGCCTACCTAAGGCGAAACAAGTCAGACGCACACTATGTCAAGGTTGGAAAGTGGGCCACGGTCATCGGCATTCTCGTTTCAATCGGCACGGCCTACATCGTCCTCAGCTTTAACAATCTCATGGACTACATGCAGCTCATCTTCAGCTTCTTCAACGCACCGCTCTTCGCGACGTTCCTCCTGGGGATGTTCTGGAGAGGCGCGACCGGCTGGGGCGGGTTCTTCGGGTTACTCATAGGCATCCTGACGGCGGCGAGCCACTATGTACTTTATAAGGTCGGTGCCTTACATTATGGGAGCCAGATGGCAGCGAATTTCTATGGGGCCTGGTGGGCTTGGCTGGCGGCCTTCATCGTCACGATCGGGGTCAGCCTCTTCACGGCGAAGCGAAACCCGGAGGAGCTCAGGGGCCTGGTGTTCGGGCTGACGCCGAGGATCAAGGCATCCGCGCGCTGGTTCGCCCGGCCGGCTGTCTGGGGCACGCTGGCCATCGCGCTCGCCATTCTCCTCAACATCCTCTTCTGGTGAGGGGGCGAGGGAGCGGCGGGGGCGGAAGGCGAATGCGGGCGAGGGATGGTGGCGTAACGGCGAGAAGGAGTGAACGATGAACGAAAAGATCGAAACGAGCGGAATAAAGGGAACGGAAGAGAGTCAGGCAGGCATGAGCAAGGGGCACGTCCTCGACCTTAAGCTTCCGATCGGCTGGCTCCTCAGCGCGTACGGACTGCTGCTCGGGATCTACGGGCTGGTCACGAAAAAAGAGATGTACGAGAAGTCGCTCGGCTTCAACGTCAACCTGGGCTGGGGCGTCCTGATGCTCGTCGTCGGCGGGGCCTTCCTGCTCGCCGCGTTCCTGAAGAGGAATAAGAAGACCTGAATACCAGGGACCGGCAAGGACGCCGGGCTCGTCTCCCCTTCTTGACAACATCTTCACAAAATCTTGGCACGGCCTTGACAACTTCCCCCCGCGCCGGCTTTATGATGTTCCCATAGGGATGGGAAAAAGCGCGACGAGAGGGACGGGAGAAAGCCGATGAAAAGAACGATTCGGGCGATCATGGCCTTGGGGCTGGTTTGGCTTCTCATCGGAGCGCCGGAAGCCTTGCTGGCGGCCCGCAGGAACGGGGCCCAATTGAGAATGACCCTGACAAACAATGAAGTGGTCCAGGGCGAGTTGATCGGGGTCAGGGGGGAGACACTTGTCCTGCTGACCGGCCAGGGGGACCAGACCGTTGGTCTCGGCGACGTCGCGACTCTTCTCATAAAGGACATGAGCGGGACGATGATAGGAGGTCTGACCGGACTGGCCGCGGGCGTGATCGTGGACGCCACCATGTGGCACTCTTTTAATAAAGATACGAGTGGCGGTGATCTTGGCGAAGTCATGAAAGCCATCTTTACCCCCGGCGCGGTCCTCTTCATGGTCCTCATCGCGGGCGGCGGAACCGGGCTCGGCATGCTGATCGGCCATGCCGCTCATAAGGGCAAAACATACAAGATCCAGGGAATGACGCAGGAAGAGATGCGCGGGTTGATGGAAACCCTGAGAAAGCACGCCATGGTCCCGAATTATAAATGATATTGCCTTAGCCCGCTCTTTTCAGGACTCAATAAGTTACCTCGGGCCCACCCTGTCGATCTCTTAACATCGACCAGCGCGAAACGGTATAATCGGAGAGGAGTCCGAACCCCATGAAAAGAATCGCTGTCGTCATCGCCGTCGTCGTGAGCGCTGTCGCACTTTTCGCCGCGCTTTTTGCCCGTCAAGCATCGCCGTCTAGGATCATCCCCAATGATCCCTTCTTCAAATACCAGGTCAGCCTGCTGAATCCCGGCGGCAAGATCCCGATCGAGCGGACCTCGATCAACCCGTCGCCCGTCACGCTCGACGCGGCGGCTGGCATCGACCCGGACATCACCCGGGCCTGGACGATCTCGACCGGCAGCCGCAAGGTCGTCGTCGCCGTCCTTGACGACGGCTTTTTCTACAACCACGAGGACCTCGCCGGCAATATCTGGACGAACCCCGGAGAATCGGGGCCCGACGCTTCCGGCCACCCCAAGGAGACCAACGGGATCGACGACGACGGCAACGGCTATGTCGACGACGTCATGGGTTATGATTTTGCTTTCGACGACCCCGACCCCGACTGCTACGTCTTCGACGGCATGGTCAAGGATCGCATTCAGCCGTACTGGCACAGCATCTCTGCCCTGGGGATCATCGGGGCGCGCGGCAACAACGGCATGGGCGTCGCCGGGGTCAACTGGGACGTCTCGATGATGCTGCTCAAGATCGGGGCCCAGGGCATCGGCCGCAACGAGAAGGACACGGCCCGCCCCGGCCGGGCGGCCAAGGCCATCCGTTACGCCGCGGACAACGGCGCCCGGGTCATCAACTGGAGCGGCTTCGTCAGCGACCCGACGCCGGAAGCCCTGGCTGAACTCAAGTCGGCCCTCGAGTACGCCGGCCGGAAGAACGTCCTCCTCGTCGTCGGCGCCGGGAATAACGGCCTCGACATCGACCGCCCGGAGAACTTCACTTATCCCGCTTGCTTCCCACTCGACAACATCCTGACCGTGGCCATGATCAACTTCCGCGGAGGCCTCGTCCGTTACCAGGCCGGCGACCGCTGGCTCGGCTCGAACTACGGCCCCATCAACGTCGACATCGCCGCCATCGACGAGAATTTTACGACCGACGTCACGAACGGCCGGAGCACCTACCGGCTCGGCGGCGGCACCTCGTGCGCCGGGCCGGTCGTCACCGGGATCGCCGCGCTGACCCTCTCGGTCAATCCCGGCTTGAGCGCGACAGCCCTAAAGAAGATCCTCATGGACACGGCAACGCGCCTCCCCGCCCTTAAAGACAAAGTCGTGTGCGGGGGCATGGTCAATGCCTATCAGGCGCTCCTCGCGGCCCGCTCCACTCGTTAGCGACGCCGCTCACGCGCGGCTCCTCAGGCCAACAGCCTCTCCGCCTCCCGGATTCGCTCATGGACCCGGACGCCGAATAGACAGGCTGTGTCGCAGGCGCCGCAACCCCGGCAACTCGAGACGTTCTCCGAGGGCTCCAGGCCCGCATAGGTCTCCCGTGCCCGCATCGTTTTCCCATAGCTTTCATGATAGGCGAGAGCGCGGAGGATGGAGGTCGTGTTGACCCCGGACGGGCAGGCCCGCCGGCAGGTCCCGCAGGCGTGGCAGTAATCCTGCCCGTTCTCCGCCACATACCGCGTGAGCGTCCTCATTTCGGCCGCGCCGAGCGGGGCCATCACCGCCCCCAGGTCCTCCTCCATCTCGTCCCGGTTCAGGATCTCGATCAGGGCCGAGGCGACGTTGACGTCGGCGAGGACCCACTTCAACATGGCTTGATAGAGCGGTGTCGACCCAGTCCTGTAGCTCTCGAGGTTTTGGCGGCGGCCGCCGACCTTGAGAGTCTTCATGGCGATAACGCCTACGTCTCGAGCGTGGGCCAGCTCGATGAGCCCCCTCAGGCCGCTCGAACCAAGGTAGTCGGGGTAACTCTCGACCTTGGTCGGGGCGTTCTCTTCCTGGATATCGAAGACATTGTAGCCGACCTGGACCATGTCATAGAATCCGCAGGAGACGGCCTTGCGGACGATCTCGCCGTGGTTGGCATGGCACGACAATCCGCGGAAGCGGTAGACGCCCTGTTTCTTGAGCTGTTCGAACGCGCCGAGAACCCGCTCGTCGACGAGGACCGCCGGGCTCTCCGCCCCGTGAATGAGGAGGACGTCGATGGCGTCGGTCGCAAGCCGGCGCAGGCTGCCCTGGGCCGAGGCCACGATGGAGGCCTGGGTGTCTCTCGACGTGACGTGGAACTTCGTGGCGACGAGAAGCTTCGCCCGCCCCACGTCCTTGGCTAGGCGGCCGATCCGGCGCTCGCAATTCCCGTTCTCATAGTTGTGAGACGTATCGATGTAATTGACGCCGCGATCGATGATCGTGCGGAGGAGGGTTTCATCCGGCAGGGGGCTGCTGCCGAGCGATATCTCGGAGATCTGGAGGCCGGTGCGGCCCAGGCGACGGTAGCGCATTCCTCCGGCGGACGCCCCACCCCGCAGGCCGCTCAGGGAGGACCAGCCGGCAAGGGCGCTCCCGGCCAGGGTCCTCAGAAAGCTGCGACGGTCCTGACGCTCATTGGCCACGAAACGCTCCACGGAGGTTCTCACTGTAACGGAGCCGGAGCGCGCCGTCAAGGATCGATCCCGCAGCCATTGACAGCGCCCCGTCCTCGGGGCTAACCTTTGCGTAATACAATTCGATCGTTTTCCGCATAGGATAAAGGAGGGAGCATGGTTACCAAAAAAACGTGCCTCGGAGTGACCTTGGCCATTCTCGCGACACTGGGGATCTTGACCGTCCCGATGGTCGCTTCGCCCGCGTCTGAGCAGCCTTCGTCGGCGGGCTCGACATCCGCAGCCCCGGCGCCCGACCGTCTCCAGTGGTTCCGCGACGCCAAGTTCGGCCTCTTCATCCACTGGGGCGTCTATTCCATGATCGGCCGCGAGGAATGGGCCCGCCAGATCCTCCAGATCCCGCTCTCCGAATACCAGTATTACGCCGACAACTTCAACCCCGCCGATTTCAACCCGGCCGAGTGGGCCGCCCTGGCCAAAGACGCAGGAGTCCGCTACATCATCATCACCTCGAAGCACCACGACGGCTTCTGCATGTTCGACAGCGCCTACACCGACTATGATATCGGCCACGCCAAGTACGGCAAGGACATCCTGGGCATGCTCTCCGCCGCCTGCAAGACGGCCGGCGTGCCGCTCGGGTTCTACTACTCGATCATGGACTGGCACCACCCTGATTACCTGCCGCGCCGCGAATGGGAGAAGGACCGCTCGACCAAGGGCGCCGACCTCAACCGCTACATGGATTACGCCATGAACCAGGTCAAGGAGCTCGTGACGCGCTACGACCCGGCCGTCCTCTGGTTCGACGGGCAATGGGAACACACGGCCAAGGAGCAGCGCACCGACGAGATCGAAAAGATGCTCCTCGGCCTTAAGCCCTCGATCCTCATCAACGACCGTCTCCCCGGCCACGGCGATTTCGGGACGCCCGAGAACTATGTCCCGGCGACGGGCATCCGCAACCCCGACGGCACGCCCCGCCTCTGGGAGGCCTGCTACACCATGAACTGGAACGGCTGGGGGTACAACCGCTACGAGACCGAGTTCCACAGCGCGAGCCAGCTCATCCGCCAGCTCATCGAGATCGTGAGCAAAGGCGGGAACCTCCTCCTCAACATCGGCCCGCAGCCGAACGGCAAGATCCCGGCCGAGTTCGTCGACCGTCTGGAGCGGATGGGGGCGTGGCTCAAGGTGAACGGCGAGGCGATCTACGGCACGACGGCCAGCGTCTTCGAGCGGCTCCCCTTCTTCGGCCGCTGCACGGTCAAGGGCACGACGCTCTACCTCCACGTCATGGGCTGGCCGCAGGACGCGAAGATCCGCCTGCCCGGTCTCAAGACGGACGTGAAGAAGGCGTACGTGCTGGCGGCGAAGGACAAGGCGCTCGGAGTACGGCGCGCGGGGAAGGACGTCGTCGTGACGCTGCCGCAGCGGGCCCTCGACCCGGACGCGACGGTCGTCGCCGTCGAGCTCGCCGGGCCGCCCGTCGTCGAGCCGTACGCGATCGGGCCGGAGGCGGGCAGTGGCCGCATCGACCTCCCCGTCTACCTGGCCGAGATCAAGGCCGAGATGGGCCAGCGCGCCTTCCTCGATTATTTCTACCGCACGACCATGCTCGCCAACTGGCAGAGCGTCAGCGATTACCCGGAGTGGACGTTCGAGACGAGGGCGCCGGGGACCTACGAAGTCCGCATCTCCTATGCCAGTGTCGCCGGCGGAAAGGCCGCTTACGCGGTCGAGGCTGACGGGCAAACGATCGACGCTTCGACCGAACCTTCGCCGAGCAGTTATTTCCCGAAGACCTTCAGCATCGGCAAGGTCACGCTCAAGCCCGGGGCGCACACCCTGCGGGTCAAGATCAAGTCCATCGTCTACAACCACGCCATGGACCTGGAGAAGATCGTCCTGGTCCCGGTGGCGAAGTAGAGGCGGGGGCGCTCGATGAGACTTACTCTCGATAAACATCCTTCCGGTGCTGGACGTGAAGGACCAAAACCCGCCGTTCCTCATGGTCGATGGCGTAGATGACTCTATACGCGCCGACCCTCAAGCGGTGGAGCCCCTTAAAAAGGCCCTTGAGCGGTTTGCCGGATCCCGACAGGTCACGGGTCAGATGTTCGTTGACCTTGGCGATGATGCGCGAGGCGTCCGGCTTGGCAATGGCAGCGAGGTCGGCTTTGACCTTGGTGTGCCAGACGACCTCATAGGCCAAGCTCTTTCTCCATCTCCTCGGTCGTCAGGTACTTGGCGTTCTTCTCGTTGAGCCGGTCCAGCGCCGTGTACGCGTCTTCGTAATCGGAAAGGGATTCTTCGATCATCTCTTTGATGAAGGACGTCTTTGTCCTCCTCGTTTTCTCGGAGAGCTTCCCCAGCCGTTTATAGGTCTCCTCCGATAGCCTGACCGACAGCGTCGCCATGAAATCACCTCTGCAATATATGTAATACATGTCATTCAATTTGTCAAGCGCAGTTAATTGGGGGACATCGCTCATTTCCGAACTTCCGCCGGCATCATCTTTCGGCAAGACTAACGGGGCCGGCCAAAATCTGGGCGCGGTACCTTGTCGCGTGGGCTAAAAAGGGGTATTTTCGTGGGTGAGAGGAAATCCCGGCAGGAGGCCGAAATGAGAACTGTGCAAACCTTCCGTCGTGCCGGTTCATTATTGCCGGCTCTCGGCGCGATCGTCCTTGCCGTGACCGGCGTCTTCGCGATCGCGGGCGCCGCCCTTTCTCCTCAGGGTGCGCCAAGTCAACATTCCCCGGTTCGAGCGCGTTCCGACGAAGCCCGTCTCAACCTTTGGGAAAAGCAGCTCATCCTGCCTCCCAACGTGGCCGCGCGCCTCGACTGGGCGCGGAAGTCCCTCGTGCCTTCAGGCCATAAGAAGCTCGAGCGTCTGGCCCTCGCCACCGCCCCCGCCATCGCCTCGGGGACCTCTTTTGATACGATCCGGAAAGATTCCGAATTAGACCACATTTTCCAGAACGCCGGCCTCTCCGCGCCGGACGTTTCCGAAGCGGCCTTCATCGTCATGGCCATGGCCACCAAGGACATGGATGACGATATCCGCATTGTCATGGCGGAGATCAAAGCCATGACCGCGGCCAAGCAGAAATTACGCGACCAGGTCCAGCAGGTCGTTAGCTGGATCAATCAGGAAGTGGCGAAAGACCGTGAAAGACCAGAGACGTCAGAACCGAAAAAAGCCGGTGCCCCAGGGGCGAAGCCGCGCCTCTCCGAAAAACCTCGGCCGCCGATGAGCGCCCTGGTGCACGGCGCCTTTCTCGAAAAGGCGTCCTCACCTATCATTCATCTTGATTACGTAAAAGCGCCCGTGGTTCCGCCCCTGCCACCCCAGGACTCCGGCACGACCATTCAAGGCTTGAAATTCCTCCTCAACGATCTCAAGGGCAGGCTCGACGGCATGAACGAGATGTCGGAGATGACGTCCTTGCGGCTGCAGATGACCATGGACCGCCGCTCGAAGTTCATCCAGACGCTCTCGAACATCATGAAGAAAATGGGCACGACGCAAGACACCCTCAGCCAAAATCTCAAGTAAAATACGGAGGATATCCCATGAACCCCTGCCGCCGTACGTCCACCAAGTCGAGAGCATTCCCCACTCTTATCCTGACACTCGTCGCCTTCTCGGCCTCGGCTTCGCTCTTTCTCTCTCTCCTCGCCCCGCCGCTTTCGGCGCAGCCGTTCGACCAGCGCCTGTTCGGCGAGATGCGCTGGCGGTCGATCGGCCCCTACCGCGGCGGCCGCACCCGCGCCGTGGCCGGCGTCCCTTCCCAGCCGAACGTCTTCTACATGGGCGTCTGCAACGGCGGCGTATGGAAGACAACCGATTACGGCCGCGTCTGGCGCCCCATCTTCGACGACCAGCCGACCGGCTCGATCGGGGCCATCGCCGTCGCCCCGTCCGATCCGAACATCGTCTACGTCGCCTCCGGCGAGGGACTCCAGCGGCCCGACCTCTCGGTCGGCGACGGCATCTATAAATCGACCGACGCCGGCCGCAGCTGGACCCACCTCGGCCTGCGCGACGGCCAGCAGATCCCGCAGATCATCGTCGACCCGCGCAACCCCGACCGCGTCTTCGCGGCCGTCCTCGGCCATCCCTACGGCCCGAACGGGGAGCGCGGTATCTACCGCTCGCTCGACGGCGGGAAGACCTTCGACCGCGTCCTCTTCAAGGACGAGAACACCGGCGGCTCGGAGCTCGCCTTCGACCCCTCGAACCCCGACATCGTCTACGCCGGCCTCTGGGAATCTCGCCAGGGACCCTGGGAGAATGCCGAGTGGCACGGCACCGGCGGCGGCCTGTTCAAGTCGACCGACGGCGGGACGACCTGGCGCAAGATCGATGTCGTCGCCGCGCCCGACGCCGTCGTCCAGATCAACCTCGGCATCGCCCCGTCCGAGCCGCGCCGCATTTACGCGGCCGTCGCGCTCACGCGCGGCACGGGCATCTTCCGCTCGGACGACGCCGGTGAGACCTGGAGCCGAGCCACCGACAACCGGCAGGCCTCGCGCATCGGCGGCGGCGACCTCCCCCGCCTCGCTTTACATCCCGCGAACCCCGACATCGTCTTCGTCGTTTCGACCGTTTCCTGGAAATCGACCGACGGCGGCCGGACCTTCCGGGCCTTCAAGGGCGCGCCGGGCGGCGACGACTACCAGAACCTCTGGATCAACCCCGCGAACCCCGACGTCATCCTCTACGCGAGCGACCAGGGCGCCTCGGTCACCGTCAACGGCGGCGAGACCTGGAGCTCGTGGTACAACCAGCCGACGGCCCAGCTCTACCACGTCGCGGCCGACAACGCCTTCCCCTACCGCGTCTACAGCGGCCAGCAGGAGAGCGGCTCGGCCGGCGTCTCGAGCCGGGGCGACGACGGCCAGATCACCTTCCGCGAGTGGCACCCGGTCGGCGTCGATGAATACGGCTACGCCGCGCCCGACCCGCTCGACCCGGACATCGTCTACGGCGGCTCGCGGGTCAGCCGCTACGACCGCCGCACGGGCCAGGTCCAATCGGTCGGCCCGAAGCCGCTCCG
>Ga0315280_10006608_pt1 | contig 15943 bp, 18 predicted proteins | sample YL17G06_40_MG_FD_203697 | JGI IMG/M metagenome (GOLD analysis project Ga0315280, IMG submission 203697) | Sediment microbial communities from Yellowstone Lake, YNP, Wyoming, USA - YL17G06_40 | ecosystem: Environmental > Aquatic > Freshwater > Lake > Sediment | place: USA: Wyoming | collected... | reverse complement strand
ACATCTGGCAGGTCCCAGCTTTTTCCAGGGTAATTTCCACTTCTGGCACCTTTTGGCAAATGATGCAGCAGGAAAGACCAGAACAATTAGTGACCTTCTCTTCTCACTCCATTCCTTTTAAAGTTTTCGAAGAAGTCGGCTATCCTACTGATTTAATGTCAGTTAACGATGACTCTCATATCTTCTGGAAATCTTACCTTGCTTACGATGGCGATTATCGGGTAATTCCTCTCCATTATCCTGTTTCCATGGATGCCGTATTGGGCAAAGGTTTTTTCAGAACGGCCATTAATCAATACAAACAGCAAAGGAGATGGGCTTGGGGGTGTAGTGAAATTCCCTACCTCATTTTTGGCTTCCTCAAAAATAAAAAAATCCCTCTTCGGGAAAAATTTCGTCACACCTTTAATGTCTTAGATGCGTTTTGGTCTTGGGCAACTTCGGCTTTGCTTATTTTCTTTTTGGGATGGTTGCCTCTCCTTCTGGGAGGGGAGGGGTTTAACATTACCTTGCTCTCTTATAATTTGCCGAGGTTAACTAGTCAAATCATGACCTTGGCTATGATTGGGATGGTGGTTTCAGCTATTATTTCCCTTTTGCTTTTACCTCCCCGACCGGCAGATTGCTCCCGCTGGAAAAGTCTCTCCATGGTTTTTCAGTGGCTCTTGCTTCCCCTAACTTTAATTGTCTTTGGTACTTTTCCAGCCCTCGATGCCCAGACCAGACTAATTTTAGGAAAGCCCCTTAGTTTTTGGGCCACCGAAAAAATCGGACTCCAACCCACCCACCGCCCTCCCGCTTCGCGGGCCCCTAATAATTTATTCTAAGTGGATTTTTTCTCTAAATTCTTCTAATTTCCCTCGCAATAGGGGGTATTTTTTTAATTCCGGGTCCTTAGCTAAAATTTCTTTTACCGCTTCTCGCGTTTTTTCTACCATCTCGATATCTTTTAATGATGCCATTACGAAATCGGGAAAACCCCATTGTCTTTGGCCGGTTAAATCTCCGGGGCCCCTTAATTTCAAATCTTTTTCCGCTAATTCAAAGCCGTCTTGGGAGAGAGCCATTGCTTTCAGTCGCGGATTATACCGGAATTCGCTGAAAAGGAAACAATATGATTGGTCTTTGCCTCTTCCCACTCTTCCTCTGAACTGGTGGAGCTGGGCCAAGCCGAACTTGTCCGCTCCCTCAATCATCATTATGGTGGCGTTGGGAAAATCAATTCCCACTTCTATTACCGATGTTGAAACCAGTATATCGGTTTTTCTTTCCTTAAAACTTAAAAGGGCTTTTTCTTTTTCTTCGGTTTTCATTTTGCCGTGAAGCATTCCCACATTTAAATCGGGGAAAACGTCTTTTCTTAATTTTTCGTATTCTTCTTTAACTGCTTTGACTTCCGCCCAAAGCAGTTTCCGCTGTTTCGTTTCTTCGTCTATAATTTTTGTTGTGGGTTCAATCCGAGGACAGATTACAAAAATCTGCTTTCCCGATTTCGCCTCTTTTCTAATGAAATCATAGGCTTCCTGCCTTTTTTCGGGCGGAATGATTCTGGTGATTATCTTTTTTCTTCCTTTGGGCATTTCTTTAATCAAAGACAAATCCAGGTCGCCGTAAATTGTCAAAGCCAGCGTTCGGGGAATTGGAGTAGCACTCATTGAAAGCAGATGAGGCAAAAATTTCTGTTTGCGGCAAAGTTTTGCCCTCTGTTCTATCCCAAAGCGGTGCTGTTCGTCAATAACCACCAGCCCCAGTTTTTTAAATTCCACTTTTTCTTGCACCAAAGCGTGAGTTCCGATTAAAATGTCAATTTCCCCATTTTTTGTTTTGTCTATTATTTCTTTTCTTTTGATTTTTTTGCTGTCAAAGAAATTTTCTTTCCCCGTTATTAATCCGATTTTCACCTTAAACCCTTTTAATAAATCGTTGAACGTTTTAAAATGCTGCTTTGCCAAAATTTCGGTCGGCGCCATAAAAGCTGTCTGAAAGCCGGCCTTGATCGCGTTCAAAACCGCAATTGCGGCCACCACTGTTTTCCCGGAACCGACATCGCCGTCCAGAAGCCGGTTCATCGGCCTTGCTTTTTCCAGGTCTTTTAGAATCTGCCAGGCGGATTTTTTCTGGTCGAGAGTCAATTTAAAAGGAAGTTTGTTTATGAATTTTTTGATTAGTTCAAGATTAATAGAAATAACAGTTGCTTTTTCTTTCGCTAATTTTATTTTTTCACGGAGAATCGCCAAGGCAAGGTCAAAAAGCTCTTCAAAGACAAATCTTTTTTTTGATAGCTCGGCTTTTTCTAAAGTGTCGGGGAAATGAATTTGCCAGATCGTTTCTTTAATCGGAAGAAGGTCTTGCTCTTTTCTTATTTCTTCGGGCAGAGTTTCGGGAATTCCGTCTTTTATTTTTGTTAAAAGGGGTTTGATGATAAATCTTAGCCAGCGCGAGGACATTCCTTCTGTTTCAGGATAAACGGGAATAATTCTTCCGGTATGAACCGAATCGTATTTTTCTCCATTTCCCAAAGATTCAACAAATTGGGCGGGAATTTTTTCATAAGCTGGGCTGGATAAATATTTTTTTCCGTCTTTTGAAACCATTTTACCGGCCAGAAAAACAAAATCACCCTTTTTTAAGGTGTTTATCAGATATGGTTGGTTAAACCAGGTAACACGGATTCCCCCGGATTCATCACTTACTTTTGCTTCGGTTATGTACATTCTTCTCCTGAAAGTTCTGAAGTTTTTGATTTCAGTAATTTCTCCTTGGATGCAGATAATTTTTCCAGGCGTTGCCTGGGAAATCGGAATTATATCAGAAAAATCCTCATAGCGGTGAGGAAAATGAAACAAAAGATCGCGGACAGTTTTAATCCCCAATTTTTTTAGCCTTTTTTGATATTGAGGACCAACCCGAGGAATTTCTTCAATAGGAGTAGAAAGATTCATGTGCGCCCGGTAGGAGTCGAACCTACGATCTCGGGGTCCGCAACCCCGCGCTTTATCCACTAAACTACGGGCGCATTCGATACTGTTTAAATTTATCATAAATTTTGCTTAAAATCAATTGACGAAAAGTCTCTTAAAAGGTAAAATAGGGCTATGGGAGGGGTCGCATAGTTGGTCTATTGCGCCTCACTGCTAATGAGGTAAGGGAGTAGTATCCCTTCGTGAGTTCGAATCTCACCCCCTCCGCTTTTAAAGGAGGGTTGGCAGAATGGTAATGCACTGGTTTTGAAAACCAGCGGGAGAAATCCCTTGCAGGTTCGAGCCCTGCACCCTCCGCCATCAAAAAAGGAGCTAAGCCCCTTTTTGTTTAAAGTCAGAGTTAAAACTTTTAACCGCGAGCTATGACAATTCCAATGATTTCTTTGGCGCCAGCTTCCTTTAAAACTTTGGCGCACTCAGTTAGAGTTGAGCCAGTGGTGTAAATATCATCGACTAAAAGAATTTTTCTACCTAAAATTTGACCTCCATTTTTTATTGAAAAAGCATTCCTTATATTTTCTTTTCTTTCTTCCTCGGATAAATCAACCTGGGCTGGGGTTTCCTTTATTTTTGCTAAAACGTTATTTAATAGTGAAATTCGGAAAAATTTCGAAAGTTCCTTTCCAATTTCTTCTGCCTGATTAAATCCCCGCCATTTTAATTTCTTTTTTTCCATGGGCACTGGAATTAAAATAAAGTCAGCAAAATCCGGCGGCTTTTCAAGTAGTTGAAAGTGTTCTATTATTAAAGAAGATAAGTTATCCGCTAGCTCTTTGACAAAAGGTTTATATTTGAAAGATTGAATTAAATTTTTAATCAAAGGTTTTTGATAGGAAGTAGCAAAATATAAATCGCTGAGGTTTTCTGTGGAAAACTTTTGATGAAATCCAGAAATTTCCAGGGTGGATAAGCAATCCTGGCAAAGATATGTTCCCTCTCTTTGACAAAGAAAGCAATATTTGGGATAAAATAAATTAAGGAGAAAATTTTTGACCTTGTTTAGCATTATTTTATTTTATGTTATAATTAAATAAAGGGCGAGCGATTAACTTGGTATTACCCATGGCTTTTCAAAAATTGTTTCCAAAAAGATTTTTGGGAATAGATATTGGAACATCAGCAATTAAAATAGTTGAGTTATCTCGTTGGAGAGAAAGAATAAAATTGGAAAATTATGGAGAAATATTATCCAAAATCCTCTATCAAAAACCCTTTAGAACATTTGAAAAAAGTACTCTTTTACTTTCCAATAAGGATATTGCTAGGGCAATTAAATCGGTGATGATGGAAGCTCAAATTAAAACCAGAAAATGCATCTTTTCCATTCCCGATTTTTCCAGTTTTTTTACCAATTTTGAACTTCCGCCAATGACAAAAGAAGAGCTTTCTCAAGCTGTAACTTTTGAAGCCAAGCGTCACATTCCTCTTCCCCTGGGAGAGGTAACCATTGATTGGGAAGTACTTAAAGGAGAAATTAATGAGAAAAAAACAAAATTAAAAATTCTTTTAGTCGCCGTTCCTAATGAAGTGATTAACCAATATCGAGGGATCGCCCAACTTTCCCAACTTGAACTATTTGCTCTGGAAGCTGAAGTTTTTGGACTTTTAAGATCCCTGATTCCTGAGGATGAAAAAAGGATAATAGGTTTAATAGATATTGGAGCCCAAAGCACAACCTGCAGTATTATTGAAAAAGGAGTTTTAGTAAAATCCCATAGTTTTGATGTGGGAGGAAATCAATTAACCGAACAGGTAGCCAAAAGTTTATCCATCGATTATAAAACGGCCGAAAATCTTAAAGCAAAATATGGATTACTTTCGGGTCTAGAACTGGGATTAGGGGCTGAAAAAAATATTCGCCAAGTTCTCCTACCTTTAATTGATCTAATCCTAAAAGAGATTGAAAAAATTGCAAAAAACTTTTACCAAATTGAAGGAAAAGAAATTCAAAAATTTATCATTGCTGGCGGAGCCGCCCTTTTACCTGGATTAAAAGAATATTTCGAAGATTATTTTAAAAAAGAAATAGAAATTGCCAACCCCTTTTCTAAAATTTTTTATCCCCCTATTTTAGAAGAAACTTTAAAAAAAATGGGGCCTTCTTACGCCATCACCGTAGGCATGGCCCTAAGAGGACTTGAATAAAAGCGATTAAGCATACAAAGCGATTAAGCGATTAAGAAAAAAGGAAAAAAATCAGCTTAATCTCTTAATCAGCTTTAAAATATGATGGAGATTATTCCTAAACCAGCTAAAAAATTGCCTTTATGGCAAAATATTCTATTTTATTTTTCAATAGCTTTGTTATTAATTACTATTTCAGGCTATTTTATTTTAGATCATTTTCTAAAAAATTCAGAAAAAACCATTCAAGATTTGGAATTGAGGCTATCCCAGGGAGAAACGGCAGAGGAAATATCTTTAGAAAAAGAAGTTTTCTCTTGGCAGAAAAAAATTGGGGATTTCTCAAAATTAATTAAAGAGCATGCCCTCGCCTCAAATTTTTTTATTTTTTTAGAGAAGAGTTGCCATCCGGAAGTTTACTTTTCTCAAGTTGGATTAAAACCAATGAATAGCGAAGCCATCCTTTCCGGTCAGGCTGAAAATTTCCCTGTCCTTGGGCAGCAAATTTCAATTTTAAAATCAAAAAAAGAAATAAAAAATCTCAATTTATCAAACATCTCGATTGGAAAAAAAGGAAAAGCCGATTTCACCTTAAATCTTTTACTTGACCCTAATATTTTTAAAAAATGAATCGAATAATTGTTACCATAATTTGCCTTCTGATTACCTTTATTCTGATATTTACTTTAGTGTTACCTAAAAAGGAGGACTTAAATTTCTCTCAAAAAAAAGTGGAAGAAAAAATGGCTGAAATCCAGATCAAGGAAGAATATTTCTTAAATCTTTCTAAAATATCAGAAGAGCTTAAAAATTATACCTTAAATCTTTCAAAAATTGATTCGGCCCTTCCTGAAGATCCTGAGTTACCTCTTCTTTTTGATTTTCTTCAACGCTCAAGCTCTCAATCTGGTCTGGTTTTGACAGGGGTTAACTGCTTGGCTTTAGCTTCTTCCGCCAAAACAGAGGAATACCCTTCGGAGATTAAAGAGACCGAGCTCAAATTAACCGTCTCTGGCCCCTACTCTTCTTTTAAAAATTTTCTTTCTATTTTAGAAAAATCGGCTCGATTAATTGAGGTAGAATCCCTTTCTTTTTCGGCTGCTCCCAAAGAAGAATCAATTAAATTCGACCTACAAATAAAAGTCCATTCCTACTAATATGGCCATAACTTTCTTAGAAAAAAGAAAAAGATTGCAATATTTATTTCCGATTTTAGGGGTGTTAATTTTAATTATTGTTTTTGTATTGTGGAAAGGTTTCCTTACTAAAGAAAGGCCAGAATTGATTAAAGAAGTGATAAAACCTTCCCTGGTTAAAAAAATAGAAATAGATTTTGAAACTCTAAAAAGTCCTGACTTAGAAGAGCTCCAACTTTTTGAAAAGACTCCTCCTTATGAAGGAGAAATAGGAAGAGAAAACCCCTTTATACCTTACTAAAAATATAATTAGAAATTTGCATGAGTTTAATTCAAATTTTACTAAAACAGGGAATAGTGGATAAGGAAAAGGCTACCTCTTTAGAATTTGAAATTAAAGAAAAAGGCCTGCCAGAGGAAGAGGTAATTTTGGAAAAGCGAATTTGCAGCGAAAATTTTTTATTTAATTTAAAAAGTGAAAATTTAAAAATCAATTTTAAAAAAGTTACATCAGAAGAAGTCCCCCTGGAGATTTTAGAGTTAATCCCTGAAGAAACCGCTAAATACTATAAGATGATTCCCCTGGCCAAAAAGGAAAATATTTTGCAAATAGGAATGGTTTATCCTGAAGATTTAAAAGTTCAAGAAGCCCTAAAATTTTTGGCCAGGCAAGGAAAATTTAACTACGAAGTTTTTTTAATTACACCCAGTGATTTTAATGAACTTTTGAAACGGTACCGAACTTTAAAAGGAGAAGTTGGAATGGCTCTGGAAGAATTAAAAACTGAATTAAAAGTAGAGAGGGTTCCCAAGACCACGGCTGAACTTGAAAGATTAGCTGAAGAGGCTCCAATTACCAAGATTGTGGCCGTCATCTTAAGACATGCGGTGGATGGAGGAGCCTCTGATATTCATATTGAGCCCACCAGAGAAAAACTAAGGGTCAGGTTTAGATTGTTAGGAATTTTGCACTCCTCGATTATTTTACCAATAAGAATTCATCCGGCAGTTATTTCGAGAATTAAAATCCTTTCTGACTTAAAAATTGATGAAACAAGGATTCCTCAAGATGGAAGATTTTCTACTAAAATTAATGATAAAGATATCGATTTTCGAGTTTCCACTTTCCCCACCACCCTGGGAGAGAAAGTAGCAATCAGAGTTTTGGACCCAACTACTGGTTTAAAGAAGTTTGAAGAATTGGGATTGGGAAGTAGAAATTTTGAAGCAGTCAAAAGGGCGATTGAGAAACCTTTTGGGTTAATTTTAACTACCGGGCCAACTGGCTGCGGCAAAACCACCACTTTATATGCTTTTTTACAAATTTTGAACAAAGAGGGTGTAAATATTATCACCTTGGAGGATCCGGTAGAATATTTCATCGAGGGGATTAACCAATCTCAGATTAGACCGGAAATTGGCTATGATTTTGCTCGAGGATTAAGACATGTTGTAAGGCAAGACCCGAATATTATTATGGTTGGGGAAATCAGAGATGAAGAAACTGCCGCCTTAGCTACCCATGCTGCTTTAACTGGCCACATTGTCTTGTCGACAATTCACACTAATAATGCTTTGGGAGCAATTCCTCGATTAATTGATTTGGGAGTTCGACCCTATTTAATTCCCCCAACTTTAAGCTGCGTTACGGCTCAAAGATTAGTTAGTAGATTGTGTGATAATTGTAAAGCAGAAATAAAACCCAAAAAAGAAATTGCAGAAATAATTTTAAAAGAGGTAGAGAATTTACCTCCTCAGATTAAAAAGGGGATAACTATTAAAAAACCCTTTAAGATTTTTCAAGCCGTAGGTTGCAACAAATGTAATAGGGAGGGATTTTCTGGTCGGATTGCTCTTTTTGAGGTCCTTGAAATGACTGATACTCTTGCCGATATAACCTTAAAAATACCTTCAATAGAACTTCTGGCCGGAGAAGCAAAAAGACAGGGAATGGTTACCATGAAGCAAGATGGTATTCTGAAAGTTTTAGATGGAATTACTACTATTGAGGAAGTATTAAGAGTAGCCGAAGAAAGATGAAACAAATTTTATTGGTTGAGGATGATCCATTTTTAATTGATATCTATACTACTAAATTGAAAGAGTCGGATTTTTCGGTTGAGGTGGCGGCTGATGGTGAAGAAGGTATAAGAAAATTAAGGGAAAAAAAATTTGATCTCTTAGTTTTGGATATTGTTCTTCCCCAGATCGATGGTTGGGAGATTCTAAAAAAAATTAAAGAGGATTTAAAAATAAAGATACCCATAGTTATTCTTTCTAATCTCGGCCAAAAAGAAGAGGTGGAAAAAGGAATGAAACAGGGAGCGGCAAAATATTTAATTAAGGCCCATTACACTCCTTCGGAGGTAGTGGAAGAGGTAAAGAAAGTTCTAAAGTCAGTTTAAATTTATGGCAGATTACATCACCCAACTAAAAGAATTATTATCTATCACCATCCAAGAACAAGCCTCTGATTTACATTTATCAGTTGGTCATCCCCCGGTTCTGAGATTGGCTGGAAGACTGGTTTCTTTAATAAAAATGAAAAAATTGGTTTCTGAAGATACCAAGGGTTTATCTGAAGCCTTAATGACCGAAAACCAAAGGCTAAGATTTTTAGAAAAAAAAGAAATTGATTTTTCCTACAATTTTGCAGAAAAGAAAGCTCGTTTTAGGGTAAATGTTTTTTTTCAAAGTGGGGAAGTTGCTTCTGTCCTTCGTCAAATCCCGGCTAAAATTAGGACAATTGAGGAATTAAATCTACCTCCAATTTTGCATGAATTTACTAAACCCACTCAAGGATTTATCTTAATTACCGGTCCCTCCAGTCATGGAAAGTCAACAACTTTAGCTGCTCTAATTGATGAAATAAATCATACAAGAGCAGACCACATTATCACAATTGAAGACCCTATCGAATATGTTTTTGAAGATGATAGAGCTATCGTTGACCAAAGAGAGGTTTACCAAGATACCCTTTCTTTTTCCGGGGCTTTAAGATCTGCCTTTCGCCAGGATCCAGATGTGATTATGGTTGGCGAAATGAGAGATCCCGAAACCATGGCTACGGCCATTACTGCCGCCGAAACCGGCCATCTTGTTTTTGCCACCTTGCATACTAATTCGGCTGCTCAGACCATCCATCGGATTGTCGATTCCTTCCCTGCGGCCCAACAAGACCAAATTAGAGCTCAATTATCAGGTTCTCTTTTGGGGGTGGTTTCTCAGAGATTAATTCCCAGTATTAAGGGAGGTTTAATACCTGCTTGTGAGATAATGCTTTCTACTCCAGCCATTTCTAATTTAATTCGAGAAAATAAAACCCATGAAATACCTTTAGTTATTGAAACCTCGGCTGAAGTAGGAATGATATCCCTAAATCGGTACCTGGCTAATTTGGTTAAAAGAAAAGAAATCTCTTTAGAAAACGCTTTTAATTATTCCCTCAATCCAGCCGAACTCAGAATACTTATCAGGTGATATTAGATTGTTGGATCGCTTCGCTTTGTTGGAATGTTGGAATGAACATTCTAACAATCTAACATTCTAACAATCCAACATAATGAAGTTTAATTATCAAGCGAGAGATCAAAAAGGAGAAGTTCAATCGGGTCAGGTGGAGGCTTCTTCCAGAGAAGCGGCAGTCACACTTTTACAAAGACATGGATTATACATTACCTTTCTGGAAGAAGTAGCCGCCCCACCATTTTATGCTCAAATAATAAAAATCCTTGAAAGAACCTCTCAAAAAGATATTGTTTTGTTTTCTCGGCAACTGGCGATTATGTTTAAATCAAGAGTTCCGCTGGTAGAATCTCTGGAGGTTTTAGCCGTTCAGGCCAGAAATCTCGATTTAAAAGAAAAAATTTTCAAGATTTCAGAGGAAATAGAGGGGGGAACTACGCTTTCCGGAGCCCTCTCAAAGTATCCAAAAATTTTCTCTCCATTTTATATTGCCATGGTCCGGGCCGGTGAAGCCTCGGGAAAATTGTCAGAAGCTTTGAGTTATTTAGCCGAGCACCTGGAAAGAGGATATCATTTAGCCAGTAAACTTAGGGGAGCAATGATTTATCCAGCCATGGTCATTTTTGTGGCTATGATAGTTTTTGCTTTAATGATGTTTTATATCATTCCTCAATTAACCGAAGTTTTATTGTCATCAGGCAGCGAGCTCCCGCTTATTACTAAAGGAGCAATTTCCCTCTCCATTTTTTTAAAAAAATGGGGCATCTTTTTAATTTTAACCCTTCTTGGTTTAATAATTTTTGCCATCAGATATTCCCGGACCAGTCAGGGAAAGAAATTTTTTGACCAGATTTCCCTTCGCCTACCTTTAGTTTCTGAGTTATTGAAAATGATTTGTCTTTCCAGATTTGCTGAAAATCTTTCTACCTTAATTTCAGGAGGTCTACCAATCGCCAGTGCTCTGGAAATTTCCGGGGAGATTGTTGGCAATTCTGTTTATCGGGAAATTATTTTTCAGACCAGAGATGAAGTCAGAAAAGGGGAATCAATTTCTTCAATCCTCAGCCGTTTTCCAGAAGTTTTCCCACCGGTCTTTACTCAAATGACTCTGGTTGGTGAAAAAACTGGCACCCTTGATAAAACTCTTCTGAATATAGTTTCCTTTTATCAAAAGGAGGTGGATGGAACCGTTGATAATCTTTTAAGTATTTTAGAGCCGGCCCTAATTATTTTTTTAGGATTGGTTGTTGGAGGAATAATGGCCTCGGTTTTGCTTCCTCTTTACCAAATGCCCGGAATTTAAAGGCCCAGCCCTTTCCCGTATTTATTAGAAAGGGCTGGGACTTTACCCCGCCCTTTCTAATTATGTTTTATGTTTATCTCTTAAAGAAACCGAAATTTAACTATATTTATATCGGCTTTACTAATGATTTGCGGAGAAGGATTAAACAACATACAAGAAATAAACCGGGCTATAAATTAGTTTATTACGAAGCTTATCTTTCAGAAAAAGATGCCAGAAGAAGAGAACAGCACTTTAAAAAATACGGTTCTGCCCTAGGGCATCTTAAAAAAAGATTGTTCAATACCTTGACTGAAATGTAGAAAGGGCGGGGTTCTCACTTCGCTCGAAGTTATCCACAGCTTGACCCTGTTAGAAGTTATTATCTATAATGAAATAAGAATAATTTTTATAGTATGTGTGGATAAGTGGGACTTCTAACAAGGTTGAAATTCTTAAATGTGGTATAATTAACAAATGAGGTCGAAAAAAATAATTAATAATCATTTAGTATTATATGCTACAAATTTTTAGAAAAAATAAAAAAGGGTTTACTCTAATTGAGTTATTGGTAGTTATCGCCGTGATTGGATTGCTCTCCAGTATCGTTTTGGTTTCAATGGGTCCAGCCAGAAAAAAAGCCAAAGATACGAAAAGAATGACTGATCTTAAACAGATCAGTTCGGCCATGGAATTATGCTACGGTGAGCCAATCTGTAACGGAGGGCAAGACAGATATATTGCTACGACCGCTGGTGTAAATGCTGTTACTGCAATTGGAACCTTTATGCCCAAAGTACCTTGCGATCCCTTAGGTTGTGGTGCTGGTTACACCTGGACAGCCAATGCCCCGTCCCCGTCTTACAAATACTACTGTGCTTATTCCAAATTAGAAGCCGAGACTGCTGATACTTTTTTTTGTGCTTCAAATAAAGGAGTGATGAAGTACACTTATACTCCTGGTAGTGTCCCTTCAAACATAAGTTGTTGTAATGTTAATGTTACCCAATAAAAAACAAAGGTCGAAAAATCAATTATTATTGATCAATAATCATTAACTAATATGGAAATTTTTTCCAAAAAGAAAAAAGGATTCACTTTGATTGAGTTGCTGGTAGTGATTGCCATTATTGGAATTTTAGCCTCCATTGTTTTGGTTTCCATGGGTGGAGCGAGGTCAAAAGCCAGGGATGTCAAGAGGTTGGCTGATATGCGCCAGATTGTTTCTGCCGAGGAAATGGTGATGGGTGATGATGACCAATATACTCCGGTTCCCTCAACTGGAAACGTCACCCTTACTCAAATAGCTGCTTCCTCAACTGGAGTCGTTTATCTGACTCCCTTTCCAAAGGATCCTGTTACTACAGCTTCCTACAAACAAGTTACAAACACCCTTACTCTGAATAAATTTTGTTTCTATGCTACTCTAGAAAATAAGGCGGCTGGTTGCGCTTTAACCAGCTATTACGTTGCTTCTTATAAAGGAACTGGATATGTTTGTACCTCCACCGCCATTGATATAGAGTGCGGATTGTAAAACAAGAGGATTTTTTGGCTTTTTTGCCGTTTGGATAACTGGCGGTTTTTCCGCCAGTTTTTATTCGTGATATAATTAAAAATGATGTTTTTAATTTATTTTTTTATCTTCCTTTTTGGCCTGGTTGTTGGCTCTTTTTTAAATTGTCTAATTTATCGTCTTGCTCTCCCAAGTTTTTCATTTAAAAATTTGGGAGGGTTAAGAGGTCGTTCATATTGCCCCTCTTGTAAACATACATTAGCTTGGCAGGATTTAATTCCGATTTTTAGTTTTTTAATTTTAAGAGGTAAATGTCGCTATTGTCAAAACCCAATTTCCTGGCAATATCCTCTGGTTGAACTAGCCACCGGAATTTTATTTGTTTTGGTAATTAACTATACCTTCTTAGGTTTTCTATTTTCTATTTTCTATTTTCTAATTTCTTTTTTTCTAATCATCATTTTTGTTTACGACTTAAAATACTATATTATTCCCGACAAAATAATCTACCCCGCCATTATCATTGCTTTTTTTTATAATATTTATCAATTGACCATTGGCAATCAGCAATTAACAATTAGCAATTTTTTATCTGCTTTGGGAGCAGCTTTATTTTTTCTGGCAATAGTTTTAATTTCTGGCGGAAAATGGATGGGTCTTGGCGATTTCAAACTTGCTTTCTTTATGGGTTTATTTTTGGGTTGGCCAAAAATTTTAGTCGCGCTATTTCTCGCTTTTTTGATTGGAGCTATAATTGGATTAGGACTGGTTCTTTCAGGCAAAAAAAGATTACAATCAGAAGTTCCCTTTGGCCCCTTCTTAATTACCGGAACATTTATTTCTTTATTCTGGGGTCAAAATATCATTAATTGGTATTTAAATTTTCTAATTATTTAATTCAAAATGTCCCGTTTAGACTCGAAGTTTAAACATCAAAAAAGTTTTACCTTAATCGAGCTTTTAGTAATTATCGGGATAATTTCAATTTTATCGGCAATCATTTTGCCCCAATACCGAACTGGGGAACGGCAATTTGCCCTTCAAAGGTCGGCTTACAAGATTTCTCAGGATATAAGGAGGGTTCAGGAAATGACGATGTCGGCTAAAGAATTGCCGGGAGCTCCGCTCTCCTTTAAAGGCAGTTATGGAATAAATTTTCAAATAATAAATTCAACCTCTTACATCTTATTTGCCGATTTAAACGATAATAAAGCTTTTGATCTTGGTGAAGCAATTGAAAATCTTTCCTTAGAAAAGAGAGTTAAAATTACTAATCTCTCTCCCCCTTCTTCCTTGAATATCACTTTCAGCCCACCTGACCCAACCACGAATATTACTGACAGTGCGACATTGGCTATTATTACAATAGCCAATGACAGCCAAACCAAAACTATTACTATAAACAAGGCCGGTCTAATTTATGTTAAGTAGATTATTTCATTCCAACATTCCAACATTTCAACAATCCAACAATCGAGGCTTCACCTTAATAGAGTGTTTGGTGGCCATTTTCTTAATTACCCTTGGAGTGGGAGGAGCAATGTCGGTAGTTAATCAAACCACTGCCTTTACCCAGGTGGCTTCTTCTCGATTAGTAGCCGCTTATTTAGCTCAAGAAGGAATTGAAATCGTGAGAAATATCCGAGATACCAATTCTCTAAAAATCCACAAAGGAATAACAGGGATTGATTGGGATACTGGTTTAATTGATTGCGATGGGGGTTGCGAAGCAGATTATAATGACCCAGCCTTAATAATTTCGGCTGACAGTTATTTAAAAATTGACGGTGGTTTTTTCAATTACGATTCTGGCCAAAATACCACTTTTAAAAGAAAAATCATCATTCAGCTCGAGAGCGAGTCTTATTACGAGGTCGATATTCTAAAGGTCCGAGTTTTAGTTTCCTGGGAAGAACGAGGAAGAACTCATCAAGTTATAGCTCAAGAAAATTTATATCCATGGTGGCAATTAAGTAGTGGCGATTAAATGGTGGCAATGAAATCTCAAAAATCGTTCACTTTAATTGAGCTCTTAGTTACAGTTACTATTTTTTCATTGATTGTCGGTGCCGCTTCCGGTGTTTTTGTTTCGGCTTTAAGAGCTCAAAGAAAATCACTATCTATGCAAGAACTTTTGGGCCAGACGAGTTTCCTAATGGAATATATGAGCCGTGCCATAAGAATGGCTAAAAAAGAATTGTCAGCCCCTGCCTGCCTCTCTCAAAATGGATTAAATTATGAAATCCCAGTTGGCTATAGAATCGATGACAATGAAGATTTAGGATGGAAAATAAAATTTAAAAATTATCAGGGAATCTGCCAGGAATTTTTTTGGGATAAAGGAACTAATCAATTAATGGAAAATAAAACAGGCTATACTGAGCCCTTACCTTTAACCTCACCCAGTCTTCGAATAAATTCTCTTAGTTTTAATCTTATTGGGAAAAGTCAATTCGATGACCCCCCTCTTCAACCAAGGGTTACCATCTTTTTAAAAATTGAAGGAAAAGAAAAATCAAAAATAAATCTTCAAACCACAATTTCTCAAAGAAACCCCGACATACCAAAATGAAAATTCGAAATTTTGAAAAGGGAATATCGCTTTATATAGCTTTAATGGTAATGACGGTTTTATTGGCTTTGGCTTTGGGTATTTCAGCTATTTTACTTGGTCAAATGAAGGTAATGAAAGGAATGGGAAACTCGGTTCTGGCTTTTTATGCTGCCGACACCGGAATTGAAAGGGAATTGTATCGAAGAAAGATTGAATCTGGAAATCCACCTTCTCCCAATCCCTATTGTGGTTTTTTAGATTTAGATGGCGATTGGGATGGGGTGGAGGAGGGAGTGACAAACTGTTCTGCTACTGCTATTGACTGCACTGACCAAGACGATGCCTGTTATAAGATCACAGTCGGAGCTGTAACAACCCAATCAATCGGAGTCTACAGAGAAGTTCGGAGGGCAATTGAAATTAGTTTTTAAAGTAAGAGAAGCGAATAAATGTGAAAAAACGCGAAAAAACTTTCGGAGTTAACCTCCGATTTTTTGATTATAATTCAATCTCTGGTTATAATTAAAAAGGAACTATGACTAAAAAAGAAGCTAAAGTTAGAATTGAAAAACTTAAGAGACTAATTCATCACCACCGCTACTTATATCACGTTTTAGATAGACAAGAGATTTCTGAGGCGGCTTTAGATTCTTTGAAAAAAGAACTTTTTGATTTTGAGCAGGAATTTCCTGAATTTATTACTCCCGATTCGCCAACCCAGAGAATTGGAGGAAAGCCCTTAGAGAAATTTGAAAAAGTCAGACATCCAACCCCGATGCTTTCCTTTAATGATGCTTTTTCAGAAAAGGATATGGAAGATTGGTTAGAGAGAATCTCAAGGCTTTTGACTCCAACAGAAGCCTCAAAAATTGATTTTTATTGTGA
>Ga0315280_10006607_pt1 | contig 15943 bp, 19 predicted proteins | sample YL17G06_40_MG_FD_203697 | JGI IMG/M metagenome (GOLD analysis project Ga0315280, IMG submission 203697) | Sediment microbial communities from Yellowstone Lake, YNP, Wyoming, USA - YL17G06_40 | ecosystem: Environmental > Aquatic > Freshwater > Lake > Sediment | place: USA: Wyoming | collected... | reverse complement strand
AGGTGCTCCCCATTTTTTGGACAATAAAGAGGCTTGTTTAAGGTGCATTTTTGACCTGCCTGTCTTACTATTTTAACCATTTAAATTCCCTAGCTCAACAGATTTTTTACTGGCTGTATGTCCAAAATATACCTCGTAGGGCGTGCGGTATCCCAGGCCCTGATGTAGCCTCTCCGCGTTGTAGAACCGAAAATACGCTTCCAGACTTTGCCTGGCTTCACTTACGGTCTGATACTCATGAAGATATACCTCCTCGTATTTAACCGTCCGCCACAACCTCTCCACTAAGATGTTGTCATAGACCCGGCCTCGACCGTCCATGCTTATCTTTACTTCATTCCTGCTGAGCAGCTCCGAAAACTCCTGGGCTGTAAACTGCACCCCCTGGTCTGTGTTGAAAATCTCAGGCCTTTAGCTCCACAGGGCTTTACTCAAAGCCTCCACACAGAACCTTGAATCAAGCGTATTGGATAGTTCCCAGGAAAGAACATAACGGCTATACCAGTCCATCACCACCACCAAATACACAAAACCATGGGCCAGGCGAATGTAAGTTATATCTGCTACCCAGACCTGGTCAGGACGCTCTATCTTCACCCCTTCCAGAAGATATGGATACCTCTTATGCCCGGGTGAGGAAAAACTCCTCCTCTTATGGGGATAAATAGCCTGAAGCGCCATCCGCCGCATCAGTACCCTGACCCGCTTCGGGTTCACTATATAGCCACGAGCCCTTAACCAGGCCGTCAGCCTCCTTACCCCATAAAACGGTACCTTCGTATACTGCTCGTCTAAAAGCCGCATCAGCTCAAGGTTATACTCATCATCACGGCTTGAACCGTAATAATAAGAGGACCTGGATAGCCCTAGCAGCTCGCACTGCCGTGCCACTGCTATCGTCTTGTTATCTCTCTCCACCAACTGCTTCTTCTCCTCTACTGTAGCTGCTGAAATTTTTTTTTAAGCCACTCGTTCTCTACCCGCAGTTGACCGATCTGACGAAATAGCTCTGCCTCCAGCTCATCCCGATCCTCTTCCCGCTTCTTCCTCCTGTCGGAAAATAGCTCAGGTAACATGCTCAGCAACTGATCTTTCCACTTCCGAACCTGGTTGGGATGAACCCCAAATTCACTGGCTATCTGGGCAACGGTCTTCTCGCCTTTGACCGCCTCCAGTGCCACCTTAGCCTTAAATGCTGCCTCATACTGTTGTCTTTTCATAATGGCCATTTTACCATACCTCCTTTGAAGTTATGGCAGGCCATTTTGCACCTTATTGCCCTGTACAGTTTTTGGGGAGCATTTCACTTAATAAATCTTCCTGATTAACTTTCTTCTTATAAATAGCCATCTTTTTATTAACCAGGTTCCAGTCAACAGGCACTTTTTTAGAAAGCAAAAACCAGAAGTCAAAAACATCTCTACCCCGGCACCTGGTTAAGATCGCCCTTACTTTTTCAGCTAACATTTCTTCAGCTTTTAGGTGAGAGACTTGTGGATAGGGAGAGACCGGAAAGATGGTCTCAAGATATGAAGAATCAACAGACAGAACAGGCTTTTCCCTTAAAGAAAAATCCAATCTTATTGTCAAAGGTAATTTGAATTCAGGAAGCTCCTGAAAAATTCTGCCTGAAAATGAATCGGCAATTGACTCTGTTTTCTTAAAGCGAACACCAGCTACTTCTATGCTTAATTCCTTAAGACTTTTATTGATGAGTTCTTTCAGCTCCTCTTTCCTAAGAAGGCTGGTGAAATCCAGGTCTTCAGAAAAGCGGAAGGACCCATACAGCAACCTTAAGGCAGTTCCTCCTTTAAAATAGATCTTCCGGCTCTCTTTTTGCCTGCAAAAATATTTCAAAAATAGAACTTGGAGATATTCGCGATAAATTGTGAATAGATCAATCTTTAATTCCCGGCTTAATTGAAGAGCAATGTCTTTTTCTAACATATTTTTAAGTTAGCTAACAGCTTTTGAAGAGGAATAAATTTATATCTCTTTGATAGCTCGCAGAGTTTTTTCCTATCAATTACCTCAAGATTAAGGTCCTGAATGTGGATATTTCTCAACTTTTTAGCCATAAAATATAGCTCATCCAAAAGAGCCTTTTCAGGAGTGGCGATTAAAAACTTATCCTTTTTTATAAATCCCCAGAAATAGCCACTATCTAAATGAGAATATTCATATTCTTTGTCTTGATAATTAATCTTTTTGGTCTTCAGGGGAGTTACGGAAGTAATCGTGTAAGGAAATTGAGGAAGAATCCCGTAAAAAGAAAGGGCGCTTTCCAAGGAAATATAAGATGGGTTAACCAGGAAATTGGCCAATTCAAATTCATTGTATTCTTTCAGCAAAAAATGGTATTTCCCATTGACGATTCTGTTAATCACGCCATCTTTTTCTAACCTTTGCAAAAGGACATAAAGCGTTTTCCTTTTTTCTATCCCAAAGATTTTGCTGGCATCCACCACATCAAAAAAGGTAACCCTTTTTTGGTGCAATATTTTGATTGCGTCCACTCTGGAGATAGTTTCCATTTTTGCTATAAAATTATAGCAAATCTGGATTCTATGTCAATAGCTTAAATTTAATCACTCCGGCTATTCCGATATGACCTGATTTATTTGAAAGATTATCAGGGAAGTATTCGAAATATTTCTTCTTTGAACAGAAAATAGGCTTGTATAAGGTGCGATTTCGACCTAACTGTTCGGTTTTCTCCCCTTTAACCATATTAAGCGGCCTCTTGGCCTTAATGGCTGCTTCACATTGCTGCCATTTTATAATGGCCTGTTTACTATATCTCCTAAGAAGTTATGGAAGACTATTTTGCACCTTATTGCCCAGCCCAGTCTTTGGGGAGTATTTCATCACTTAGATCTTCTTCTCTTGACCAAAACTTTGAATAAATATACCAATAAGCAAAATCGCTAATACGGCCTTTAAATTAATAATTGAATTAGGGCGCTTCATCATTCTATCCTCCCACAAGATAAATGAAAGTGGTGGCTTTCACCCCCGTTCAAAAGGGTTTCTTTTATAATAAACGACACAGCTGTTATTTATATTTATCCATTATATTATGTTAATCGAATGTAATTGAATTTATTGCCCTATTATAAATATTTTTATGCTGGATATGAGATACATCCATTCTTTATAGGGAAAATTGGCGTAATTGTGCCTGGTATTGAAATTGGGGAATGAGTATAGTGTCCCCCGCTTTATAAGGCGGCGTTTTAGCCTTTCATGACACCGATGGGGACGACGCGGGCAACCAGCTTACCCAGCCTGGTTTCGTGAGAGACGCGTACCACTTCATCCACATCCTTGTAAGCGGCCGAAGCTTCTTCGGCCACGCCTTTCCAGCTGGTCGCCTTGAGCTCAATACCCTTTTTAGCCATCTCGTCTCTAATTTGCTCACCACTAAATCTTCGCAGAGCTTCGTTCCGGCTCATCATCCGACCGGCGCCGTGAGCTGTTGAGCTGAAGCTCAGCTCTTCGGCCTCAGCTGTGCCCACCAACACATAGGAAGCTGTTCCCATGCTTCCTGGAATCAGCACCGGCTGGCCAACCTGACGGTAAACTTCAGGAATCTCCGGTCTTCCAGAGCCAAAACTTCTGGTAGCACCTTTGCGGTGGATGCAGAGAAGTTTTTCTTGGCCATCCACCATATGCGTTTCGACCTTAGCCACGTTATGGCAGACATCATAAATCTGCCTCATACCCTTAGCTGTTCCCATGACCTTGGCAAACACATCTCGCACCCAGTGAGCAATCATCTGGCGGTTGGCAAAAGCATAGTTGACTGCCGCGCCCATTGAGTGGTAATAACGCTGTCCGAGGTCAGATTTAAAAGGTGCATTAATCAACTCTCTATCCGGTAATCCTTTATAGCCAAATTTATTTTCCATCAGCTCGATGTAATCAGTAGCAATCTGGTGACCGAGGCCTCGGCTGCCACAGTGAATCATCACCAGCACCTGCCCCCTTTCTTCAATGCCAAAAGCTCTGGCCACTTTCTCGTCGTAAATTTCGTCGACTTTCTGGATTTCCAGAAAATGGTTGCCGGCTCCCAGAGTCCCGAGCTGCGGAATTCCCCTTTCCAGCGCCCTGTCTGAAATAAACTCCCAGCTGGCCTCTTTCATCCGACCACCTTCTTCTGTTCTTTCGAGGTCTTCCGCCGTCCCGTAACCATGCTCTATCGCCCATTCAGCTCCTTTAACCAGGATTTCTTTGAGAACATTGCGGCTGAGTTTGGTTATGCCCCCCTTCCCCACTCCGGCTGGAACTTCTTTGAAAATTTCAGCTAAAAGCTCTTGGCGCCGGGCAGAAATATCCGCTTCTTTGAAATCTGTTCTGAGCAGCCTGACACCGCAGTTTATATCATAGCCAACCCCGCCAGGAGAAATTATCCCTTCATCCAGGTCAAAGGCCGCCACTCCGCCAATCGGAAAGCCATAACCCTGATGAGCATCGGGCATAACGTAAGACATCCGCTGGATTCCAGGCAAACAAGCGACATTACGTGCCTGTTGCAAAGTCTGGTCTCTTTTGACTGACTCCAGAAGGCTAAAAGAAGCATATATCCTGGCCGGGACTTTCATCTCCCCGGATTTCGGAATTTCCCAGACAAACTCGCTGACCTTGATAATTTCCATAGCTCACCTCACATATCGACGACGAGCTGAAGGACAAAACCGTCGACCCTTCTTTCTATTTTCATATCGCTATAAGTAACGGCTTTGACTTCGCCGTAAATTTCATAATATGGAGAAATCCGGTCTCCCCGGAGTCCAGCTTCAAGCTGGTAAACGGTTCGGTCACCTTCTTTAATTTGTTTAATCTTCAGGTTATCTATCTGGCTGAGCATAAAAGATTTCACTTCCAGAAGATAGAGAAACTCGGTTAAGAACTTAACTATCAGTTGCTCCAGGCTTGAAGCATTGACCTTTATTATTTCTCTCTCAACAGGCTTTATTTTCTCCCACTCCCACATCAAAGAGATCATGGCCAGAGCCGCATTGGCTAAAGCTTCTTCCAGGGTCCGACCATAAGCCCGAAATTTAGCGTCAGCAGTATGCGGCAAAAATTCGTACCTTTTTCCCATATTTACACCCAAGCTAAAGTCCATGTTTAAGGCCTCTCTCCCTCCTGGCCCTTACTTCGGCGTCTTAATTTTAGCCAAAAGCGTTCGAAAAAAGAGCAGCTCAGGCCATGCTTTGCCGGAAATGACAGCGAAACTCAGGCAAAAACGCCAGCGATTTCCTGCCCGCATTGGGGACAATGAGCATCTTTGACCAGATTAGATTTTACCCAGAAACCCTCCCGCCTGATCAACAGTTTACCACAATTTGGACAATAAGTATCTTCTCCCTCGCCCCAAACGTTGCCCAAATACACGTAGTTCAACCCTTCAGCCCGACCGATTTCTCTGGCTTTTTTCAAAGTGGCCACAGGGGTTGGAGACGCCTTCAGGTATTCATAATCAGGATGGAAACGGCTGATATGCCAGGGAATATTCCGGTCAACTTCTGCCAGAAAACGGGCAATATCTCTTAGTTCTTCTTCCGAGTCATTAATGCCAGGAATTACCAGGGTGGTTACTTCCACCCAGATTCCCAGCTCCCGCATCTTACGGATTGATTCCAGGACGGGCTGAAGCCGGGCCCGGCAAATCTGCTGATAGCTTTCTTCCCGGAAAAATTTAAGGTCGACATTAGCCGCATCGAGGTAGGGCTTGATAGTCTCCAGGGCTTTTTCAGTCATAAAGCCATTGGTCACAAAATTGTTCTTCAGCCCGGACTCTTTCGCCAGACGAGCAGTTTCATAAGCATATTCAAAAAAGATAGTTGGTTCAGTGTAAGTATAAGAAATACCGGCACAGTCATGCCGCAGAGCCTGGCGGACAATTTCCTTTACCGCAAGAAAGTTGCCTTTTATGTCCGATTTTTCGTCAGTCAACCTGGTCTGAGAAATTTCCCAGTTCTGACAGAAAGGACAGCGGAAGTTGCAACCGATGGTGGCAATGGAGAGTGATTTAGTACCGGGCAAATAATGGAAAAAAGGCTTTTTCTCAATCGGGTCAACATGGGCGGCAATGGCTTCTTCGAAGACATGGGTGTAGAGCCGGCCCTCAATATTCTGGCGAACTCCACAGATCCCAAACTGTCCTTCATTCAAAACGCAGTGATGGGCACAGAGCTCACAGGCCACTCTTTTTTTGTCAAGAGCAGTATAAAGCATAGCTTCACGACGCGGCATTTATCCTCTCCCCCCGGGACAATTTATCAAAAGATGGGCACAAATCTTTAAGCCTACATTCCAGACAGCGCGGTTTTTTGGCCTGACAGATTTTTCGCCCATGATCTACCAACAAATAATTAAAATCTAGCCATTCTGAAGACGGGACAAGCTCCAGCAAATCTTTTTCGATTTTTTCTGACTGAGTCTGGTGGCTCAATCCGAGCCGTTGAGCCAGCCGTCGAACATGAGTATCAACGGCAATTCCCTCAGCTTTTCTGAAAGCTGATGACAAGACGATGTTGGCTGTCTTCCGGGCAACACCGGGAAGTTTTACCAGCTCTTCCATGGAATCAGGCACTTTTCCGCTGTATTCTTCCACCAATTTTCTGGACAGGGCAATGATGCTGCGGGCTTTGTTGCGGAAAAAGCCTGTTGACCGAATGTCCTTTTCCAGCTCCTGCTGACTCGCTTGAGCAAAATATTCTACCTTTGAATATTTCTTAAAAAGACCGGGAGTAACTTTATTCACCCGTTCATCAGAGCATTGAGCTGCCAGAATGGTGGCTACCAGCAATTCAAACGGTGTCCGGTAGTTTAAGGCAGTCTTTGCTTCCGGATACTCCCAACGCAGGAGCTGAATTATTTTTTTGACCCGTTCTTTTTCTTCTTTTTCGTTTTCTTTTTCTTTTTCTTCTTTTTTCCTCTTCCCCTTCCCGTCCATAACTTTCCCTCCTCTATTTCACACTCCGAGCTCTGTTCTAAGCTGGAGCGTTTTCAACAAATCGTTCCGGCAGATGATCCCGACCACCCTTCCCGCATCCAGCACCGGCAACTGATTGACATCGATTGAAGCCAAACTAGAGAGAATTTGGTCTCCAGTAGCTTCTGGCGAAACAGAGACTATTTTTTCTTTCGGAGTCATGATATCGCTGACTCTAAGCTCTGGCCAGCGCTCACGCGGATATTTCTTGATGTCTTCAAGACAGACCAGGCCGAGGAGCTCATTGCCTTTCATTGCCAGGAAAACTCTTTCTCTTTTCTTGAGAACATAATCATGAACTAGCGTTTCAACTGAGATTTTAGGGTCTATGACGACAAAATCTTCGCTCATCAGATCAGAAGCCTTGAGCCCTTGAAGGGCAGAACGGAGGAGAACCTGACTATAACCCTGAACAGAAGCATTTTGCAAAAACCAGCCAATGAGCACTAACCAGAGGCCACCGATATTTCCGCGGAAAAATCTGAAGATGCCGACAAAGATCAAGAAAAAGGCGATCCCCTGGCCTACCATAGAGGCGATGTGCGTAGCTTTTTTCAAGTCGCCGGTGCTTTTCCAGATAATCGCTCGAAGTACCCGCCCGCCATCCATCGGAAAGCCTGGTAGGAGGTTAAAGCCACCGAGGATAGCGTTGATGTAAGCCAGGTAGGTAAAGGAAACTTTGACGGGAATGCTTACAGGCGTCATGAGCAGAGCCAGGAACACAAAAACCAGGGCCAGAAAGAAGCTGGAGAGTGGGCCAACCAGAGCCATGAAAAATTCTTTTTGCGGAGTTTCCGGCTCTTCAGCGATGCGGGCCACACCACCCAGGATGAAAAGAGTGATGCCTTCCACTTTCTCACCCTGTCTTTTGGCAATAAGCGAATGAGCCAGCTCATGGAAAAGAACCGAGGCAAAAACCAGAAGACTAGTGATTACAGCCAGGAACCAGTAGAGACTGCGGTTGGAGGCCTCAAAAGCTTCGGGAAAATAGAACATGGCCAGAGAAAAAGTAAACAACAGAAAAATGATGATCCAGCTAGAATCAATTTTAATGTCGATTCCCGAGACTCGAGCCACCTTCCACGAATACTTCATAACGCCTCCTTGTATTTATTTTATCAAAAACTGATAATTACTTCATTTTTATTATTTTCTTTTTCAAAAAAAGTTTTTAAATAAAAAATGAAAGCAATTAATTGGGCCTTAAATGAAAACAAAAGCGAAAAGCCAAATCGTCTTCCGGAAACCTAAACAAAAGCAAGATATAAAAAATTATAATTTATGATAACTCAACGGATTTCTTAAGCTTAAAACCGTCTTTAAAATAAATTCTTTTAAATTCAGGCTCTTTCCTTTTAAGTTGAGGGTTTTTCTAAAGGTTAAGGACATTAAATTGATATAGTTATTGAAGGCTCTTTTCTAAAAAGCCACGAATTTCTCTTTCGGGGCCCCGCAGACCGGGCAGCGGTCCGGAGCTTGTCCCTCTACAGTAAAGCCGCAAACAGAGCAGACATGAATTTCAGGAAGCTTGACATCCTGACCACTCTCGACTGCTTCTTGACCCCTGGCGTAAAGACTGGCATGAACTTTTTCTGCGGCCAGGGCAGCCTGCAAAAAAGTGACTGCTTTCTTTTCGCCCTGTTCCTTAGCCACAGCTATATAAGCCGGATACATTTCTTCTACCTCGAAATTTTCTCCAGCCAAAGCTTTACTCAGGTTCTCTGCAGTTTTTGCTTCCCCTTCGAGCACTTTCAGGTGGTTGGTGGCATGAATCTGTTCTGAAAATGAGACTGCTTCCAACAACCTGGCGATGTTAAGCAGGTTTTCTTTTCTGGCTTTTTCCGCCTAGAGCTTATATCTCACCTGAGCCTGGCTTTCACCAGCGAAAGCTTCTTTTACTAGATCTTCAGTTATTTTTTTCGTTTTTCTCTCCTTTGATTATATTATCTGAACCATTCGAGAGATGGCTTCTTTGGCTTTTTGAGCCAGACTTTCTTCCAGGATAATCTCCGGCTTTTCTCTTAGTAAGGCTTTATAAACTTTTTTAAGATTGATTCTTTTCATATTCTGACAAACTGCTTTTTCTCTAGCGGCATAAAATTTTTTATCAGGGTTTTCTTTCCTTAACTGATAAAGTAGACCAACTTCTGTAGCAATAATGATGGCTTTAGCTCCGCTTTTTGGACTTTCACGCCTCATCTGGCCGGTCGAGAGAATCCGGTCGACTTTTTCCAGAACTTCAGGCCGGCACTCGGGATGGGCCCAGACTTCAGCTTCAGGATGCAACCGCTTTTGTTCCTCGATATCCTTAACTCGGATCCCTTCATGGATGGGACAGCAACCATCCCAGACAATCAACCTTTTCCCTGTCTGATTCATTACGTAAGAAGCCAGGTTCCGGTCAGGAACAAAAATTATTTCTTCATCCGGAAGGCTATTAACTACTTTGACCGCATTGGCTGAGGTGCAGCAAACATCCGTCTCGGCTTTGACCTCAGCTGTGGTGTTGACATAGGCTACCACCTTCCGGCCAGGATTTTGCTCCTTCATCCAACGCAGGTCTTTACCGCTTAGCCTATCAGCCATCGGGCAGCGAGCTTTTATGTCCGGAAGGAGAACTTTCTTTGACGGTGCCAGAATCTTAGCCGTTTCAGCCATAAAATGGACACCACAAAAAACGATGATTTCCGCTTCAACTTCAGCTGCCTTCCGGCTCAGCTCTAAGGAATCACCGACGAAATCGGCGATTTCTTGAACTTCATCCGGCTGATAATTATGGGCCAGAATAATGGCCTTTTTCTCTTTTTTAACTCTGATAATTTCTTCTACCAATTTTTCTTTTTTCATCTTTTTTAAACACTTTCTCTGACCTGTAGCTTTTTAATAACCTTCTTTAACTGACTTTTAAAAGCCAGATTTAATTCTAGTTAGGGGCAAAGCTGCACCACAATGATAGCAGGTATCTTCATCTTCTCTGGTTAGTTCTCCGCAGTGCTCACACCTGATTAGCTTTATCTGACATTTGGCACAAAGCTCAGCATTTTCCGGCAGAATCGAGTCACAGTAAGGGCAATGAATTTCAGCTGTTTCTTTTTTTTCTGCCAAATAGCTGCTTTCAGTTTTAACTGCAGTCGGACCGCTTTTCTTCTTGAGATAATCTTCGATCGCTTTATGGAGAGCATCTGAACCCAGGTTAGAGCAATGCATTTTGTTTTTGGGCAACCCACCGAGTTCTTGAGCTACCAGTTCCCTGGTGATTTTCATTGCTTCTTCCAGAGTCTTGCCTTTAGCCATTTCGCTGACCATACTGCTGACGGCAATGGCTGCTCCACAGCCAAATGTCTGGAATTTTATCTCTTGCAGTCGATCATCTTTAACTTTTATGTAAAAAGTCATCATGTCACCGCAAACCGGATTTCCTACTTCACCGATGCCGTCAGCGTCAGGAATTGTCCCGACGTTTCGCGGGTTTAAAAAATGTTCCATGACTTTATCCGTGTACATCTTTTTTCTCCTGAAGATGTTTGGTATAGAGCGGAGACATCTGCCTCAATCTCTGAACAATGGGTGGAAAGGTTTCAAGAAAATAATCCACTTCCTCACCTTTGGCTTCATCCAGCAGAGAAATCACCAGGCTGCCCTGGGCCGTAGCCTGGTCTATTCCCATGGCCAGCAGAACATGAGAAGCCCGGAGAGACTTGGAAGTACAGGCTGAGCCGCTGGCCAGCTGAATACCTTTCAGGTCAAGGCTCAGCAGCATGGACTCGCCTTCCACAAATTTTATGCAGAAACTGGCGTGATGAGGAAGACGCTCGACCGGATGACCGGTCAGAATCACTTCATCAATTCTGGCCACTAACCCCTGAATCAGTTTATCTCTCAGGACAACCAGCTTTCGGTTTTTTTCTTCCATTTCCCGGGCAGAAAGTTCGGCCGCCACTCCCAGACCGACAATCGCTGGAACATTCTCCGTTCCACCTCGCCGGCCGCCTTCCTGATTACCACCGTCTATGAGCGGAGCGAGCTTCACTCCCTTTTTCACATAAAGAGCCGCCGCTCCCTTCGGTCCACCAAACTGGTCAGCGGCCAAACTCAGAGCCTTAACTCCGGAAGTGTTCACGTCCACAGGAATGTTGCCTACAGCCGCCACGGCATCGCTGTGAAAGAGGACACCTTTCTCTTTACAAACCCGGCTTATTTCGGCTATGGGCTGGATGGTCCCAACCTCATTATTAGCCATCATTACCGAAATAAGCCCAGTCTCAGAGGTTATGGCTTCAGCCACCCGCTCAGGATGCACTCGGCCGTATTCATCCACCGGAACAACGGTCGAGCGGAAGCCCAGTTTCTCTAAAAACTTAACCGACTTAAGGACTGAAACGTGCTCTATGGCTGAAATTACTACATGTTTCCCTCTGGCCTGATTGGCTAAGGCCAGCCCCTTGATGGCCAGATTGTTAGCCTCAGAGCCGGAAGCGACAAAAATGATTTCTTCAGGCTGACAGTTGATGAGAGAAGCCACCTGCTCTCTGGCTTTTTCCAGAGCTTCGGCCGCTTTCTGGCCAACCGAATGCAGGCTCTGGGCATTGCCAAAGTTCTCTCGAAAATAAGGCAACATCGCCTGGAAAACTTCTTCTTTTAAAGGCGTTGCAGCCTGTTTATCCGCATAAAGCCCGCTCATCACCTCTCTCTTTCAGAAAAGCCTGATTATATCTCAAACAGCCACCACGCTTTTGACTTCGGGAATTTCTTTTTTCAGCAGACGTTCGATTCCCATCTTCAAAGTCATCTGGGACATCGGACAGCCACCGCAGGCACCCTTCAGTCTGACTGAGACCACACCGTCCACCACCTCGACCAGCTCGACATCGCCGCCATCGGCCTGAAGCGCCGGTCTTATGCGGTTAAGAACTTCTTCCACTTTTTCTTTCATCCCTAAACTCCTTTAATTTCTAAGCTTGTAAATTGCTTACAGAGATAGTTTATTCTTTTCAGAAAAACTTTTCAACTATTTTTCCTATCATTTTAGTAGGATTAGTTTTAATTAAGCTCCACAGTCAAGCCGTCATAAGCGGCCACCACTTCCACCCCGGCTTCCCGACTCATCTTTTCGGCCACTTGCCGCGGATCAGCCTGAAGCATGGTCAATCCAAAATGCGTCAGATAGGCTCGCTCTGGTCGAAGCTCCTGAATTATCCTGGTAGCTTCAGGCGCGGTTAAATGCAGGAAAGCCTCCGAATCAAGAGAAGTGCTTCTGAGTACGTTTAACACCAGGATATTTACGTCCCGATAACTTTCCAGAAGTTCAGGGAAAAACTTCGTATCGACCAGAAAGCCGACCACTGTGCCCGGCAGGTAAAATTTTAAGCCGTAGGTTTCAGCCTCATGCTGATGTTGGCAGCTAGTCCGAATTTTTAACTTACCCAGTTGATAATTTTTCTCTGCTTCCAGAATCTCAAGCCGCTCAAGGAAACCTCTCAAATATCTAAAAACCACCGCAGCCTGACCTTCCAGACATTCCCTGGGAGCAAAAAGAACCCCATTTTTCCTGAAGCCTCCGCTGGTCATGGCATCTATCAGGATATTGACATCGTTGGAGTGGTCGATGTGTTTATGACTGAGGAAGACGGCCTCAATTTTTGTCGGGTCAATTGCTGGTCGGCTGTGGGTTAAACGAACTAAAGCCCCCGGCCCAGGGTCCAGAATTATCTTCTTTCCCAGAAGCTCGAGATAAACTCCACCTGAGGCTCTGAGCTGTTTAGCTACCACATACCTGGCCCCGGCTGTACCCAGGAATTTGAAATAGCTGACTGATTTTAATTCAGTCCCCGTCTTCTTCTTTTGACTCTTCTGGCTCGACATGAATGGTGGCCTCTCCGTTAAATTCTTTTTTTACAATCTTTTCCACTCTGCTGGCAATATCGTGAGCTTTATCAACAGACATTCTTCCCGGCACTCGTATATGGGCAGTGACTTCATGGTGCTCGCCATAGTTATGGACATGAAAGTGATGGAGCCCTTCAAGGTTAGGAAACACTTCATGAACAAGAAATGAAACCCGTTCGACTTGTTCCTTAGAAGGAGACTCACCGATAAGATAACTGGCTGAACCACGGATTATTTCATAGCTGGCATGAAGAATCAGAAAAGAAACCCCCAGTCCCATCAGGCCATCGAGCCACCAGAATTTCTGGCTGAATAACGCTCCGACGACGATCAGTATCGAAGCAACGGCGTCGCTGCGGTGATGCCAAGCATCAGCTTTGAGCGAGCTTGAACCCGTCTTTCTTTCAGCCCAGAAAGCAAACTGAGCCAGACTTTCTTTAACCACGGCTGAGACCAGGAAGATTATCACCGCCAGCTGATTGAAACTCATGCCCTGTTGGTGAAATAACTTAGCTCCAGATTCGTACAGAAAATTAAACCCGACGACTGCCAGCAGCGTACCGATGATGACCGAGGCTACCGATTCAGCTCGACCATGTCCAAAAGCATGGCGGTCATCCGCCGGTCGAGCAGCCAGCCAGAAACCAACGACAACAATTAGGGAGGTCAGAGAGTCCGAGAGCGTGTGCCAGGCATCGGCGACCATGGCCACCGAACCAACTTTTCTTCCAACCAAAAATTTCAGAATGAAAAGCACCAGGTTAAGAAAAATTGAAAGATAGCCTTCCGTATAGGCCAGCTTCTTTTTTTCAGAAAAAGTTATATTCATTTCTCTCTAACCCAGTAATTATATAATAGTATTTGAAGCTTCGTTCCTGCTAACCGGAATCATTTTGGAAGAAGCCGCTACTTTCTTCTTCGGCTGACCGCAGCAGATTAAGATAGGCTCTTCTTCCCAACCACATTCTCGGTCAACGATCAGCCGATAACCCCAGATCTGAGCTTCAAGCTTGGTTGCCTTTTTCTCGGTTTTCTTTTTAGTTCTGGAAGTTGTTTTCTTTTTCCCAGTCAATTTCCTTCCTTTTTAAACCGATTAAAATCTGGTTTAAATTTAATTTCACTGATTCTAAATTCTTTTTTTATTTATTTTACTTGCTTAACCTGAAGATTGTCAAAAACTTATTCCTGACTCCGCAGGTTGCCGAGAACTCTTCTGTTGTGGTATAAGAAATTAATAAGGAGGAAAAGATGAAAAAAACAACCTTCCGGGTTAAGCTTGTTTTGTTGATTATTTTATTTACCCTGGTGGCTTTCGCTCAGACAAACTTTGCTCAATCAACTCAGCCAGAGAGGCTCAAGACTGGAATTACCTTTTTTGAAACCGGAAAAACGGCCGAAGCTAAAGCCATCTTTGATCAACTGGTGGCTGAAGGCTATGTCAACAACGACCTCTATTATTATTTGGGTTCAGCCCTGATCAAACAGAATAAACCAGAAGACGCCCTTAATTATTTCAACAAGATTCTCCAGAGTGCCCCTAATTCCCCCTATGGCTACATCGGTAAAGGCCAGTATTATATAAAGAAAGCCAATTACACCAGCGCCGAAACTCAGCTCAATACTGCTGTTCAAAAAGAGCCTAACTGTGCTGAAGCTTACTATCACCGCGGACTGCTCCGTGGCTATCAGAAAAAGCTTGATTTAGCTATTGCTGACCTGGAGAAATGCCTCCAGCTTAAGGGTACTCATGCTTATGCTCACTATCAGGTGGGATTAGCTTACAACCAAAAAGGTCGTAAGGACCTGATGATCATCCACTTTGAAAAATTCGTTTATCTGGCGCCACAAGCACCCGAAGCCGCTCAGGTTAAAAATCTTCTGAATACACTGAAAAAATAGGTTCAAAAAGCCTGACCGATACTGAAGAAAATAGTGCTTCTCGGCTCGCCGGGTCGGGGTTTTAGATTAAAGCCATAATCCACTCTGATCAGACCGAGAGGGCTGCTGATCCTCAGGCCCCATCCAGCGCCAGTACGGAGATCGGTGAGATCGATGCCTCTTAATTTAGAATAAACATTACCAAAATCAAAGAAAGCTACACCGTGAAAGATTTTATAGATCGGGAAACGGAGCTCCTGATTAACCACAACCATCGCTTCGCCACCTTCGGGCAGCCCGAGCCAGGGGTCAACCGGGCCCACTCTATCCAGCTTGAAACCACGGATACTGGTGCCACCGCCGGCATAGAACCTCTTGCTGGGGATTAATTCTTCACCAAAAGCACTGGCCAGACCAAGGCGGTAGCAGGAAGCCCAAATAACTCCTGGAAAGACAGCTTGGTACATGGTGAATTGGGTAAAAGAACTAACATAATTCAGGTCAGAGCCAAGAAATCTCGGCGAATAGCTCAGGCTGGAGACAAGGAGCGAACCGCGATGTGGGTCGAATTTATCATCCCGGGTATCTCGATTCAGCAACACAGAAATCTCTGAAGTCAAAACCTTGACGTCATAGGGAAACGGCCAGGATGGTTCTTTTTCATAATCATGAGTACGGCTAAGTTTGTAAACCCAGCTGAGGTCAAAACCTTTAACCATCATTATTTTCTGTTGAAAACTTGTCCCGAACTGTTCGGTAATGTAGAGATCTCTGATGTCTTTTAAATAATAAAATGAAAGTAGTGACTCAGTTTTTCTGGAAAAGATGTAGGGAACTTTCAGAGAGAATCGAGCATCCTGCTGGCGCTGATTGGCTCTTAAATAAAGCAGGCTGTTCCAGCCTCGACCGAAAAGGTTGTTAAAATCAAATTGAGTAAAACCCTCAAACCTGGTATCCGTGTTGTATTGAAGACCGTAGGCCAGGGTCAACCAAGGGACTTCCTGAACGTTGATTAACACTTTTTCTTGATGATTTTCTGGCTGTTCCGGAATCGAACTCAAGTTGACTGCCTGGAAAACTCCAGAATCATAAAGATTTTTCTGAGCCTGAGCTAACCTCTCCAGACTGACTGGCTCACCCGGCTTGAGGCCAGTCTCCTTCAGGATAAAAGACTGC
>Ga0315280_10006605_pt1 | contig 15948 bp, 18 predicted proteins | sample YL17G06_40_MG_FD_203697 | JGI IMG/M metagenome (GOLD analysis project Ga0315280, IMG submission 203697) | Sediment microbial communities from Yellowstone Lake, YNP, Wyoming, USA - YL17G06_40 | ecosystem: Environmental > Aquatic > Freshwater > Lake > Sediment | place: USA: Wyoming | collected... | reverse complement strand
CCGCCTCCATCTCTCGCTTCCAACGCCAAGGGTCAAATTCAAACTGCTTACGAATTTTCTCAAGTGTAACTTTATCTAAGGGTCCGTTAGGCTCCATTGATTCTCGCCATGTAACTTTGCTCTTAGCGAAGTCGCTGAACTCTTCGCTGTGGAAAATCTTGTAGAAAATGGAATCCGTGTTCCAAGGTGTGCTGCTGATTAACACTTTGCCTTTGGTGGTGCTGATGGTGAACAAGATGGCGGTGTACATGTCCCAGTCGTTAGGCGTGAAATTGGCTTCATCCCAATAGATGCAATGCAATGTCGGACCCCGTATCGTATCTGGGTTGTTGGGAAAAGCTTCGATTACGCTGCCATTATCAAAATATAAAACCGTACGTTGAGGTTTAGAGCAGAGCTCCTTTGGCAATTTATTCAAGAAAAACCGTATTCTACGAATGATAAGCTTAGACTGACGCCAACCCGGAGCCACAACTCCAATGTAACAACCTGGGTTCCTCAAAGCGTAATTAAGCAAAAGAGAGGAAGCAATCCAGCTTTTACCCGACTGTCTGCTCCAGCACATAGCCACAAACTGGTTCTTTTCAAACTTTTCCGCTAGATCTCCCTGATACTTTGTGGGTTTGAAGCCAACGACTTGTTCAAAAAACGTAATAGGATCTTCACTGAGTTTTTCACGTTCCTTTTCAGCCTCTAGCCAAATCTCACTCAGCTTTTTCTCAGAAATATCCAAGCGAGAGAACCGATTTTTAGGATTTATTGCCCTTGGCTTTTTTAAGCTCAGCAATTTTCTCATCCATTTCCAGAAGCCGCGCCTCAATTTCAACCCACCTCTCAAACTTTTCTAAAACAGAATCATACGTTTGAATAGCGTCAACCAAAATGCGAAGACGTTGCAGCTCCAACTTATCTTGACCTGGTTGCTGAAGAGACTCAATAGCACCGGCTAAAAGCTTTAAAGCCTCTTCATGTGTTAACAGATCCTTACCTTTTATCTCAGTTGTTGTTGTTTTTTGAAATTTTTGCTTACTAACAACAACCGCCATTCTCTGAAGCTTACGCTCGACAGCTAAAGGCTTTCGACCAAGCTCCTTTGCCAAAACGTTTAAGTCAGTTATACCTTTCTTCCACAACTCAAGAAGCTTAGCCTCTTCTTCTCGAGTCCAATAATATTTGTTAGGCATGATGCCCAATCAGCACTCCTGAAACTGTTCCAATCAGGCCGGTGACAGCTGCGAATATCTCACTATTCCATGAACCTAGAAAAGCCAGGTGGGCAACTTCAAGAACTGAAAGGCAAACAGTCATGCCTATCGCAAATTTTACTACGTACACAAGCTTCTCATTAGGCTCAACAACGATTATTTCGGTTTTTCCACGTGAACCTTTACGGGCTACGGTTCGTGTTAAGGCTTTTTTAATCCAGTCTTTCATGGTTTCTCACCTTTTGCTGTCTAGAACGACTTGGGAAAGCCCGTCTACCGCCCATAAGAAAACTGTTAATAAGCTGATTCGCAACGCTAGACTCAACATAATTTTTAGCAATGACAATAACGTTAGTGGTCCATGAAAGCGGAATAGCAGTATAATCCAAATCAAAAAGTCCATTCGCATACTTGAAACTGTTCTGGGCAATAACAATGTGCTTACTCTTCTCGCCTAAAACCCCGATGAAAACGCCCCAGCTCCGCACAGGAACATCAACACCTACGCCACTGCTTAAACTTTTACCGATTGAAGCGTCATTCCACTCGATGGCCACAAGGTCACCTGGGCTTAGCTGTTCAAGCTGCTTTTTCAGTTTAGCCTTGCCAACACTCATGGCTTAATCACCTTTTTCGCATTCTGCTTCATTTTCCGCCATAGGCTTTTCAGCCTCGAACACTGCTGCTTGAGCTTCCCGAAAATCTCGATGTTTCCATCCTCGTCAAGAAGCATTATGACTTTGCCCTTCGGATTCAAAAACACTAAGCCGTGGCCTAAATTGACATTCTCGGCTTCTGTTATGCGAAACTCGTTGTTAAAGAGAACGTCTGCGTGCACCCAGTTTTTACAGTTCACGCTCACTGCAACTGATAAGGTGTTTACAGCTATGGAGTCAGGACTTAACGCTTCTCCAGCATGATTGTGGACTTGAGCATGATGGTCGTTAGGTCCTATACCAGTTAATGATGCGTGGCTGTGAGAGTGGGCTGCTGGAGCGTAACGCCCGTTAGGGTTAACATACATGGGGTCAAAGCCTGCACCTTCCGCCTCAAGCACATAGCCCGCTGTTCCTTCTGGAAATCTCGCTAATGGGAAGCGTTCGCTTGTTATTTTGGAAGCTGGAAGACTCGGAATATCCGCAACAGCAAGCAATGCATACATAGGATCAAAACCGACCCCGTACGCTCTTAGGAATTTCCCGCTATCACCTTCTGGAAGTCTTGCTAACGGAAATCTTCCACTTGTGATTATGCCCGCAGCTGCAGTAACATTCTGCAAAACCCTTGCATTTGTTATAACAGTGAAACCGCCAACATTCAACCAGCCTAAGTCGCCAACTCCGCTCACGTAGAGGTTGCTCCATTTCATTGCACTGCTGCCCAAATCATAAGTGGCGTTCGCGTTAGGCAGAAGGTGAACTGCTACGCCGCCAGCTAAGGCTTTAATGGCGCCTGCAAGGTAGAGGTCTCTCCAACGTTTTGGAGTGGTTCCCTCGCCAATGTCATAAGTATTATCTACGCTGGGAATGAAGTGTGAACTTATGTTAAGATTGACAACTTGAATTTCCTTCCAACGTTTAGGCGTGGCTCCGCCCAAACCGAGACTTCTCACGTTGTCTCCGTCAGGAATTATGTCTCCGCTGCTTTCAAACTGGTTTGCAGCTATTCGTTTAAGCCACGTGTCTAAAGCTGAAGCCCCACCGGCACCGAACTGAAGCATGTTAGCGCTTAACCGTACCTTAGGATTAGCCTCTCCAACAGTTTTAATCTGCATGTATCCGTCAGTGTATAACAGCAAGTAAAGCGTGTGCACTTCTTTCCAATGGGCTGTTTCACAGCCTAAAACTCCATGTTCATTATCGCTCGGCTGGAGCTGATGGTCTAAAACTGCTGTGCCAGCCTTATTTTTTGTGCGAAAATTCATTATGGCTGCTGAATCATTGAAAGGCCCAATGTGTTTTGGACAAACCCAGCCTGTAATCTTATCCCAGCCGCCATCGTTTTGGCTCGGCCATTGAGTACCATCTTCGCCACCAGCTTCGTGCCCAACATGATGTGAACCAATCCCACCGCCAAGAGAGGGTGAAGGTAACCCTTTTTTCCCGAGTTTTGTTCTTGCAAGCTTCTCAACCGTGACGGTTGTTGCTCTTAACCCGTATAGATAATCAGCCAATAATGGCGGAACTTTTCCAAGCTCAAGCGCTATTTCAAGTGTCTGCGTTTTAGCGTCCACACGATATTCAACACTTTCAATGCGAAAATCAGAATCCACATTCTCGTTAGGCAATGTCACATGAATTTTATCGCCAGCTAAAAGCGGGGTGGTGCCGTAATCGATTACCGTGCTTCTGACCGTGAGGTATTCTGCTGGGTTCTTAAAATAATCTAAAAGCGATTTCGCACGTAAATCACATTCATTGTCAGATACAAGCTCCTCATCTGTCTCAGTAAGCTCTCTTAGCCCATAGGCTGATTGGCTTGCAGCGTCTTCCCGAATTGCAATGTATCTTGCCCCGCCGAAATACATGCCGTCAATCCAGAAGTTGCCTATGCCCACATTTGGAAAGTGACATGCGATGTCAACAGACCTTATGTTGCTCCAATCAAAGCCAGCTTGAACATACTCCCAGTCTGTTTCATTTGCCAAACCAGCTTTTATATCGTTTTTTCGCCATTCACCAGGTGCAATAGTCATGTTCTTTGAAGCTGACCTACCTGCCGTATCATAAAGCCGCACTCCCACATTGCCTGAAAATACCTTCTCCAAATACGCTAACAAGCTCAGAACCGGATATTTATTAGTGTTGACAGCATATGCGCTGCCCAAATAGAAGCAAGCGTTGCCGTAATAGTCGCTGCCAGCAGTGTTATGTTTAACGCTTGCAGCTCCCTTGGCTTTGAATGTTGTGTCCAGGTAGACTTCTCCACTTCCTGTAAAGCTGAACCATCCTGGAAGCTTAACAACTAAAGCCCCCGCTCCATACGCATTAGCGAGGTTGTTCTTCATGATAAGATCAACATTTACCGTGTCAACGCTCTCAACCTCGTTCTCTTCGCTGCTTACAGTGCTAATTATGAGGACTTTGTTGCCAACCACAAAACCCGAAACGCTTTGAACACTGACAACTTTTTGTCCAGCGTTGGCTTGAGCGTCAGTTTTTGTTCGTATGTGGTATTGGCTTTCCTCTGTCCAAGCATCCTTATCCAGTGGAACGCTTTTGTCAGCTAAACCGTAAATCATGATTTTGTTGCGAATACGATGGATGTCCTTGCGGTATTCGCTAACCTCAATCTTCTCGCTTAGGCTTACTGGTGAAGTTTTACTGTTTTTTTGGAAAAACTCGAATTTGCCGTCTGGGGCTACACGAAAATCATAGCCTATAACACCTGCTTTATCGCTGCTTTCTGCGACGTATCTGATTATATCCCAGACGGGCGTGTTCTCATATTCCAGCTTTGTGTAAGTCGTGTCCGTTTTCTCAATGAGGCCTATCCAAACTTTTCCACTTGCTGCAACGGTGTACGTGTTAGCAAGATTATTCACCATTGTAACAGTGTTTCCGCTTACTGAAGCAACCTCGTTATATTCCCAAGCATTATTATCTTCAATTTTTACGAGCGTGCCTGCGGTGAAGAGGGAGCCGTTTGAAACCGCACAAACTTTTTGTCCAGAAGCAGCATCAGCCGTTAAGGCACTGTTTGTTCTGACGTGGCTTAAACCCACAAAATAGTCGATTAAGTCCCTGACTATTGCTTCGCCTTTTTTGTTTTCATAAACCTTAGTGACTACTCTGCGGAACAGCTTTTCTCCCCAGCACCTACCGCTAACCCTTATGTAATTTTCAGTCGGTGACGATTCACACTTGACACTTTCAACACGGCAAGTTATGATCTGAGGAACATTAGAGCCTCTTCCAATGTCAATGTGTCCATCCATGCCGACATTAATAGGCGACGTCCCGCTAGGACTATACTTCTTATCCCAGTTCTGCAGTAGGCATTCGAAGCTGCCAACCTCCTTCGTGCAACCCAAATGGACTCTGCACTCGATGACATCGCCCTGAGGAGGAGTAACAGAACCAAACACAACAGCCATCTTGGGAATTTCAACGCTCACTACTCGACACCTCGCCTATACATTTCCTCTTCTCCAGCTCGGGTTATCGACCGTGTGCGTGTAGGCGTCTCAGCAACCGTTGCGTTGTATTCTTTAACGCTTTCTGTTGCCGTGTTCATTTGGCTGGCGAAGTAAGCCATGGCTGCTGCTGCAGCGATTATAACTCCGATTCCGACCCCGGTTAGAGCCAGAAAGGTGGCGTGGCTTATGTTAAGGGCGTTTTGAGCGTGAACAGCGATCCAGGTTGCAGCTGCTTTGATTTTGTAGGCTACGGCTGTGGCTATGCTTGCTGAAGCGTTAGCCGATTCTGCTGTCGTGTTTAGGGCTATGGCTGCCGTGTGACCCGTTGTAACAACTGTGAGATAGCTTTTCATGCGAATGAATGCAGAAACAAGCGTTATGATAGCCAACACGGTTCTCGCCCACTTAGCACTTTCCTTGTCGACAATGCCAAAGTCGCCGGCAAGACTAATGACTGCTGAACCCATGCTGACTACGCTTGTAAACGCCATACCCACTGTTCTCAAGCTTACGGTTGTAGCTTCAGCATGCCCTTCCAACTCTACAAGGCTTGGCCCGGCTGCTCTAACGCTCTCACCCATGGCTGTGGCTTGAACTGCCGTCTCGTTGAAGGCTACGCCTACCTCTTCAATGGGTGAAACGTCGATGGGCGGAATAACTGGAGTCTCAATGGGCGGGACCTCAATTGGCGGAATCGGTGGAACATGAATGGGGTCAAACTGGATCGTAATGGGCGAAGCTTCGATTCCCGCTTTTAGGTTTGCAGCCTCTTCCGCAACACGGTTGATCTCTGGGCTTGCTAAGTTTTCCGTTTGAAGAGTCATCTTCTGGCTGGAAACTTCAGATGCCATAACTGCAGCTTCTGAAGCTACTTTGCTGAACTCGGCGCTCGCAAGATTTTGAGCTATGATGTTAATGCTAATGTCCGCAAAACTCATTTGAAACCAGCCTCCGCCTTAGCAGTTTCAATAGCGTCGCGGATTATGTCTTCAAGCTGTGGAAGATACTCTTGGATGGCTGGATACAGATATGGGCGAGCTTGCATGCGTCTTGTGCCAAGCTCAACAAACAAGGCGTAAGTGGCTTCTGCTCCTATCTCGGCCACCCACTCACTAATCTTTGCATAGATTGAACTACGTAAATGCCCAGTTCTCACTGGAACAAGCTGTTTCGCTAAGGCTTTAACGTCAGCAACCCAACCTGCCAAAAGCCTATGCACATGCCTCTGCATTCCGCTGTCAAACTGTCTCATAGCCTCTTGAAACTTTTCGATGCCCTTAACGTCACATGTTATTTCGATGCTCAATGCAGCTCTCCTCTTTTTTTGCTGTGAAGCCAAGCGCTATGAATAACAGCTCCCGCTACCAAACCGCAAACGAAAGCAGCTATAACGTTCCAAAATTCTATCATCGTAGCTTTGCCTCCCGCTTGGCTTTTTCTATCTCCTCTTGCGTTTGCCTGTCCACCTCGTTCATTACGGCGATGAACTGTTGAATGGTTTTTGCTGGCTGTCTTCTGAGCTGCTGTGGGGTCCACCCGAACTCTTTGCAGAGCCTGTACTCAGTGACTGCTGGATGTGGCTTGCCTCTTCGGATTTGTCTGACAAAAAACGTGTTTCTTCAACGCTCATGCTGTTAAGCCTGTTGGCTATTTGACTGAACAACTCGCCTAACGCTATGGGAACACCATTTTCCTCATTAAGCAACTTCTCAAGAGTTATGGGCTTCTGCTCTGGCTGCTCTTTCAAGCTTGCCATTATTGTTTCTGCTTGGATAGCTACATAGTCGCTGCTCTGAACCTGCCCGGTCATTTGGCTGTATTTCGTGTGTTTCTGAATTGTTCGGCTTCGCTTAGCCCAGCTGATCTCCTGAAAAACGTAGCGTCCAGCATACTCTTCTCCATAGCGGTTGTCAACTTCAATGGTTTCTGTTCGCATTTTGAATCATCTCCATTGTGGCTAATCGGTTTCTGATGGCTGTGTTTATGTCTTCAAGCACAATGTTCTGCATCCACTTCGGCATCTTCAGAATCCTTTTTCCAAGTGTCTCCCACATCCTCATCCACTTCTTCTTCAACTCTGCCTCTCGACCGAAATTTTCAAGAATACTCACTTCAACAGCCATTTTCAACCGCCTCAGCTTATGACCACGTCCCTGGCAGCAAACTTGGCTTTCAAGCTGACAAGGTCTTCAATGCGTGTTGGCGTGCCAACGTCTTCCCACTTGCAGTTGCTGAAGACAGCCTTGTTTGTTCCGCCTAAGCCAAACTCCAAGCTAAACTCCGTGTCGCCTATAACCTCGTCAAACTCTTCCTTGCTTTCAAACTCGAATGTTACCTCGCCTAAAAGGTTGCGATGGCGGGCTGGCAGATATTTTAGCAGATGCCCAGATGTACTGCGGATCACCGGCACAGCCTTCAGGTTGTTGGCTATCTCGAACTTCCAGTCTGAAACGCGGTCGAGGACGGTGGCGCCCTTCTTCACGTAGCTTTCGTTGAAAACTACTGCTCCGGCATAGTCGCCGTAGGTTGCTCCAGCAATTTTTGCCGTGCCAACAGCCACATCCTGCCCGACCAACTCAACAGAGGCTTTGATAACGTCTTCTATGCTGCATTCCACGCTGAGCTTGTCTATTCTGCAGCCCTTGTAGAGAAGGCTTATGATATCCGTGGCTGATGCAAAGATTCCCTTGTAATATAGGGTTTGGATGCTTAGGCTGTTCAATGTTTGAACATGCTGTATGAAGCCTATGGGTGCATCGCTTGACGGTATATGCGAAAACTTCAATGCTGGCTTTCGCAGGCCCTTCTTTAAGGCTTGAAAGTCCCTGCTGCCTATGCCTCTGACCTTAATTAAACCAGGGTTCAATCCAGGTTCTACGCCTTCGGTGTTTATGCCAAGCATCGATGGGCTTGTCGGCGTTACGCCGTAGACGCTTTCGACTACGAAATATGCGCGGCTTTCATGTGGCCCATACGTGTCAACCATTTTCTTTTCTCACACTCCTCTTTTTTGTCATGATTTCATGACTGTCATGTTGCCAACATCTCACAAATGGTCAGCAACTTTTTGAGAAGCAAATCCTTCGCCTTGCCAAACCGCCTCTCACGGTCGATGTTGAGAATGTAAGTGTCAATGAACCGCACAGGCTTGTAGCCCTTTCCATAATAGGCTTTCCGTGAAGCACAGTAAAGGCAGGTTAAATGCGGTCGTCTAAGACCTCTACCACACAGGCTTTTACATGCAAAAGCGAAAGACAACTTTCTCAATTTAGAACACACCTCCAACATCCTCAAACATCCATGATTTAAGCTGAAACTCAGTGCGGAAAATGAAGGGTTTAACGTCAACACGATCTGCATCGCGAAAACTCACAATATCCAGATAGGTAATTCCATTAACTGTTATGGTGCAACTCACATAATCACAATAAAGCACGGATGGAGTTGTGCCGTTGCTTGGGTTTGTTGTTCTCGCAAGAAGCCAAACATACCCGTTATCGTCAATGTAGTCCGTAATACTCGTAGTAAGCGTCATAGTGATTGTTTCGTCTGCCCCGCCCGTTCCAGTTTGAGCATTTTGCCAAGCAGAAGCCACATGATTCCAAACCTTAATTGTAATGCCGTTTCCTGCAGGAGCTGTGCCGTAGCCCTCAAACGCTAAAACAATTTTTTTAACGGTCTTCTCTCGACTTTCAACTTTGAAGCGGAAAAGCATGAGGGAATATTCCAAATTAACATTATGCGACTTGGAATGTCGAGTGTCATCGCTATACCAGATCTTCTGATATTGCTCATTCGTTAATTCGGTCCAGCTTGCATGTCCAGGAGCAAGCTCCGAAGAGGCTCCTGCCTGAAAAGCCTTGTGCGGGTCTCCAGAGGGATAGCCTAAACCAGCAAAATTATACTCTGTCACGTTTGGCTTGTTGCGGTTCTGTCGGACAACACGGTTAACCTCTTCTACCATTTTGTTTCGCATCAGTTTGCCAGAGTCTGGCGCAGCGGGTCTGTCCGTAGCCCAAACATTAACACGTAAAGAACCTAAGCGTCTGCGAATCTTACCAGACATCTCGATTTTTGTGTCTCGGCTTTCAGCCAAACCCACGGTGATTTGTCCATCGTAGTTTTTGAACAGTTCACGGTCATACCACTCCTTGCTCACATGGATGTTTGCGATTGCGTTGTCTTCCTTGACGACTCGCATGTTTTTGCTGAGAAGCCTAATCACGGTTGTTACCGAATCCTCGATTTCGCTCACTGTCCAATCAGCCTCCTGCACGATGCCTTGAAATAGGCGGTTTCGCCTTGGAAGTCGAAGGCTTGAATGCTCAGAACCTCGTAGTCCTCGCCTTTCCGCCTTATCTTGTCATGCTGCCTTAAAGGAGCAAAAGCGTAAACCGTGATGTAATCGTTAACAATGTAGCCTGGCTCAATGAAAATTTCATCAACACTTGTGGGTGAAATAATTGCCAAAATGTCGAGGGGCTCGCCGTATGTAATCGTGTCTGCTGCTTGCCTTATGAGGTAAAGTAGTACATTCTCGCCTTTACCCCGCAAGATACGTGTGAAGGGCGTTAGAGGCTCTTGATAATTTAGAAAGAGTTGTGCAAGCCAACTTGTATTAGCCATAGCTTTCTGAGCAGTGATGGGGCTATAATCAGTGAATAGTGGACCCCACGATTCCAAGAATTGCTTTTGATATTTGTCAATCACTTGCATAGTGAAGGCTAAGCTTGGCTTATCGTGAGCTGCTCGGATTTTCCATAGGATTCCGCTTGTGATGGCATCATAGTAGGCGCATGCTGGAAAACGTGTTACAACATCTATGTATCCGGGCCAGCATATGGCCGGGTGATAAGCTGGATACTGAGCTGAAGCTCTAATGGTTTGAATGGAATTGTAAACTCTCTGGCATGTGAGACTCCAGCCTTCATAAGTGTATAAGCCCAAAAGGGCGAAGCTCATTGGGTCATCGTAAACTTCTGTTTCGCTTAAGCCGACACGATGCCATTTACCATCTCCACTTGGCTTAGGGTCAAACCACAAATACAAGTCTTCGAAGCCGGAACGCAAAAAGGCAATAGCGTCACTCATCATGGTTTCATACCTGGTTTTGTTAGCTGTATCATAAGTTTCTGCAAGCATTTTCAAACCTATGAAATCGTAGAGGTCCTCAACGTTCATTGGTTGACTCCAAGCATCGGCGATAGTTACGTATCGAGCGAAACCGCCGTAATACTTGTCATGTACGCCTAAGTTAGCGGGTTCATGCTGCATGTTGTAGAGGAAAGTGTAGCCCGCAAGTTTAGCAGCGTTAAGATAACCCGCTGTGCCTTTTAATGCATAAGCCTTCAAAAGGGGCGAAATGCATCTTCCAGCGTCAATACTCCAATATTCCGTTCCAGCTTCACTATTTTTGAATCCACCATAAGCTTTCTTCAGATTATCCGTGCACTGCTGGGTGAGAATAAAATCTGCAAGCTCTGTTATTTTGTTTAGGATATCCGTTTTTGTGCTTGAAAACTGAGATGCGAAATAAGCCTCATAGAGAAAGTCGATGGCGAAGGCTGCTGGAAAAGCACCTCTCTTGTAGGCTGGGTCTGGCCCCTCAACCTTACCGTTTTTGTTAACGTAATAGGTGTAGACCAAATTATTTTGCATGGTTACAACATTGCCGGCGACAGAAGCCACCGTGTTCCATTCGCTGTGAGCATCATCCTTAATCTCGACTGCATATCCAGCTTGAAACTTTGAGCCATCTGCAACCGTGACGTTTTTCTGTCCAGCTGGCGGATCAGCAGTCATCGCTGTTGGGATAACGTAAAAGTAAGGAGCATACTTGACGATGAAATCGTAATAGGCTTGTGGAACTGTTCCCATGTTAAACCCTTCCCACGTAGGCTTTCTTCAAGCGGTCTAGAATCCGGCTAAGTTCAAACTGCAAAACTTCCAGGGGCGGAACCTTGCTCAGAACAGAAACGTTTTGGTCTCCAACACTGAAGCTTAAGCCCACGGCAGAACCGCCTGTCAAGTAGCAGACAGCATATATGACTGCCAAAACCGTGATGAACTCTTTCTCGGCATCAGTGCAAGAAGCATAATCAACCTCTTTTTCAAGCTCAAGCTCAAGCGTAACCTCAGCCCTCTTAATCATCTTGTTTATTTTGGCGTCTGGGATGTCTGCAACGCTAAGGTTAATCACGTCTCGAACGTCATCAACACCAACAGACGCCAATAATCCAACTCCTTTGCGGTCTAGCCCCTTTTTCTATGCTTTAAACCGAGAAAAAAGCACAATTTAAAGAATTTTCTTAAAAAATAAGCCTGAAAAAATAAGCATTTCCCAGAAGCTACGAAAAAATAATGCGTGCTTAGAAAGGCTTAAATTTTAATAAAACCCAAACCCCTAATTGAAATTCTTCTGAATAATGCCCTTAATCAATCTACGATAATGTAGAAAACATTGAATCTGACCAATCTGTTCACCATAACGAAACACAATTCTTTAAGAGTTATATTCAGTCTGATTATATACATTATGGGGAACCTATGGAGATCGAATGGGACGTAGCTATTACCCTGATAATAGCGTCCTATGGAGCACTACTCTCAACATATTCTATTTGGAATAAAAGACAAGAGCAGAGACGTAAGATCAAAGTTGAGCTGTCCTACGGACTTCTAAGAGCAGGTCTTACTTCAGATGTATCGTCAGTGCTCATAATATCCGCAAAAAACACTGGAAGAAAGACTGTTACATTATCTTCAATGGGTTTAGTTCTGCCAGATAAAAAATATCTCGCTTTCCTATATCCGAAAAGCAACGTGAGTTTTCCTTACGACCTTCCTGAAGGAAAGGATTGTAATGTCTGGATTGAGACCGAAGAACTTACTAAGGATCTTAAGAAAGGAGGATATTCTGGCAAAATAAGTTTGATTGGATATTATAAAGATGCCATAGGTGGAATGTATAAAAGTAAGTCACTGAAATTTGATACAGAGAAGCCTTGAAATTCTCACTTGCATGGTTTGGGTTTGGGTTTAAAGTATAAGTTCATTAGTGAAAGACCTAAAAACTCTTAAAATAATTTTTGATAAGGCTTTTAAACAAGACAAACAAACATTCAATTAGTTGAGGGTAATGTCTCAGGGAGCTATTAAAATCACCTTATTTGTGATAGAAATGTCGAAAAAGACATTGAAAATGCCCTTTCTAACTCTGGAGTTCAATTTACTAAGGAAGAGGTAAAAAAGCCATTAGAGGCACATATTTTTTACATATCAAATGTTATATGGGCTATTTCTGTTGCACTTCATATTTTAGAAGCAAAAAAAGATGTTGTGAGAGGCAATATTGAATTATCAGATGGGACAAGATATGAACTTACTCAGGAAGGAAGAGACCAATTAAACGCACTTTTAATTGAGGCTATGAGTAGGAAAAGAGAGGTAATTGCTGAAGTTCCTTGGTGGACTCCTTTTATCCCAGAAATTAAGGAGTTCATGAAACAACTCATTTCTCTAATGGAATGGTATCCAAAAGCAATGGGCGAAGGTAAGCGTATTGTTACAAGGAATTTTTTGATTTTGATAGGAATTATTGTATTAGGTATGGGTATCCTCACTTACCTTGGTAAGGTGAGCGGTGACTCATTTGTTTTTGTAATAGGAGCACTTCTTGGATATATCTTCGCTTTTCTTCAAAGATTTTTGGGAATTTTAACTGATTAATTTGGGTTTGGGTTTTATTAAAATTTAAGTTAATCGACAATTACATTAAACGAAAAGGTGAAAGGTTAGATGCCATTTAAAAAAGGAAGCAGATTTCCTCTTGACCAAATTATTTCTGACTACAAACAAGGAATGCCTATAGAAAAAATAAGCAAAAAATATGGCATTAGTGTCAGCAGCCTATACTATCACTTGCCTGAACAAGGTTTGATATGTTCCCATGGTGAAGGATGGCACAAACTAATTAATGTTCCCCATTCCCAGACAAGGTTAATTTCGATTCCGTCATCCTTACTTAGGGATGCTGGATTTGACCCTGCAGATGAACTTGTTGGTAAATGGCATGTTAGGAGACAAAAGTTAATTTTGGAAATAAAGCGGAAAGAAGATTAATGCCATTCCGTGTTAAATGTCACAGTTGTGGAGCAACCCTCTACGAAAGCCAAAACGGGAACTGCGACAGAGCACAACTACAAGCATACGAATTTATTCATAGATCGTTGACTCTCACCATGATTTTAAACAAACAAAAAAGGGAGGAAGTCTAAATGGTGAATGCATGCCTATTGAGGTTTCACTGTCGTTGCGTTCCCTACCTTTCCTTCCTTGTAATCTTCGTATAGCCCTATGCCCACTGGGATTGCGAAACCTACTAGGCCGAAAAGAGGGCCTACAACGCCGGGCGTTGCAACAGCTAGAATGCCAAGCTTCTCAGCGACGCCTCCGACCACAAACATTATGGCAGCGAGACCTATGCCTATCAAAGATGAGGGAACTAATCTTCCACCGAACATTTTGCCTTTTCACCTCCTCTTCCCACCTCTTGCGGGTGAGCATGAAGTAAACATTCGCTTCCCAGGAGACATGGCGACGTACGTCGCAAGAGAGAAAGGAGAAAGGAAATCACTTTTTAGCCTCCTGAGAAGCGTTTGGCTGCTGAGCTACTTCCCATAATTCCCAACCCCACTTGACTGCGTTTTTGCGAAACTCTTCAGGGCGAATAAGGCCTAACTCCGCAGCCTTCAACATGTCTATTATATTAATCTCTGGGACTTTTTGAGAACCCCAATTGAGACGCACCTGAGCCTCAGCCGGTTCAAAACCAGCCTGAGCCAAAACCACATCGAAAATGTCCCTTTCAACCTGACGCTTTATGTAACGTTGAACAGGCTTGATAAGCATGTCCTGCAACTCCAAGGCTGCTTTTGCTGAAGCCTCTGTGAAGCCAGGCGTACTAAACAACCGGGGAAGTGGAGTTTCGCATCCAAGGTAAAATTGGTTAACAATGTGGTCGATGTAAAATTCAAACCGAGATCGGGGATCAATCGTGACTGGGTTAACACTTACGTTTTTGGCGCCGGAGAAAAGCCATGCCCCCTCTTCAGGCGCATTTTTTATCGCAGCCTCAAGCTTTTTGATCGTCTCTTCTTTCTGTCCTTCCAATTGCACAACAACATGAGGCCCGGCGTATTTAATGAAAATGTTAGGAATTATTTTCTCAATTTTAGACTTCATCCAAGCGTAGGCAGGACGTTTATCCGAGTTTATGGTTAGCGTGTGAAGCAAAACTTGTAGAATGCCCATGCCAAACGCTGATTGCCCTACACAGTTAATTCGCCAATGAATAACAGTTTCAGGCTTAAGACTATCTTCACCGTAAATATGCCTAAGCTTAAAACCTTCAACTTTATAGGGAATCTTCAAATCGTCATCTTGCACAAACTTCCGCTCAATCTTTTCAACGGCATCGATCGGAATCCTACATAGATCACCAAACCTGTCAGGAGTCAGCTTCAGCCAAAAATCGTTTCCACAAGCGATCAAGACACGGGCCATATCATTGAGAAGCCCATCCAGATTCACATCTTCGTTAAACTTGTCCACCGCACGCTTAGCATCTTCAGCCATCTCGTATTTTTCATTAGCAGTTGTGTAGAGGCCCATGCCCACGCTAGAAGCAGCCAGCAAATCAACGCTGGCCTTGCATGTTGGATCTCTTTCATAAAGCGTCATGACGTCAGCGAGCGGAATCAAGGCTGTCTCGCTGAAGGTTTTACTAGATGGGTAAGCATAACAGCTGGACTGCTTAACTGTTAAGGCTTCACGAACCTTACGCCAAAAACTTGGCTTTTTAACATGAGGCTCAGCCAACTTCAGATAGCCTCCAAAAACCGTTTACCCTTCTCCGTGATCCGATAAGGCCCAGTATGCTTCGCTGACGCCTTTTCAACGTAGCCTCGCTCTTTCAAAAAACCGAGAACATTGTCAAACGTTGCGTGAGTGCCACACTTCATTGTTGTGCGTTTCTCAAGGTCTGTACGTCTGAGACCGCCAACTTTGTTAAGCTCCGCTAACACTATTTTTGCAAGACGCACGTTGACTTTTTTATTTTTCAGTTTAATTCAACCTCAACAGGTTTTTGCGTACTATAAAAGGGGGAATTATCTGGGTGTGCAGCAGTGTTATTGCATACTTTTAGAATTTGCAGATCACGTTTGCCATCTTTGCCGTAAGTGTTAGGCGCCAAGTCAGGAGTGTAAGGCGTCATTAAGGCGCCACACAGAGGACAATGTTCCCAGCAGTCACAGACAACAATGTCTTTATGGTCGGAGTAATGCACTTTTTTGCAGTTACTGCATTTTCCTTCAAATTTTTGCAATACAATTCTAACCTTGGACGGCTAAGCTTACAGACTTGTGCTTATGTTAGTCATTTTTGCAACTGCTTTGCTGCGTAAAACGCCCAAGCCGAAGCGTGTAGTAGCTCTGACGCCGTATTCGCCTGTTTTTGGGTCTTCCCAGTCTTCAACGGTCACATCTCTGCGCAAGAGCATAACTGCTGCTACGCGAGTGTCAATTGCATAGGCTACTCCATTAG
>Ga0315280_10006604_pt1 | contig 15950 bp, 15 predicted proteins | sample YL17G06_40_MG_FD_203697 | JGI IMG/M metagenome (GOLD analysis project Ga0315280, IMG submission 203697) | Sediment microbial communities from Yellowstone Lake, YNP, Wyoming, USA - YL17G06_40 | ecosystem: Environmental > Aquatic > Freshwater > Lake > Sediment | place: USA: Wyoming | collected... | reverse complement strand
GCGTGAGGTTCAAAGGTTGAGTGCGGTGATCTCGCGCCTTGAGCCGGTGCTTCTGCTGAACTCGTGGGACAGGGAGATAACCGGTGTCGCCTGCGATTCGCGCTGCGTAGAATACGGGAACCTGTTTGTAGCGATTCGCGGTCTCAGAGTTGACGGCTCGCACTTTGCGTCCGATGCGGTCAGGCGCGGTGCAGTCGCGGTCATCTCTGAAAAAACGCTTCGCTTACCAAACTCGGTCGCCCAAATCGTGGTCACCGATGCGCGCAAAGCAACTGCATTCGCTGCAGACGCGTTCTACAGATTCCCATCCCGCAAGGTGAAAGTGCTCGGCGTTACCGGCACAACAGGCAAAACCACTACTGTCTATATGATTCACCACATACTCAACGCCTGTGGCAAAATTGCAGATATGTTCACAACCGTAAAATACCAGTTCGCAGGTGAGTCCGTTCTTGCGCCCCAGACCACGCCAGACCCCATAACTCTGACAAGGATGATAAGCGGGTCATCAAACTCAGGTGCTGAATACATCGCTATGGAGGTTTCTTCCCACGCGCTCTGCCAGGGGCGAGTGGAAGCGACCAGATTTCACTGCGCCGTCTTCACTAACCTCGCAAGCGACCACCTTGACTACCATATAACCCCTGAGGAATACCGCGACGCGAAGGCGAATCTCTTTCAGAAACTTTCACCCACAGACTGGGCAATTCTAAATGCAGACGACCCTGCTTCCAAATACTACGCGGAGAGAACCCGCGCAAAGATTACCAAATACTCCACAAAAGATTCGGCAGACGTAACCGCCAGAGTCCTTGACTCTACAGTGAATGGGCTAATGTTTGATTTGACTGCAAATGGCGCATCGGTGAGAGTCGCTTTGCCCGTTATGGGTCTTCATAACGTCCAGAACGCGTTAGCAGCGACCTCTGCCTGCCTGGTCTGCGGTCTCTCTATTACTGAGATAGGTTCTGCGCTGTCAAGTTTCGCCGGAGTGCCGGGGCGACTGCAGCGTATTGAAACAAGTTGCGATTTCTCCGTCTTTGTTGATTACGCTCACACTGAAAGTGCGCTTGCCGCAGTCCTCGCCAATCTTCGTCCCTTCACAGAGAGCAGACTCATAGTGGTCTTCGGCTGCGGCGGCGACAGGGATAGAACAAAAAGACCCGAAATGGCAAGGGTCGCCGAGAGGTTCGCTGACCTCTGCATAGTAACAAGCGATAACCCGAGAAGCGAAGAGCCGCAAGCCATCATTCGCGAAATCGTAGCAGGTTTCGCAAACAAAGAGAAATATCTCGTTGAGGAGGATAGAAGAAAAGCGATTCGCCTTTCCCTATCTCTGGCGAAGAAAGGCGATATGGTGCTAATAGCAGGCAAAGGACACGAAAACTATCAGATATTTGCCGACAGAACGGAGCATTTTGATGACTGTGAGGTGGTGCGAGACTCTATCTCAGAGCGGAACGCATAACGGACAGTTATTTTCCCTCGGGGAAGTAGCGTCTGCTGTTGGAGCGTTCTGCAGGCCGGAGTGGGCTGCAACCGGCGTCAAAAGGGTGAGCACAGACTCTCGCGCAGACTGCAGCGGGGCGCTTTTTGTGGCGCTGAGGGGGGAGAAGTTTGACGGACACGACTTCGTCCGTCAGGCTTTCGCAAAAGGTGCAGCCGCTGCTATCGTCTCAAAGTCAGTCTCCGGGTGGGACACTGGATGGAAAACGCTTCTCGTGGAGGACACACTCGCCGCTCTCGCACAACTCGCATCATATCAGAGAAGCAGGATTCAAGTCCCTGTTATAGCGATTACCGGTTCCTGCGGCAAAACGACAACAAAGGAAATACTCACAGCGGCGCTTTCCACCAGGTTCTGTGTGACAAGGTCTTTCCATAACTACAACAACATAATCGGAGTCTCGCTTACGCTTCTTTCGGTGAGGCAGGAAGATGAAGTCGTTGTGGTGGAACTCGGCACCAATGCGCCAGGCGAGATTGCGCAACTCTCAAGAATAGTGCGCCCCACGATGGGAATTATCACCAACATCGGTCACTCTCACTTGGAAAAACTTGCCTCGCTTGAAGGGGTGAAGAGAGAAAAGGGAACTCTTCTTCAGTTCCTCGGCAAAGAAGGCGTTCTCGTGACCAATAACGACTGCAAAGAGTGTCGCGAACTCGCCGCTGAATTTTCAGGAAAAACAATCACAGTTGGCATTGAGCGACAAGCAGACATCCGAGGGTCGGTCATTGATGAGGGCGCTGACAAGTTATCAATCAACATAGATGGTCTGACTGCAACGCTGCCGCTTGTGGGTTCGCACAACGCGTATAACGTGCTTCTTGCGCTCGCTGCCGCTGAAGAACTCGGCGTTGGAAGAAAAGACGCGTTCAAAGCGTTTGCGTCTCTCGCCCCTCTTCATATGCGAATGAACAGTGAGGTTATCGCTGGCGTCGTCGTAATTGATGACACTTACAACTCCAACCCTGAATCGCTCAAGGCAGCGATAGATTATCTTGATTCTTTTCGCGCGCGAAAAATCCTTGTCGTCGGCGATATGCTTGAACTGGGACGCTATAGCAGCCGCCTTCACAAGGCGGTCGGCAGGTATCTGGCTAAATCCCCGGCCGATGTTCTTGTCACTGTCGGGCGACTGGCAGAACTCATCGCAGAAGAGGCGCAATGCGGGAAGACCGTGGAGATTTTCAGAACGCAAGCGGTGAATGAGGTAGCGCCGCTCCTTATGCGTATCGCGCGCGCGGGCGATGTGGTTCTCTTCAAAGCGTCCAGAGCGGTGCATCTTGAAAACGCGTTAGAGCAGTTCAAGAACCAACTGCGTGCGAGTTATCCAGAGACGGCAAACTGCGTGAGGTAGATGGATGCTTTACTACCTGTATTTTATATGCGAGCGGCTGAAGGAGTCGCAGTTGCCGATTTTGAAGGCGATGAACGTGTTCAGATACATAACGTTCAGGTCAGCCGCCGCAGCGTTCACGGCGTTTTTTATCTGTCTGATAGTGGGTCCCAGACTCATTGCTGTGCTGAAACTTCGCAACATCGGTGAAGAGACAGACAGGTCAGACTCAAGCGAATTGAACAGAAGGCACAAGGCGAAGAAGGGAACGCCAACGATGGGCGGTCTTATGCTGATATTCGCCATCGTTATATCAACTCTTCTCTGGGCGCCGCTTGATAACTTCTATATTGCGGTTGCACTGGCTGTGCTCTGGTCTCTCGGGATGTTAGGACTTATTGACGACCAGATAAAACTTGGAACGGGGCGCAGAAAGGGTATACGCGCGCGCACGAAACTCGCGTTCCAACTGGGAATTGGTCTGGCAGCCTCCATAGCGCTTTACAGCCGCTTCAGCGCACCTGACAGCGTGATTCCCCCCGCCGCTAATGCCGCGTCTGCAGAAGTCCAGGCGAGCCGGGAGGGGGAGATTGAGAGAGTCAGTTCTGGCTCGACTTCGGACAGTGGTGTCAGGATGACCTTGCGGGATTCTGGGACAGCAATATATTTTCCGTTCTTCAAGAATGCGGCTATCAGGCTGGGGCTGCTTTTTATCCTTTTCGGGATGCTCACGATTGCGGCAACTTCAAACGCGGTGAATATAACAGATGGTCTGGACGGACTCGCAGTTGGGTGTCTTGCGCTTGTTTGCGCAGCGTTTACAGTCCTCTCTTACATATCGGGACGTGTTGATTACAGTGCGTATCTGGGAATTCCTTGCGTTCCCGGGGCAGGGGAACTGACAGTTTTCTGTGCTTCTATGACAGGCGCGTGTCTGGGATTCTTGTGGTTCAACTGCTATCCGGCTAAGGTTTTTATGGGCAATGTTGGTGCTGTTTCGCTTGGCGGCGCAATCGGATTGGTTGCGCTCACTGTGAAGCAGGAAGTGATGCTCCTTATTGTTGGCGGCGTTTTCGTTGTGGAACTCCTGAGCGTGGTTATGCAGGTTATCTCGTGCAAACTGACAGGAAGGCGAATTTTCAAAATCGCGCCGCTACACCATCACTTTGAGTTCTCAAATGTGCAGGAGAATCAGATAACGGTGAGGTTCTGGATTGCGGCAGCAGTTCTGGCTCTTGCCGGGATAGCGACGCTGAAACTGAGGTAAACTGTGGCTGACGTGGCGCAGATACAGGAACTGGATATTGACGCAGGGGGAGGCGCTAAGACGCGGGTCGCCAGCAACGGCTCTGCTGAGAAGACTCTTCTTTGCGCTGTGCTGGCGCTGATTGCGTTAGGATTGATAATGGTCTATTCCTGTACAGCGGTTGCCTCTCATTCTTCAGACCCATCTTACAAGTTTCGCAGACAGGTTTTGTGGGCTGTGATTTCTGTCGTCTCAATGTTTCTGGTTTACCAGACAGATTTCAGGGAGTTCACCAGGCGCCGCAACCTGATACTGGCGCTGACCGGGCTCCTGCTTATTCTTGTCTTTGTGCCGGGGATAGGGCGAAATGTGAATGGGGCGCAGCGCTGGATTCACATCTGGAACTTCACTTTCCAGCCTTCAGAGTTTGCCAAACTGGGGCTGGTAATTTTCATCTCCTCCTATATTTCGGAAAAGAGGGACCAGATAAGGAACTTCTCAGCGGGGTTCCTCCCTCTGGCTGCTGCGATAGCGGGAGTGATAATCCTGGTCCTCATTGGGCGCGATATAGGCACAAGCCTCTTCATAGCCGCACTCGCACTGACCCTGCTGTTTGTTGGCGGTGCGAGGTTGCTGCACATTATGGCGGTCACTTTGCTCGCCGTCCTTTTGGTCGCGGGATTTGCGCTCTATAAATTTGAATACGCCAGGGAGAGGGTCGCTTCGTTCCTCAATCCAGGGGGCGACCCGCTCCACGGGGGTTACCAGATAACGCAGTCCCTGGTTGCGCTTGGTTCCGGCGGAGCGTTCGGTGTCGGACTCGGCTCAAGCAGACAGATACTCTTCTTCCTTCCCGAGGGAGACACAGACTTTGTCTTCTCTATTCTTGGAGAGGAACTGGGTTTTCTCGGCACAAGTCTCGTCATCGTTCTCTTTTTGTTGATTCTGTGGCAGGGATTGAAGATAGCCAGAAGCGCCACAGATAACTGCGGATTCCTTCTCGCTTTTGGAGTTACTCTAATGGTTACAACGCAGGCTCTCCTGAACATCGCGGTTGCGACAGCAACTATGCCACCTAAAGGAATCGCTCTGCCATTCATAAGTTCAGGAGGAAGTTCGCTACTTATATCTGCTGTCTCTATGGGTCTTCTTCTGAGTGTTGCAAAGCAGGCTCACCTGGATTCATCGCGTAGCACTCTGCCGGAGGATGCGAAGTGCCCCGGATAATGTTCACAGGCGGCGGAACAGGCGGTCACCTTCTGCCAGGCGTTACCCTGGCAGAAGAGTTGCGCTATCGTTTGGGTGCGCAGATTCGCTTCCTCATCACAACCAGAAAGATTGACCAGGTGCTTGTTCCAACAGAAAAGTTCAGCGTTACGCAGATAAAGCAAAAACCTCTCCCGGCAAAATTGAGCGGAATTCCCGTTTTCCTGATTTTCTCGCTCTTCGCGGCGCTTCGGACGATGGTGGAGGTGCTGAGGTTCAGACCGCACCTGATAGTCGGACTGGGCGGTTTCGGCTCCTTCTCAGCAGTCCTGTGCGGAAAACTCCTATTAGTTCCAGCGGTAATTCTTGAACAGAACGCCTTCCCTGGCAAAGCGAACAGACTTCTCTCATTCTTCGCCGATGCTATCTTCTGCCAGTGGGAGGAAACAACATTCCACTTTCCCTTTCCCGAAAAAGTTTTCCCCTTAGGCAACCCTGTTCGCAGGTCGCTTTCTCTGGAGGATAAGGCGGCCGCGCGAGTCCGCCTGGGACTTCAGCCCGATAAGCCAACTCTCCTTGTGCTGGGCGGCAGTCAGGGTGCGCACGCACTGAATGTGTTGATGTGCAGAACGGCGGAGGTTGCAAACGGTGATGGAGAAGCGTTTCAGGTTATTCACCTCGCGGGCGCGCGCGATAGGAGCAAAGTGGAAAACGCATACAGAAGAAACAATATCCAGGCGCGAGTGATGGATTTCCTCGGCGAGATGGAGAAGGCTTACTCCGCCGCTGACCTGGTATTCTGCAGAGCAGGAGGAACCACAATAGCGGAACTGACAGCGCTCGGAGTGCCGGCAGTACTTGTCCCGTATCCAGGCGCTGCGGAAAATCACCAACTTGCTAACGCTCAGGAACTCCAGAGGAACGAGGCGGCAGTGGTTCTCTGCGAGGAAAAACTATCTCCACTTGTTGTAAAAGAGCGTGTCATAGGACTGTTAGTAGATGGAAAGAGACTCTCGCTTCTGTCTAGAAATGCAAAATCACTCGGGAAGATAGACGCTTCGGAAAGAATAGCAAAGAAGATTGAGAGCGAGTTTTCGCTTTCTCAGAGGTCATATTCGCAAAGCCCGCTTTTGTGAGAGAAAGGAGGCAGGGTATGAGCAGCACAGCGAAGTTGATGTTGGTGGGAATTCTGGTTCTGGTAATAGTGGTCGCGCTTGTCTGGGAGAAGCAAAGCACCACTGACCTGCAGCGGATGACGGTGGATAACAGCGGCGCCGGGAATGCGCAGCAGTCCAGAGGTGGGGGACTGGCAACTGAGGTCATTCCGTCTTCCTCAAATGATATACATACACAGCCGCGTGTGAGCGGTAATGCGCAAGGAAGGCAGGATAACACGCGACAGGAGAGCGATGTCATTGGAGCAGAGTTGCCGCTGAATCAGCAAACTCCAGTTATGGGGCCGCAGCCTCCAACCCAGCAGACTCCGACTCAACAGGGTGCTCCACCCGCTCAGACCGTTCCAAGAAAACACAAGGTGGCGAAAGACGAGAGTCTGTGGTTCATAGCCCAGAAATACTACGGCGACGGGACAAAGGCGGAACTGATACGCCAAGCAAACAAGGACAAACTCCAGCACGGTGACTTGCTAAAACTAGGTATGGAACTGGTGATTCCTGATTTGAAGGAGTCCCGAAATGAGAGACCGCAGACCCAACCTGTAGAACAGACTACGCAGACACAGACCGCCGGGTTGGAAACCGCACCTGATGGCAAGTCCTACTACACAGTCAAAGAAGGTGATATCTTGGGCAAAATCAGCGAAATAGTTTACGGGACAAGTAAGAGAGCAAAGGAGATTCTGGAGGCAAATAAGGGCATACTCGCGGACGAATATAGCCTCAGGCCGGGAATGAAACTCCTCATCCCTGACGCAAAGAGGAAGTAACATCCTGCCACCCGGCGGGCTGCTTCAGCGCAAACAGGAGGGCGTATGACCCGGGAAGAGATAAAATACTCTATCAGGCAAGCGATTCCTCCATTTCTCTTGAAGAGAGAAACAGAAGGTAGAAGGCAAAAGGTAGAAGGCAAAAGGAAAAAGACTCTATCTAACCGGAATCAATCACAATGAGGGGGGCGCTATGATAACTTCAAAGCCAAAAATACATATGGTCGGCATTGGCGGAACAGGAATGAGTTCGCTCGCTTCACTCCTTCTTGCAGCCGGGTGGGAGGTGAGCGGTTCCGACAACTGTGCGACAGAGGTTACTCAGAATCTCTCTCGTGAAGGCGCGCAGGTCAAGATAGGTCACAGAAAAGAGAACTTGCCCGCATACTGCACCATAGTCACCTACTCCGCCGCCATCCGCGATAACAATCCAGAACTCACTACAGCCCGCAGGCGAAAAGCGCTGCTTCTGAAGTATGCGCAGGTCCTCGGAGTTATGAGTTCCAGAAGCAAAACCATAGCGGTCGCAGGAACTCACGGAAAAACGACAACGACAGCGATGGTCACGTGGGTCTTGCGTAACGCTGGTCTGGCCGCTTCATACATACTGGGCGGGCAGGCGCCATTCCTCGGTCCCAATCTGCGCCGCGGAGAGGAGGAATACCTCGTTCTGGAAGCGTGCGAGTATGACAGGTCTTTTCTCAATCTCAAGCCCTCTTTCGCGATAATCACAAATGTTGAGCCGGAGCATCTGGATTGCTTCACCACATTTGAAAAGGAGCAGAAAGCGTTCTCACAATTTGTCCAGTTATTACCCGATACTGGTTTGCTCGTGGTCTGCGCGGACTGCAAAAATGCTGTGCGTGTCTCAGAGTCCTGCCGCGCAAGGAGGGTGCTCTGCGGTATTGAGGGACAGGACTACACAATATCTGACCTGTCCATCATTTCCGGAACTTACAAATTCACCCTGCAGACGCCTGAGGAAGACATAGGACCAATCCATCTCGGCGTGCCGGGAATTCACAATGTCAGGAATGCGTCGCTCTGTGCCGCGCTTGCACTCAACCTCGGAGTGCCAAAGGAGACGGTTATATTGGCTCTGGAGAAGTTCCCTGGTGTTGACAGGCGGTTCCAGATTCTGGCGCGGGATTCTGACGTAACGGTGATAAGCGACTACGCGCACCACCCAACTGAGATTGCTTCTGTAATCCGGTCTTGCAGGGAGATGTTCGCGGAGAGGAGGCTGTGGTGCGTTTTTCAGCCGCATCAGCACAGCAGAACTCTCGCTTTATTTGACAGTTTCGTTCACGCGCTTCTTCAGGCAGACAGAGTTGTGCTCGCTCCAATCTACTCTGTTAGAGAAGGTCCCGAGGAACAGATGAGCGTGAACTCTTCACAGTTGGTATCGCGTCTCAATGACCTCGGCGGATGCGCGTTCAATGCCCGGTCACAAGACGAGATTCCTGACCTGCTCCGGCAGAATCTTCAGTCTGGCGATGTGGTGGCTGTGATGGGGGCGGGCGATATCTATAAAACCGCCGCTACAATCGCACAACTTGCGAAGGGGAGGGAGAATGTTGAAAGTGCAGTTGCTTCAAGTCAGATTCACTAAGGAGGAGAGGCTCTGCTGGCACACATCATTCCATATTGGAGGACCGGCAGACTATTTCTGCACGCCGTGCAGCACAGCAGAACTCGCGGAGGCAATTCAGTTCGCAAGGGAAAATGGTCTGCCTGTTCACATAGTCGGTAGTGGCACAAACCTCCTTGTGCGCGACTCGCACGTTCCCGGAATCATCATATCAACCAAAAAGATGAAGGGGATCTTCTTGACTTCAAGCACAGAGGTGACAGCCCAGTGCGGCGCACCGCTGGCGCAACTTATCAGCGCTACATGCGAGCGCGGACTCTCCGGACTGGAGGCGCTTGCCGGCATCCCCGGCACTGTCGGTGGCGCGGTCTTTATGAACGCGGGCGGAAAATACGGCTCAATCGCACCAGTCGTCCAGAGCGTATCCACACTCACTATGGATGGCGAGCGAAGATTCTATGACAGAAGCGACCTCAGGTTTGAGTATCGCAAAGGTCCTGTGACAGATGAGGTGATAACAGAGGTGAGTCTGTCTCTCAACCGGTCAAGCGAAACGCAGGTGAGGTGTCTGGTGACCGGCATTTTGCGTGAGAGGGCAGCGTCTCAGCCGCTCTCCGCTATGAGCGCGGGCTGCATCTTCAAGAACCCGGGCGAAATATCTGCGGGCAAATTGATAGACGAGTGCGGACTGAAAGGTCAGACCAGCGGCAGGGCGCAGATAAGCCCTGTTCACGCCAACTTCATAGTGAATCTCGGCGGCGCCACTGCATCCGAAGTTCAGTCACTTATCGGCCTCGCAAGAAGAAGCGTCGCAGAAAGATTCGGCATAGAGTTGGAACTGGAGGTAACGGTAATCTGACAATCTGATACGCTTTCGCCTGTCGCACAGTGGAGGTGCACTATGGGCACGTTGACAAAAGAAAAGAAAATCGGCGTGTTTATGGGCGGAATATCCAGCGAAAAGGAGATTTCTCTCCTCTCTGGAAAGGCTGTTACCGCCGCCTTGAAAGAACTCGGCTATGACGCTATCCCCATAGTCCTCAAAGACCACAGCCTCGCCGCTCTGGACGGAACACATATAGATGTCGCCTTCATCGCGATGCACGGAAAATTCGGTGAAGACGGAGAATTCGCCTCCCTCCTTCAGAAGAAGGGAATCCCCTACACAGGTTCAGACCCGCAGGCGAGCAGGATAGCGATGAACAAAGTGCTCGCAAAACAGCGGTTCCGGGAGAACAGAGTTCCCACTCCTCCATACATCGTTTTGCGAGGAGACTTCACACCCCAGGAGGCTGATTGGCTCATCCGGCAGGAACTCGGATACCCCTGCGTCGTCAAACCTGTCGCAAGCGGCTCAAGCATAGGAGTCGCAATCGTTGAAGACCTCTCGCAACTGCCGGATGCGTTCAACGCGGCCAGAGGAGAAGAACTTGAAGTGCTTGTAGAGAAATACATCTCCGGCAGAGAGTTCACCTGCGGCATACTCGCAGATAGCCCACTGCCTCTGATTGAACTGAAAGTGAAGTCCAGGTTCTTTGACTTCCACGCAAAGTACAAGGATGCAGCCACAGAGCGCATCATCAACCCGGACTTACCCGAGTCCAAAAAGGCGCAACTTCAGGCTATTGCGCTCGCAGCACACAGAGCGGTCAAAGCAAAAGACTTTTCCCGCGTTGATATGATTCTGGATAACAGCGGGCAGCCCTGGATACTGGAAGTGAATACTATACCGGGTCTGACAAATAGAAGCCTGTTTCCAGAGGCTGCGAAGGCGCTGGGAATAGATTTTCCGCACCTCTGCGAGATGCTAACAAAAATGGCTTTCAAGAATGGTAACGGCGCTAAGAAGTGACCTTTCGCCCAACTCGCACAGAAAGAGAATGTGATGGAACTGAACTGGAAAAATCATCTCTGGATTGACTTTCTTCTGGGCGCTGCCTTTCTTGCAGCGTTCTATGTGGTGACCAGCCACATCAGTTCTTCTGTTCGTCGGAGCGCGCAGTTCAGGTTCGTTCCAGACACAGTTGACACCTTTTCCGAAGGGCTGCCCGAGCCCCTCTCGTTCCGCGCGCAGGAAGAAATCAAGAATACTATCCTGAGAGTGCGAGCCTTCAACCCGCTCCTTCCAGACCAGGTGAACAGGGTCAGAAGCGTATTACTCTGCAGCCCGTGGGTGAAAAGCGTCCGGGAAGCGCAAATAAGCGTAACTGGGCTCATATCCTTCTCCGCGGAAGTTCGCAAACCAGTTGCGTGGGTTCTACAAAAAGACTACTGGCATCTCTGTGACTCAGAGGGCGTGCGACTCCCTCTTTCTATGCCTTCCTCATCCGAGCCCTCATCTTCGCTTCCGGCAATCTGCGGACTTTCCAGGACTGAGAGACTTCCTCGCATAGGAGAGAGATGGGGAAGCAACGTTCTTGAAGCCGTCTCAGTTGCAGAACTGCTGGCGATTTCCCAGGAGACAGGCGCTATCCCCGCGCTCGGATGGCAGATAGATACCTCCTCCTTGCGCGCACCTGAGGCGAAAGTCGTAATCGCTTCAAAAGACGGGCGCAGATTTGAATGGGGCAGGTCACCGCTCTCTCCAAAACCTGACCTCCTTTCCAGCAAAGAAAAACTTGACAATCTCGCTTTTCTGCTAAAATCCGAGGATGTTGTCGGAAAACGTTCGTATTACCTGCTCTGGACTGTTCCGACAGCGGGTCCTCGGTTCAAGGAAGACCTGCCTGTCACGGGAGCGACTCAGAGCCAACAAAAGGTGGCGGGGAACTCCTCAAGATGGCGCCAGTTCTAAGACCACGTACATTCTTTGCCGCAATCTTGTGTGCCTGCGTTTTCCTCCCGATCTCAGCGGTTGCGCTTCTTTCCAGAAACCCTTATCTTTTCCCCCTGACTGACCTCCCCCGCGCAGTAGTTGCCGCGCAAACAGTGCTCGCGCTTATTCTCTTGCCCCTCCTTTTTCACAGGTTCAGAAAAGAAGACCGCCTCAGCGCTCTACTTTTGGATAGCCTGGTCGCGTTTGCGGTTTCCATCCCGTTTGTAGTTCTGTCCGCGCTTGTCAGTTTGCTCAACCTACGGTCTGTGATTACCTCGCAGTTTCTCTATCTCGCGATGATTCTTCTTGGCACCACGCTCGCAACCTGGACCTTGGGCGAGTTTGGAATCTCCCTCTATCTAATGACTGTCTTTCTTCTGATTGCGGCAGTTCCTCTGAGCGACGAGATTATTGCTCAATTCCGCGCACCTCTTGACCTGTCTGCTCTCTCCCCGGTCGCCCTCTCCATTCAGAGCGTGAGCGACCAGAACGCTTCGCTTCCCACATTGGCAGTGGCGTGTCTCTGTTTGGCAGTCGCCGCGATACTGTGGCGCTCTATCAGCCTCCAAATGAAAGTGGACAAAAACCTGTGAAAACCTTCATCGCTATCAGCGTCCTCTTCTCACTTGCCCTGCCAACTTACGGTCAGGAAGTGACTGTGGAAGAAATTCGCTCCCCCTTGGTAGGATTTTACAGACAGGGCTACTGGCACCCTGTTGAAGTTGTGCTCTCCGCAGGCAGAGAGAGCGCGAATGGCACACTCCAGTTGAAAGCGGGTAAAATTACATTTGTCAGCGCATTTGAGATTCCCCCCGGCTCTCGCCGCACACTTCCCCTGCAGGTCGCCTTCTTTGACTCCGACCCCTCAGTCTCGGTCACAGTCCTCGCTGGCAAGGAAAAGTTATCTTTCCCAGCAGTTGCGCAGCAGTTCCAGAAAAACCTCACCTGTGTAGCGCCTGACAAGAAATTGGTCGCCATTATAGAAGATTCGCCAGATGAAACTTTTTCCTATCTATTCAAAGATGACGCTATCGCGACTGTCTATGTCGCGTGCGCGCGCGTTCCAACTGAGAGCGTCAACTTCTACCAATTTGACGCGGTTGCGGTCCGACCGCATGAGTGGCTTTCCCTTTTTGCAGAGCAGAAGGACGCGATAGAAAATTTCGTCAGAAACGGCGGTGTTGTCTTCATCCCGCAACATCCGCTCTATCCGCTGCCTCTAACAGGTAAGGAACTGGAGCGCCGCGGACTCTTCGTCGCAAATGAGTGGGGACTTGGAAAAGTCATATCTCCCCTTCCTGAGCCTGAGTATGAGAAACGTCTGCGCTCCAAAGACCCTCAACTCAAAGACGACCTCCTTCGCATCACCAGGCTTTCGGACACTAGGCTTCATCCGAACTCGCTCATCGCTCCAGACGCCACTCAACTGTTTGAGTCTCTGCCCCCTTTTGGCAGCCTGCGCACAAGATGGTTCTGGATTCTTTGTATCTACGTTCTCGCAGCGCTTCTCGGTATCGGCTGCACTGCGGCTGGGGTGTGGAAAGCGCGATACGGACTCTCGCTTCTTTTCCTTTCTCTGATAATATCGTCTTCTTCCTTCGCTCTCACAGTTCCGCAGGAGAGCGTTATCGCAAGAAGAGCGGCTATTCTCTTTCTCCATTCTGGTTCCAGGCAGGCGCGTGTTACTGAAGTCGTCAGCATCACTTGCGAGTCTGCGCAAAAGACTGTGGAGAAAGTCCCGCTCGGAAGGTCAGGACTCATCAAACCGCTCTTTTCCGACTGGTCAGACTACTTCCGCAGCGAAACAGTTCTGGAGCAGCCAGCACCGGCAGCGCTAAATGTATCCGTAACCCCTCCCGGTCAACTCCTTTTCCAGATTGACTCGGAATCGCATATAAGCGGCGGGATTGACTTCTCATTAGATTCTGCCTCGCAGACAGTGAAGGTTTCCAACCGAACAGGCTGTGACCTAACAGATTGCCTTCTTTCCTATCAGGGGATGGCGTTTCCGCTCGGCGCTATCTCATCCGGGCAGACCATAGAAGCAACCTGCAGCCCCGCGAGCGCGACTCCTATTCCCCAGATAGTCTCCAGTATGAAAGAATCCTGGGAGCCCGAGCAGCGCACCCGCGGCGCTCTCCTATCTTACGCGTTCCACACCATTCACGACCCGCAGACCACCTCGCTCGTGGGCTGGAGAAACAATTTCCCAGCCCGAACAACTCCCGCAGAAATCACGCAAGAACTCTGGCTCATCTCCGAACGCTAAACAGAGAAAGTAAAAAGTATGAAGTATAAAGTATGAAGTAAGAGGAAGTCTTTCATCTTCTGCTTTTGCTTTCTGCCTTTTCACTTCATACTTCATTCCGCCGTCAGCGCCATACGGAAAATTTATCTTGCGCAGGAGCGAACCGCTGCGTATCATCTTCAAGCACAACCAAGGGCTTTTCAGTCATTATGGAAAGGAGACGCGGATGAAAACGTTGGCTCTTTTGGCGTTCATAGTTCTCTTCGTTCTCGCTACCATCGCCTTCGCCGAGGTGATAACGCTCAAAAACGGAGACAAGATTGAAGGAAAGATAATTGAAAAAACCGACAAGTATATCAAACTCCAGACCAAATGGGGTCCGCTGGAAATTCCCCTAACAGATATACAAGGTATGGAGGAAAGCAATCCGATAACGGATGAGTATAATAAGAAGCGCGCAGAACTCGCAGATAAACACTTTGAACTCGCTATGTGGTGCAAAGAAAAAGGTCTGAAAGAGGAGATGAAGAAAGAACTGGAATCTGTTATCGCGCTCAATCCAGACCACGAAGGCGCCAGAGCAGAACTCGGCTACGTCCGCAAAGAAGGCGCCTGGGTGAAGAAGAACGAGCCAAAAGGAGAACTGAAGCCACCCACGTCTCGTGAAGAACTGATAGCGCTCTACCAAAAGGCTATTGAACTGCTCCAAAGCGGCAAATACAAAGAGGCGATAGAGGCATACGAGAAAATTCTCAAAGTGCGCCCAAACGATGCCACCGCGCTTTATAACACTGCCTGCGCATATTCTCTTATGGGAGACAAAGAGAACGCTGTAAAGTCCCTGGAAAAAGCGGTGGATGCGGGGTTTACCGACCTCGCGCACATAAAAGACGACACCGACCTTGACAATATCAGAAAAGAAGACGGCTACAAAAAGATAATTGAAAAGTTAGAGAAGTCCCAACCGCCAGAGCCACCAGACGAAGGCGAAGGAAACTAACACGATGAAGCCCCGTGCGTAAGCACGGGGAGATAGCAAGCCCCGGGCTGAAGCCCGGGGGTAATAAAGCCGCGGGGTTTATCCCCGCGGTTGTTTTTTTAGCGATTACTACGCGGATGGGGTGACGTCCAAACAACCACCGAAGCGCACACGGAGCGCGTCAATACAGACGCTTGACAGCGCTACTATGGCGACTCGTCAGGCGGGACAAGCCCGCCTGACAGAGTCCAACAGGGTAGATTGTGTTTTCTTCCTTCTTGCCTTATCTCACTTACCAGGAACGACCACCGCCGCCGCCTCTCCTGTCCCCGCCGCCTCCCCGACCCTCAGAACGAGGACGCGCCTCGTTTACCGTGATTACGCGCCCCTTGAAGTCCTTGCCATTCAGTCCTGCCAGAGCGGCTTCGGCTTCTGCCTTGGCTGGCATCTCCACAAATCCAAATCCCTTTGGCTCACCGCTGAACTTGTCCTTGATTATCGTGACAGAGGCGACCTGTCCAAAAGCCTGAAAAGCCTCTTTCAGTTCGTCTTCACCAACGTTACGCGGCAAATTGCCTACATAAATATTCACCCTAACTCTCCTTTCCCACTTTGAGCGCATCACGCTTTCAAGGTTTCGTTTTGCCTTGAATGCTTCCGGCTCTCAAAATTCCAGATTGACTTCAAACACTGTTTACTTCTTTGAAACTGGGCTCTGACCTTACCTCCTTCCTTACGTTTTCCGTGTGCCCGTCTAACAATTGATTGTATGGTTTCCATATAAGAACCCATTTCAGATTTGCTGTCACACGCCGTTCTTGCGCCTTGTAAATTTACGTTTGCCAGCATTCTGGATGGATTGCCTTTTTGTATGCGCCTATGACGCGGTCATTCATCTCCCATAACAACATTATATACGGAGAGTGACTAATCCGTCAATGTTTTTTTATAAAAATTATTGAAGGCGAAATGCGGAACCGGAAATGCGTGGAGTCTGACCCGAATTTTTGCTATGAGGACGCGGGTCAAGTGGTAAAGTGAATCCCTGGCGCATCGCGTGCCTTCACCACATCTTCTTCA
>Ga0315280_10006603_pt1 | contig 15951 bp, 17 predicted proteins | sample YL17G06_40_MG_FD_203697 | JGI IMG/M metagenome (GOLD analysis project Ga0315280, IMG submission 203697) | Sediment microbial communities from Yellowstone Lake, YNP, Wyoming, USA - YL17G06_40 | ecosystem: Environmental > Aquatic > Freshwater > Lake > Sediment | place: USA: Wyoming | collected... | reverse complement strand
AGCATCTCCAGACGATCCTGTCGAACGGCGGAAAACTTGAGGAATTCGCTTGCGAACTCCTCAGCTACGACGATTGGCGCGCCTACCTCCGAAAAGGCATCTGCGAATACTGCGGCAAGCGCACCACTCAACCCCACTCGATCTCCGGTGTCATCTTCTCGCCCCGACTCGGAGAGAAATTCGAGACCAAGGATCAAATGCGCCGATTTCTCTGCTCACTCCCGGCCTGGAAGGGTCGGAATGCAGAGATCAGGGCCGTGATTGAGCGTGAGTGGCAAATCCGGGACAATATTGCGCACACTCGCTACCCGGACCCTCAAGCAGAGTATCACCAGCATGACACCCGCCCTGTGGAGGAACAGCACATAACGTCAGAGAATCCCGATCCGCTCTTCATCGAGTGGGTATACGTCATCGACCCAGAGTCCAGAACTTTCCACGTTCTCGCCCACAAAGGAGAGTCCAAATCCACCAGCATGCCGCCCAAAGGCGACTGCTGCCGTCCGGATGGCAATGACCGCTGGGACTACGGTCATTGCATCTACTGGCATGAGCTGGTCGGATCCTTTGCTATCCAGAGTTGCGAACCCGACTGGGAAAAGCTCGAAGCAAAGGGGCGCTGACCTCACCCCAGCACCAAGCCAACATCTCGGGTTTCACCAAAGAAACCGTCCCTGCAACGTGGTTCTGGGGGACCGTCAGCTCTTCTCCAAGACAAGCACAACCTCTTTCTAACGCAGAATAGAGCTAGGGGGTCCCTAGCTCTTTTTTTTCAAACGATCAACAAAAGAGGGATGAGCAATGGCGTCTGGACTAAGCTCCGGCCTGTGCCCATACGCCTAAACAACAGCTTCACCCGGGCAGCGTGGCAACCACGGCCCATCTCAGATGGGGGAAGGCGCCACATTTCCAAAACGGTACCTGGATCGGGTCAAAGAGTGCGGGCTGCATGCAGCCGATGAATCCATGTCGCTTGGGGCAGGCCTTCCAATACCATTTCGTAAACAACCCACCCCTTTTTGGTATACAATGAGACCGCTTTTCTCCTGGTGTTCGTTATGTCTAACGCCTTGGCACTGAATGCCCTGCGGATCGGCCTCTTTCGGTTCACGATTACCCCTGTGCAGTCGCTGGAAGTGCCCGCTGTCAATAAAGCCAACATGCTTCGTGGCGGTTTCGGCCACGCCTTCCGGCGGTTGTCTTGCATCCCTCAATGCAGAGATACCAAGGCCTGCCCTCTAGCGGCATCGTGCCCTTACAAGATTCTCTTTGAACCCTCGCCGCCGCCCGGCGCGGACCGACTCTCGAAGAATCAAGACATTCCCCGCCCATTTGTCTTTCGCGCACCACGGACGCACCAGACTCGGTTTGAGAAGGGCGAGCGGTTTGAGTTTGGCCTAGTGTTGATCGGGCGTGCTCTCGATTTTCTTCCGTATTTTGTCCTGTCGTTCCGGGAGCTCGCCGGAGAAGGGCTCGGTTTGAATCGGGCCAAGTGCGTATTGGAACGCGTTGAAGAAATTGACTTGTCTTCGTGCGCTGTAGCGGCGCTCTCTGAGCGCCGAGAGCGGAACAGCCCCGACGATTGCGCTGTAGGGGCGGACCGCTGTGTCCGCCCAGATGCCAGGTTGGTTTACAGCGTCGAAGATCAGCTCTGCCGCGCCACGGAAAGCATCAACGCAAGCCAGTGGATCGAAGCCCGCCTTCGCCAGTTGGCCTTGGTAGGGGCGGCCTCTGGCCGCCCGCGTGAGCGCAAAGCAGCACTCGACCCTGACGTGCCGGACCGAATCACCATCCGGTTTCTGACACCAACCTTTTTGCGCGCCGACGGAGAAGTAGTCCGCCGCCCGGAGTTCCACCACCTGTTCAAGCGCCTGCGCGACCGCATCAACGCGATTAGCACGTTCTTTGGCGACGGTCCTCTTGACATAGATTTTAAGGGGCTCGGCGAGCGCGCTGAGAAAGTCCGAACCGTTTCGACCAACACCGAATGGGTAGAGCGGTTTCGCACGTCATCGAAAACGCGGCAACGCCATGAGCTTTCCGGCTTTGTCGGCAGTGTGACGTACGACCTGTGCCCAGACACCTCTAACCTGGCGCCTGTCTTTCTCCCCTGGTTGGCGTTGGGTGAACTGCTCCACGTCGGTAAACACACGGCGTGGGGGAATGGGTGGTTTGAAGTCAGGAGTATTTGAGAATGGATATCAACCACAACAAAGGTGCCGGGTACCAGTGGACAAACCATCCCTTGATTGACATGGGAATCGCGTCTCTCCTCGCCTTCTCCGGCCGTAAGCGACCCGCGGAACTCTTGGAGGCGGACTTAGAGCGATTCGCTCGTTACGCAGAAGATGCTTACTTCACTCCCGAGCTCGCTTCATACCTGACCGTTCTCTTCACAAGCAATTTCATCAACCCCAGCTTCAAACCCAGGAGGAAAAGAGAATTCGCCAGCCAAGTTCTGAGAGTCTTCAGAGAGGAAGTCGATACTTCGCTGCCGCCCTGCTCTTATTGTGCACAGCAGCCCACGCGAATGGCGCACCGGGACTTGGTACCAATGTTGACAGGCAGAGAGGCAATCAATTTCTTCCCCAACGGAGCGCCGGGCATTCCGTTGTGTGGGAAATGCCTTCTCGCTCTGCAGGCACTGTCAATTGGTGCTCCGATGTGCGGGGGCAGGGCTTTGATTGTCTCTTGCGATGACCCTCAACTAACTCTGGAGCTTGTGAAGACGTGGCAACCGCAGATTCGGAAAAGAATCCAGCTCTCACGGCAAAAAGGGGAAAAACTCCCGATCGTGTCTCGCCCACTGACCAGGACTGTCGAGGCACTTCTTAGCATTGAAGCGATGCGCCAGGACGAGCAGAGGGACGAGTGGAAGACATCGCTTACCGTGTTCCACCTCTCAAATAGCGGCCAAGGGCCTCAAGTGGACATATTCTTTCTGCCGTCCTCCGTCGTGGGCTTTCTCCAAAAGGCCAGGGCTGCTCGTTACGCTGACGCTTGGAAGGAATTCACGAAGCAAGCCCTTGAAACCCCTCCCAAGCTCAAGAAAGGTCAAGTTGAGGTAACCCCGGAGCCAACAGCGCTTCGAAACTACTTGTACGAAGATCTCTTCTCTTTGCCAGATCAAGCTGGGCGATTCATTCGAACGTATTTTCTAAGGAAGGCAACCCGATACGCTCAGGGGCCAGGAGATCCGCGCCCCTCTTATCCTGGGTGGAAAGCAAACATAAAGGGAACATGGGAACTGACTGAACTTTTTCTAAGAGAGGTGTTGGGGATGGACGCACATCGCATTGAAGCTATCAGGAGACTGGGGAGCCAAATCGCTGAGGAGATAGCGACAGAGAACGATCGTCGCTTATGGTGGAATGTGTACAGCGCCGAAAACTATCGGGCTGTTCGGCTGACCCTGATTCGGACCAGCGAGCGCCGACTCAAGCGCGGCGAATCTCCTATTGTGTCATTCGATGAGTTCCTGCAAGTTTTCGAGGAGGGCGAAGAACTCCCACGGATCGACTGGCGGTTGGCCTGGGATCTGGTCCTTATCCGCGTCATCGAAAGCCTGTACGAACAGAAATGGTTTGAGCAAAACAAAGAAGTTCTGGAAGAAATTGACGTGAAGGAGGCATGAACATGCCATTTCTCACTGGATTGATCCTCATTGATGCCCCGGCATCCGCACTGAATAACGCGGGCGCTGCGGAAGAAGCGAGAACCGAAAATGCTGTTGCCGTGAAGTACATTCGGACGAAGCAGGGGACGTATCCCTACGTTTCGGCACAGGCTTTCCGATTCTGGTTGCGAAGTACTCTTGAGCAGTCGCCGGAACTTGGCTGGAAAGCTGCTCCCATCTTCAGGGAAGCGAAAATCGCATACACAGACGCCAATCCTATCGAGTGGTGGGACGACGACCTATTCGGGTACATGCGTGCCCCGTCCAAGAAAGCAGGCGCCGCTGAGAAGCGGAAGGCGGACGCAGCTCGCGCGACAGAGACCCCCACAAGCACCGAGATCACTCGCATCTCGCCCTTCCGTGCCAGCACACTGGTCTCCCTGGGGCCCGTTTCTATTACCTCTGACTTCGGCACCATGTCACGTCACGAGGGCGACCCGGTTCCTCACGAACATCAATTCTACAAGACAGTGTTGAAAGGTCTAATTTCCCTGAACCTTCACACTGCGGGAACCTTTAGCTACCAGAATCGAACCGGGTTTCGTAATCTCGATGATTACCGCATCGAGCGCGCGAAGGAATTGAAGCTTGAAGCCCTCGATGGTAAAGAGAAATCATACCGCTTGCCTTGGGAGCAAAGGGTACAGCGTGTTGCTGCGCTGTTGCGCGCGCTTGGCATTATCTACGGCGGGGCTAAGCACGCGCTGCATTACACCGACGTCACCCCGGCAGTTTTCATTGCGATGGTTACCAAGGGCGGTAACAATCCACTGCAGTACATTGTAGGGCTGGGCGATAAGGGACAACCTGAGGTTCGTCCCGAGGCTGCGCAACAGGCATTCAAGGTGTGGAAAGACCAAATCCTCTCCAAGCTCTACGTGGGATGGGTTCAGGGCTTCCATGACGATGAGCGCGCGCGGCTCGAAACCGTTCTTTCGGATATCAACAAGGAGAGAAAGGATGATGAGCGGCTCGAGACCGTGCTCGGCCATCCGCGTGAAGTTCTGGGACAGCTCGCAGAGGATATCAGCGAGAGGAAAAACGAGGCTTGGCTAAGGTGAGCACTATGCGAGTCATACGAATACATCTCCAAGGTACCCTGACCTCCTTTAGGTACCCCCACATTCACCTGGGTCGCCAGCCGAGCTTTCCCATGCCTCCTCCGGCAACGATCTATGGCCACATTTGCAGTGCTATCGGTGATTGGATACCGCCGGACTCCGCCCGGTTTGCTTACTCTTTTCAATGTGACGGCACAGGTGATGATCTGGAATTGTTGCACATGGCCGAAGTCAGCAGCGGACGGCTAGACAAGAAGTGGGGCTACGTCAAGAACCTTGAGGTTCAAACGAACGTTCTTCCTCACCAAATCCTGCTCCATCCCCGCATGACGCTTTACATCGACGCAGGCAAGGAAACTGAACGCTGGCTGGACTTTTTCCGTTCCCCGTATTACCCGGTCATTCTAGGCCGGTCACAGGATTTAGCTTCGTATGAATCCGTCGAGCTCGTTGAACTGGAGCAATCCGATTTCGGATACTTTGAGAGCACTCTACTTCCTTGGTCGATGCGCGATCGTCTCCCTGACGGAACTACCTTTCAAATGCCCAAATTCGTGAATCCTGAGGATCGTCGAAGGGTTTCGTGGGACCGGTACATCGCATTGGAGCGGCGCGTCTGGTGGCCCCCCAAAGACGGCAGCCATCCTCCTGGGGCACGTACCGCCTTACGTCATGAGGGCGAGAAGCCGGTATGCGTAGATCCACTATCGCCGGCCTGGGGAGAAGGTCACCGCATTGTCGTCTGGCATTCGTGGGTGTAGGCAGTGGAAACGGAAACTGAGCTTCAGTCAGTTTGGGCGAAAAGTTCTTCAGACAGTGGGCCAGGAGAGAGTCTGGTTTGCCACACTTCCCTGGTAGTTGAAGCCTTCGCCCAACTTGCCAAACGCTATCCGGCGTTGGCCGAACGCGTGGAGCACCCTCGCCTGTGGCATCGCGGATTCTGGACGTGCTGGCTCCACGACCTTGGCAAGGCCGCAAGTTCCTTTCAGGCTGCGCTCCGCCAACAGGGGAAAGTCTGGCATCACCGGCACGAAGTACTTTCGCTTTCATTCCTTCCCGTATTCTGTCCACCGGACAGTGAAGACTTCCCGTGGATAGCCGCCGGAATAGTGTCTCACCACAGAGATGCGCCAGAAATTCTCGAGAAATACAATCCTCGTCTCGACCCTTATGACTGGGGCTGCGATCAGCTTGCTTCAGAAGTGGACCCTCAAGTGTGGCAGGCTCTTGTGCAATGGATCGCGGCGTCTGCTCCGGCAAAACTCTCCAAACTGAAGCTTGACAATCTGGGGATCAACGTCTTGCCGATTCGAACCCTGGCGCAGTCGGCAAATGGTGGAATCGAAGAATCGTTGCGTGCTGGTTTGACAGCCTATGCAAGACTCTGGCGGGAATTAAATGGGCTTCCTGCGAGTGCTCCGCTCAATCGGGCGGGAATTGCCCTTCGCGGACTTGTCATGCAAGCAGACCATCTGGCTTCAGCGCATGCTGGGGGCCTTGATGATTCTGCATTGCCGGGTGATCGGGAATTCCTATCGAAGTCGCAGCTACGCGAAGAGGATCTTTTCCCGCATCAGAAAGAAGCGGCCTCGTGTTCGAGTTCTATCGTCCTGTCAGCACCCACCGGCAGTGGCAAGACAGAAGCTGCGATTCTGTGGGCACGTCATCAGCAGGAAGTCTCAGATACTCCTCGCAACCTTGTTGTGGTTCTCCCGTATCAGGCGAGCCTCAACGCGATGGCCGATAGATTGCTCCAATCGCTTGGGAAAGACGTGGCGCTCATCCATGCCAAGAGCTTGCAGGCGCTTTATCGTCTGTTACTCGAAAGCGGAAATGACCCCGATCAGGCTGCACGGCTGGCCCGCGAATATAACAACCTTGGTCGGCTTAATAAGCCTGCCATCCGAGTGACTACTCCCTACCAATTGCTCAAGGCGGCGTATCGGCTGAAAGGTTACGAGGGTGCTTGGGTCTCTCTCACTGACTCCCTGATCGTTCTGGATGAAATTCACGCCTACGAACCTGCGAGGCTTGGTTTGTTGTTGGAGTTCTTAGCCGAGGCGTCGTCGCGGTGGAATGCCAGAGTCTGTGCCATGACGGCCACCATGCCGAGTTGGTTGAGAGAACTGTTGGCTGACACGTTTTCGGCGACCCAGATCCCGCCCAACAAAAAGCTATTCCAGGACTTTGCACGGCACCGAATTGAAATCTTCGAAGGGAACATTCTAGGCGAATCAGTCGTTGAGCTTACCCTGCGCGAGTACAGAGCTGGCCGCTCGCTCCTGCTCGCGACAAACACCGTGGGAACTGCTCAGCAATTATACCGGTCGCTACGACCTGCGCTTGATCCGCAAAGTTCAGTGCTACTGCATAGTCGCTTCGTGTTGGGAGATCGCCTTCAGAAAGAGAAAACGATTTGCCAGAGACTGGACCCAAAGCATCCTTCGCCACAACCACTTATCGTTGTGGCAACCCAGGTTGTTGAGGTCAGCCTGAACCTGGACTTCGACACCATCATTACAGAACCTGCTCCGCTTGAGGCATTAGTCCAGAGATTCGGGCGTGTCAATCGTGCCCGGCGCAAAGGGGTCGTCCCTGTGCGCGTTCTTACGGAGCACCTCAACGACGAGTTCGTGTATGCCGCTGAGTTGACGGCTCGCGGGCTTGCCATCTTGCAGGCGAATCAGGCGACGGTGCTTGACGAACAAAAAGTAAGTCAATGGCTAGATGAAATCTATTGTGGAGAGCTGAGACAGAAGTGGCTTAAAGAAATTGAAAGGAATCGAGAGGAGTTTCGCGCCAGCTGCCTTAACTCGCTGCGGGCGTTCGAAACCGATGACGGGCTGGAGGACTGTTTCGATGGCCTCTTTCAAGGTACTGAGGTTCTGCCGGTCTCCAAGGTCGATGAGTTTAGAAGACTGAAGGAAGAGTCTAGCCTCAGGTCCGGGGATCTGCTGGTGGCAGTTTCCTGGCGACAGGTTGCGAAAAACCAGAAGAGGTTCTTCTGGGACGCCGACCTACGCGTGAGAGTGGCCGATTTTCCATACAACTCCGATTTCGGGTTGAATGTGAGCAGCCATGAAGAATAAACCAGAAGCCGCGGAGGTCAACGCCAGTTTTGAAATGAGAGCAATCGGGACGGGAGTGTCGGACCTGGCATCCGAAAAGTCGCCCGGAAGCGGTCCATGCCAGTTTAACCTCTTCACGGGCGAGTTGGAGCCGATTCCGGAGTCGGCTGAGCCGGAGCCACAACTGGAGACGCAATGGCTATTCGATCCGGACTTCGGGCTGGTACTGCCGGAGGACCGGGCGGGCAAAGAAATCCTTGTCGAAGAGGGAATTACACTGAGCTTTCCCGCGGACGGGCAGGTTTCGGGTTCCGGGTTTCGGGTGTCGGGTGGCGGGAGAGCGCCGGGTGCAGTCGAAAATCTAAAATCGCAGATCGAAAATCCGACTGAACCCCTGGTTTTCGGTCGCAAGCCGTTTGTGCCGGACGCGCCGCGCGTAGCCAAAACCGAGGACTTGGCGCAGGTGATTCTTTCCGGCTACGGCATCTACCTCGGCAAGAAGAGCGAGCGGCTGCAGATCAGAGTGGCAGGCAAGGTGGCCAAGGACGCAAACGGCTCGACTTACGAGTTCCCTTTCTTCCGCCTGAGTGAGGTCGTAATTGCCTCGCGCGGCGTTTCTTTCTCCTCGGACCTCCTCGAAGAATTCTGCGAGCGCGGGATCCGGCTGAGCTTCTTGGATTATGCCGGGCGGCCTTACGCCATGCTCAGCTCGCCAACGCTGACGGCCACGGTGGAATCGCGCCGCGAGCAGTTGAAGGCTTTCGATGACGCGCGGGGACTGGAATTCGCGCGCGCCGTCGTGCGCGGCAAGATTCGGAACCAGCGGCACCTGCTCCTGTACTGCGGGAAGTATCTGAGACAGTCGAACCCAGAGCGGCACGATGCGGTCGCCGAGCTTGCGAAGCAGTTGCGGCAGCTTGAACTTCAGGCGCGAAAAGTCGCCGGCGCAACGATTGCCGAAAAGCGCCAGGAGTTGTTGGGACTGGAAGGTGTGGCCGGACGGCTCTATTGGCAAGGATTCAAGATGATCGTCGAGGATAAAGCAGAGTTTATGGGTCGTGTCCACCGGGGCGCAGATGACCCGCTGAACGCCTTGCTCAATTACGGCTACGGGATTCTTTACGGCCACGTTTGGGGAGCCGTGGCGCACGCCGGCTTGGAACCGTTCGCTGGATTCCTGCATGTGGATCGACCGGGCAAACCTTCTTTGGTGCTCGACTTGGTAGAGGAGTTCCGCCAGCCGGTGGTGGATCGGACGGTGATCGCCTTCGTCAACCTCGGTCAGAAGATGGAAATGAAAGACGGCCTGCTCGACGAGGACTCACGCCAAGCCATCGCAGAGAAGGTCTTGGAACGTCTTGCCAGCCCGGAGCCGTATCGCGGTCAGGAGTATCAGATTCGCTCAATCATCCAGATGCAGGCACGCTCGCTGGTGAGCTTCCTGCGCGGCAAGGGACGCTACAGCCCGTTCAGTTTTCGGTGGTAGGAGAACACTCTGCTTCACGCCAATAGGCGGAGGCCATCCTGAATCGGTTTAGGCGCACATGACCGCGGAGCTGACAACACTCGTAATCTACGACATTGAGGATGACAATGCTCGCCTGCGCGTCTCGGAGGCGTGCAAGGACTTCGGCTTGGAACGACTCCAGTACAGTTGCTTCCGCGGCAAGCTGTCGCAGAACAAACGCGAGGAACTCTACGAGCGCCTGCGCAAGACCCAGCGCGATTGGGAGTCCCGATGGCGAAAGGATTTCCCCGAAAGCCGCGCCGTGCCGGTGGAAACGACCTCACCGCCCAAAGATGATCCGAAAGGACACTGGCAGCCTGCTTTCAAGATCATGATCCAGCCGCTGTGCGAAAAGGATATCAAGACCGCAATCTACGCGTACTTGTATGTGGATGTGCCGCGCGAGGATAGTTAGGAGTGGAGGGCAAGGGAAAGCCATGCAGGTAGTTCCAGAACTTCATGATGTAGTAAAGCTCCTCGATCGGCTAGAAATTAATCGCGAGCTGGATGTGCAAGGGTATGGAACAGTGAGCTCCCAATCTTTCGAGGGCGTGAAGTTTGGCGTGACCTTACCGGAACCGGCAACGGAGACTTGGAGAGCGATTGTTCGTCATGAGGGCGACAGAGCCTGGGAAACCTTCGTTGGCGTGCCACCGGATGCATCGCCGGATGAGATCGAATCCCGCCGCTTGCGTTTTATCACGACACTGGCTGATCGTCTTGCATCCTCGGTCACAAGGCCAGCGCCGGGCCAAACGCAAGCTCACTGCGTGAGGAGGTTGTGGGGAACTGAGGCTCATGACTTAACGTTGAAGACGGTTGATAGCTTCCGCGATCTGTTGTATTTCCTGAATTCAAACCCAACTTGGGAGCAGTTTGAAGCATGTTACCACGCGGAGCTTCATTCAATTCCGGAAGATCGCCGGGCACCTATTACTTCTCTTTACAACCACCTTCGTCTTACCGGAAAGATAGCACACGTGCTGGAACCCGAGGTTCGAGTAACCCACCGGTACGGTAGGTGGGTTGTTAGCTTCCAAGGGTCGGAAGTCGACTCCCTGAGCGAAGCTCACGGGACAAAGGCGGACAACAAAGTTGGGCAGTGGAAGTTCTCGCTCGTGAAGCTCTGGGCCACAATCCCCCATCACATGGTTCGCCTCCAGGATCTTACTGTCTTGCGCGAGCGGCGCGAAGCCCTTAAGGCACTAGCCAGGTCGTATCCGGACAACTTCTTGTATACGACGGAGGACTTCGCCCTAATGTTCTGGCCGGACTTTGACCCCAAGATTCTTGAAGGGCGGGGTGACTTCCGTTGGCGGTTCAGGCTCATTGAGAGCGATGCCACTACGATGTCTTCTGCGCTCGATGAGCCAGAGAGGTTTAGCGACGCGGGAGCCAGACTACACGGGGTAAGGGTCTATGAGGGCCGGTGGCCCGAGTCCGTTCCCGATGCCATCAGGGAGCCACTCTGCCCCGTATGCCAGTTGGGGCCTGCACAAAGGGAATGGCGCAAAGGCGACTTGGTGGAACTGCTTTGTGAGGGATGCTTCAATCGCCGGCAAGGAGCTCCGCAGGCTGAACAGTACGCTAGATGGGACGATCTGGGCGTCGATGTGGCGTGGGTAAAGCTTGCTGTCCGGCCGGATGCGGTCAGGAAAACCGTTCAGCAGCTGGACGGTAACTTCGCGGCCCTTAAAGATTTTCGGTCAATTCCCCTGGAGATGGATTTTCTTGACGATTATGACAAGGTGCTCGAAGAGTGGCAAAAGGATATCGCTTGCTGCATACCACCTGAGCAGATACTGACGCCCGTATCCGATTACCCAGAACTGGCGATCCTCAGGCTCGACCAACCTGACCTGTGGGTCGTTGCCGTCGAGTCCTTTTGCCGCGCCCTTAAGAAATACATGCCAAAGCTGGTTGATGGCGGAGGTGCCGGCTGTGGTCCGGTCCAGTTGTTTGTCGATTTGTCCTCACCCAAGTATCCTTTTCATGAGCACTGGAGATACTTTCAACGATCCATGTCCAAGGCTGTCAACATTCGAGACGCTCGGCGCTCAGTTGATATTTCGCTTTCGCCCGGTCGCTTCGAACAGCTCTCGAACGTGGTCAGGTCATTCGAATATCGGCGCTCCTTGCATGAATTGGCCCAGCTTTTTGAGATCACCCATTCGCCGGCGGCAGTGCTTCTTTCCGCTTGGGAGCGTCGCTTGGCGCTCGAGAAGCAATTGCGGGCGACCGAGTTTAATGTTTTAGATTTAGTGCAGCTTGCCCGGTTGCTGGGCTGATCAGGTAATCCAATGGCAATCGCAAAGTTTGAGGCATTTCTTGAATCTCTAATTATCGGGGAGCGTTTCAAGCGAGAGATCTACCGGCCTTGCCTTGAAACTATCCCCAGTTCGACTATTGCAGGTTTCTTTCGGGAGAATCTCGGCCTCATGGATGCCATGGGCGTTGGAATCTTCCAGCCCGGTTCTTACGAACGTCGCTGGACCGTGGGCGCGCTCACGGATAAGGCGCTGCAGGGCGCAAGTCTCCCAATTGAAACAGAGTACTTGGCCCCAGTTAACGGCTTAATCAAAGCTTCAATTTACCTTGTATGGAACGGACCGGAATCATGCCTGGCGTCTGTGCGGGACATGTCAGTTGTTATGGGGGCCTGGCGGTACAAAGGATTTGGTCGCGGTCGCCTGTCGTTTCGCAAGGTGTTCGATCCACCGATCGTACCGGTCACGATGAAAACGCGGCTGACCGCGAAGGCCGCAGCCGCACTGGGCGTCCGTAGAGTCATTGCTCCAGTGTTCGGCTATCTCTTTGAGTCGACCGGCCCGTTGACCGGCCATTGGACTCGGTCTCTGTTTGAGGGGTCAGTTGTCGAAGGTCCCGAATTTCTTGGCGAGAGGTATATTTACGATGTTTGATCCTTACGCAGACTTCATCAAAGCGGTGGCACAAGACACGCAAATCTTCCAGGGGCAGAATTGCGTGCTCAGCCACAAGGCCTTAGCTCTTATTGGTCAGGTCATTGAAGGCTACCCATACTCGGTAGCCATCACCTACGTTTCGGATCGGGCAAGGCGAGCTAACCCTAAGGAGAGATTGGCATTGCGGCGGCTACAGTCACACATACGAACAGCAATACAGAACGGGCTAAATCCCGAGCAAGTCGGGTTTCTCGTTCGCAAGATGGATGCTTTCCCGTATGTCGTCAAGGAGGCACTATCATGACTCTTTCCCCTCAAGACCTAACGAAGGCTTTCGAACGCGGTGCTACGAAGATATTGGCACTGGCGATTTCCGTTGAATTCTTGCCGAATAGCTTTGGCCACATTGGTACTTCGAAGTTCCCTTTGACCGGATTGGATCTGCCCGTCTTCAAAATCGACGAGCGGCCGGTTATACCTTCCACGTCCCTGAAGGGAGCTTGGCGCAGCCGCTTCGAGCGACTTCTGGACGAAAACCTTGACCAATTGGCTGGGAGCTTTAATACGGACCCCAACCATCTCAAGCCCTGTATCCCTACCACCGCGCCTTCGGTGGCCGAGCGTGGCAAATTTGGCAACCGGCGGTGGCTCACGGGCTGCCAGATTGAGCTTGGTGAAGAAAAGGTCAAGCTTAATCCCAAACATCGGGACGGAAGTCGTGAATTTATCTGTCCCGTCTGCTATTTCTTCGGCGCTAACGGACTACAGGGTTTTCTCCGGCTCTCGCATCTTTCCCCACCTGTTTCTCAGGCGGTTCTCTATAAACAGACCATTACTTCCCGTGATCGGGCGGTCGACGGTGTTCGGAGCGGCGCCTTGGCATCGGGGGAATTCGTGAAGGGAGGAACAAGGTTTGAAGGAGTTGCGGAACTTCTGCTTCACGATGGCACGTTTACATTTGGCGATCCGCGACGCCTGAATTCTCAAGGACAAGACCACGAGGGCAAGCCGGCTATCGTGTTCGACCGTTGGTTGGAGAATTTCGCTCGCGATGAGAGGGATTCTGTACAACGACAACTAGTTTTGATCAATAAGTTGCTGATTCCCGCCTTCGAGAAAATCGACGTGCTGGGCGGGCACCGATCGAAAGGAGGAGGGCGGGTTAAGGTGAGCATCCAGCTTGCTCCCGACACCGGCCGCCGGTAATCCGTGGCTACGAACAGCCATTTTGCAATTGACATCTCCCTGCGCGTCCATGACCTGAAGCAGTGGGAGTACTGTCCGAGGATCGTGTTCTATAACACCGTGATGCCCGTGGCGCGCAGGAGCACCATAAAGATGGAACGCGGCAAAGAGATCGAGATCAAGCTGGACGCGTTGGAAGCACGACGCACTCTGCGCCGATACCGGCTAGGCGAGGGTGAACGCCGCTTTCATGTTTGGCTCAACTCCCCTGCCTTAGGGCTGAGCGGTAAGCTTGATCTTCTGATTGTCACGCCGGAGGCGTGTTATCCTGTCGACTTCAAGTACACGCGCGACCGACCCCGGCGGAACCATATCATGCAACTCGCAGCTTACGCCTTGCTAGTCGAAGACGCGATAAGGGTTCCCGTACCGATGGCGTTTGTGTATTTGACGCCGAGCGACCAGCTTGTCCGAATCAATGTGACAGCCAGGTTGAAGGGGCTTGTCCTTGCCCGGCTCGCCAGTATTCGGCAAATGGTTGAAGAGGCGATCCTGCCCGAACCGACTCCGGTCCGAGCTCGGTGCCAAGAATGCGAGTTTAGAAACTACTGCGGAGATATCTTCTGAAAAAAGAGAGGCTTATCGAGGTGGGAGGCCCTAACACACATAAAGGCAACGGACCAGGGACCCGGATTTTCGCAAACCTTCCCCTATTTCCTACAACCAAGGGGTTTTCGAAGAATTCCGGCGCGTCAGCCTTGTATGCTGCTGAAAACACGAGGCGAACCGAGCGGTTGAGGAGACTTCCCCGATGAAGAGGGGACTGAAATTCATAGAATGCCCCTGACGGGTATGGGGGATGCGCGTTGAGGAGACTTCCCCGATGAAGAGGGGACTGAAATCACCAACGCGCGCTGGCGGTTGCGCGCCTTGCGCGCGTTGAGGAGACTTCCCCGATGAAGAGGGGACTGAAATGGTTTCGCCGGCGCGCTTTTTCCCGCTTCCGCCGTCGTTGAGGAGACTTCCCCGATGAAGAGGGGACTGAAATGACAAACGCCGAGCGCTTGCGGGCAGACCTCTTCGTTGAGGAGACTTCCCCGATGAAGAGGGGACTGAAATATGCTACCAGTTACACAGAGCAGAAAATCGTCGAGAGGTTGAGGAGACTTCCCCGATGAAGAGGGGACTGAAATAGGATTGCCAGCAGATACTGCTTCCACTTTGGCAATCGTTGAGGAGACTTCCCCGATGAAGAGGGGACTGAAATTTGTTCGCATCAACTGGTGGAATTCGGCGAAAGTGGTTGAGGAGACTTCCCCGATGAAGAGGGGACTGAAATTCGGTGGTCTGCTGCCGGTTCTGCCCGTTGTTGTTGTTGAGGAGACTTCCCCGATGAAGAGGGGACTGAAATGGAATGATTCACGTCCCACGCGGATTTCCCCGGCGCGTTGAGGAGACTTCCCCGATGAAGAGGGGACTGAAATGCGACGACGCCCTGGTGCATTTCCACGGTCTAACCGTTGAGGAGACTTCCCCGATGAAGAGGGGACTGAAATGAGTCATCGAGGAAGGCGCGCCACCCGCGAAGGGCTGTTGAGGAGACTTCCCCGATGAAGAGGGGACTGAAATGTCCCAATGTTGGCGATCTGAAACTTGACGTTGATGTTGAGGAGACTTCCCCGATGAAGAGGGGACTGAAATCCCGAGATGCTGACCAGCGCCGTGCAATCGCTGAAAGTTGAGGAGACTTCCCCGATGAAGAGGGGACTGAAATAAGTGCGCGCCATCTACGATTGGGTCCGGGCCAACGGTTGAGGAGACTTCCCCGATGAAGAGGGGACTGAAATTGATGCTTTGGCGCGAAGCGCGAGGAGAGTCTATCGGTTGAGGAGACTTCCCCGATGAAGAGGGGACTGAAATTGTAGTCTTCGGGAACAATCGGCACACTCATGGCAGTTGAGGAGACTTCCCCGATGAAGAGGGGACTGAAATCCAACTAACAGATTCCAATTACGGGATGCTACAACGTTGAGGAGACTTCCCCGATGAAGAGGGGACTGAAATATTTCAGACCGCGAAGATTCAGCACTTCCGCGTTGCGTTGAGGAGACTTCCCCGATGAAGAGGGGACTGAAATACGCCGGAAGTGGTAAAGGTAGCAGCGCCCAAAAGCAGTTGAGGAGACTTCCCCGATGAAGAGGGGACTGAAATTCCCGAACTTCGTCATAGAAGAGTTCGATGGCGGGGTTGAGGAGACTTCCCCGATGAAGAGGGGACTGAAATATCGATGCTGATGCCCCGCCGGTGCCGAGCGGTCTGTTGAGGAGACTTCCCCGATGAAGAGGGGACTGAAATGCCAGCCAGACGAATTATGTCTATCTCGATCCGGCGGTTGAGGAGACTTCCCCGATGAAGAGGGGACTGAAATACCTTATACGGCACGTAACTGATGAGTGCCGCTGCGTTGAGGAGACTTCCCCGATGAAGAGGGGACTGAAATGTTGATTATCGGGGAAGGTCGGAGGGACGG
>Ga0315280_10006602_pt1 | contig 15962 bp, 19 predicted proteins | sample YL17G06_40_MG_FD_203697 | JGI IMG/M metagenome (GOLD analysis project Ga0315280, IMG submission 203697) | Sediment microbial communities from Yellowstone Lake, YNP, Wyoming, USA - YL17G06_40 | ecosystem: Environmental > Aquatic > Freshwater > Lake > Sediment | place: USA: Wyoming | collected... | reverse complement strand
GCCTGTTTCTTCAAAATCTGCCCTTGAATCGCCTTCTTAGAAGATTCCCTTTTTCTGCACCTCAACTTCCTCTGCAGAAATTGTATGCGATCTTCTTCCTTCCTAATTTTATTGATTAAATTGAAGACCTTCTTCTTCTGAAGCCGCTCTTCTTCTCCAGTCGTCTCTTCGCCGTCAATCTCATTGGTAATGTCCCCGATCCAGATCCTCCCGGCCTGGAGAGCGCGTCCAAGGTCGATGACCTCCTTAATAGCAATGGGGCAGTTGAGCACAACCCTTAGTATCTCCTCCTGTCCACTTTCGATCCTTTTGGCAATCTCCACCTCTCCTTCTCGAGTCAATAGAGGGAACGATCCCATCTCCTTCAAGTATATTCGAACAGGATCCAGTGTCTTTCCAGGGGTCGCCGCCTCAGGTTCAGCGGCTTCCTCCTCTTCACTCACTGGAACATTTTCATTCTCCAGCTTCAATCCCGGAAACTCACTGGCCAGATCGACCTCAAACTCGTCGGATATCACTACAGAATCTCCTTCCGGCCCTTGGCAAGACTTAGATCCGTAGAATTCTTTTGAAGCCTGTCTTTTTAAACCTTTTTTCATTTTTTTTCTTTGACCTTTGAGGAACAAATCTATAGTGATTGTTTATAAAAAACCGCAAAGAAGTTGTTTAGAGTTCTTTGCGGTTTTCTCCGTCTTCTGCGTGAAATAGACTCTTTGCAACTAATTTTGATTAGTTATACCTCATTCCTCCTCGAATAACAAGAAAAATCGTCACCCCCTGGTAATGCCTCAGAAGCTGTGGAAAAATTAGGGGCAGTGGACCGGCCAGAGGGATATCTCCAAAACTGTAGAATGCGGACTTTGAAAATGTATGGGTCATGAGTCAGTTTAACTTATCAATCTAACATGGTTTTCAATCCCTATCATTAAGCCTGAAAGAGGTAGCCGCTCTACAGTTTTTCCGACATCCCCCTGTCCGCTCTGTGAGTCTTTGGATTTTTTCACACCTTCTCAGCTGCGGTCGGAGATCCTACGCCAGGATAGAGGTGGTCTCTCCGGAGAAAACTTGAAGCGGCACATTTGAGCGGTGAGTCAAAGGGTAGATACCTTTAAAATGGTCCCTTTAGCACCACCGGCTGGTTGCCCTCTCTTTAACGATCCGCTTTTCAAGGTTTCGGAGGGGAGACCACCCCGATCCAATCGCCCCCGAGACGGAAAGGTTACACCTATGTACCATGCAGGATGCGGGGTACGCCTAAACCTAATCCTGAACCCTACGCAGGTCATAACGTGGCGCAGGATCAACCCTCTTACAACAAGGCTCTATGGGGTTCTCTTCAAACCATCTCTGGCACAAGGATCCAACGAACTGCCCATCTCTCATCTTCTTTCTGATCAAGGCAGATAATGGCGCTGTAACGGAACAACACAACTCGGGCATTTTCATTCCCGCAGAGGAGCAAGGAGGTTAATTTCTCCAGGAATGGGAGATGGCCAACGAGCATGAGGTCTTTCGTTTCTTTCGGAATTCGGTCTGCCCAAGGCCGGACGTCATCGTTCGGATTGAGGCCCTGGACAGCCTGGACGGACAAATCAGAAATCTTTAAGCCTTCAGCAATGATCTCTGCAGTCTGCTTTGCGCGCAGTTTTCCGCTGTGATAGATCCTTGAAGGGCAGATATTAAGAGTCTTTACCGCCCTGGAGATTCTTCTGACTTCCTCTTCACCTCTTGTTGTCAAAGATCGCTCTGGATCTTCTGTCTCGGATTTTGCCTCTCCATGTTGAATGAGGTAGAGTTTCATACCAACACCCCCTTTCACCTCATTCCCATGTTCTTGATAAGACGATGCTTTAGGTTATGAAATGAAGCCTTTTTTGTCAACCGGATAGACTAGAAAAAATTGACAGTTTCTGCCAAATTGTGGTAAATAAAATCTAAGTTAGGGCGATTAGCTCAGTTGGATAGAGCGTTGGTCTCCGGAACCAAAGGCCGTGGGTTCAACTCCCGCATCGCCCACCATTGTTTTCTACGGGGTGAATTGGATGAGAAAATGGAATGGTTTTATCGTATCAGTACTTTTCATTCTTGTAGTGATCTCGATTTGCGATTCTTTTCGGAATTTCAAACTATCAATACCTAAAGAAGCAAATGGAGAAGAACTTAGAATCATCCTCATCCAGGCTTCAGAGAAAGAGGGGAAGAAGGGAGGAACAGACCCTCATTTTATATTGATCCTGAAACAGGTCAAAGAAAAGATCGATGCTTGGCTAAAGTCCCTTAATAATCGAATTGAGAGTGAGGACGTCACCCGTCTCGAGGTTCGATTCTTAGAGATTCTGAGAAGTATCTTAGAATGGGTGAAGGAGAAGATCGATTCGAAAATTGCATCTTCAGAAGAGACAAAAGGAGAAAAGAAAGAGAAGGGATTATTCGGAGAGCCTGAGGAAAAGAAAGAAGGGGAGTAGGGGAGTTTGTGAAGCCCCTCAAAGAGATGCTTAGGAAATAGGATGAGAGAAGAAAAAGTATTTATTCTATCCAATGGGAGACAATTGGAGGGCCTCTTGAGTATCCATGAGGCCCTTTCAGTTAAAGGCGGCGTGATTTTTTGCCACCCTCATCCACAATATGGTGGAGATATGCATAATTCCGTCGTCACCACGGCTGTTGAAGCAGCATCCCAAGAAGGGTTCTCCACGCTTCGCTTCAACTTCAGAGGGGTGGGGGAGAGTGGAGGATCTTATGGAGAAGGGATCGGAGAGAGGAATGATGTTGAGGCAGTTGTCGATTACCTTAGTTTAAGACTTAAAGATTCTAACCCTCTGCTCATTCTCTTAGGGTATTCTTTCGGGGCCTGGGCAGGTCTCCCTGTTGGCGTCCAGGATAGAAGAATCAAAGGGATGGTAGCCATTGCCCCACCTCTGGAAATGTATGACTTTGGATTTTTGAGGGGATGTAAGAAGCTGAAACTTTTCATCGCAGGAAATCAAGACTTTTTCTGCCCCAGCACTCTATTGGAGGAATGGTATCAACAACTTGAGGAACCGAAGTCGTTAGCCATTATTCCAGGGGCAGATCACTTCTTCTTTTTCCACACCCATCTGCTCATCCAACCTCTCAGGGAATTCCTTAAAAGAATAGTTCGGAGTGATTAGTTCGGAGTTCGGAGGACTTAACTTAATTGTTACAGAAAAGTTGCACAAGAATCAGACAGGGATGCTGGAAAAGCTTTATAGCGGGACCTTTTAAAAAACCACTCCCGATATTGAACCAGTATTACAGAATTCACATAAAGTGACAACGACCGATGCCCATAAGAAATCTAAAATAGCCGCATTATAAAGCTTTGGAAGCATTCCTGGCTGATAAATTTGTGCAACATCAAGGTTAACTTGAACTATTCAGTTTGGGATGTTCTTGCTCCCGACTCCGAACTCTAAACTCCTAACTATCTTTTCAATTGCCCAGCTGCATCGATAGAAAAGATAGCGGATCGAATAGGTCTGGAGCTTCCTTTTCATCGCCTCCCGAATCTTCACATCGTCTCCAGCATAGGCCAAGAAGAAACGCCAGCGGTCTGTCCGAGTGATCGGCAGTCTAAGACGCCTCCACTTCTCCACGGAACGGTTGAGGCGAAGGAGGTTTTTTATCCTCTCCCTCATGAAGAGGACCTTTTTTCGATAGGAACGGTCAAAGTCGATCAAGAGAAGCTGATCTCCTGCCACGAGGATGTTTTTGAGCTGAAGGTCTCCGTGAACGAACCCTGCTTCGTGAAATTTCCGAATGAGAATGCCAGCAGATTGAATGATTTTTCGTTTAAGGAAAAGGTTTTCACCCACAGGATGGGGGCCGACTTCTTGAAAATATTGGATCAGGTCCTTGGCACGGGGGACTTCCAAGGATAGGAAATAGGGTTGATAGAGTAAGGGAAGAATGGGCCGATGGATAGCACCAATGGGCTGGATTGTTGGTATTTCACAGGATCGGATTTGCTCAGTCAAGACCAGTTCTCGAAAGGATCTGGAACCGAAGAGATAGATATTACGAGTGATGGCTCGGAATATTCCTCCATGTGAATATTGGCGGATGATTATCTTTTTTCCACCATCGATAGGAATAGAGGGGTGGGGAGTTCTGCCGCTCAGATAACGAGTGTTTTGGCGATGTGTTTTGACAAAGGTTGTTAAATCCTCAATCCCCTGTTGAAGAAGGGACTCTTTATACTCTTCTTTCAATAAGAGAAAGACCTTCCCTTTTTTGATCAAGGAGTAGGAGGTTGGGATGGAAATATTTTTAAACATTTTGGGATTAAAGTAATGGAATCCCTTTGGTTTGTCAACCTTAATCCCCCACTCCCGATAATGCCTCAGTTACAGTCGGAGATCCGACACCAGAATCGAGGTGGTCTCTCCAGAGAAAACTTGAAGCGGCACATTTGAGCAATGAGTCAAAGAGTAGATACCCTTAAAATGGTCCCTTTAGCACTACCCGCCGGTTGCCCTCTCTCTAACGATCCGCTTTTCAAGGTTTCGGAGGGGAGACCACCCCGATCCAATCGCAAGCAAGGCTGAGGGGCTACCGATCCCGTTTCGTAAAGAGGAGAGGGAGGATCAGTAATTTTCATCGTTATTTGACAAGGGTTAGGCTTTATTTTATTTTAAGAACCATACTTTCCCATAGAACAGGAGACTCCCGTGGAATATGAGCCCGTCATCGGTTTAGAAGTCCATGCCCAACTCCTTACCCGATCAAAAATTTTCTGTGGGTGTTCTACCACATTTGGAGAGGAACCCAATACCTTAACCTGTCCTGTCTGCACTGGGCAGCCTGGCTCTCTACCCGTAATAAATCGGAAAGCAGTAGAGTTTGCGATTAAATTGGGGCTGGCCACTTCCTGCCGAATTGCCCCTTACAGCCTTTTCGCACGGAAGAATTATTTTTATCCTGACCTTCCAAAAGGATATCAGATTTCAATGTACGAATATCCCCTGGCTGAGGATGGTTTTATCGAAATCAATGTCAATGGCCAGAAGAAGCGAATTCATATCATCCGGATTCATTTGGAGGAGGATGCCGGGAAACTGAAACATGGTGAGACGCCAGAGACCGCTTCGTTCAGTTATGTCGATTTCAATCGCACCGGCGTTCCTTTAGTCGAAATCGTAAGCGGACCAGACATTCGCTCTCCTCAGGAGTCAGGTGATTATTTGAGAAAGCTTCGATCCATTCTTCAATATCTGGAAATCTCAACGGGGAATATGGAAGAGGGGAGTTTTCGATGCGATGCCAACGTCTCCGTTCGGCCAAAAGGCCGAAAGGAATTTGGCACCCGAACAGAATTAAAGAATATGAATTCCTTTCGACATGTGGAAAAGGCATTGGAATATGAGATCAAGCGCCAGATTGCGGTCTTGGAGGATGGGGAAGAGGTGGTTCAGGAGACGAGGCTCTGGGATGTAGATCAAGGGATCACGGTCTCAATGAGAGGGAAGGAGGAAGCACATGATTACCGTTATTTCCCGGACCCAGATCTTGTCCCCTTGAGGATCGACGAAACATGGATCGAAGAGATTCGGAAAAGCCTTCCCGAGCTTCCGGATGAGAAAAAGGAAAGATTTGTTCGGAATTATGGGATTCCTGAATATGATGCCGAGATCCTCACCTCCGCGAAGGCGATGGCTTATTATTATGAGGGATGTGTTCGACTCTTTCCAGAACCCAAAACGGTTAGCAACTGGATGATGGGAGATCTTCTCCGGGAGTTGAAACGGGATGAGAAGGAGATCGATCAGTCTCTTTTAACCCCTACACATCTTGCAGAGATGCTTTCAATGATCAAAGAGGGAACGATCAGCGGCAAGATCGCCAAGGATGTTTTTGAGGAGATGTATCGAACCGGAGAGCGTCCTGCCAAGATTGTACAAGACAAAGGATGGACCCAGATTCTTGATACAGGGGAGATCGAAAGGGCCATTGAAAGGGCGATGAAAGCCAATCCCAAACAAGTGGAAGATTATCAAAAGGGAAAAGAGAAACTCTTCGGCTTCTTCGTGGGAGAGGTGATGAAGGAAACAAAAGGCAAGGCTAACCCAAAACTGGTGAATGAGCTGCTGAAGAAGAAGTTAAAAGGTTAAGGTTAAGGATAAGGATAAGGTTAAGGTTGAGGTTAAGGTCAAGGCTTAATTCTATTTCTTAACCCAAGCCTCAGCCTCAACCTGCCGCTTGGGCCGTATGAAATTCAAAACCATCGAATGGAAAGGTGATCGGGTGAGGCTCCTCGATCAGAGGAGGCTACCGAAAGAGGTCCGTTATTTGGATTGCACGGACGCTTCCTCTGTAGCCAGGGCTATTCGCTCGATGGCCATCCGCGGTGCCCCTGCCATTGGCGTGGCTGCGGCCATGGGAATCGCTTTGGCCGCGCAGAAGATTCAATCCCGGCGGCCTTTGGTCTTCTATAAAAGCATAGAGGAGGTTTGTCATCGGATGAGGCAGACGAGACCTACTGCCGTTAATCTCTTTTGGGCTGTGGGTCGAATGAAGAAGGTCTTGGATCAGGTCCATTCTTTGGGCGTTGAAAAAGCCAAGAAAAGGTTGGAGGAGGAGGCGCGCGAGATTTGTGAGGAGGATATAGAAGTCAACCGAAAAATTGGAGAGAATGGTAAGATCCTCATTCATAACGGGGATGGAGTGCTGACCCACTGTAACGCAGGCGCCTTGGCCACGGCAGGTTATGGGACTGCACTGGGGGTGATCCGCGCAGCTTGGGCCGAAGGAAAACGATTTGGTGTCTTTGTGGATGAGACGAGGCCATTGCTTCAGGGAGCAAGGTTGACAGCTTGGGAGTTGGTTCAGGAAAATATCCCTGTGACAGTCGTGACCGACAGTATGGCCGGGTGGTTGATGGAGAAGGGGGAGGTTTCTCTTGTACTGGTGGGGGCGGATCGAATTGCTCGCAACGGAGATGCCGCTAATAAGATTGGAACCTATGGTCTTGCTGTCCTCTCAAAATGGCACGACATCCCTTTTTATGTAGCGGCCCCAACCTCTACGCTCGACCTCAACATATCGTCTGGATCAGAGATACCCATTGAAGAAAGATCGCCGGAAGAGGTGACGCACCTTGGAAGAAACAGAATCACTCCTAAAGAGGTGGATGCCTTGAATCCAGCATTTGACATAACCCCTCACACCCTGATCGAAGGGATCATCACTGAGAACGGAATCGTTCGAAGGCCATTCAAAAAGAACCTTTCCCATCTCCGAGCTTCAAAGAGGGCTATGTGAGGAAATCGATCATCACGCTTCTCACCGATTTTGGCACAAAGGAGCATTATGTGGCTTCCGTAAAGGGTGTGATATTGAGCATCAACCCTCATTGCACCCTAATTGACATCACCCACCAGGTGAGTCCACAGGATATAAAGGAAGGGGCTTTCACCTTGGCCAATGCGTATTCCTTTTTCCCAAAGGGTACGATCCATCTCTCTGTGGTTGATCCAGGAGTAGGAGGTTCGAGGAGAGCCATCCTGGTCGTGACCCAAGACTATTTTTTTGTCGGGCCTGACAACGGACTCTTCACCCTTGCGGCGCCGAGAGAGCACGTGAGGCAGGTGGTGGCCCTTACCAACAAAAAGTTTTTTCTGCAAAAGGTTTGTACTACTTTCCATGGAAGAGATCTTTTTGCACCGGTCGCTGCACACCTTTCCTTAGGCGTAAAACCCGAAGCCTTTGGAAATGAGCTCGATTCCTGGGTAGAGTTGGATTTTGGAAAGCCGAGAACAAAAGAGAGGGAATTGACGGGGGAGATCCTCCACATTGATGTGTTTGGGAATCTCATCAGCAACATTAATGAGGATGAATTTTTTCGTTTTGTAAAGGATCATCCTTTTATCATCAAGGTTGGGGAGAGAACCATTCATGGTCTGAAGAGAGGATACTGGGGCGGAAAAGTGAATGAGCCGATCGCGCTTTTCGGAAGCGGAGGTTTTTTGGAAATATCTGTCAGGGAGGGCAATGCCCAGAAGGTATTGGGGATAAAGAGGGGAGATCCAATTCAAATAAGCACCAAACTCCAAGCACCAAATCCCAAATAATCTACAATGTCCAAAATTCCAAATGTGAACCTTTGATAAAATCTTTTTTGTAATTTGGAATTGGTATTTGGAAATTATTTGGGATTTGTATTTTGGGATTTGGAATTTGCGAATTTCCCGACATATTTGCAACTTGCAGGACTAAGAGGAGGTTAAGTGCGCTATGATTTCAAAGAAGGCACAGGAGATTCCACCCTTCATTGTGATGGATGTTCTGGAGAAGGCCCAAGAACTGGAGAGAATGGGAGAGCACGTCATCCACCTGGAGGTGGGAGAGCCGGACTTCGATACTCCGGAATGTATCAATGAGGCGGGCTATCGCGCGATCTGCGATGGAAAGACCCATTACACCCATAGCATGGGCCTCATCGAGTTGAGAGAGGCCATCGCCGAAGATTACTGGAATAAGTATCGAGTCAAGATATCATCCGAGCAAGTTCTGATAGCCTCGGGAACCTCTCCAGCCATGCTCCTCCTCTTTTCAGCTTTGTTGGATTTCGGAGATGAGGTCATTCTCTCCAATCCGTATTACCCGTGTTATCCCAATATCATCCGCTTTGTGGACGGAGTGCCGGTCTTTGTTGAGGTTTTAGAGGAGGAGGGGTTCCAGTATCTACCTGAGATGATTGAGGAGAAACTGAGTCCAAAGGTCAAAGGGATCATGATCAATTCCCCTGCCAATCCGACCGGAAATATCATGTCCGGGGAGAGGATGAAGAGGATTGCCCAATTTTCTCCTTATATCATTTCAGACGAGATCTACCATGGTCTGGTCTATAAAGGAGAGGCCCATTCGATTCTTGAGTTCACAGAGAGGGCGTTTGTCATCAATGGCTTTTCAAAACTCTATGCGATGACCGGATGGAGGCTCGGATATCTGATTGCACCGAAAGAATTCATCCGACCCATGCAGAAGATTCAACAGAACCTCTTCATTTCTGCCAGTTCCTTCTCACAGTGGGCGGCTCTGGCAGGTCTCAAGGATGGCGGAGAGGATGTTCAGAAGATGAGGGAGACCTATGATCAACGGCGACGATATCTGATCCCAAGGCTTAAAGAGTTGGGGTTTGGAATCACGGTGGAACCTACTGGGGCGTTTTATGTCTTGGCCAATGCAAAAGGATTTTCACACAATTCCTATCAATTTGCTTTCGACATCCTGAAGGAGGCAAAGGTGGGAGTGGCGCCGGGTATTGATTTCGGAACGAATGCAGAGGGATACCTCCGGTTTTGCTATGCCAATTCCATGGAGAATATTGTGGAAGGGATGGACCGGCTCGAAAAGTATTTGGAACGTTACAAGTAAACCCCGCCACCCCCGTGTTAAAACTCGCGGCCCTTTTTGAGGTAGTTATTTTGATGCAACCCTACATTCCCATTCTGAGGAAGGGGGATTAACGGGTTGCGGGCTAACGGTTCGTTGCAAAAGAAGCCGCTGTTTGGACGTTTGCCTTTTGCACCATGTCATCTGCCGTTACGGGCATTATCTTAAACTGAACAATTTCCTCAGTCTGTTATTCACTTCGTCTTGCATTCGAAGAGACAGTTCACCCAATTCACGCTGAAGGAAAGGGATGGAAACCGTCATCAGACGATGTAATCGTAATGTAGAGGATACCCGTAAGCCCGTTGCAGCGAAATCGGCCTGTGCCGAATCCAAAATGAAGTCTGTTTCTAATAAATCGGCAGGGGCCCGACTACTAATAAAGGCCAGGATAACATGGCGATGTGTTCCTATAGGATCGGTCAAACATACCCCTGGACGTACTTTGGTTCCCGAAAAATCATCAAATGGAAAAGGGACCAAGACCACTTTACCTCTGATCATAAAAAGGCCTCCCGTCCTCAGGGGTGTAAATATCCTCTTCGGGCTCCTTCAGGAAATCGAAGGCTGGATTTGCGCTTGCAGCCCGAAACCATTCCTTTTCATCTACGTCAGCCTCTTCAGGTAACAAGATGATGACGCGAACCCGCGTTGGACCAACAACCGGTAACGGTTCGTCCAGAACAAGCCTCCGCTGTGCATCAATTGTCCCTGTGGCCTCAATGGCTTTTTCTACATTTTCCATACTTAATTCCTCCTTATTAATTATAACATACCCGCAATGATCGGATAACGTTCAAGGCCAAAAGAAGTGCGATAGCATTCGGATGTTCAACCTTTTGGCCTGTGTTAGCGGAAGTTGTGGGCAATATTATCAAGCTGCCTTCTGATGCTCTTTCTTTGGGGGAACAGGCGTTAACTTAATGAGAGCATCGGAAAGTATTCTATCTGCATCGTCTTTGATTCTTTCGATATACTCGTTTGCCGTTAAATCCTTAACATCATGGTAAACTCTTTCCTTCCATTCCCACACTTCAATTAAAGACTTATCATATTCCCTTATCAGACACCTCCATAGGAGTGATCAATTCCAGCCTTTTGAAATACCCCTCCTTCATGTTGATTCCGTTTATCATCTCCATTTTCTTTAAATTTGATAGATGTTTTAAATTCCAACTGATAAGCGCATCCATCTCATAAGCTGTTGCCATTGCAGCATGAATGGGGTCCTCAACCTTTATGCGACCAGATGGATCATTTGAGATTTTAGTTCTGGCCATTAAGCACCCCTATCCTTTGCAAACATTCAAGGAAAAGAAAATCGAAGCGTATATTTTTATGTTCAAATTATCATATCTGTAGAGTATGTCAATTGTTTTTTGAGTTTTGAATTCCCCATAGCCTCGCTCCATCACCCCTTGTAGTGTCTCTAAAACTTTTTTACAATGATAATAAGGGTTGTCATTCCCGTGAAAACGGGAATCCAGCTGAAAAGACTGGATTCCGGATCAAGTCCGGAATGACGTTCTGTGTAAAGTCTTTTCTGAGACAGTACACTAGCAGGCAGGTGTTTTTTGGTAAGAAATGAATTAGCTTACAGCACGTTTCGAGTGGCCTGGTGGGCTTTTCGTAAAGGCTCTGGGAAACGGAATCCCTGACAGCTTTCAAGGATGAGTTGGATGCTTGTCTGAAGGTCAATTCGGTGACCTGGAGAGATGAATAGGGGCTTCACGTTGTCCTTCGTTCTAAGGACTGCACCCACCTCTTTTCCATCCCTTCGAATCAATTCAAAACTTCCTTTTGAAGCTCCTGGAGAGATGAACCCCTCTAACAAGGGGGTCTTGGCGCAACCGATCGATGGAAGATCGAACCAAAGCCCCAAATGGGACGCTAAACCAAATCTTCTTGGATGGGCGATGCCCTGACCATCAAAGACCATGATATCGGGTTTAACTTTCAACTTATCAAAGATTTGAATGAGAATCGGGCCTTCCCGAAAACTCAAGAGGCCAGGGATATATGGAAAAGGGATCTTTCCATAGGCCATGGCTATATCGATTGTCTCCATGCCTGGGAATGAAAGGACCACAATCGCACCGAGAAGAAGGTTCCTGTTTTTCAAATAGGTAACATCCCCCCCTCCGATCGTCCTTACCTCTGAAAAGGTCTTCTTTAGAATTAGACGGCCTCTCAAATCCTCCTGGATTTGAATCGCCTTCTGCACATCCACTTTCCAAGAATGGAGGCTTTTCATTTTCAGAGTGTTGAGTTGAGAGTAATAAGTTCGGAGTTTTCAAATATCGCTCTGTTTAGGTTTTTCACTCCGAACTACGAACTCCTAACTCCGAACTTTTCACGGTGAAACCTGTTCAATTTGACCCTTATTTACCCTCAGGATGGAGAGAGCTCGAATCGTTTTTCCACCTTCCCCAAAACCTTTCAAGCCGGAGACCCCTTGAAAATCTTGAACCTGACGGAGTTCTTCTTTCAATTGAAGAGGGGAGGAGACCGCTTTGGAACTAAAAATTTCTTTCAAAAGTTTAGCTCCATCGTAAGTGAGGGCTTCGAGAGTTTCGGGTTCCCGCTGGTATGCCTTTCGAAATTCTTCAACGAAACGAGCGACTGTAGGTGAGGGGTCTCCCTTAAAAAAAGCGTCCACAAAGATCGTCCCTTCCGCTGATTTTCCAGCGATCGATATAAGCCCCGGGCCATTCCATGCATTCGTTCCAAAGAAGGTCAAGCCTTTTATATCATAATAAGCCATCTGCGATAGGATCGGGCCAACACGATCATCCGTGTCTGGAATAAAAAGGCCATCCACAGAAACACTTGACTTAAATTCCTCATTCTTCTTCTTTCGGGCATCGTGTGTCTGGATGGTCTCGACCTTGAAAAATCCTTTGATTTCTTGGCCAAAATCTGTCTGGTCCTCTTGATAGGCGACAACACCCAAGACCTTTCCGCCTCTCCGAGCAACCTCTTGGGTGAAAAGGTTCTTGAAATGGAGACCGTAGGGGGAGTTCGGATAAAAGACCGCGAAGGTACGGAGTTCCAAGTCTCGGATGGCAAAGGATACAAGTCTTTGGATCTGGTCTGAAGGGGTGAGTGAATTCTGGAAAATAAAATCCTCCTTCCCGTAGAGAGGTTCCTTTTGGGAGAAGGTGAGGAGGGGGACTTTCAACTGTTGGGCTTTCTTTGCTGCCCTATCAACAGTGGCACTGAGGAGGGGCCCAAGGATGGCGATGGCCTTTTCTTTGATCACCAACTCCTCGACCGCTTTTTCTGCCTCCCTCGGATTTCCCTTCGAGTCACGGATGGCCAGTGTGATCAAAGGGGTTTTTCCATGAGACTCCGTCTCTTTCAAAGCCAATTGAATCCCTTGCAGTGCTCTTTCACCAAAAGGTTGATGAATTCCACTCAGGGGGAGGATGACACCTACCGTATATTTAGATTTTCCAGAGGGATAAATCGATTCGGAGAGTTCTTTGATTTGAGGCCAGTAGTCCACTGTCCGATATTCTTTTTCCAATTCGGTGATGATCTTCTTTGCAAGGCTCTTATTTCCTTGCTGCTTTGCCAACTGGGCCCATCTTAATTTGGCATAACCTCCTCCATAGGCCCCTCGGTAAAGCGATTCGACCTGGCTTAACTCCTCCTCTGTATCATAAGTGTCAATGATCAACCTTACCTTCCTCTTCAGTTCCTCGTTGGGTTGACCTGGGATGAGAATGCCTTTTCCATACCATTGGAGAGCGTTTTGAAGGTCCTTTAATTCGAGATGGTTATCCCCCAACAGAGTAAAAACCTGAACCATCCGCGATGGAGAAAGGAAAGTGGGAAGAAGTTCGTTCAGAATGCGGATGGCGTCCTTTGTTTTCTTGAGTTGAGTGTAACAAATCCCCATCCTGAATTTGGCCTCATTGGAAAGGGGACTCTTTGGGAAATCGGTGAGCAGCCTCTTGAAACGCCAGAGGGCCTTTTCTGTTTCGCCCTTTGAAAGAAGAATCTCTCCTTCCCTAAAGAGGAGAGTATCCTCAGGCTGAGGTTGGGCCAGAACAAGATCCTGGAGGAAGAGCAGAAGAAGAATACAGAAGGCCAGTTTCCATCCAGGTTGTGACTGTCGATTTCGTAATCCCCCGCCGAGCTGCCTTCGTTCGCCGAACCAGGCTTCGAACAGGCGGGGGACCTCGGCCCGCAGGTGAATTACAGATTTGAAGATATGCGAACGGCAAAACATTTTTTGTTTTAACCCTTTACCCGTTAGAAAGCCCGGCATTCATGCCAGAGATGCTAAAAATGTAAAGCCTCAGTTCCATATTGAGGGAGAGGCCAAAGCCCCGTCACTTCTAACGGGGTTTATTCTTTTTGGTGATCAACGGGGGTCACATAATAAATTTCAGGAAGGTTACGATAGGTCTCATTGAAGTCAATCCCATATCCTACAACAAAGACATCATCGACCTCTTTTCCGAGATAGTCCGCCTCGATCTCTACTTCTCTCCGAGCCTTCTTGTCCAGGAGGGCACATATCTTTACAGAGCGAGGGTTCGATCGGGATAATCGATCCTTCAAAAACTGGAGCGTTCGGCCGCTATCAATGATATCCTCAATGACGAGCACATCCTTTCCTTCAATGGGAATCTCAATATCTTTGGTGATTTCAATCCTGCCGGAAGTCTTCATTCCGGCCCCATAACTGGCCAAGCGGACAAAATCGATTTGGACAGAGGTCTGGAGATGGCGGATCAAGTCGGAGAGAAACATAAAGGCCCCTTTCAGGATGCAAACCAACACCAATTCTCTCCCGCTGTAGTCTTTCGAAATTTGGTCCGCCAAATCTTTGACGATGGAAGCGATCTGTTTTTGAGAGAGTAACGGATTGAGACGATATCCCTCCATAGGTTTACCCCGTTAGAAAACCGCGGCCCTTAAGGTAGCTGAACATATTACCCGGAGCATATATTTGTTTGCATCCCCCCCTTTAGAAAAGGGGGGTAAGGGGGGATTTAAATGTTTAGAAAATCCCCCTATGTCCCCCTTTGCCAAAGGGGGATCGTTCATACTGAATTTAAAAATAGTTATTGAGAAACGCAAACAATATAATGCTCCCTTTAATAAATCCCTATCCTTATCTCAACAAAGGGTAGGGTTTAAACCCCATCCTTTCTAACGGGGTTTACAGGGCGTGCTCTAAGACCACAACCTCCATTTGATGGGGAAGGGTCGTTTTGTCAAAAGCCACTTCGCTGGTTCCAGGTCGCCTTGAATTCTCCTTTCCTTTCAGAAAATCCTCCACTGGTGCGATAGGAAATCCGCACTTCTCCGTCTTGAAATGCATGGGGATGAGAACTTTTGCCTTGAGTTGCTCTGCCACGCGGGTAGCCTCTTTGGAGTCGATGGTGAAGTACCCACCCACAGGGATGAGCAGAATGTCCACTGGACCGATTTCGGCCAATTCTTTTTCGCTCAGGATATGACCCAGGTCTCCTAAGTGGCAGACTCGAATTCCATCGACAGAGAAGGTGAAGATCGTGTTCGTTCCCCGTTCACTCCCTTTGGAGGAATCGTGATAAGTGGAGATTCCTTTAAAAGAGATCCCTTTCACCGTTTTGGAAACACTGCCCTTCACGATCTGGGGGGACCCTTGAAGGCTTTTTGTATCATTATGGTCCGCGTGATCATGACTGGTCAGGGCAATGTCAGACTGGTCTTTAATCTTTCCATAAGCAAGCTGGCCGCCATACGCTCCGGATTCGTAAGGGTCTGTAATGATCTTCACCCCCTGATCGGAGGTGATTAAAAAGGCTGAGTGACCATACCATTTGATCTTCATGAGAACCTCCTGTGTTTATAATGTGTTTTCAGTATAATGAGGTGAGTGGAAATGTCAATCCAAATTTGATTGAATCTCCGAACTCCTGCACGGAACGGTTTCCCTCCGGGGCAGAAGCCCCTCTATGGCGGAGCCAAACCGTTCCCTACCGAACTCCTAACTTTTTTTGGACTGCTTTCTTTTTGCCATCAAGAGTTCCCTTTTTATCTCTCCGGTCATCAATTTTCAGGGTGGTCAGTACCCGGTGGGCCCCCTTCCTAAATGGTGCTTCGTGCATCTTGAGGGCTACTCGAATGAGATCTTTTAGATCTCCCTCGATGTTGGTCCCCATAGAGGTGAATTCGTAACGAACTTTTTCTCCTTTTAAAATGCGGATGCAGTGGGCAACATAAAAGCTGAGGCTTGTATCTTTCGTACCGATCGGTACGACGCTGATTTCCAAAATCGCCATAAGCCACCTCCGTTAAGGGTTCAGATTCGAAATCCGAATGATTCGAAATCGGTTCGTTCTGTCGTGTTCCAACCCAATTTTTTCCTTATCCAAGAAATATCATTGAGTCAACGAATTGTCAATGATTTGGTGTGGATAACTGGAATTCCGCCATAAGGATGAAAAGTTCCGAGGACGAGAAGTTTTTGTATTTTTAAGAAATGGCAATGGGGCCGTGTCGTTACTATGTGGACGTGAGGGGATCACAGTTTGGGTTACTTTGGA
>Ga0315280_10006601_pt1 | contig 15965 bp, 15 predicted proteins | sample YL17G06_40_MG_FD_203697 | JGI IMG/M metagenome (GOLD analysis project Ga0315280, IMG submission 203697) | Sediment microbial communities from Yellowstone Lake, YNP, Wyoming, USA - YL17G06_40 | ecosystem: Environmental > Aquatic > Freshwater > Lake > Sediment | place: USA: Wyoming | collected... | reverse complement strand
TGACAGCGTGGGAAGAAAAACGCAACGGCAAAGAGACGAAAGTAGACTGGCGGTTTACTACCGAGGATGCACGCATTAAGCTCAAGAAACTTTATCCATCAATTAAGTAGAGACAGAGCACTAGGGTTTCGCCAAATGGATTGTAGGTGTAGTACTTTGCCACGCTGCCAGAGTAGCTAACTATCTGCCGGATGCTGCCGAGCCGGTCGTGAAGATAGAAGTATCTATTGGAAGGAAGGCCGCTTTGCTGCATCAGGATTTGGCCGTTGGCATAGACGTAGCTTTTTACGATAGAATCGTCGGATGCGTTAAGTTCCATCAGAATCACCGGCAAATCCCCTACTATATCGACTATGTATTTGCGGATAGTTGATGAGCCTATCTTTTTCCAGACCCGATTGCCATCCGGGTCGTATTTGGGGTCGATACTGTTCAAGCCCACATCAGCCATTAATGTCAACATTGCTCGTACCCCAACTTTCTTACACCAATCGTCGCCTCAACTGCTTGCGTACTATATGCTCGCTTCCTTAACGATTCTCCATAATAATACCTGAACCTGGCTCCTAAAACTATATTGTTTCCAACACCATCTTACGCTATTTATCTAACAAAAAAGTCAGCAAACCTCGCTGCTTGCTGACTTTGGTAATTCAACACCACCGGAAAAATAAGCTACAACTTTACAGCTCAAAAGCTCCTAACGCGGCTGATGCGTGAGTTGCTTTAGCTCCTCGACATCCTTTCGCAGCCTGGTAACTTCTTCGCGAAGTTTTTCAATCTGGTATATCAGGTCTTTCTCTCGCGGCTTTTCTTCCTTGCCCTCTGCCGTTTCACGAACGCTGCGTTCGAGTTTTTCGGCCTGTTTGCGGAGTTCGGCTGCCTCATCATGCCGACCTTCTCTCTCTGCTCGCTCAGCTGCTTCTTTAAGCTCAGCAAGTTTTGCGCTCACATCCTTAACGCGCTCTATTTTTCCCGGCTGCTCAAATTCACGTTTCAGCCCACGCTTAAGTTCTTCGGCCTCCGCCCGGATACGTTTGGCCTTCTCTTCTTCCCCTCGCTCCTGGGCCTCTCGGGCCATTTTCTCCAAGCGGCCAAGCTGCTCCTTAATCTCAATGCGTTTTCCTTCCCCAAGCTCTCGTTGATTTATCTGGATTTCCTTAGCGACTTGTTTGGCTTTTTCGCGCAGCTCCGCTGCTTTATCAGGCTGACCTTCTCGCTGGGCCTGCGCGGCTGCTTCCTTGAGTTCGGCGACTTCAGCGAGCATCGGTTCTATCTGGCCTGCTGCCGGAGGCAATTCGAATTCGCGCTCCAGATTCCGCTGAAGCTCTTGGGCCTCAGCCCGGAAATTATTAGCTTTCTCTTCGGCCTCTCGTGCCATAACACGGAGCTTCTCAACTTTCTCCCTTGTCTGCTCGAACTTGTGCATCATTTCCAGCTCTTTACCATCGATGAAGCCGTCACGGTTTCGGTCAAAGTGTTTCTGCATTTCATCCTTTACAGGCACCCTCTCCTGTGCGATAGAAACGATACATAAGACGAGCGCACAGGCGATTGATAAAATCACCACATTCTTGCACATAATTCATTTACCTCCGTTATCCGGTAAAACAAGTATTTCTCGATTAACTTTATGAAGTTACGGCAACCGTTTTAGACCTTCTCAGGCACAACAAACGGCTTGCGATACGGCCGGGTCAGCAGCTCATCGGCCTTTCGATTGTTCACGAACTTCTCGGCCCGGGGGTCAAATTCGAGCTTGGGGCCGAGGCAGTACGTGCTCTTCGACAAGTCGAGGCCTAATGTGCCTTTCACGGTTTGTGTGATAGTCTCCCAGGATTTACCAACTTCCTCATGCTTGTCGAGCACATCCGGCCTGGTCGTGCCGGAGACCTGCTCGCCAAGGCGGTAAGAGATGTTGCCCAGGTGGCAGCACGCCGCCGAGAGATGCGCCTCGGTAACGTCGGCGTGGAGGTCCTCGCGTTTCCGCGAACGCACGCAGTATATGAAGTTCTCGAAGTTGTTGCCGGGGCCCATTTTCACATCAACGTCCACTAATTTTTCAGCCTTGTCCGAACCCTTCGGATAGAACTTCCCGTCCTTGATAGCGCCTTCCTCAAGGAAGAACTCGTTATCGACTTTGGGTGGATACTTCTTACCATCGGCACCTGCCCTATCGACCAAACCGATGACCTCGAATACGAGCAGCGGCCCGCCAAAGTCCATCACGGTCAGTTGGCAGTTGGGAGTCTGGGCCTGGTCGGTGAACTCCGGATGACCGGGCGTCGAGTTAACCCATCGCCCGCCCATGCTGATTACGCTCTTGGGCAGGGTGCCTCCGGGGATCGCCCACCGCGCAATATCCATCTGATGGACGCCCTGGTTGCCGATCTCCCCGTTGCCGAAGTCCCAGAACCAGTGCCAGTTGTAGTGGACTATGTTTTCGTGGTAGGGCTGCTGGGGCGCCGGGCCAAGCCAGATATTGAAGTCCAGGTATTCAGGCGGCTCTTTGGCTTCCTTAAAGCCGATACTCCACCGCCCCTGTCCATTCTTGGAGGCCCACGCCTTGGATACCAGCAGCTTGCCGTACTTGCCGCTGGCGATAGCGGCCACCTGCTTTGCCCAACTGCTGCTCGAGCGGCCCTGCGTGCCATGCTGCACTATTCGCTTATACTTCTCCGCGGCCTCAACACACTTACGGCCCTCGAAGATGTTGTGGCTGCATGGCTTTTCAACATAAACGTCCTTACCCGCCTGGCAGGCCCAAACCGTGGCCAGCGAATGCCAGTGATTGGTTGTTGCGATGGATATCGCATCAATGTCTTTGTTTTCCAATAGCTTGCGGATGTCAACGTAAGTATCGACCTTTTGATTTTTGTCTGTAAAGGACTTGGCTCGGCTGGCGAGGACCTTTTTGTCCACATCGCACAAGGCCGCTACGCGCACACCTTGCATATCGCGGAATGCGCCGATGTGCGAGCCGCCTCGGCCGTTTATGCCTACCACGGCCACGCGAATGTCGTCATTGGCACCGCGCACACGGGAAAATGGACTTGCTATTGCCAGCCCAATACCTGCGGCCACCGAACCTTTCATAAAATCCCGACGCGTAATATGTTTCATTGTTAACCTCCTGTTATATATTTGATGAAGTATCTGTTTGAGCAATCACAAGAACCATAATAACCAAAAATATAAACAATAGCAAGAGCCAAATTTGAAATATGGGGTGCGGCGATTGATTTTCAAAAGCGCACAAATGAGACTCTACAGCAAATCTATTCGCTGATGACCTTTTTTATTGCTCTGGCCACCACGTAATCCGGCAGTTTTCCCAGAGCGGGCTGGGCCTCATAACCGGATATAATGCTCTTTTCGGGGAAAGCCCCAACCTCTGTAATCAGCTCTTCTGCCAGCGGCCGCAGCGTTTCTTCCGACAGCCCTTTCTCTGCCTTTTCGCGTGCCGCTTCCACCAGGGCCTGGAATTCTGCCCGGCTGTCATACCAGTTAAGCTGCAACTCCAGCTCAAAGGCCTCCCACGCCCCGGCGCGGTCAAAGGTATATTGAATCCCGATTGGGTTATAGTATTCTATGCGTTCATCCACAAAAGCCATACACGCGTCCTGGTATGCTATGTATTTTTCCTCGTTAAATTCGTCAGGCCATCGCTTTGAGAATTCCTCCCGCAACAAGGTCCTTACTTTTGCTGTTAGGAGGTCTTTTTTGGCTTCCAGCCGCTCATAAAGCGCCTCATAGTATGCTTTCAAAAGTAGATTGGTTTCGGTCATTTCTTTTTCACTATGGCCATTATCAACTGCCCGGTCTTGCTGCCACCAATTCTACCACCGGAAACCGGTCAATACCATTCGGCAGCAAATACTGTCGTGGTGTTTTCAATTTAATTGCTAAAATTGTTGACAAACACTGCGACGACGGTCAAATTATATATTAGTTTGAGTCGTTACTTTTCTTGGGAATAGAAAGTTTGCGTTAGTTTCTCGGGGGACAAATCATGAAATTGGATGTCGCTCGTGTGGACGTGTGGGTTACCAGCATTGAGGACCATCCCGGCAGCCTCGCTAAAAAACTTGATATACTTTCCAAGGCAGGTGTTGACCTTGAATTTGCTATCGCCCGGCGGGCACCGGAAAAGCTCGGAACAGGTGTAGTATTTGCCACACCTATCAAAGGAGCCAAGCAGGTAAAGGCCGCCTATGAAGCCGGCTTTGAAAAGGCTGAATCTCTTTGCTCGCTTCGTATCATTGCTGCGAACAAACCCGGCATCGGCACCGAAATAACCAAACAACTCGGCGATGCAGGCATCAACCTTCGAGGCCTTTCCGGCGTTGCCATCGGTAAGCGTGCGGCCTTTCACCTGGCCTTTGATTCGGCTGACGATGCCAACAAGGCAATGCGCCTCATCAAGCAAATCTCCGCAACCCGATGAATGTCATTCCTGCCCCGTATCGTTGTACGGGGTAAACTCCGGCAGGAAGCCAGCCTGCCAAAGAAAAAAAGGCCGCAAGCTGCTATTACACCACAACTCACGGCCTTCTGTTGCTTGTATTTCCTGCAAAACCGAATATCCGCCTTCGGCAGTGCCTCGCAGGGAAAATAATCAGTAGTCAATAATCAATTATCAATACCAGTAAGCCAGTTTTCTGTAAACTGCTGCAAATCAAACAAGTCCACTCTCCCATCACAGGTAAGGTCAGCACCGTTGCAGCCGGCACAGTTGGTTGCCAGCCAGTATGCGGCCAGTTTGATATAGTCAACAAAGTCCACATCACCATCGCCGTCGAAGTTTCCAACAGTTAGTTCGACCAGGTGCGTTTGGCAGCCCAGCGTCCCGTCGCCTCCCGCCGGCACAGGGTCAGTATGTGGGACTCCGTCGCTATTATCATCGTACTGAGGGATTTCATCGTAGTAGTCGTTACGGGCCGCGTAGTTGAACGCCTCGAGCATACTTATAAAACCATTTTGATTGGTGTCGGCATTGACTGTATTACCATATTCATCCTTTCCATGAAGTGCCGCTACAAAACCGCGAATAAACAGGTTTCCCCACGAGACCGCTTCTTCTATCGTAGCGGTGCAAATAACGCGAGTAGGCGAGGTAAGGTCCTCAACCAAACCTCCGGAGAAACATGGCAGGGCGACGACCGTAATTTTGGCAACCGACAACTGATTCACAAGCTCAGCGAGCTGGTCATCGTAAATATCCCCCATAGCAAGCTGTATTGACTCGTCCACGCTGACAATATCATTTGTGTCGCCGTCACCGTTGACGTCCATCCAGTCGAAAAGCCCGGCGTTGTCCTCGTCACAGCCATCAACCTCCGGCTCACCGCCGGCGTAGCCGAGGTCGATACATATCTTACCTTTCAAACCTTCATCAAAAAGTTGCCAAGGATAACCACCTTCCGGCAGGGTGCAGGGGGCATTGTTGTAGTTATCCTCTAATTTATCCACTGCGCCCCAATCGTCTTCGTCAAATTCGCCTGTAACGGGATTATACGGCTGGCGACCGTCACCATCGAAGTCAAAGACCTCACCGGCACCGGTGTCGATGTACCCATCGCGGTTGGTATCACCCAGAGCGTAGTCCACCAGACGCTCGATATAGATATCGTTGTCCGAGACCGTGGTGCCAAGACTTTCAATATAGACGCTTTCCAGGGTCGAAACGAACTTGTTCCGGTAGTATTCGGTCCTGCTGCCCGAAGAATACTGCTTACGGACCTTCCACACACCGAGGCCGTGATTACAGCGGTAGTCGCCGCCGGTGAAAAAACTTCGGAGTTTGAAATTGCTCTCCAGAAAGTCCGGCTCGTCTCCCGGGTCAACGGATATTCTACCACTACAATATCCGTAATACTGTCCGCCTTGACTCAAAGGCCCGTTATAGCCATAGCCGTGGCCGGTAATCCAGATGAGAACCTGGTCATCCGCGTCGGCCCTGGTGGCAAGCTCATTAAAGACCTTCTGGAGGTTGGCAGAAATGGCCGAATAGTCAATCATCCAATTGGGATTTCCCCCACTCGGGTCAGTACCGTTACTATTCAATAGATAAATATCTGATGGAGAAAAGCCATAGCCATTTGTGAGCATATCGTAGGCCAATTTCACATCATCCCAGAACCGCGTTTCATAGCTGCCGTTGAGCATAACCGCATACCAGCGTTTTACTCCGTCTGGAGGGTTAACTGAAACAGGTTTAGAAGGATGCAGCATTCGTTCAGCAGTATCGGAGTCAACCTTTTGGGCAACAACTATGATGTGCCGGCTATCCTGCGCGACCCGCCCGCCGGAGTCCTTCACAGTCAGGAGGCACTGATAATCCCCTGGTCGGTCGAATTGATGGGTCGTAAATCCCGTTTGGGTGGAGACAAAATCCTGCACTCCGTCAGAATCAAAATCCCAGGCGTATTCCACAATCTCATCGTCCGGGGATGAGCCGCTCCCGAAAAACTGGACCATCTCACCAACGACAACTACCCGGTCCGACCCGGCAAAAGCCGACGGTTCCTGGTAAGATTGAGAAATAGATGAAATATGTTGCTCGACAGCCCATGCAGGTCCGGCGGCAATGAGCGATAGACCAACAAGGACTGCGAAAACGGCTTTTGTTTCCCGGCAATTCTGTGATTTCACTAATTACCTTCCAATCGTACTAAAAATCCTCCCTCCAAAAATCACCCCCTACATAATTATACTGCTTATAGGACTGCCAATCAAGACCTTTTGGGCGAGCCAGAAATCCAACATTGTTTTTTGCAGGTGTGTTCTCTGCGGTTAAACAGATGTCACCACTGGGCCTCGAAATAGGGACCAATGGGGCCCTGGGGTTTAGGAGCAGGCCGGGACTTCAGGATGGCCTCCGCAATCGCAATATCACTTTGTCGCGTAATCTTGATATTCGAAGAGTCCGATTCCACAATCGTTACTTTATAGCCCAATGCCTCAACCAATTGCGAATCATCACTGATTTTACTCTCATCTAAATTTTTTAGATTTTCGTAGGCTTTTTTGAGCAGCAATGCCTCAAAAATTTGCGGCGTCTGTGCCTCATAGAGACCAGACCTGTCAACAGTCTTAATTATCGTATTATCCTTTACTTCTTTTATAGTTGCCGAAACGGGGCAGGCCGGTATTGCCGCACCGCTTTTAGCCGCAACAGCAATAATCCTGTCAATTAGCTGGGCCGTTATGCAGCACCGAGAGGCATCGTGAACGGCGATAAGGTTAATGTCATCTTTGACAAGTGCAAGCCCTTTGCGAATTGTGTCGAACCGCTCGTAACCTCCCAAGAAGAATTTGACGTTGAAAAACTTTAAGTTAGCCCCCCATTTGACGCTTACCAGTTCCTCATCCTCCTGAGCGATGCCGAGCAGTATCTGTTTTACATCTTCGCGGTTAGAAAAAAGCTCGACGCTGCGTAAAAATACCGCTCGCCCGGCCACATCGACAAACTGCTTTTTTCTTTTTCCGCCGAACCGGCTCGCCGGACCTGCCGCACAGATAATCGCAGCAACCTTATAAGACACGGGAACTACTCCTTAAAAACATAAGCTGACACCAGGAAAGAAATTACCCTCTCCAAGGCCGCTCTCTGGTTACCTTTGACAGCACATCTTTTGCGATAATTGTGTCCTCAACGACCTGAAAGTCAAACATTCCGACACAAATGAAATCGGCCCCGCCCTCGAAGGCATACTTAAAGCCATCTCCTGGCTTGATAGCTCCTGCCGCTAAGACCTTAAAAGCAATCCAGGGTTTATCAACTTTTTTCATAAACTCGATGGTCCTTTCCGGCTCGACGCACCAATAGTTATCGTCTGGGTTATCGATGACAGAGAGATTCTGGTCGGAGCGTTTACGCGACCAGTACTTGCTATGGTGCAAGGTCTTTACATAAAAATCGGGATTGAATCCTGCTTTTTCTGATGCGACAATCACTTCTATTTCGTGAGCACCTATCCCTGCTGGTATGCCATTTTCTTTGATAAACTCAAGCGCCTCTCCCAGGCGGTCCAGACGTCCCTGTTTAAGCCATTTGTCCCCGATGACGCCCTGCATATAAATCGCAACAGCACCGCAGTCGATAGAAGCTTTTATGTTGGTTTTTATGTCATCTAACGTTGGGTGTCCCTCTGCAATCCACTGTATCTTGCCGCCCCTTTCCTTCCAGTATTTTGGCAGAATCCTCAAAGGCCTCTCGCTCGGGTCCGCTATGATGGTATTTATGCCGCGTCCTTCGCACAACTCGAGGGTATCCATAACCTTCTGGTCTGTGTTATATTGTCTCATCAGGTGATGCACATACTTCAAATCCCTCGAATGCGCCCACCCGCTGATTAGATTTCCGCCGGAGATGAGCCGGCTAATTTTAAGGTTGCCGATCCTGCCTGCGGGAAATCCTTTAGTCGAGTCCTGCGGTATTTTTCCAGTGGTGGCAGTTGCTGCCGCCAGAGTATCTTCTCTGATGTGTAAACCCAATGTTGCCGCTGCAGAGCCGACAATTGATTTCTTCAGGAAACTACGGCGATTTATCCACCCCGGCAAATACGTTACTGCCGGGTTCGGCGGATTTATATTTTCTGACATAATCTTCCTCTTCTTTATTCTGCTTGATTCGAGTAATTCCTAAAATTCAATACCGCGCCTTGCGGCAAGACCCTTATCGAATGGGTGCTTGATATTTTTCATCTCTGTCACCAAATCCGCCAGAGCTATCAACTCTTCGGTTGCGCCCCGGCCTGTCAGAACGATTTCAACGGCAGGGTCCCTTCTGTCAATAACGTTTTTGATGTCTTCAAATTTGGCCAGGCCTTTTGAAAGACAAAACACAATCTCATCGAGTATAACACAATCGTAAAATCTTTTCTGGGCCGTTTCAGCAAGTCTTCCAAGAGCATCGCTAATCGCGGTCTGCGTCCGGGAAACAGCTTTTTCATCGTCTAAGGACCTGGACGCATCCCAGGATACATCAAGAGCTTCAATCCTGATTCCAACTATGCCCAATTGCAGTGCAAAACGCTCTCCAGTATTAAGCGATGGCGGCTTCAAAAATTGATAAATCAGAACCTTGTTTCCCTGGCCGGCAGCACGTAAAGCCAGGCCAAATGCAGCGGTGGTTTTGCCCTTGCCGTCGCCAGTATAAATTTGTACAAGCCCTTTTTCCAGCATAGCAACATATTAAAAATTAAAGGGTAAAAAGTAAAAAGTAAAAATAAGGTAATACCTCATGATATTGGCATACAATAATGTAAATTTCAAAGCAAAAAGGGTTTTTGCCGATGAGTTGTTTGTTTCACCCGCCAGACATACGGCGGACAAGTCCGCGATGCCAGAGGGAATCTGCTGAAGGTTACTACCGCTGCTTTGTTCGGTCGCCTCAAAGACATCGAGAATCGTATTCGGGGACCGGGCATCGGCTGCAAGATAAATACTTCTCATCTGGAGCGATTGAATGGGACATTGCGAAGCCAGCAAACGCGTTTGGCCAGACGTACTCGCAACGTCTCGCGGCTGGTTTGCATGTTGCAATGGGCATTGTGGCTGTGGCGGGATTTGTACGATTGGACGAAGGTTCATGACTCTCTGGAGGATTGTTGCCCTGCGATGGTGTTGGGTTTGGCCGAGCGTGTTTGGTCGGTTCTGGAGTATATTCGTTATCCTACACATGTCAGCGGTCTCCAGCGAGAGCAGTGGGCCGAGCAGCGCAAGAGTGCTCTGGAATCGACTTTGGATGTTTATCAGCGTAAAAAATGTTTACCAATATCATGAGATACTACCAAAAATTTAGGGCAAGAGGAAGAATATTTCTTGACTTCGAGCTCTTCATAGGCGGCCTTGAAAAATCCGGGCTAAGGGTTAATGTCTTAATAGACCGCCAGCGGGGAATTTTGTTGCAAAGTAGTCTCGTATTGCGTATATCGTATTGAGTGTTTTTCGCACGACGCATCCCGTTAGAAATTATGTTATTTCTAACGGGACGCAATACGCACGACTCACGACGAAATTATGGTTTTTACACTGCAAAGATACATATTTCGCGAGCTTTTGAAGGTTTTCGTGCCGGCGGTATTGGCGCTGACAGCGATTTTGAGCCTGGGCAGCATTCTGCGGCCGATTCAGGAATACGGCGTGGGGCCCCAGCAGGTGATGCATCTTATGCTCTATTTTCTGCCGATAACGCTGACGTTTGTATTGCCGATGGCAGCTTTGTTCGCCGGGGCTTTAGTCTATGGCCGGCTTGCCAGCGATAATGAGCTTGACGCCTGCAGGGCAAGCGGCATAAGTCTGGTGACCGTGGTTTATCCGGGGCTGGCACTGGCGATTATCGTGGCAATTTGCAATCTGATTTTGAGCTTTTACGTAATGCCTGTTTTCGTCCATCTCGCGGAGAAATCTCTTAAAGCGGATGCAAAACAGATACTTTTCCGCAATGTGCAGCGAAAGCCGTACTACAAGCTGCCGCCGGACGGCCGGTACCTGATTTACGCCGACCATGCCAACCCACAAAATAATACCCTTTCCGGTGTAGTCGTCACTGAGGTGAAAACCGACAGGATAGAAAAGATTATCACTGCTCAGAGCGCCAAAGTAACTTTCAATCCGTCCGACAGGTTCAATGAAGTTCAAATAACAGCGTACAAGACAGACCAAATGGGCTCCGAGGACGATGTGTGGTTCTACGCAGAGTGGTTGTCGGTGACGACGGAGTTCGGCTCGCTGTTAACTGACGATATAAAGTTTAAGAAGATAGACGAAATGAAAGGGATAAGGTCCGACCTGACGCAGTTTTACCCGATTGCAAAACTATCTCGTGAGACCTACGCACAGTTTACCACGGAGGTGCTGGCGCAAGATATTGCAACCAAAATAGCCAATGACGCAGACAATGTTTATAAACTTTACAGCGGCGAAAAGGTAGTCGAATTCACCGCGGGTAGTGTTTCTGTAGGCGAGAAAAAGATAGAGTTGTCTGGAAACATCAGGGTAGTCGAGTCCGATACCGCCACCTCGCCGAAGGCGGGTCAGGGCAGGTGCACTCTGCGAACCACTAAAGACGGAAAGGCTTTGCTGTACCTCGAAGGTGACGAGCTTACGCCGACTTTGACGATGGATATTTATAATGCGAGGGTGGAAGAAACAGGGAACTTGAGGATGCGATATATCATACGCGGCCTGATTGTGCCGGAGGCCGTAGAAGCCATAACAACCCGGTTCCAGACGCAAAACGGAGAGCTTGTAGTCGAAAAATTAGCTTCGCCCGCTTTCGGCGGGGCTTTGGAGAAAGGCCCAAGTCCGGAACTGGCATTGCTGGAAAGCAGGCTACGGCGAACAATGCAGAAGACATTGGTCCAAATAAAGGCTGAGATACATTCGCGCCTCGTGTTCGGAATAGGATGCGTATCGATGATACTGATCGGCATTGCGCTGGGTATTATCAAAAAGGGCGGACACGTGCTCAGCGCTTTTGGTGCCAGTTGCATACCTGCCGCGGTGCTGATAGTGTGTATAATGAGCGGCAAACATATTGCCGAAAACCTTGGTTCACAAAACATTTCGGGTATAGTACTGATGTGGGCGGGGCTGGCATTTTTGTCCCTGCTGACTGTGGAGATGTATCGCAGGTTACTGAAATACTAATCCGCCAAGACAAAAGACCAAAGTCTTGTGTCTTGAGTCTTGAGTTTGAAACATGAGCATATTAGATAAATATATCGCAAAGAATTTTCTCGTCGGCTACGCAATCGCCTTTTGCGTTTTGATAGGGCTGCGAATAGTTATTGACTTATTTGTGAACCTGGATGAATTTACGGAGCACGCCAATCTTGATACCGCAGCCGTCCTGAAAAACATACTGCTGTTTTACGGCCTGAATAGCACACTTTATTTTCGAGATTTTGCCGGGATGATAACTGTAGTAGCGGCGGCATTTTCGTTCGGCAAAATGGTCCGCAGCAATGAGCTGGTGGCGATGATGGCTTCGGGCGTTAGTTTGAAGCGGGTGATTGGGCCGGTAATAGTTCTTGCATTGCTATTGACGGGACTATTAGTAGTGGACCAGGAAACCATAATACCGCCCCTTAGTGATAAACTTGTCCGCGGCCAAGATGCCATTCCGGGTCAGGAATCCTATAATGTATGGTTTATCAGCGATGGGAATGGTTCGCTGATTTGTTCTCGAAGGCTTGACGTAAAAACATCAACGCTGGATAATCCGACTATTTTACTTCGCCGACAAGCGGCCTCAGCAGGGATTTGGGAGGTAACCGGCCGGATAGACGCCGAAAGAGCGGTTTACAATAGGGCGGCTTGCAGGTGGGATTTAATCGGCGGGCGATACATTGAAAAGGATTCCATCAAAGGTCCGCAGCCGGTAGAGTCATACGCCAGTGACATTGCTCCGAAGGATATTCCCGTCAGGCGCCATTCTGAGCACAAGACCCTAATGAGTTTGCGACAGCTATCTATCCTCGCAAGGCAGGGACCAAAAATTAAAGACCAGGCGCAGCTTTTCAGCCAGAAGCATTTTCGCATTACCGAGCCGATTATAAATCTGCTGATGCTTATGGTGTGCCTGCCGATTCTGGTTTGCCGCGACCCCAAATCTATGAAGTCGGCGGTTATGATTAGCTTTGCCATGACAGGAATGTGTTTTATCACAACTTTTATCTGCAAGATACTTGCCAGCGAGGTTATCTTCAACAGAGTGATGCCGGAGTTGTGGGCCTGGCTGCCGGTCTTTATCTTCCTGCCGCTTTCCTTTATCGAATGGGACTCAATGAAAACATAAAACCTCTGCCAAAAGCGGACTGACGACTATCGACTAATCATCTTCCGAATTTCCCGATTTATTCTCACGCTGCACCACTGCCAGCCGCACATCGAGCAGTAATCGGCAGAGGATAGTTTATCTTCGCCGATTTCTTTGCAGGCCTCGCGGTGCATTCTTTCGGCAGTCTCCGGGTCAAGTGACTCGGCTAAGTGCGTCCTCCAGTCCAGATTACTTCTGGCAATGCTTAACTTTTTGTCACGGTCGGCAGCACCTTTTAAGCCGCGCGCAACATCAGCGGCGTGAGCGGCGATTTTTGCTGCAATCACGCCGGCCCGCACGTCATCGGCGTTCGGCAAACCCAGATGTTCTCTGGGCGTGACATAGCACAAAAATGATGCGCCGTAAAAGGCGGCAGCGGTTCCGCCGATAGCTGATGTTATATGGTCATAGCCAGGTGCGATATCCGTAACCAGCGGGCCGAGAACATAAAATGGAGCACCGCGGCAAATTTTTTGCTGGATTTCCATATTATATTGTATCTGGTCGAACGGCACATGGCCGGGGCCTTCGACCATAACCTGGCAGCCTTTCTCCTGTGCCCTCCGGGTTAGCTCGCCCAGCGTCCTTAATTCCGCAATTTGCGCCTCGTCGGTAGCATCGGCGATTGCACCCGGACGAAGCCCATCGCCGAGAGAAAAACAGACATCATATTCAGCCATTATGTCGCACAAATCATCAAACATCTCATAGAGAGGATTTTGCCTGTTGTGATACAGCATCCATTTGGCAAGAAGCGCCCCGCCCCGGCTGACGATGCCCATAACACGCTTGGCAAGTAAAGGCAGATACTCTTTTAAGACTCCGGCGTGAACGGTGAAGAAATCCACGCCCTGGCGGGCCTGTTTCTGGAAGCAATCGAGAATCGCCTTATGGTCTATATCCTCGACATTTCGCCCTTCTATAACCTGGTATATCGGCACCGTACCAAAAGGCACCGGGCACTGCGAGAGAAGTCTGGTTCGCGTGTCATCGAGATTGCCGCCGGTGCTTAAATCCATAATCGCATCGGCGCCGGCGTCGAGGGCAGCCTGCATTTTCTGAAGTTCAGCTTCTATCGAAGAGCGAACGCTGCTTGTGCCGATATTTGCATTTACCTTTGTTGTAAGCAGTCGGCCTATGCCGATGGGCGCCAGATTGGTTTTAAGATGGAGTTTATTGGCGGGTATTACCAGATGGCCGGCGGCAAGGTCTTTACGGATAACCTCGGCATCGACGCCTTCTTTTGTGGCTACAAGCTTCGCCTCTTCGGTTACCTTTCCCGCCCTTGCACTTTCTAATTGGGTTGTCATATCATTCTGCTTTCCAAAATAAAAAATCGCTTCACAAGGAAGCGATTTACGTATCAATTGGCTGTCAGGTTTTAACAGGGTTCATCACTTCCCTACGCAGGCATATCCGCCAACCGCGAGTCGGCGATTGTCCTGATCAGGTTCAAAGGGTTTTTTCTCAGGTCCGCCTTACCGGCGAACCACCCCTATGCGAACTATGTCTATTATAGCTTATTGCTTTCAGCAGTCAAAATAAATCCTATCATTCAGCGTTCCCACCAACCTCATCGGCAAGACCTTTTCACGGGAGCTGGAGGAAGACGTGGACGCCTTTTTTGTTTGAGGCAACGATATCGGGTTTATTGTCGGCATTAAGGTCGGCAATTTCAAACTGAGTTCCCACGCCGGAGTCGTCATCGATTTGGTGCGGGATGAACTCGACCTTGCCTTTTTCGGGGCGGCGTAATTCAAACCAGTAGAGTACAGCCGGCTTGTCCGGGTCGACGTCGCCCGTGGGCCCGTGTGCCCAGAAACGCTTGCCGACAACGAAGTCTTTCACGCCATCACCGTTGATGTCAACCAGGCGAATAGCGTGACTCTGGGAGAACAGCCTGGGTGCGATATCGTGCTGTTTCCACTCGACACCCTTGTCGGTCTTGACCTGCTCAAACCACCATATACCGTAGTTGTGAGCAGAGCTGGTGATAACGTCGCCGGCACCGTCACCATCAATATCATAAACGAGCATATTGGCGCAATCCGGGCCGAGATTAGCCGGGTGGAAGGTCCAGTTGGTTTTTGTGCGGTCCTGCGGGGCTTCCCACCAGCCACTGGTAAAGAGGACATCGTTTCGCCCGTCGCCGTTGATGTCACCGGCGCCGAGGCCATGGCTATATCTTTCTGTGCCGGGTGCGTTTGGGCCGGCGATTACGTGCATGTCCCACAAACCTTCGAGGTCTTTCGGAATGCTAAACCAGGCCATTAGTCCCTGAGGGCGAACGGCAAAGAGCAGGACCGGTCGGCCATCGCCAAGCAAATCGACCATCATCGGCGTCTCGTTGCAGGCGCTATCGACGACTATGCGTTCTTTCCAGCGGCCGGGTTTATTTTTTGGGTTTTCATACCATCGGCAGGGTTCGCCTGGATACCCAATGATAATTGAATCGACCCAGCCATCGCCGTTGATGTCCTGGGCGAAATTAGCGAAGCACTGGCTGTAACCTTTTGCGCCATCATACTGGCCAACCGGGCGGAGTTCATACATTTTCCAGTCCGGTGCTGCATACCAGACGTCGCCGGTAAGGACATCCATCTTGCCATCGTGGTTGACATCGCCGACTGCAACACCTTCTGAGCGGAAGGTTTTGTCGAGGATGGTTTTCTGGAAGCGGACCTCGGCGGATGCAACTATGGGCGAGAGTCCTAAAACCAGTAATGTAAATATCCTTGTTCCTTTCATAATAGTCTCCTATTTTCAAAATGGATTATGAGCTACCCTTATTATAACGTGCGATTTTCGGCTGGCAAACAAAATGGCCACGAAAAGGCACAAAGAAGATAAGGAATTTAAGGTCACCGACACAGATAATCCCGGCGTGCCTGCCCCCGAATGTTGTAGTCGGGGGTCATTACCGCCGGAAGTTTGGGTCACACGTGATTACTAATTGCATTGCAGCCATTCGTTAGCCAGGATGTCAAGGTCCAGGAAATTAACCACGCTATCACCACCCTCTGGAGCAATGTCGGCAGACGGGACACCTGGTGTCTGAAGCCACTGGCCGCCGAGTATCGCAAAGTCTACAAAGTTCACGCAGCAATCGCCGCTCAGGTCAGCAGTGGGGTATTTT
>Ga0315280_10006600_pt1 | contig 15966 bp, 16 predicted proteins | sample YL17G06_40_MG_FD_203697 | JGI IMG/M metagenome (GOLD analysis project Ga0315280, IMG submission 203697) | Sediment microbial communities from Yellowstone Lake, YNP, Wyoming, USA - YL17G06_40 | ecosystem: Environmental > Aquatic > Freshwater > Lake > Sediment | place: USA: Wyoming | collected... | reverse complement strand
TTAGAAGAGGTTTTCGACCGCTCAACCCTCATGATCATCTACGATTTTTTGAACAAAGGCACAATAAGCGAGATCCACGGCGTCGTTAAGGCTGGAAAAGAGTCAAGGGTTTACTGGGGAAAAGACAAGCAAGGAAAAGAATTGGCAATCAAAATTTACTTAACCATTTCAGTGGAGTTCCGCAAGGGCATGCTCAAATACATTGAAAACGACCCTAGATTCAAGGGCATAAAACGCGACACACGCTCGCTAATCTTTGCATGGGCTCAAAAAGAATTCAAAAACCTAGAACAAGCAACAGCCGCAAAAGTCAGAGTGCCCAAACCTATTGCCGTGAAAAACAATGTGCTCTTAATGGAGTTCATTGGAAAAAACGGTGTGTGTGCTCCCTCCATGAAGGAGCAAAGGCCAAGAAAACCTGAAAAAATCTACGAAACCCTGCTAACTTATTTGAGGAGGCTTTACCTCAAGGCTGAGCTTGTCCATGGCGACTTAAGTGAATATAACATCATGATTTGGAATGGTCGCCCAATACTTTTTGACGTGTCGCAGGCTGTTCCGCTTTCGCATCCTATGGCGACTTTCCTTTTGCATAGAGATTTAGCCAACTTCAATAGGTTTTTTAGCAACTTAGGCGTTAATGTTCTCTCGGCTGAAGAATGCTATAGGAGGGTTACAAGCCGTGGCTAGAGCTAGTGCATTTCTTAGGATACCAAAAGAGCGTGTAGGTGCTTTGATAGGCCCTGAAGGAAAAACTAAGAAGATTATTGAGGAAAAACTTTCGGTTGAGCTTCAAATAGATGGCGAAGGAGGCGTCACTCTTATGCTTGCTGAAAAAGCTGAAGATCCCTCATTGCTTTTTAGGGCGAAGGATGTTGTAACTGCTATTGGAAGGGGCTTTTCGCCCGAACATACTCTTCGCTTAATCCGCGATGAAGAAGCCATTCTGGATGTTATTGATTTGCGGGCTATTTTTGGAAGATCCGAATCCGACATTAGACGCGTTAAGGGACGAGTAATAGGGATGGATGGCAAAACTCGTAGAACAGTGGAGGAACTAACTGACACTAATGTGAGTGTTTACGGACATACAATCGGCATAATTGGAAACATAGAACAAGTTCAAGCGGCAAGGGAAGCAATCCAAATGCTGATTGATGGAAGCCTACACAGCACGGTATACAGGTTCCTCCACAGAAAACGCAGAGAACTCAAGAAGAGAAAGTTTGAACTCTGGGAAAAACCAGCAGAGGAGTAACATAGCTGTATACAAAAGCATCAACGAAAAGCCGATTTTTCGTTTTGCTCGCAGAGTGCAATTGATAAAAATCGATTTTAAACAATTTTACTAAGCGGCGGGCTTCCGCACTCAAGATCCCAATCATTTTGGGTTCAGCGGGGTCAGAGTCGTCATCGCCCACCATTTAAAATTAATTTAGACTTAAATAAAAAGCTATAGCCATTCTAAAGTGTTGAAAAATATGCTGAAGTATATCCGCATTGTTCCGTTGGCTGCTGAAAGTCTAGGTGCTAGGTCCATGTGCACTTATGTTGAAACTTCAGATTTGAAAATCCTTTTAGATGCTGGGGTTTCGCTTTGTCCAAACCGTTTCCGTTTGCCTCCGCATCCAATTGAATTTAAAGCTATAGACGAGGCTCGTAGAAGAATTGCCGCATCTGCTGAAAAAGCCGAGATTGCAACATTAAGCCATTACCACTTCGACCATCACACGCCTTCTTATGAAGATTGGCTATGCAACTGGACAGCTAAAACAGAAACAGCAAGGCAAATCTACGAAGGAAAAACTGTTTTGATAAAAAATCCGAGGGACAAAATCAACTATAGCCAACGAAGAAGGGGATGGCTGTTCCAAAAAACAGGCGGAAAATATGCGGAAAAACTTGAAATCGCAGATGGAAAAACCTTCAATTTCGGAAAAGATACAAAAGTCAAGTTTTCAGAACCCATTTTCCATGGATCGGAAAACTCGGGCCTTGGATGGGTTTTAATGAACACTATCGAATATCAAAATGAAAAATTCATGTTTGCACCAGACGTCCAAGGCCCCATGTCAACCCAGACGCTCGGAATAATCAGGAGGGAAAAGCCTCAACTAATAATGATCGGTGGACCGCCATCATACTTAGCTAGATTCAGGGTTGACGAGGAGCAAGTTCAAACTGGATTAAAGAATCTGGAAAAAGTTGTTGAGACCGTGCCATGCACCATCTTGGAGCACCACATTTTAAGGGACGAAAACTGGCGCGAAAAAACAAAAAATGTTTTCGACAAAGCCAATAAGGCTGGACATGAAATCTTAACCGCAGCCGAATTCTTAGGTAAACAAAACGCTTTCTTGGAAGCTGCGAGAAAAAGGCTTTTTGTTGAAAATCCTCCATCAAAGGAGTTTGAAAAATGGATGCGAGAAAGTATCAGTATGAAAAAGCATGTCAAGCCTCCAATCTAGTCTCTAATTAGCTTTCGTAGCAGCTAGGTCCTCAGATAAGCGTTCGTAACGTATTCCATAAAATGGCACCGTGAGTCCTTTCTTTTTAAGCATAGACCGTAACTCCTCTACAAGAATTCCAGAATCGGTTATACCACAGTTTGGGCTTCCATCAACGCCTACAATGATTGTGGCTTTTATTTTGCCCTTTGAGTATTCCAGAACTTGTTCAACAATTTCTTCCGCGATTTTCTTACAATGATTTCTAAACATTATATTATTATATTCATCTTTGGTTTGACTTTTCCTTAATATGCCAGCATACGTTAATTCGGGACACGGCATTTGAATAATGCCCATATCATTAAGCATCAAAAATTCTACAATTTCAGCTATTGCGCTTGATCTTTCCGCTAGACCAAAAACGCGGGAATTTTGATTTAAAATGCAGTGGGCAACTAGGGCGATTCTTCCACTTCTTTTATCCTTTAACATGTTGTTTACAACATTCAGAGGTGCAAGCGCTGTGTGGAGGGCCGGGGCCGGGATTTGTTCTCTAGAAGGTACATGCCTTCCAGATTTGAACCCGGGCGCTAGGCTCCACAGGCCTATAGGCTACCAAGCTACCTCACCCCGGCCGCTGTTTTTGGTTGTTGTGTAAGGAAGTTTTGTTGGTGCTTATTTATGTTTGTGGGTTTTGTGTGTGCGTGCAACGGTTTCTAGCCCCTATATTTGGAGCCAAATATGATTTTTTTGCCTATATCCCAATGTATGAACCGCTAGAAGTCGTTAAATGTAAGAAATGTGAGAAAGTCATAGCAGAACCAAAAGAACTGATTAGAATTCAAAACTTAAGCCTAAGAAGAAGGACTTTCTGAAACTTTCTGGTGCAACGCGTCAAGGTGACTTTTATGGTCGTAAATCCAATTGTTGTCTTTGAAAAATGTAGGCCAAATGGTTTGTCGAGCTCTCACCCTCAAATCCTGTATAGCATATTCATAACTACGTACAAGTTTCATTTTCGCCATTTTAGATAAAGTGTCAATGAATTTTCGAAATTCCTCATGTGGAAGAAACACCTCAACGATGAGACCATTTTCTCCATACATCTTACCCAGCGTGATAACGAAAAATTTGTTAACCAAAGACCTTGTAAATCTGGCAAATGTTTCATAATTATGAAAAGTTATTGTAAAATAAGCCATAAAATAGTGAGGGTCGCCATATCGCATTACAAAAATTTCGTAACCCTCAATAAGTTTTTTTCTTATCAAATGCTCTTGATAATGAAATCGCGCCAGTTGAGGACTAATCCCCAACTTTTTAGATACTTCCCTCATGCTTATAGTTGCATCTGCTTCTAGCAGTTCGAGCATTTTAACATCCGTCTCATCTGCATAGTTACAATAAGCTTCAGGGTCCACCAACGTAAAAGGCAGGTCAGTTGATTGTTTCTGCACCTCCTTTATCCAATTATCCCACTGGAAGACCCAATTTTCTTGACAAGCGTCAAACCATTCAGAGGTTATTCGCCCACCTTGAAAGCATGTAGACCAGACAATCTGCACGTTCTTAGCTACACCTAAACGCTTTATCTCATGTACAAACTCTTCAAACTTCCGGCTATGTTCCGTGGGAATAGCATAGATAGCTGTGTAACCCTCACCCCTTCCATAAGACCTGCAGATATAAATCCAAAAACCATTAACCAACAAACAATCGAAAAGAAGCCGCTCCATCCCCGGCTCCGCTTCCACAAAAACAACACACTTCCTTAAACCGAGGTTTGTATGATAAACAGAAGTGTACATTCTCAAAAAAAAGTGGGAATCCAACTGCATCCTTTTTATTCGAAGCATTAATGCCTTGCGAGATATTCCAGTGATTCTGGCAATCTTTGAAAGGTTTCGTGGACCAGTGTCATGTAATGCTTGAAGCATTTTGATGTCAATGGCTCTCAATAGTTTAGACAAACTTTTCTCTCTCTAACTAATTTAATACAGACTTTTTTATCGTTTCTTGCTCTTATTTTTTATCCAGGTCCTCCAGGACAATCTATTGGGAGTTGATCAATTGGTGTCTCATTGCCTATCTGTAAGACGCGATGATGCACAATAGAATCGTCAACAGTCATTTCATTTGTTTGTCTGTTTGAAGCCTTGAACACAAGGGATGTTGCAGTGGCAGTGAAAATAACCAAGAAAATTAAGAGAGCAGCCTTCAGCTTCATATAGATTCACCTCCTTGTTTTTATTTTTGGAAGCTAACCTAGTTGTAAATGGTCCAAAAAGAAAATTTCCGCGTAATTAAAAAAGACATACACTTTTTACTTTTGACCCTAAAACGAGTAGAAAATGGACCAAAAGTAAAATAAGCAAAGTAAACCCCTATAAATACGCTTTAATCAGAGTCGGATGTCTATGTTGTCTGAAAAGAAGAAAATAACTGCTACCGGAATTTTAACCTGCAACTTAATTGTAATAAATGATCACACAATTGAATGGCTAGAAGCCAAAGACTTCAATCTGGCGGCCCTTGCTAATGGTATCGGAGTCAACCGTGAACATAAAGTCAAAGCAACAATAACCTTAGAGCTCGTAGAAGAACCATGCATAATCTGCGGAAAACCAACAACAGGAAACAAAATATGCCAAAACTGCGGAAAACCCATATGCGACGAATGCGCAAAAACAGAAGAACCAGAACGATACTGCCCAATATGCCAAGTTTTAAAACACCCAGATCCACAGAACACGCCATGACCTTACTAATCAATTCTCTTTTTTCATTTTCCCGAAAATTCATGCCCAACACCGAAAAAAGGGGATTTGCGGGAGATATCTCCACTTTAAGCGTAAGTAACTCACGCCGGCCATTATTTGAGTGACTCCGACTAATTTTATATGATCTAGACCACCTTTTTTGTTCCAGAGCTTATTTACGTTTTCTGAGAATTTTCAAGCTCCTTTCTTTTTCCCCAAAAAGTGAGTCCAGTTTTTCGCAGTTTTTTCCACATGTCTAGGGCTTGTTTAGTGTAAACTGCTTCTTTTGGGTCATAATGTATTTTGCATGGAAACTCTTTGCATTGAAAACAACATTCAACATTCTTAGTTTGGGCGCACTCAAAGAAGGTACATCCCTTACGACTTTCCCTTGATTTTCTCAACATCCTATTAGCCCAATCACATCCAAGACATTTATTTTGTTCAAGCCTAAACGTTGGACAAAAACTGCAATAGACGCCACACGCTCCAACATGCGCTTCCAATTAGCTTCCCCATTCAAGAATATAACCTAAACTATGTAAAGATATTGGGCTACAGAGGAAATAGTCTTTAATAGAAAACCTGCAATTTTCTACAAGACAAAAAAGGCTGAATCAAATTGGGACATTCGAAGAAAAACAGTCAACTTGCACTTCTAGGAGCAGCTCATTCATTTAACCATTCATTGTTTGTTATCGCGCCGCCTTTGCTAACAATTATAATGGCAAGTTTGGGTGTATCAAAAACCGAAATAGGCTTAGTGTCAATGATTGCATCTTTCATATACGGCGCTGGAGCGCTCGTCGGCGGACCCCTTGGTGATAAAATTGGAGAAGCAAAAACAATCACCATATGCCTTGCCCTTTCAGGACTCTCCACATTAATCATGCTTGCCGCTGGATTGACAACAAGCATCTACATCTATGCTTTAGCGCTGATCTCAATGGCTGTCTGGGCAAGCTTTTACCACGCAACAGCAAATTCGTTGATCTCAAAAACTTTTAAGGGAAGAGTTTCTGAAGCCATGGGTTTGCATGGTGTAGGCGGAACACTAGGCGTCGTGTTAACCCCTACAATAGCGTGGTTTATCGGCGCAACCTTTGGATGGCCTTGGGCTTTCGTTGCTTTCGGCTTATTAAGCGTGATGCTCGCTTTTTTCTTCGTTAAGAATTTTGGTAAGAGCGAAAACAGAAGCACAAGTCGCGGAACAATAATCGACGCATTGAAGATCCGAGAACTCTGGATACTCTTGATCTTCAACGTAGCCATAGGGCTTTTCATGAAAGGTGTAGAGTTATATTTTCCAACTTATGTCTCAGACAACAAACTGATTGGGTTAGGTCTTACCAAGGAAGAGCGTGGCATGTGGGGTTCCATAGCCTATACTTTGGTTTTAGCTGTTGGCGTGCCAGCCCAGTGGATTGGCGGAAAAACCGCTGATAAGTTTGGCTCCAAAAAGGTTTTAATAGCAACTTCTACAGGTGTTTGTCTAAGCCTGCTTTCTCTTCTACTTTTTCCACTCGGCATTGTTGGGATAGCCCTATTCATCCTTCTATATGGTTTATCTTTCTATGCACATCAACCCGCATTAAACGCGCTCACTGGCTTCTGTTGCCCAGAAAACCAGCGTGGAGCAGTTTACGGCATATTCTTCTTCACATCCTTTGGCATAGGCTCCCTTTCACAGTCCATAGCAGGATACGTAGCTGACAATTACGGCGGCTTAGACACAGCATTCTACATGTTAACAGCTTTCGCTTTGGCTGCTTTGCTTCTGGCCTTTAAGCTTCCAAAAAGAAGAGAAAGCGAGTGATTTCATCAGCCTTTCATCTTATTATGTTGATGTAACTAATGATAAGAGCCTGTAAACTATTCCACCTAGAAAAAGCGCTAAGGCAATGTCAACAACCGTTATTGCTAAGGCTTTTTTCCATCCAAACTCCCTCAGGCATGCAGCAATAGTTGCGAGACATGGAACATAAATCATTGTAACTAATGCAAAAACAATCATCTGGATGTCGGATAGAGTTCTTAGCGGCTTAATGATTTCAGAAAGCAGAATAAGCGTTAACTCTTTGCGCAAGATCCCAAAAATTAATGGAATGCCTGCCGCTGGTGGAAGCCCTAGCCAACCGCTCATAAGCGGGCTTGCAGCTTCGACAACATAATTCATTAATCCGGATAATGATAGAGCTTCTATTGTTATGCTTCCAGCTATTATTATTGGAAAGGCTATGAAAACGAAGTCTCTTGTTCTGCTCCAAGTTTTCAGTGTTATATTTCTGAGCGAAGGCTTTTTGTAGGATGGCATTTCCATGATTAAGCCAACAGGTTCGCCTGGCAAAATTTTGAATGCAATCCGGCCTAAAAGGAAAACGAGGATTAAGTCGAAAGCATAAAGTGCCAAAACCGCCTGCAAACCCACAAATCTTCCAACTAATCCAAGAATTACGACTGTTCTAGCTGCGCACGGAATCAAAACCACTACGAAGGCAGCTAAGAAACGTTCTCGCTCTGTCTCCATAATTCTGCAGCCAATGCATGCTGGGACGCTGCATCCGTAGCCGAGAATTAAAGGTATGAAGGCTTTTCCATGTAAGCCTATTTTGTGCATTAGGTTGTCCATCAGGAAAGCTGCACGTGGCAAATAGCCACTATCTTCTAGTAGCGCTAGAAGTATGTAAAATGGCACAATATACGGTAAGGCTATGGTTATTCCAGCAACTATTCCAGACAAAATTCCCTTAACAATTAGACTAACAGCAATTTCAGGTAAAAGCGAAGACAAAATGCTTTCAATATAAGTTGTGAAAATGCCGAAAATGTAATCTAGGCCTGTGGAAACGAGGTTTCCACCAACAAAAATTAGTGCAAACATGGATGCTAATACAGCGGCTAAAATCGGGTATCCTAAAATCTTGTGTGTGGTTAGCGCGTCGAGTTTTTGCTCCAAACTTATTTTTGGAGGAGCCTCAACAGTCGTTACAGCCTTAGCTATCTTGGTTGCGAATCCGTACTTCTCAGATGCTATGATGACTGGTGACGACTCTCCATGTATAGTTTCAAGTTCACCTGCCAACTTTTCAGCGTAATCTAAAACCTCTTTTCCACTTTCGTAATTTTTCAGTTTTCCAGAAACATCTGTATCTCTTTCAAGGAGTTTAATTGAAATCCACCTTGCAGGGTAGACTGTGCAAAGTTGCGGAAGTTTAGCGCTAACGAGTTTTTCGATGTCTTGAACTCTTTTCTCAATTTCCTTTCCATACTTGACCTTTAACGGCTTGAGCTTCCTTTTCCCGCTTATTACTGCTATAACTGTTGAGAGAAGCTCGTTTATTCCACTTCCAGTAATCGCAACAGTAGGATTAACAGGCACTCCCAAAATCTTAGAAAGCTTTTCTACGTCAATTCTTAAACCTTTCTTGGCTGCAAAGTCAACCTGATTTAAATCGATTATTATTGGGGCTTCAAGCTCCAATAGTTGAAGTGTAAAGTATAAGTTGCGTTCGAGTGTTGAGGCATCTACAACATTAATTATGATGTCTGGCTTTTCAACCGCAATATAATCTCGTGAAACAATTTCTTCCATCGAGAAAGTAGAAAGCGAATATATCCCAGGTAAATCGATTATACGAATGGTGTGGCCCTTAAAATGCAGGGTTCCTTCAGCCCTTTCAACGGTTTTTCCAGGCCAGTTTCCGACAATTTGGTTTAAGCCTGTGAGTTGGTTAAAGATTACGCTTTTTCCAACGTTTGCGTTTCCAGCTAACGCTATCCTCAACTGTTTAGCCATTTGGTTCTGCCTTTAATGGTTTTACGAAAACTTTTGAGGCTACACCATAACCGAGGGCAAGCACTGATCCTCTAACTTCAATTTGCAAAGGTCCACGGAATGGGCACTTCCTGAGAAGCCTGATCTCAACGCCAGGGGTTAGACCCATCTCGGCGAGTCTTCGGACAAGCCCAAAGCCTCCAAAAGCGTTGGTTATGACTCCTTTTTCTCCTTCCAAGAGGCTTGTTAGAGAAATTACTCCCTCATTCCAGCGTGGGCTTCGTCTTTGAGGGTTTCCTCTATTTCTGAACCGCACAATTGTTCACCTTTACGAATTTCACCCAAACGCTGGAAGCATCCCTGTAACTTAGAGTACGCTCTTTTCCAGCCACGCACAAAACTATGTTGGAAGGTTTCTTTTCAATAACATGGATTGGAACGTTAGGTTTTATTCCTTTACTATCTAAGGTTAACAGTCTTTCTCGTTTTCCATTGGTAATTTTTGCTACAGTGCAAGCCACGTTTAAGCCTATTTCCATGAGTGGATAGCATTTTTCCTCTTCTATTTCGCCGTGTTCTGTTGGTATGGGGTTTCCATGCGGGCAGAATTTTGGATTTCCAAGGCGCTTGTCCAAAAGAGCAATTACGTTTTTTGATAGGGCATGTTCAAGCTTGCAGGCGCTTTCGTGAACATCGCTCCATTCGGCATTTAAAACGTCTGTGAGAAGTCTTTCTGCAAGCCTATGCCTTCTGAGAACGTCTAAGGCCAACTTTTTACCCTTTGCAGTTAACTTCACGCCTTTGTAAGGTTCATGCTTCACCAAACCATGCTTTTCTAAGTGCTCGATAGTGTTTGTTATAGAACCTGGCACAACATGCAATTCTTCTGCTAACTCTTTTGTTCTAGCGACACCGCTCCACTTTTGAAGTCTATATATTGCTTCAACATATTCTTCAGCTTCATATGAAAGCACAGTTTCCAACTGGTTGTCCTCCTGAATTTACGAGCGCTCGTAATTTTTACTTCTCAAACAAGTGGATAAACCTTTCGCAACAACCGAACATAAACGAAGCTTATAAACACATAAAATTACGTATCCGCCACCCTGTTATTGGCGCTATTTTTTGGACGAAATTCAACAGCATGCTTGTTAGGATATTGTAAAAAAAGAACAAAAGGACTAGAAGAGTATACAAACCTCCCCAAACACAACCATCTTCGTCTTAACCGTATATGCGAAAAATAAGCGAATGCATACAATTTACAATAAAAATTTAAAAACCGCAGTCCAACAGATAAGAAAAATAGTCAAACCTATAAATCTAATCATAACTCTATTCGCTTCTAAAATAGACGAAATGCGAAGTAACGCCTTTAGCCCTAGTGCGGTTACACTGGAACGTTTTCACGTTTGCCCAAAAACCTTTAAACAAACCAGTGTTTTCTATTACCAAAATAGCAATGGCAGAAACAATGTTGCATTACAAGTTAAGTGTGAAAGTAGAGCCGCGATGCATTTCAGTATGGAAAGAACAGTGGGCAAAAAGACTTGCATGGGTGACTTTACTAGTGGATTTTGGTGACCAGTTTGTTATTGTGATGGACCCATTGAACGGTTTCTGGTTTTTACCAGAGGGAGGTGTGGAGAAAAACGAGTCTATAGAGGAGGCAGCCAAGAGAGAAGCACTTGAAGAACTTGGGCTAGAAATAAAAATTGATCGCGTCATAAAAGAATTTCATGTAACTTTGATTTCTAAAAAGACGAAAGAGCAACTCATAATTCCCCTTTTACAGTAGTTCACGCCATATCAGTAAGAGGTCAACTCAACGCAGAGTACGCTCCTAACAGGAAAATCATTCTCGTAAAAAAGAAAGATTGCAGAAAGCTTCTGCATAGTTTCAAAATACCTATTGAATATGAATGCGTGAGTCCTTGCTATTACGTTTCAAAGGAAGTTGTCCGTCAACTTGCAATATGTTCGACATAACTGACACAAAGCTAAAACTCGCAGAAATTCTTATGCTTCTCCTATGACTTGGATTATGACTGTTCTTCTTCTGGGGTGAACATCTGTTTCCACAAAGACCAGCGACTGCCAAGTTCCAAACTCCACACAGCCATTAACTACTGGTATGGTTTTGTCTGGTGGCAGGAGCATGGACCTCAGATGCGCGTGGGCGTTGGAAGGATGGCTATATCTGCCATGTTTCGGGATTATTTCCTCAAGAAACGCTTTAATGTCGTTTAACAAGCCGTATTCGCTTTCTGTTAAGATTAATATGCCTGTGGCATGTGGCGCAAACACGTGGACTAAACCGTTTCTTACGCCTGATTGAGAAACCACTTCGTGAACCTTCTCTGTTAGGTCTATGAAGTCTATTTCGCCTTTTGTTGAGAAGTTGTAGCTTGTGTTAAAAACTTTAAAGCCTGACATAGTCCTTCACTCCAGCAGCTTAGTCACTATAATTTCATCTATGCCTATAACGCCTACGTGTTTCCCATAATCCCTTCTTCTGCCGATTTCAGAAACTGCAACAACCTTGCCGTCAACCTCAGCGACCAAATCCTTCCACTTAGGGGTTCTCAAAACAACTTTTCGGCTGTCTCTAGCAACGAAACTCCTGAGAACCTTTTCAGTCTTCATAACCTAATACTAACAGCCGTAAACACTTTAATACTTTTCAACCCGACATCCCGAAATGGGCTTAAAAGTGGAACTGCGTTGATGCTTTTGTATACGGCTGCATAAGGCGTGATTGCTGGAAAGCGCTGGTGAAACATATTTTTGCCAAGTAATACCATTATCACCAGAATCACTAGGACGTAAAAACCCAACTTAAACAAGTCAGAAATATTAACCATTTAGCCTACATAGACAGAACAACTTCACACAGTCATAGAAAATAAGCCAGAAAAACAGCCATTCACAAACATCAATTTTCACCTCCAAACTTGGTGAGAACCTTTCAAAGGCTAAAACAAACGACGACTCGTATACAAAAACATCACCAAAAACCACAAAAACCTGTCCCTTACGCTAAGAACGTTTGTCTGACAAAACAAAAACTCGCACACAAGACAAATCTATACGGACCTGAAATTTAACAACTGAAACCCTTAACTAATCAAGCATTCAAAGCAAAGTTCAATCTATATATAAGGGAGGGGTCTAGTCTCGCAGAGAACAGAGAAAGCAAAGCCGTCGAAAACATTCCCCCGAGTTGGATAACAAAAACTGAGAAAACTGGTTCAAAAACTCGAAGTACTCTCGAAAGCGGAAGCCTCTTGCTTCGCATGGAGATTTTCGAGGGTTTTTATATGAGGCCACGGTAAAGTCCATACCTCAGGCAAATCGACCAAATAGAAAGTTCAAAATAAGCTTCTTTCATTATTTTAAGCCTAAAATAAGTCTTACTCTTTTTTATTCCTTTAAGAATTTTTACATATTTTATTTTGATGGTTGCTTCAGCAGAGCTTCGTATCTTTAAATTTCTGCTTTAGCCAAGTTTATGGAAAGAATTTTGAGTTTTTGCAAAACTAAGCCTCTCGAAAACCGAAAGATTAGGCTGTAATTTCTATCATGCACTGATAACGATTTTTTATTCATACTCTAAAAATGAAACGTCCTTTCTCAATATATTTATGCAAATGACCATATTCAGAAACTTGTATGTACGGTCTAGCTTCCGAACACTTGAAATACAGGAAAAAAGAAACACAAAAGTTTAATGGCACTGAAAAACTAGGACGAATTCTGCTTTGTCTATACGTTGTTCCCTTTGTTTTTTGGGCATTCGATATCAGCACAACTTTTTACGCTATAAACGTTTTAGGCGTCGCAGGAGAAGAGAACCCTTTAGGCTGGCCTTTTGGAGTTTTAGGTGCTCTAATATTTTACGTTCCAGCACTTGCTTTTACTTATTTGCTCTTGTTTAAAGTTAAAGACAGATATTCGCCCTTGGCTGCTATTTTAATAACTGCCTTAGCCTTGTTCAGTGGAATTATGAATCTGCGTGCAGGATTACACAATCTAGGCATTATTTCCGATTTTGTATACAGGTACTAAAATAGCCTCACTTGCTTGATGGACAATGTTATTGGTTTTTGCATATTGCCAATTTTGAAATAACCTCTATAATAATTCAGAACCATGTTTCTAATCGAGAACATGCAGAAGGCACAATTTAAGGAAGTGTCACATTTGCCCTACGACCCTTTTGGAAATGACGTAGAGATACTTGAAAGAAATGTTAATGGTAGAAAGGTCAGGGTAAAGTGGAATTGGGGAAATTTTAAAACCACCAAACGCTTTCCAGTTGACGACAATCTCATAAACTGGGTGATCGGGCAAGAACAAGCCCTAAAAGAATGCTTCCTATGCCTCGACGAATGGGTGTACAAGCTAAATTGGCTTGAAAAAACCAAATGGTACGAGAGTTGGAGCAACCCAGAAAAGCCCAAACAAGCAGCTAAAAGCGTTATAAGCCCAGGACCGTACCTTCTGCTTTTGGGAGACCCTGGAACAGGCAAATCACTAATCGGCAGAGCCTTAGCCGAAAAACTCACTCAAATTTACAAGGAGAACGGCTTAAAACTCTTCGAAGTCTTATGTTGGAAAAACAAAGCGTTACCAAGCGAACCTAAAATCTCAATTCATGGTGCTGGTGAAGGAAAGAAAATTCAGCAAAAGGAACAGTTTAAAGAACTTAAAAGAAAATTCGTTACAAAAATAGGCCTTAAAGCTTTACAAGGTTTTCTGTTGCTAATGGGTTTGTTTCTAATATGTTTAGGCTTTTACTTCATGTACCAGACATGGCAGGCTTGGGATGCAAACCCAATGTATTTAGGAGAACCTCTCCAAGACTATTACAATCACAACTTAGTAGACTATCTCATGGGAAAATTCGTTACTTTAGTACCCTTAACCTTCATTCCAGGCGGAAGCCTAATCTTCTTCGGAGTTTTCATCTGGTGGTTCTCAAAACTTGGCGGCTTAGGAAACCTAAAAGGCATCGGCGGCGCCCAGCAAACAGATGTGCCAAAGCTAGTAGTTGACAACAGCTCTGGACACGCACCTTTCGTAGATGCAACCGGACACGGAAGCGCTCAACTCTTCGGCTCAATAGCTTGGGACCCATATCAGACTGGCGGCTTAGGCACTCCAGAACACCAAAGGGTTAGCGCCGGAGACGCTCACAGAGCGTCGTTAGGAATCTTATACATTGATGAGATAAAGAACCTTGACCCTGACGAGGCTGTGACCCTCTTAACAGTGCTTGAAGACGGACAATTGCCTATTACTTTGAGGGGCAGATGGCATGGCGGAGACACAGCCGCAATGGCCGTTTCAACAGAGCCAGTGCCAGCAATAACATTTCTAGTGGGCGCCGGAAACTTTGACAGCATAGGCCAAATTCACCCAGCTCTCATGGATCGTATTTACGGTTATGGCAAAGTTGTTAGAATGAATAATGACATGCCCAACACTGTGGAAAACAGACGTAAATATGTACAGTTCATAAGTCAAGAAGTTAAACGTTTCAACCTTGTCCCCTTCAAAAGAGAAGCCTGCGAAGAAATAGTGGAAGAAGGCAGACGGAGAAGCGACAAAAAAGATGCTTTAACAACGAAGTTTAGACCATTGATTTCAATTATTAAAACGGCAGCAACCCTCGCAATGAACGAAGGATGCAAAGTTGTTGAAAAAAGACATGTTCGAGAAGCCATAGAAAATCACTGCAAAACAATCCAAAGACAAATCCTAGAGCATGAGATTAGCGAAAGGGGTAAACTCTTGGAAATAACGCCAAAGGGCGTTAAGCTTGGACAAATTTATGGTTTGGCTGTTGTCCGTGATCCCTACAGTGGAGAAATGACTGGAAATGTCTTATGCGTAAACGCCCACATGACCAAGAGAAGCGAACTTCCAAGAAACTACTCATTGAAGGGTTATTATAAAGTGACTGGTGTGGCTAAGGGTCAAAGCTTCATTTCAGACAGCATAGCCAAAGTTAGAAGTGTCATCCTACAAAAATATGGGATAGACATATCACAGGACTATTTGACGCACATTGATTTCGCCCAATCCTATGGTGTCGACGGCCCCTCAGCAGGCGTATCGATGACCATACTTTTATGCTCACTTATTGAGGGCAAACCGATAAGGCAGGACGTGGCTGTTACTGGAGAAATAAACCTAGGCGTTGGCGATTCTATCCAAATAACCGCTGTCGGCGGCGTTTACGAGAAGATTAAGGCTGCTGAAGCGTGGGGCTTCAAGAAAGTGGTCATTCCCCAAAAGAACTTTGAACATTCCATTGATGCTAGAGACTATAAAATAGAGGTTGTGCCAGCAGCCACTTTAGACGACTATTTGAAAGAATGCCTAGTTGAGAAGCCAACGCTTAAGGTTCCAGTTCAAACTTATAAGCGTAGAAAACCCTAACAATTTCTAGGTCTGAAGAAATCCGTCCAAGTTCAGTTCTAGGAGCCTCTAGACAAGGAGGAATCATTGATGGTTAGGGAAGTTGACAAAGATGAAATTCGCCGTTGGCGCAAAAGAGGCTTTTACAGCGAAAACGCCCTTGTAAAACTTCTGATAAAAAATGGATACAATGCAGTGCGTGTTCCAGTCAGCAACCCAAGCCTCAGCCCACTGCCAGACGTTATTGCAAGAAAAAACATGCATACTTATGCCTTCGAGGTTAAAAACGCCAGATACTACGCTTACTTTCCAAAACAGCAAATGGAAAAACTTTTCAGGTTTCTACACGAGCTTATTCCTATGGAGAATCAATATAAACATGCTGTGCTTGCCGCACACTTGGGCAAGAGATGGGTTTTCAAAGAAATCAGCTGGACAGTTTGGGAAAAGAAAGTGGTCATGCCCAAACTCAGCAAGATGGGCAACATTAGCAAATGGTATAAAAAGGAAGGCGATGTCGTCAAGAAGGGCGAGCCTTTATTGGAAGTGACATCTG
>Ga0315280_10006599_pt1 | contig 15968 bp, 19 predicted proteins | sample YL17G06_40_MG_FD_203697 | JGI IMG/M metagenome (GOLD analysis project Ga0315280, IMG submission 203697) | Sediment microbial communities from Yellowstone Lake, YNP, Wyoming, USA - YL17G06_40 | ecosystem: Environmental > Aquatic > Freshwater > Lake > Sediment | place: USA: Wyoming | collected... | reverse complement strand
TTTTTCTAATGACGCGCATCGAACGTGAGCAAATACTCCGCCCGTGCACTTGCCTGCGTCGATCTCCGGTTCTATGTCGTTATTATAAAGCCCAGCGCAGTCACGACGTAGCCTCTTCTCTGCTCAACCCTCACCCTTCGTATCCAGCAGTTCCGGGTGGCGGGCGCTTCTCATCCAATCTTCGTCATAGCCAATTCTTTTGCCCTTGCCTCTTCGGCCCTGGCTATCTTTGCGTCGTGCCTGATCTTCCGGTTTGCTTCATCAATTATGTAAGCGTCGGTGAAGTTGGCATGCCTGCATCCGCTACAACGGGTAACGATTCTGGGCGGGTTGAGGCTCGATCCGATGTAACTCTGTTCTGTTCTAACACCGCATTTTGCGCAGAAAATCAACATCCAAATTTCCTCCTTTGTTTCCGGCGAATATTGTTTTTGGGTCAAAAAAGGAAAATTACCTTTTCCAAGCCAGTCTCTGAAGGGCGCATGCGGTTTAAATAACTATGGGTTGGAGCGAATGGGGCATCCCCTGGGGAGCTAGGGGGAGCGCATTGTTGTCTTTTGATTTCCAATCATTCCCTGTAAAAATCAGGAAGCCTAACATTAGTAAAATTTAAATGTAGTAAAAATTAATAATATTAACATGGAAGAAAAGTCGATATTCAAACGGGACATAGAGACAGACATGCTGAAATGGATGGAGAGAAGGGAGGCATTGGTAAACGTGAAGGAGGCAATAGAGTCTTACCTTGAGAGTCTGAAGAAACATGATGAGCCAATACCCCTCCCTATCGAGGAAGAGCTGGTAGAAGTAAATGCCTAAGTTGCCAGTGGTTTCTGGCATAGATGTTGTTAAAGCCCTATCGAAAATAGGGTATGAAATCGATATTAAGGCAGGCCAACCTTACGCGCGAAGAGTTCCTGAGGCTTCTCGAACTATAAACGGATGTAGATGGGCACAATAGCGCTCCCTCCGCCCGCCTTGAGGGCAAGACCGTTAAGGATAATAATCACAAAAGAGGATTGGAATAGATGCCGGTGGTATCGAGTGTTCGAAAATACTCTCTCTAGACTCAGAAACGTCCTCTCTAGAAGAGTGATAACAGTCCTTGCACTAATCTTTATGATCTTCTTGACAAGCGGTGGCGTTTATTTACTTGTCCTACAGCCTGGAGCGGCGGTATCGAGCAGCACTGGAACCAGCTTTATGGCAAAGTCAAGCACGGCCCAGACCTCAACAGAACTCTTCGTGGTGTTCTTCTTGACGGTGGCCGGGATGGCAGGGTTTGTGCTGCTCGAGGGCGCCCTGAGGAGGTCATTCGACCTAAGCGCCTCGAAGCAGAGGTACCTCATGGCGCTGATTCTAATACTCCTGTCCATAGGGGTGTTAGAGTACATGTTCTACGCAAAGTTCCACTAAACGAAATGGACCGCGGTTTGCGCTATTCCTTTGCATATTTTGCCAACGACTACCATGGATAAGGCTTGAGTTTGAACAGGTAGGCTACGTAGTTTGTGAATAGGTGTATCGGCGGCGTCACCAAAATTATGAAGATGAATTGTTCAATGGTTACGATGTAGAGCGGAGAGACGAACAGCAGGGCACCCATTATGAAGTCCAGCTGATCCAGCCCGGGGGCGGGCCGTCCCCTCTGTATCCCGATCCGTCTCTTCAGGAAGGCGCCTGCAATATCTCCCACCAGGGCCCCCAGAGCCAGCAGGAATGAATAAAGGGGATACCCCACCGCCGCCCCTGCGAGGGTGCCGAAGAAGAGGCCTGAGATGAACCCCTCAATGGTCTTTCCATCGCCGAGGATCCTCCTCCCATCGCTGAAGTTCTTCCCAAAGTCCATCGGGCGCCTCCCTTTGAAGAGGACGGGAATGGAGTTGGCTATGTATGCAGGCAGGATCAGTATGAACGAAGAGAGGGCTATGGAGGCTAGATCTGCCATATTTAGACCTCGCTGGTCCCGATTAAACCTCTTGCTGCCAGTTTTATTATTGCCTCTCGTGGGGGAGTGGGCTTCATAAGCACAACTTTTCGGAGTTCACCATGAACCTTCTCGAGGCGCAGCACCCTGTCAGCCCAGTACGTGAGTATGGACGAGGCCACCGGTTGAACCCCTTTGCCGTTCAGCTTAGCGGTAACCTCGCTAGTCATCATAACAGTCAGACCAGTTCTCCTGCATAGGTCCTTGATCAGGGCTAGCTCGCGGTTCAGAGATTTGTTTATGGAGATGTTCTCTTCATGTTTCCCCAGCGCTGCCCTGTAGCAGGCGGTAATGGAGTCTATGGCAAGCAGGTCGGCCTTTGGGGGCATCTGCTGTTCCAGATTTTCCACGAGCAGGTCCTGTTCCTTGAAGTCTTTAACCTCGACTATCCACATCAGCTCGCTGAGAGTAGCCCATTTTGGATGGGCGATCTCCTTTAGGCGCTGCAGGGGGGCACGGCCCTCGGAGTAGATCATCATGGACTTGAGCCCTCGGGATGCGGCATTCACCACTGTTTGAAAGATCAGAGCAGTCTTTGCGGTCCCACGTTCCCCAAAAACCAGCAGGATCTCTCCTGACCTGAGGCCGCCGTCGAGCAGGTCATCAAGCGGATCACAGCCTGTGCCCAATTTTTTTATAGAGACTGTGCCCAATATTACTTGGCCTCCCATCGGAGAGATAGGTCTTGAGATATCTAGGTATCGTTATAGACAATATAAAGACTTCTTACGGCGTAATAAGGGAATTGAAGAGGATGAACATCCCTTTTGCCCTCATAAAGGCTGGAGACCCGATACCAGACCACATATCGGCTCTGATATTGTGTGGAAGAATTCCTTTACAGAGCCATAAGATGGCGGTCAGTTATGATGGAAACGCCAGAAGGACTGTATTGAAGGCAATGAGCGCGTCGGCCGGCAAAGAGCGATTTGAGTTGGTGGTGGTTGGCGTCGACCCCGGAGATTGCACGGGCGTGGCCATCATTGCGGATGGCGAGCTCGTAGAGGCCTACACCGTTGACCGTCTGGCGTTGAAGCAGGAGGTTGAAGAGATCTTAGAGGACTATCCTGCAGAGAAGTTTCTCTTCAGGATCGGCAGAGGAAGCGTATCTGATGAGGTCATTGTCAAACTCCAAGAGGATCCTCGTGCGAGGCTGGAATTTGTTGTCGAGACTAAGAAGACGCTGCCCCCAAAATTTCTGAGGAAGGGGCTCAAGAAGGACGCGAAGTCGGCTCTTATAATTGCTATCAGTTAGAAGGACCATGGAAACTGCAAGACCTGACGGTCATTCAACTTGGTTTCTGAACCTTACCCCAAAGGCCATGGCCGCCAGGATGGCGATCGCCCCAATAGTTTGGGACAGATTCAGGAAGTCACCCAAGAGCAGTGCCGAGAGGATCAGCCCCACAAGGACCTGCAGGAGGAACAGGATGGCTGCCTCCGAGGCGGAGACCTCCCCGAGCCCCTTGAGGTATATGGATATCGCAACTATGGTGCAGGGAATTCCCAGATAGAGTATGGACGCCCACCCTGCCAATCCGATCGTTAGGTCAAGGGGGTAGATGCCGCCAAATACGAGCGCCACCGGAGCAAGAAATACGGTTACGGCGATGATAATGGAGAAGGAGCTGGCGATGGAGACCATGTTAAACCTCTTGTTCAGGACCGTAAATAGGGCGTAGCTGACCGAGGTTCCCAATAAGAGAAGGTTACCAATTGCCTGGGAGAGGCCTAGGTTCAGCCTCGGGCTGGCGATCAACAGAAGACCCAAGAGTCCCAAGATCATGGCTGCCTTTTGGGTATTGGTTATGCGCTCCCTCAATAAAGCGAAGGCGAATACCGGAATGATTATGGGGGCGAGGTTGGAGAGCAGCGTCGCCTCGGAGACCGTGGTGAGGTCCTGCCCGACGTATTGGAAGAGGAAGCCGATGGCGTAGATGCCTCCGAAAAGCCAAATCCATTTATTCCTTAACTCTTTCATCAGCCCCAGCTTCTTATAAAAGGGGAGGGCGAGGGCAACGATCAGTGCCGATGATACGACGAACCTTAAAAAGACAAGATTGTAGGGGTTCGTGTACTGGAGCCCTACCTGAGACGCGACGAATACCGTCCCCCAGAAGAGGTCTGCGATAATTATTAGTAGCACTCCTAAGGTGTGGCTCGCCAACTTTAGTGCCATGCCCTAGAAATTTCGGCCAAGTTTAATAAGATTTCTATTGGACTCTAGGACTCAATCGGCACTTATTTCGAATTTGAGGCCGTATAGAAGGCTGAGACGGCGCTTTCTAGCGATCCGCTGCGGTCCTCGACAACCTCGAGGCGATCTCTTATCCATGCAGGCAGGAATCTTGTAAGATACCGCGTAGAGAACCTGTAGTCCATAAAGACGACCACGCCCCTATCATCAAGATTTCTGAAGGGTCTCCCGGCCACCTGCGAGGCCTTCCTCATGGCAGGGATCACGTAGCCGTACTCCTTTCCTTTGCCCGGAAAGATTGATTCGTAGTAATCTATCTGTGAGTTGACTTTGGCAGTGGGCTTTGGGTAGGGCACCCCGACTATCACGACGGAGTTCATCTCGTTGCCGGGGTAGTCCTCACCCTCGCCGAATCTCCCGCCCATTACGCCCAGTAGAACGGCCCCTCCTTTTAGTCCCATGGACTTGAACTCTTCGAGCAACCGATCCTGCTCCGTTGATCTTGCCCTCTGCTTCTCTACAAACATGGGCTTCAGCAGCGAGGGTTCGAGGCGGGCATTGAGAAGACCCCCCATAACCTCGTAGGAGGCACAGAAGACCCCCGAATTCCCCGGAGTAGAGTGAACCACTTCTGATATCTTCGAGACCATTTTACTGTAGACCTCTGCACCACGCTTTTCATACAGGGTGGATAGCCCCTTACAGGCCATCACTAGGGTCTGATCCTCCTTGAAAGGGGAGGGCAACGTAGCAGTTGTGGTGCTCTCCGGAAGGCCGACTACGGCACGGTAGGCGTCCATGTCCTCCAATGTTCCAGACATGCTTATTGTTGAGACGGCGGAATTTATCACCTCAGAGGTTGAGGATCTGGGATCGAGAGAAACTATCTCCAGCCGGAAGAATGACCGATCACCCTCGTTCCCGTTCGCCTCCTTCTTTGCCTCCGATTGAACCAGATGCACAAAATCGGATCTTTCAGAGGTTTCGACTGCCCTGAGGAAGAACTCACCGAGTCGGTGGATGTGTGAGCGGGGCAACTTCCCTTTTGATAGGAGAAGCGCCTTGATTGCCTCTCCGAACGCGTGGGTCTCCTCCAAGAAGATAGAGGCGCTATCACCTATGCGTGCATCCTTAGCCGCCTCCTCCGCCACGGACTTGAGGTCGACCACGTGCTCCTCCGTACCCATTCGTTCCACGATCCGCAGCAGGCTCTCGGAGAACCGCCTCACGTCGGCTTTACCGTAATTCTCTGCCTCTGAGACAGAGAATGAGATGGACGAGGAGGATAGATAGTCGCTCTCAAATTCGTTGGCAATTTCTGGAAGGTTATGGGCCTCATCCAGTATCAGAACGTATTGCGATAGAGACCTGCCGAGCTTCTTCATGAAGGTGTCACGAATCTGCCTGTTGAACAGGTACGCGTAACTGAGTGCCACAACATCAACGTTGGGTAGCAACAGCTTCGTCAGCTCGTACGGGCAGAGCTCATTCTCCTTTGATCTTGAGATGAGGTCAAAAGCGGCTACGGGAATGCTCAGGAAGTCGTCGACAAGCCCCCTAACGATCCGTCTTGCGTCATCGATGTTTGAGTAGTAGGGGCACTTCCCACTCTCGATAAGGTCTGAGCAGAGCTCCATTACAGTCCGAGGGTCTCTGGAGAGGCGGAGAACCGCCTCATTAACGCACATCTCTGCCCTGCCCCTTATGGAGACGCCCGAGACTTTTTCCTTCTTGTTTATGGCGATCATCTCCTCGATCACCCGGTCAAGCTCCTTGTAGGTTCTGGCAGTATAGAGTATCCTGAGATCTCGTTCCCTGCACGCCTGGAGAGCGCCTGCCAGAGCGCCGACCGTCTTGCCGAGGCCGCTTGCCCCGTCTATTATGACGTGGGAGTTGTTCTTGATCGATTCATAGACTACGGAGAGTAGCCTCTCCTGATTCGGTTTGAAGGAAGGATAGGGGAAGTAACGCCAAGCACCAGAGGACAAAAAGCGCACCACTGTTCTACAAAATGGCTGTTGATTTAAATTTTCCGAATCAAAAAGGTTTTAGCCATGTCAATGGTTTATCATAGTGTCGATGGATGGGGGACGAGGTTTGAGTCTCAGACCCTTTTTAAAAAGCGAGTCGGGAATTTCAGGCGAGGTGTTAAAGCAGGACAAAGAACTCTCGCCAAAGTTTGAGATCCCGGCGATAATGAAGGCGAATGACAATGGACCAGTCCTGATATTCAATAAGGTAAAGGGTAGCGATTTCAAGATCGTTAGCGGCCTTTGTGGGACGAGAGAGAGGATCTTCAGGGCCATAGGCGCAGACAGCCAGACGTATTACTCGAGGATAATCGGTGCCACAAACGGCCCTACGCCTCCGAAAATAGTAGACGATGGGCCGGTGATGGAGGTCAAAGAGAAGCCCGATCTGAGAAAGTTGCCAGTACTGACGCATTACGAGAAGGACCAAGGACCGTACATCACGTCAGGAATTGTGGTTGCGCGGAGCCCGGATGGGAAGTTCCAGAATGCGTCTATGCACAGGCTTCTGGTGCTTGGCAAGGATCGCCTAACCATAAGGATCGTCCCGCGCCACTTGTACGCCCTACATCAAGAGGCAAAGAGGCAAGGCAAGGACCTTCAGGTCGCCATAGTAATGGGGGTCCATCCGGCTGTCTTAGTCGGGGTTAACGCAGGGCCGAAGTTAGGGGTGGATGAGCTGGGTGTGGCGAACTCGCTGCTTGGCGGTACCCTGAAACTGGTGAGGTGCAAACATGTTGATGTTAAGGTGCCAGCGGAGGCAGAGATCGTCCTTGAAGGGCTGATCAAGAAGGACGAGGTCGTGGAGGAGGGACCGTTCGTCGACCTGACCGGGACGTATGACATCGTAAGAAAGCAGCCGGTGGTCGAGATAAGAGGGATGATGAGGAGAAAGGATCCCTTCTTCCAGGCAATCCTGCCGGGCGGGTCGGAACACAAGCTGTTAATGGGGCTGCCCAAGGAGGCAAAGATGTTTGAGGGGATAACCAAAGTCGTTCCGGAGGTGAGGGGGGTAAGGCTCACTTTGGGCGGCTCTTGCTGGTTCCATGCCGTTGTTTCTATAAAGAAGCAGGCGGAGGGCGATGGCAAGAACGCCTTGATGGCGGCGTTCGGATCGAACCCGAGCGTGAAGCACGTCGTCGTTGTGGATGAGGACATCAACATAGACGACGTTAACGAGGTGGAATGGGCGATAGCCACGAGGTTCCAGGGCGACGAGGACATGATAAGGATAAGGAAGGCGAGGGGATCTACCCTTGACCCATCGTCCGACCAAGAGAAGATCCTGACAACTAAGATTGGAATCGACGCGACAATACCCTGGAATAAGCCTAAGGAGAAGTTTGAGAAGGCAAAGATGCCAGACGTGAAATAGATAAGTTCAGTGAAAGTACATGTTTCTTACCAAAGACGAGGAGAGGATGCTGGCGGGGGAGAGGGAACCCGCGGTTCAGAAGGCGATGCGGCTGCTTGTGGCGTTAGGCGACGTCCTTGGTGCGGACAGATTGATACCGATAGAGAGCGCCCAGATCGCTGGAGTCTCCTACGGCAATATCGGGGACGCTGGGATGGAACTACTTGAGGACTGGGCAGAACAGGGTGCAAAGGTCAAGGTCAAGTCGACCCTAAACCCGGCCGGTATGGACCTCGAGAAGTGGAGAGAGATGGGGGTCGATGAGGGGTACCATGCCAGACAGCTGAGAATAATCAAGGCTTTTGAGAAGATGGGGGCGGAGATAACGTGTACCTGCACCCCTTACTTGGTAGGGAACGCCCCAAAGCGCGGTGCGCATATCGCGTGGTCCGAGTCCTCAGCGGTAGGTTATGCCAACTCGGTATTGGGAGCCAAGACTAATAGGGAGGGGGGACCGTCGGCGCTTGCGGCAGCCGTAACGGGGAGGACGCCACACTACGGGTTGCACATGGAAGAGAACAGGAAGTCGACCGCGGTCGTGGAGGTTAAGGCGAGATTAGTCACGACATATGACTTCAGCCTACTCGGTTACACCGTGGGGCGCATACTGGGTTCAGGGATCCCCCTCTTTACCGGTGTGCCTCGCGCGGATTCGGACAGGCTCAAGATTATGTCGGCTGCCTTGGCTGCGTCGGGTGAAATTGCGATGTTTCATGTGAAGGGCACCACGTCCGAGGCTGGAGGGCTGAAGACGGAAGGACTGGAGAGGCTGTGCATAGACCAGAGGGAGCTGGAGATCACGAGGGAGAAGCTAACCGCTGATGGCGAGCCCGACCTAGCCTGCATAGGATGCCCGCACTGTAGCGCCAAGGAGATGAGGGACCTTGCCCAGATCCTCAAGGGAAAGAGGGTTGGAAGGGGGAAGGGGCTTTGGATCTGGACTTCGAAGGGGGTCTACAATCTATCAAAGAGGAAGGGGTACGTAAGCGCTATAGAGAGGGCGGGGGGCAAGGTCTTCACCGACACCTGCATGGTCGTCTGCCCCTTGGAAAAGTCGGGATACAAGCACATGGTCTCTAATTCCTGCAAGGCAACCCACTACGTTCCCTCAACGGCGGGGCTCAAGGCGTCGATCACCGACCTGCACAATGCCGTGAACAAGGTTTTGGAGGGGCAGTAATGCCAGAGAAGGTCTACGCAGGGAGGGGAGTGGCAAAATTCGTGGGCGAGGGCGAGGCACTAGTCTCTAGACAGGGCATATCCTTCTTCGGCGGGGTAGATCCAAAGACCGGCGTGGTGAGGGAGAAGGGGCACGACTTGTGTGGAGCAGACGTGACGGGCAAGGTTTTGGTTTTTCCAAAGGGGAAGGGCAGTACTGTAGGCTCTTACGTGATCTACCAGCTCAAGAAGAACGGCCACGCACCCGCGGGTATAGTGAATGTTGAGACCGAGACGATAATAGCCGCGGGATGCATCCTTGCAGAGGTGCCGCTCGTCGACAAACTGGAGGTGAATCCTCTGGAAGTGATAAAGAGCGGGGATCATGTAATCGTGGACGGGGAAGAGGGCAAGGTAATCATCAGGAAGTAGACCATCAGCCTTAAGTTGATTGAAGTGAAGTTATAGAAAGGGGTCGACAATGGAAAGACCGTGGGGAATGATAAAGGATCCCATTCATGGTTATGTCCACATATCCAATGTTGAGAAGGATATCATCGATACCCTGCCGCTCCAGAGGCTCAGAAGGATAAAACAGCTTGTCTTCGCAGATTTGGTATACCCGGGCGCCAACCACACAAGGTTCGAGCATTCAGTGGGGGTGATGCACCTCGCCGGAATCCTTGGGCGATCCCTGCCTGTGGAGATGAGTGAAGACGACATCCAGAGGGTGAGGCTTGCCGGGCTATTCCATGACTTGGGGCACGGGCCATTCTCGCACACCTTTGAGCAGATCCTTCTCAAGAAGCTGAACAAGACCCACGAGGATCTGACCCCTTGGATAATTAATGGGACCGAGCTGAAGGACATTCTTACGGATCATGGTTTTAAAGTGGCAGATCTGGCAGAACTTGCTATTGGCAGGTCGAAGAGAGAGCACGCGTTCATAAATCAGATGATAACCAGCGCGGTTGATGTTGATAAGATGGACTTCCTTGTCAGGGATACTCACCACACCGGCGCGGAGTATGGCAAGGTAGACATCTACAGGCTGATCTACACAATGGATGTCTTGGACGACACACTGGTGGTGGACAGCTCCGCGCTTCCGACCTTGGAGGCATTCCTGATAGCCCGGGTCGAGTCATTCAAGGCGATCTACTATCATAAAACGGCCAGAGCGGCCCAGATCCTTCTGGTGAAGGCGATGGAGGCGGCAGACGAAGAGATCGGCATCTGCGACTTCAAGACGCCAGAGGAGTACATAGAGATGGACGACTATAGCCTCTGGAGCGAGCTGAAGAAGTGTAAGAGGTCCAGGCAGATAATAAAGGACCTGGAGAGGAGAAGGCTCCTCAAGTGCGCGTATGAGAGGGAGGTACAGGCAGAGGACAAGGCAGTCAGCAGCCTCTTCGGCTTGGAGGGGATAAGAAAGCAGGTAGAGGACGAGATAGCCGCGCTTGCTGGAGTTCCATCCGGGGAAGTGTTCATAGATACGCCCTCCCTTCCATCCATACCCTACCGACATGCCCTCGACTTTGATCCGATGGAGATACCGATAGTGGATGTGGAGGGGAACGTGAGGAAACTCCTGAAGGCGACCAAACTATCGAGGACGATAGAGGTCCTGAGGGGGTTTGTCAACATAGTTAGGGTTTACACCGATGAGAAGAACAGGGATAAGGTAAAAGAGGCGGCGGAGAAGGTGCTCGGGAACCTACCAGAATCGGCTAGGATTTCCTACTAATTGTTTTTACGAGCGGCAGTACTGCTTTAAGAACCTCAGTTTGGACCTCTTCTAGAGACCTACTGGCATCTATGACGCAGTACCCCTTCATCTTAGCCCGCTCTAGGAATTTCTTTCTTACTTTTGAGAGGAAAGTGGCGTTCTCAAACCGCTCTGGTTCCACGTCCTTCCTTGTAAGGGAGACCTTAGGGTCCACATCGAGTATGATCGTAATGTCGGGGGCGATTGCATGCCGGTTTATAGAGAGGATCCACTTCTCACTTAGACCCTGAGACGTCTGGTAGGCGATTGAGGATTCCAAATATCTGTCAGAGACAACGATCTTCTTGGACTTTAGCCACGGCTTAATAAAACGCTCGACGTGATCAACCCTATCGGCAGCAAAGAGGAGGGCGTCCAATTCGGGTATAGGGGACCGCTCACGAAGCACATGCCTTATAGCACTCCTGATCTCACCATCAGGATTTGGCTCCTTGGTGGCTACAGCAGAATAACCCTTTTCTGCCAACCAGTTGACAAGCAACCACGTCTGAGTGGAGGAGCCCGCCCCGTCCACACCTTCTATAGCAATGAACGCCCCTTTTTTGAGCTCTACCATACTCTGATATCTGGACTAAAGCGATTATATTTCTATCGAATCGCTCCCGTCGTGGCGAATGTAAGATATTATTATGGGTCAGCTCAATAAGAAGATGTAAGGACTTTGGGAGGGAGAGGTAAGATGCACCCTAAAGGCAACGAACATGAGAAAAAGCAGAAGACGCTCGTAACTTTCTTGCCCAATGAGAGAAGAAAGGAGCCCGTGAGGATTGTCGTTGACCATAGGGAAAGATCCTCTCAGCTTGTCGAGAAACTCTCCAAACTTGGCGCGGTAATTGAGTTTAGAAGCTTGAAGGTCGGAGATTACGTGGCCTCAGATAACGTCGCAATTGAGAGAAAGACGATCGACGATTTTGCAGTCTCCATTATTGACAGGAGGCTCTTTGAGCAGACGAGAGCTTTGAAAGAGGCGTACGGCAGACCCATTCTCCTATTGGAGGGAAGGGGACCCACAATGAGGAGGCTCACGGAAGAGGCGCTGAGAGGAGCTCTTGTCAGCCTAATTCTAGATTTTGAGGTACCCATCCTCTGGGCAGACGACTCGGAGGAGGCGGCCAAGTTGTTGATGACTGTGGCAAGGAGGGAGCAGAGGGGCGTTACGAGGGAGGTCGCCCTAAAGGACAGGAGACGACCCAAAACCCCCGACGAGGAGAAGGAGTACATAGTCGCAGGTCTTCCATTCGTGGAGTCTGCCACCGCCAAGAAGCTGCTCTCAGTATTCAAGACTGTCGAGGGCGTATTTTCCGCCAGCGAGGAGGGGTTGATGGAGGTGGACGGAATAGGTCCTAAAAAGGCCCGGCGGATCAGGGAGACCGCGTCCGGACTCTACGGTGTTAAACCTTCGTCCGACGAACCTTCTCAAGGAGATCAAACAGGGAGGAGAGGGCCTTAGCCATCTTCTCGAGATCCTCTGGATTTTCGGTTGAAGCCATCTTCTCTCTGATCTGTGCTATCTTATTCTGCAGATCATCCTCAAACTGCGATGTTGTAGCAGACTCGGCAACCGCCTTCTCGACCTCTGTGGACTTCACGAAGATCACCCGTCGGTTGCAGCTCGGGCAGATTATCTCCCCGTCGCTCAGCTTGAATAGTGGGACCTTGCAGTCCGGGCATGCTTGGGGGAGCATGGTCGCCCCAGATCGCAGGAGTTCTGCCCCCTTCTTAGCATCGGCGTCTCTTTTGCTCATTTTTCATTACCAAATAGAAATAATATAAGTAGGATTATATGCTATTTGCTAATTGATTGGTGGTTCCTATGGGCGACGATAAGATGGTTCAGGCCCTCAGCGTCCTACAGAGGGTAGCGGAGGACAACGGCGTCCCGAGGAATATCAGAAGGGCCGCAACTGAGGCCATGAAGGTACTCCAGGGCAAGGTCTATTCGAATGCCGTGAAGGCTTCGAACGCCATAAGCATCCTGGAGGAGTGCAGCCAGGACCCTAACATGCCCCTTTTTGCGAGGACGGCCATATGGCAGGCAATCAGCACCCTTGAACAGATAAAGGATTAATCCATCACCCTTCGATTTTTATCGGTTTTGGAATAGGCACCGACATTGCAATAAGCAATAGTGACTCATTCTTTCAAAAGTTCTTCCGTCAATGATAGGGCTGCGCCCCTTATGTCCTTCGCGTCATATATGGATCTGCCGACTATGGCATGCCAGTTCTCGCCCATAACTCTGGCGCATGATTGGATGTCTCCTCCCTGTGCACCAAGACCTGGAAGGTAGTAGGTCGGCGAGGATACTAGACGATCTATTTGCCGCTTATACTTTGAGGCGATGTCGGGCTTGTTCCCTGGCAACACAAAGTCCCTTACGCCGAGGGAGGCGGCCATCTCGAAGATCTTGGTGGCAGAGTCCACATCTATGTAGCCACCCCCTACTTTCAGAAAGTCTGGGATGGTCATGATGGCCCCTATTACGGGTATTATTCCCTTCTTGGTGAGGGCCCCTATCCACGCGGTTTCTGTGGAGGGGCCGGCGAAGGGGAAGAGGATGGCGTAGTCCACTCCCGATTCTGCCAAGATGTCTGAGAAGAGCGCTCCGGTGTGCGGGACGTCCGTGCCCCCCTTCTGATGATCATACATCACGGGCTTCGCGGTGTACCTCCTTACCGCATCCATGACTGCGGGGATGCTGTACTTCAGTGCCAGTGCAAAACCAATCTTGTAGCCCCCTATACCGTCGAGGTCGCATGTGTTGACCACCACCCTCTCCAGGTCACTCGTTGACGTGAGGTCGCATGCCACCACTATGCTCTTCGTTGAAGCTATTCTCAAGTTCTCTTCCCTCCATATGTATTGAGGTACATCCTTATGGCATCTGTCTCGGTCTTGGCGATAAGACCGCTCTGGAGGGCCCTCTCTGCCACCTCCTCTATAGTAACTATGGACTTCACAGGGATGCCGTACCTCTTCTCGAACTCCAAGGTAGCCATCAGATCCGTCTCCCCCCTCTCAAGCCGATCCACCGCTATCAGGACGTAGGAGATCTTCGCCTTGGCGGAGGAAAGGATGACGGAGAGGACCTCCTCCTTCGTCTTCCCCGTGGTCATGACGTCGTCCAGAAGCCCGACCTTGTCCCCGTCCTTTATACCGCCGCCTATTATCAGCCCACCCTCGCCGTGCTCCTTTACCTCCTTCCTGTTGAATGCGAAGCGCTTGGAGGAGCCGAAGAGGTTGGAGAGGGCGACCGCCGTGGATACAACTATCGGTATTCCCTTGTAGGATGGACCGAAGAGGACGTCCGTCTCCTCGAGCAGACCGTAGCCGACTATGGCCCTGGCATAGAACTCCCCAAGCTTTGAGGCGGAGAGACCCTCGCCGATGGAACCTATGTTCACGAAGTACGGAGATATCCTGCCGCTCTTCAGCTTGAATGTTCCAAACTTTATGGCGCCACTTCTCAAGAGGAAGTCGGAGAACTCGGCCTTCGTCTTCTGGATGTCATCATGCATTTATTGGTACCCTCCTACCACTAGCACTTCTCTTACACCTTCCAAAGTCACTTCCACTCCTCAGGACGCTGTAGGGGAATACGGGCCCGTCGACGCAGATCCTGTAGCCGTCCATGGCACAGCTACCGCATATCCCTATACCGCACTTGGTATACCTCTCTATGGCGCAGTATATCCTGTTGGCGTCGGTGACCCTGCTCTCCAGTTCTGCAACCTTCACCAGCATGGCCTCGGGTCCGCAGTTGAAGAACTCGCTACCCGCGTAACCGCCTATGTCGAGGATGTCGGTTACCAGGCCTTTTGCGCCAAGGGATCCGTCCTCGGTTGCCGCCCTCACATCCACGTGATCGCACAGGTTGTCGTAGATCGGGAGCTCGGAGCTGTTTTTACCCCCGATGAAGGCGACCTTTGCCTTGCCCCTGAACTCACTGGCTATGAAGTGCAGGGGTGCCACGCCCGAGCCGCCGCCTACCAAACAGACGGAGCTGGACGGCGTGTAGCCATTTCCATAGGGCCCCTTCACCAGAATGCTGCTTCCCTCCTCCAGCGAGGTGAGGGCAGCGCTCACGCGCCCCACATTCTTGACCAAGACCGTCACCGGGTTCCTTGATGCCAAGGAGAAGGGCTTCTCCCCAACGCCGGGCAACCACAAGAAGACGAACTGCCCCGGTATCGCGTCCATAGACCCGTCCAGAACCAAGACCCTCATCACCGAGCCCCAGGCCTCCTTTACATGGAGCGCACGGTAGGAGAGGGCAGGTTCCTTAGTAGCATGAGCGGCCCTTGGATCACGGGAGGACAACACCCTGAAGTAATCCTTGGCTTCCTCAGTGCTCATTCCCGCCAGCGCCGTCCCCACTCCAAAGAGGGATGCGCCAGCCGACCTGAACGCCTCCACATCGGCTGGCATGTAGATGCCACCCATCCCTATTATCGGGACCGAGACCCTTTCCCTTACCTCCCTTACACACTTTAGGGCAACTTCCCTTATTGCCTTCCCCGAAAGTCCACCCGATACGTTTGAGAGCAACGCATTGCCGCTGATCTCATCGGTGAAGATGAGTGGCCCAACCGTATTGACGGCTGTTATGCCATCTGCCCCTGCGTCCACGGCCCTCTTTGCTATCAGTCCTGCACTGCCCACGCTCGGGACTATCTTCGCAAAGATGGGGAGATCCGTGGCTTCCCTTACCGCAGAGACGACTTGGGCCACTAGGTCAGGGGCGGTGCCAATAGTGGCGCCGTACCCCTCCGCATGCGGGCATGAGAGGTTGAGCTCTATCCAGTCGGTGTACCTCTCGACCTTGCTCGCGAGTTCGGCAAACTCGCCGGCGGTTCCGCCGAATATGGATGTCATGAGAACCTTTCCGAGCGGGTATACGCTTTTGATCTCCTCGAGGTAGGCGTCTACGCCAGGGTTGGAGAGACCCACGGCGTTCATGAGAGAACCGCCAACTCCGGCGACTATGGGCTCTTTATACCCCTCCCTCTCCGCCGAGCCAATACTCTTTGTGGTTATGACCCCTAACTCCTCGATTTCGGCCATCCTCTTTATGATGTCCGGGGTGCACGCTACTATCCCAGAAGGTAGAACGAACTCCTCTTTGGGCAGCTCAAGGCGCATAGGATACCTCCCTCCCCTGAACCGGATGGAACGTTCCTTCCCGGAAGGCCACCCTGCCTCCTAATATTGTAATGACGGGCCACCCCTTCAGTACCATGCCCTCGTAGGGAGTCCAGCCGCACTTGTAGTGTAGTTCCTCCCCGCTGACCTTTCGCTCCCTCCTCGGATCGACTATCGTGACGTCGCCATCAGCCCCCGGCTCCAACCTCCCCTTCCCTCTGATCCTGAAGATCTTTGATGGGTTGTAGCAC
>Ga0315280_10006597_pt1 | contig 15971 bp, 12 predicted proteins | sample YL17G06_40_MG_FD_203697 | JGI IMG/M metagenome (GOLD analysis project Ga0315280, IMG submission 203697) | Sediment microbial communities from Yellowstone Lake, YNP, Wyoming, USA - YL17G06_40 | ecosystem: Environmental > Aquatic > Freshwater > Lake > Sediment | place: USA: Wyoming | collected... | reverse complement strand
AACTGTGGACCCAACTCTGGGATCAATACCTTAAGATCAACCGGAAAATGGAGCTTGTGATGTTTAAGGCGGAGTACACTTGGTTATAACTCCATCACGTAACTTTGGGACAAAGTCCAATTTTTTCACGTTTCCGGATACTGAAACGATTTGTCACAGAAGACTGCACCCATTGCCAAGATTGTGTGAAGGGATGTCCGGTAGGGGCGATCCCGGAAGAGGCTCCCGAGTCCTATCGCCAGCAGGACTGCATCGCCTGTTTCAAATGTCTCGAATGTCCTCCGGAAGCTGTCTCTTTCCATCTTGGGCCTCCTAAATGGAAAACGGTGGATGGCGCAGATCTTTCAAGAAGATATGTTTTAGGATCCCTTTCGTTTGGCATTGTTTCAGCATTGGTGATCAAGGCCAATCCCCTCCAGTCAGAGAGCGGACTGAAAAATAATAGGCTTATTCGGCCCCCCGGCTCTCTTCCTGAGGAAAAATTTGTGTCCGTCTGCACAGGTTGCGGCGAATGTTTGAAGGTCTGCCCCAACAATGCCCTTCAATCCACTCTTCTGGAAGCAGGTCTGGCAGGGCTTTACACACCGAGACTTGTTCCGCGTATCGGTTACTGTGAGGAATTCTGCAATTATTGTGGAAGGATTTGTCCCACGGAAGCGATCCGACCTCTTCCTGTTGAAGAAAAACGCCTTCTCCAGATGGGCGTCGCTCATATCAACAAGACACGATGCATTGCCTGGGATATGGATAAAATCTGCCTCGTCTGCAACGAGCAGTGTTCCTATCAAGCGATCGTGGGTGACGAGAAGAAGCGGCCCATCATTAAGGAAGAAAAATGCACAGGCTGCGGCATCTGCGAAAACAAGTGCCCGGTTGATGGAGAGGCCGCGATCATTGTTTATTCCTCGGGTGTCCAGAAGAAATTGAAACCTGAACCTTCACCAAATACGAAAGATAAAGTTTAGAGTTCGGAGTATTTAGTTCGGAGTTTTAATAAAGATTCTCCTACTCCGAACCCCCAACTCTGAACTCCGAACGAAAGCCTTTCACCGCCCTTTCCATTATTGTAAAATAAATTCTATGAATCAATTCAAACTCGTCTCTGAGTTCCAGCCCAAAGGTGATCAACCCCAGGCCATTGAAAAGCTAAGTGAGGCTCTTTTGAAGGGGGTTCCGCACCAGGTCCTCCTGGGTGTCACCGGTTCAGGAAAGACCTTTACCATGGCCAATGTGGTTGAGAAAGTCCAGAAACCTACTCTGGTCATCTCCCATAACAAAACTCTTGCTGCCCAACTCTACGGTGAATTTAAGGAACTCTTTCCTGAGAATGCCGTTGAATTTTTTGTCAGTTATTACGACTATTATCAACCCGAGGCTTATATCCCGTCCACCGACACCTATATCGAGAAGGACACTCAGATCAATGAAGACATTGATAAGATGCGACACTCCGCTACCCGGTCCCTTCTTGAGAGAAAGGATGTCATCATTGTAGCCAGCGTCTCCTGTATCTATGGTTTGGGGTCTCCTGAGGCCTATCACGGAATGCTCCTCTATTTAGAGAAGGGGATGGCCATCTCGAGAGAAGAGATTCTCTCGAAATTGGTGGAGATTCAATATGAGCGGAATGACATCGATTTTCATCGGGGAACATTTCGAGTTCGAGGCGATGTCATTGAGGTCTTCCCGGTCCATGAAGAGTATCGAGCGATTCGGATCGAACTCTTCGGAGATGAAGTCGAAGCCATTTCCGAGGTCGATCCGATAAGAGGGAAGGTCATTCAGCCTTTGGATAAAGTCCCCATTTATCCTGGCAGCCATTACGTGACTTTCCCCGACCGGATGGAGAAGGCGATTCGGAACATACGCGAGGAGTTGGAGGAAAGGGTGGAGTGGTTTAAATCCCGGAATCAACTACTGGAGGCCCAGAGACTGGAGCAGAGGACGAACTTCGATTTGGAGATGCTGAAGGAACTCGGTTACTGCCAGGGGATCGAAAACTATTCCCGTCATCTCACAGGAAGAAAGGCTGGTGAACCTCCTCCGATCCTTCTGGATTATTATCCAAAGGATTACCTCCTATTCATTGACGAAAGTCATGTCACCATTCCACAGCTGATCGGGATGTATCGGGGAGACCGATCCCGAAAAGAGACTCTGGTGGAATATGGATTTCGTCTTCCCTCTGCTTTAGACAACCGGCCGCTCATGTTCGAGGAGTTTGAGGAGCGTGTCCGTCAGGTCGTCTATGTCTCAGCCACACCGAGCGATTACGAAATGAAGAAAAGCAAGGGAAGGATTGTTGAACAGATCATTCGCCCCACCGGGTTGAGCGATCCTTCTCTTGAAGTAAAACCGGCCAAGAACCAGGTGGACGACCTGTTGGAGGAGATTCAAAAGCGAGTGAAGAAGAAGGAAAGGGTTCTTGTCACGACACTGACCAAGAGGATGGCCGAAGATTTAACAGAATACTATGCCGACCTCGGGATTCGGGTGAAGTACCTCCACTCCGACATCGATACCCTTGATCGGATAGAGATCCTCAGAGACCTCCGGTTGGGAAAATTTGATGTTCTTATCGGCATCAATCTTTTGAGGGAAGGCCTCGACCTTCCAGAGGTTTCCTTGGTGGCCATCCTCGATGCTGATAAGGAGGGTTTCCTGCGATCTGAAAAATCTTTAATCCAGACCTTTGGTCGTGCCGCGCGAAATGTGAATGGTCAGGTGATCCTTTATGCAGATAAAATGACGGGTGCCATGGATCAGGCCATTTTGGAAACGAATCGGAGGAGAAAAATCCAGGAGGAGTACAATAAGGTCCATGGGATCACCCCACAGAGCGTGAAGAAATCGGTCCGGAATATTTTGGCTTCGATTTATGATGCGGATTATTTTACTGTTCCCACCGTCTCTGATATCAAAGAAGAGTATGTGGCTACCAAAGAGATCCCTATGATGATTCAAAAATTGAAGAGGGAGATGAAGGAGGTAGCGAGTCGTTTGGAATTTGAGAGAGCCGCAGAGATAAGAGATAGAATCCATCGCCTTGAAGAGAAGGAATTAAAATTAGGATAAAGAAAGTCTTGACTTATTGCATCAATTTACATATAATTTTTGCATAAAATAATGGAGAATTTTATGCGAACAACACTTGATATTGATGCAGAGCTTATTGAAAAAGTTGTGAAAACGACAGGGGCCCGTTCCAAGAAAAAGGCAATTGAGATTGCTATGAAGGAATTTCTGCGGACAAAACGCCGAAAGGAATTGAGCGATTTGATCGGCAATTATGAGGAGTTTGAGGTTACCCTTAAAGATTTAGAAAAGATGCGGAAGGAGTCCTAAGATGATTTTGATTGATACCTCTGCCTGGATCGCCAGTTTTAAGAAGACAGGGAATCACGAACTTAAAGAATTCATGAGACAAGCCATTGTCTCCGGTCTTGCGGTTACCTCACCCGTAATTATACTGGAACTCCTCCAAGGATGTCGCTCTGTTGGAGAACGAGATGCCTTGAGAACGAAATTAGAGAGTCTGGATATTCTCCCTATTACTCAGGGCGTTTGGGAACAGGCCTACGAACTTGGGTTTTCACTTAGGAGAAAAGGACTGACCATCCCGTCAGTGGGTTTGATTATTGCTGCTCTTGCCATCCAAAATAAGAGTCTGTTACTCCATCACGATGACCATTTTGAAATGATCGTCCCTCACAATCCGGCTCTTGAAACAAAATACTTTGGTTCCAAACATTAAAGAGGCAAAATTAGGGACCTTCGGCTTTGACTGCTTGGTGTCATATTCCGGATCAGGTGTAAAGGGTATTTCTTTACCCTACAGACAATGTTGAATAAGGTGTTAACTTCTTCTGAACTGTTCGGTTGGCAGGTTATTCCCAAAAGCGTAGAGTACTTCCTGAAGTCATCAAGTCAAGAATCCATATCGCTGTACCAGATTTCAATCGATAATGTTTAAAAGATAATTTTCACAATCTCTTTTTCCTATTGACAAAATGGTTGCTTTTACTATCATCAATTCAAAAATCCGAACAAGACCTTCTCTTTCCAAGGGGGTGGAACGGAGAAATATCTTTAGATTTCCATTCTACAATTTCGACTTTTCACGGGAAGCTCGGTCCTAGCCTATCCCCGTTATGCTTTAGCTGGAGAGCACGACGCGGCATGATTCAGGAGATGCGAAATGAAAATGAAATGGTCGTCTTATCTTCTAGGAATATTAGCCATTTTATTTTTGGCTTCCTCTCTACGTGCAACCGAACTGATAGTTGCGACGACTGCGGACGTAGTTAATGGTAACACCTTAACTCCTGATGATCTAAAAAGGGACCCAGGTCCTGATGGAATTTCACTTCGTGAAGCAATACTGGCATGCAACAATACGCCCGGACCTCACACGATCACATTTTCTCAAACGATTGCGGGGCAAGTTATCACACCCGATACGAGCCTTCCTGTTATTACCCAAGGCCAAGTGGCAATAGCTGGTATCCAAAGTGGGGATGGTCAACCGGCGATCACGATTGATGCTCGCGGCTTACCTATAGGTGGTTTTTCAGTATTAGGCTCGAACTTCGCTGTGAAGCGACTGCGATTCATTGGATTAAATTTTGGTGGCTAACCCGGCGTTAATGTTCGGGTTGGCCTACTGCCTAAAGGGCAAGCGGCATCTCCGCTTATCACCAACATCAGCATCGAAGATAATATATTCGAAGGAGTTGGCGAAAGTGGAAATCGAAATGCCATCTCGATAGGAACGAATACAGGCGCATCAGGGGTTACAATCAGAAATGTTTCCATTCTCCGAAATACGTTTCTCGGTTTTAAAGGTGAGGCTGATGGCATCCATCTTGCAGCCCATGGAACTGATACGGTGATCGAGAATGTTCTCATTCAAGACAACACCTTCTCTGAGACGACTTTTCCGGTTGAGTTGGTTTCTATAAGTTCGAATAACAGATTCTCGAATGCGCAAATTCTCCGGAACAGGTTCGTAGGTCGAAACGTATCACCAATTACACTTTGTGCTATATGGAACGAAGGCTCTCCGCCAGCTTCAGGAAATATAATCGAAGATACACTCATCTCTGAAAACATTTTTCAGGAAAACAACAACCCGGCTATTCATCTCAATGGCGGGCTTAATGCCAAAGCGATGGGGAATACCATCATTAATACACAGATTGTCAATAATCTTATCGTTGGTAATAAGGACGGAATATTTCTCTCGGGTAGTTTCGAAGGCGCAAACGGAAATCGGATCGAAAAAACGGTCATTTCCAACAATATCTTTCGGGACAACGAGGGCCCATCTGTGTCCATTTCAGGTGGGGAAAACCTTGGCACGACTGGTAACGCCATCTTGGATACGCAGATTCTCAATAATCTGATGACAGGAACCCGCCGGTTTGTGGTTATTGGTGTCGTAGGAGGGAGGAACGGAGCGAGCGGAAACCGCATTGATACAGTTCGGATTATCAACAACACCATAGCAGAGAACCCAATTATTGATGTGGGCGCAGCGGCAATTGGAGTCGTTCCTGATATTGAGGGAAGTGTTGGGAATAGCATTGGCGGCGTGACCGTGCTGAATACTATTTTTTGGGATAACCTCTGGGGAGATTTTAGCGGTGTGACTTCTGACGAAGTTGCGTTTTGCATAACTTCTCAATTGGGTTTCGTCGGGATAAATGGGAATATTTCAACCGACCCAAAATTCGTAAACCCAGCTGAAGGAGACTTCCATTTGCAGCCAGGAAGCCCTGCCATTGATGCTGGAACAAGCCAAGGTACCCCAGTGAGTGATCTCGAAGGTAATGCCCGATTCGATGACCCTGCAACAGTGAACACTGGAGGAGGGGAAGTCCCGTATTATGACATCGGCTGTTTCGAATATCACAGGCCTGATGTAGCCAGCCTGACCATAATCGAGGAGGGAACTGGTAGCGGAATGGTGACCAGTAGCCCTGCAGGGATTAGTTGTGGTCCTACTTGTTCTGGATCATATATTCAGGGGACCAGCGTCACATTGACCGCAGCACCTTCATCGGGGTCGGTCTTTGCGGGTTGGTCGGGCGTATGTTCCGGAACAGGGGATTGCGTCGTGACGATGGATAGCGATAAGTCGGTCACGGCGACATTTAACCTGCAGGTAGCGCAATATAGTCTCACCGTCGTCAAGGTAGGCACAGGCGATGGCACAGTGACCAGCAGCCCAGCAGGAATTAGCTGTGGCTCTGCTTGTAGCGAAATCTTTCAGAAGGCCACAAGGGTAAAATTAACGGCGACGGCCAATTCGGACTCAATCTTTACGGGGTGGTCCGGTGGAGGCTGCTCAGGAACCAAACCGTGTCAGGTGACGGTGGATTCTGCCATCACTATTACAGCGAGCTTTGATAAGAAAGTGCCACACATATCAGTTTCTCCGAATCCTCTTCCATTTGGCAGCGTGAAGGTGGGCAAGAACCTCAAAAAGACCTTGCAGATCGCCAACAATGGCACAGGAGATCTTTCGGTGAGCATTGGGGGACTTGGGGGGCCTGATTTCAGTGTGGCGGGAAGCACGAATATTATGGTGAAGCCCAAGAAGAGTTACAAGCTAAACATAACTTTTAAACCCACTTCAACAGGGGATAAGACAGCCACTTTGGTACTCAACTCGAACGACCCGGCTGCTACAACCATTAGTATCTCATTGACTGGGAAGGGTATATAGCATCCCGTTATGCAGGGAGAGGCACCGAGGAAAAAAGGGACGGATTTCTACTTTACGGGCAGGAAGATTTACGACATCTATTCCTGGTGGATCGATTGTTTTCCAAGGGAAGGCAGGGGCGAAATGTTCCTGCCTCTTCGTCTCTGCACATTTCTCCCCATAATCGTTAGGCCCCGAAACGGTCACGTACCGTAGAGTAGGTGAAGTTGCCAGTCGGTAACAACCTAACGATGTCTGTCGGGCTAAATTTAGGCTTTTACAGATCAGGTGAATCAATCAAGATCCCCCTGCTTTGGCCATTTCCTCAATGATTCTTAACTGCAATTCAGACACCGGATTTCAGACCTTAGACACCAGACCTTCTCGGGTGTTTGCATTTCTTGCATGATCTGAGATAATTAGTTTAGAGATGAATCCACTGTCCCAAAAAATTGACCATCTATCTGCCAACCCAGGGGTTTACCTTTTCAAAGATAAGAAAGGAACGATCCTCTATGTGGGGAAGGCGGGGAATATCAAACACCGGGTAAGTTCCTATTTTCAAAGGCCGATAGAAAAGGATACGAAGACTATGGCGATGGTAGAAAAGGTGGCAGATATCGATACCCTCGTCACCGATACAGAAAAGGAGGCCTTCATCCTGGAGAACAACCTCATCAAGCAGCACCATCCCCGATATAATGTGAAACTCAGGGATGATAAGAATTATCCCTGCCTCAGGCTCTCGGTGGAAGAAGAATTTCCCACCCTCAGAATCGTGAGGCGGATTCAGAAAGACCGGTCCCTTTACTTTGGCCCTTACCCTTCCGCAACCTCTCTTAGGGAGACCCTAAAACTTATTCGAAGGCTCTTTCCCATCCGCACCTGCCTCGACACCAAATTTTCACATCGGATGAGACCTTGTATCAATTACGAAATGGGGCGATGTGAAGGTCCATGCTGCGGGAAGATCGACCCCATCGAATATCGAGAGATGGTCCAACAAGTGAGGATGTTCCTTGAAGGGAAAAACAAAGACCTCGTCGAGAACCTGAAGAAGAAGATGGAAGAAGAAGCGGATCAACTTCACTTTGAGGCTGCTGCAAAAATTCGAGACCAGATCAACCATATTGAGCATGTGATTGAAAAACAGAAGATTGTGTCTCGGGACTTCCTTAACCAGGATGTGATTGGGCTCCATCGTCAGGATCATCAGATTATAGTCTATCCTTTCTTTGTCAGAGCAGGGAAGCTATTAGGAGGCAAGGCGTTTACCCTCCCTTCGACTGGCCTTTCGGATGAGGAGATCCTCTCTTCCTTTCTCCATCAATACTATCGCGAAGGCAAATTTATCCCTGAGCAGATCTTGATTCCAAAGGCTGTTCCTGAACAAACCCTTGTAGAGCAATGGTTGACAGATCTGAAGGGGAAAAAGGTTCATATCTTCACTCCCGTCAAAGGCGATAAGAAGCATCTTCTTGAAATGGCTTGCGAAAATGCTGAGAAGTTTCTTCTTGCAGAGACCGAGATGGAAAAGGATCGGAAGAAGCTGCTTGAAGCCCTAAGGGAGAAACTCCATCTTAGAAAAACCCCTCGAAGAATCGAGGCCTTCGATATCTCGAATCTTCAAGGAGGATATGCAGTGGGTTCCATGGTTTCCTTTGAAGATGGGGAGCCCTTTAAAGAACGATATCGCCATTTCAAGATCAAAACGATTGAAGGAGCAGATGATTATGGCATGATGTATGAGGTTCTCCTCCGTCGTTATAAAAAAGCCGTTGAAGAGGGAGATCTTCCGGATTTGGTTTTATTAGATGGGGGTAGAGGACAACTGAATGTGGCCCAGGAAGTATTCAAAGAACTCCAGATCAAGGAAGTTGATCTCATCAGCCTGGCTAAGGAAAGGACTATTGAAGGACCTCCTCCTTCCCGATTTAGAAAGACCGAAGAAAAAATCTTTCATCCTCAATACAAAGCACCTCTTATTTTTGGGAGAAATTCACCCTTCCTTCATCTCCTCGATCGAATCCGTGACGAAGCCCACCGCTTTGCCATCAATTATCATAGGAAGGTGAGGAGAAAAGAGACGGTCAAATCAGCATTAGGACAGATTCCAGGCATCGGAAAGGTGAAGGAGAGAGAATTATTGAAATTCTTCGGGAGTATGAAGGGGGTGAGAGAGGCCGCAGTAGAAGAATTGACCAAGGCCCCAAAGATGAATGAAAAAATAGCCCGGAAGCTTTACGACTTCTTCAGAAACGCATGAGAATAAAACCACGTATAACCCCGTTTGTCGTCCTTACTTCACGGTAGGGTCAGGGTGTTTAACTGTTTCAGGCCTCTCCTGTTTCACATCGAAACCAAGCCGAATAGGTAACATTAAAGCCGGCTTTCTTAAAGTCTTTGACGATCGGGTCGGGATCGCTCGTCTTCAATCGAAGCACGATCATCCAGTCCTTCTTCTCTGGCCGGGGTAAAGAAATCATACTTAAAATGATGGTCCCATGTTGATTGATGATCGAAATAATCCTCTCAAGATCACTCAGCTTTCCACCCAATCCCTCAATCGTAATTCTCGATCCTTCCTCTCTTAAGCCTAATGAACGGGTCAAGAACCTGACAATGTCAGATTCGGTTGCGATACCGACCAGCTTTCCCTTATCCATCACTGGGAACGAACCGATCTTCTTCTCCTGTCCAATCCTTAAGGCTTCCTCAAAAGGCATATCCGGAGTAAGGATCACAGGGTTCTTCTTCATAATCTCCTTCACCTTCATCTTTGAAAGGAGATAATTTAGTTCATGGATGCTCAGTGAAGTGGCAGGCGACGGCGAGGCCTCGAGGAGATCATGCTGAGTGACGATTCCAACTAATTTGCCTTTGTCGACTATGGGAAGTCTTCGAATATTGCTTTCTTTCATGATCTTTTGTGCATCCAAAACCAATGTTTCACTATCCACCGTAATCGGATTCTTTGTCATGATATCCCTGATTCTCATTTCTATCCCTCCTCTTAAGTTATCTCCCTTACTTTGTAAAAAAGATTCACAAGAATTCGTAACCCCCGGCAGTAATGGAACTCATTTCTTTCTTTTTTAAATTTAATCATTCTCATCAAACAGGTCAAGGGGAAAAGATCAACAGAGAAAACAGTTATCATCCCTACCAAACTCGACCGAACTTCTGTAACAGGCTCCATTTTTCGAAATTCTAAAAGGATTTCACCGAATTTCTTCCTTCCTTGGAAGTGATGGTGACGCAAGTACCCAGATCCTTCCATTCTATTAAGGGGAGCATTATATTGTTTGCATTTCTCAATAACTATTTTTAAATTTAGTATGAACGATCCCCCTTTGGCAAAGGGGGACATAGGGGGATTTTCCAAGCTTATAAATCCCCCCTTACCCCCCTTTTCTAAAGGGGGGGATGCAAACAAATATGCTCCGGGTAATAAGTTAATCTGTTAGAACAAAGCTCATCACTTCTGTCTTGGTAAACCGGTTCAAGGCATCCCAGGACTCTATATACCAATAAAGAGAGGAACCATTCGCATCGCCTACCAGTTTCCTTATTGTGGTCCATTGAGACGACGTGAGTGTTTTTGTGAATAATCCTTCATTATCATTGGGATTCTTTATATTGAAAGATAAAGCGGTCTTCTTTATGCCACGTTTTGAGAAATCCGGATCACTACTAAACCAGGCCTTAAACTTTATGTTGCAGTTGTTTTCCCAGGTGAGTGTGGGGAATGGAGGAGTTGTTTCGCTTGTGGGAGAAATCATAGGATTTGAAACCATTTTAGGGCCTTCCACGGTGAGGGAGAAAACATCGCTTTCCACCATGGTTCCGTCGGTCATGGTTCCGACCACCTTCCAGTAGACTGTCCCACCGCTCGCCCCAGGAAGAACAAGGACCTTCTTCCATGAGGAAGATGGGATGACAAGTTCGCTGGCTCCCTTTTTTCCGTTGACTTTTAACGGGACCGTCGAAAAATCTTCTTGTAAGGAGAACTGAACTACCGAACTCTTAAAAGTCTCGCTAGGGTTCCACTGAAATGCAGGTAGGTTATAGTACGTACAAATATCAAATCCTTCGCCGTTCGGGGGACTGAGTAGATTGATATAAAGTGGAGGTCCAGAAACACCACTTCCGCTTAGCGTCACTGTGACCAAATCCTTGGAAGGATCATTGGAAGGGATGTTCGAGTTGCCGGCAAAGGTTCCTTCAGAAGTCGGGGCAAACCGATAGACTAATTTACAGGAACTTTGAGGAGCAATGGTCTTCCCGGAGCAATTGTCCGTTTTTTTAATAAAGGGAAGGGAAGGAGAAGTGATCGTGCCGATGATAAGGTTGCCACCTCCAGTATTACCGACTGTTACGGTTTGGTCCTTTACAGCATCTGTTGGGACATTCTTAAAGTTTATCTTTACAGGGGAGACCTTGATGGTAGGGATGGAGTATTTGAGTAGGACTCCTCTCACACTCGTTCCGTCAGAGGCGCGTCCCACGGCCCATCCATTAGTGGAAGAAATCAGGGAAACCCCGCGAAGCTCCCAATCCGAGCTGACGCTGGGGGGACTGACGGATGTCCATGCCCCATTTAGAAAGTGAAGGAGGGCCCCTGTTTTGTTAGAGAAGTCCTTTCCTACGCCCCACCCTTCGCTGGAGGAGATGAAGTCAGCATCCTGGAGATTCCAATCTGAGCTCACGGTGGGAAGACTAACGGAGGTCCATGCCCCATTCAGAAAATGGAGTAAAACGCCGCTCAAGTTCGACAGATCCTGTCCTGCAGCCCACCCTTCGTTGGAGGAGATGAAGTTGAGAGCTGCAAGTCTCCAGTATGAGCTCACGCTGGGAGGTGTGATCGACGTCCATATGCCAGTTGAGCCTGAAAAACTGAGCACGACTCCTGTCCTATTCAAAAGATCCTGCCCGACTGCCCATCCTCGGGCAGAGAATGGAAAGCTAACGGCACTGAGTTCCCAGTTTGAGCTGACGTTTGGGACAGGGAAAGGAAGCCAAATTCCGTTCAAAAAATGAAGCAGAATGCCTCTTCCATTAGGGGAATCCCGTCCAGCAGCCCATCCTTCGCTGGAGGAGATGAAGTGGACACCCTCAAGCTGCCAATCCGTGCTGACCGAGGAAAGAGGAAAAAGTGTCCATGATCCATTTGAGAAACGAAGGAGAACCCCTGTTCGATTAATGGAGTCCTGTCCCACGGCCCACGCTTCGTTAGGCGATGTGGAGTGAACAGCCACAAGTCCCCAGTCTAAGCTTACGGCGGGGGGACTGACGGATGTCCATGTCCCATTTACAAAATGGAGCAGAACACCCGTATTGTTCAAGGAATCGTGTCCAACGGCCCATCCTTCATTGGAGGAGATGAAGTGGACATCAAAAAGTTCCCAATCTGAACTAACATCAGGAGGGGTGACATTTGTCCACTCGGCATAAACAGGTGAATTCGGAACCAAAAGGATGAATAAGATGCTTATTAAGATTAAGACTCTCTTCAGGAATGTAAAATAAGGTTCGTTTCGGCACATTAATTTTCCTCCATTAAGTTAGAGTTTGCTAAAAGGGTATCCCCTGTCTATGGGAAGCATACAAAACTGGGAAAAGGAACTCAATAAGAATTTTTAGGTGCAACGATTTCGGGTTCCTTTAATGATCCTTGAGATTGGAGATTGCGGTTTGGACCTTATCCTCAATGAGCTTTCTTATCTCCTTGAGTCGTTTTTCAGTGAGGGCTTCAAATCGGAGCACCAATACCGGTTGAGTATTCGAGGCCCTCACTAATCCCCATCCCTCATCAAATTTCACCCTCACCCCATCTACATCGATGATAGGGTACTCTGTTCTAAGCTCTTCTTTAACCTCTTCAACCACTCTGAACTTGATCTCATCCGGACAATCCATTCGAATTTCAGGGGTGATGAATGCCTTTGGAACATCACCGAGAAGTTGGGATAATTTTCGATCCGTTTTTGAAAGAAGTTCAATGAGTCGGCACGAAGCATAAATGGCATCATCGTAGCCAAGGTACCGGTCTGCAAAAAAGATGTGTCCGCTCATCTCTCCACCCAAGACGGCCTTCTCCTCCTTCATCTTTTCCTTAATCAGGGAGTGCCCCGTCCTCCACATGATCGCTTTTCCGCCATGCTGTTTGATATCGGAAAACAAGTTTTGGGAACATTTGACCTCTGCAACGAAGGTCGCCCCCTTTTTATTCTTTAGTATCTCCCTGGCAAATAGAATCATCAATTGGTCACCCCAGATGATGTTCCCGTTATCGTCCACCACTCCAATGCGATCGGCATCTCCATCATAAGCAATCCCCACATCCGCCCGAATCCTCTTCACCCGATCGATCAAATCTCCTAAATTCTTCGGAATGGTTGGGTCGGGGAAATGGTTTGGAAATCGGCCATCGATCTCACAGTAGAGTTCTTCCATCTCACAGCCTAAATCCCTAAGGAGCGGTCCGGCAACAACCCCTGCCGTCCCATTTCCCGCATCAATCACTACCTTGATCTTCTTTTTTAACTGAATGTTCTCTTTAATATAATCTTGATAGGAATGGATGATCTCCATCTGAGAAAGATTCCCTTTGCCAACAGCAAATTTTCCCCTTTCAATCAATCGCCTTAGATTCTGGATTTCTTCTCCAAAAATGGTACTTTTCCCCACAGACACCTTCAACCCATTAAACTCTGGGGGATTATGGCTTCCTGTGACCATTATTCCGCCGTCTTTATCCAGATGGAAGATGGAGAAATAATAGACGGGTGTTGGGCATAGGCCTATATCCACGACATTGCATCCAGTAGAAATCAGGCCTTGTATTAACATTTCCCTGAATAGATTTGAACTGAGCCTTCCGTCCATTCCAACCACAATGTTGAGGCGACCTAAATTGGCCATATGGGTTCCAAATCCCTGACCTAATCTTTTGATGATGTTAGGTGTCAGATCCCTTTCGACCACTCCCCTGATATCATATTCTCTAAAAATCTGCGGATTGATCTCCATAGCCTTGACCTCAACCTAATGAGGTTAAATTATCCTAAATCTTTTGAAGAATCAACCATTTCATTTTTTATTTCATTTTTGACTTTTTAGAGGGGATAAGGTAAATATTGGTAATCCAATATGAGGGAATGAAACGTAATGATCAAAGCAATCCGTGGTTTCAATGACATCCTTCCCAGTGAGATTGGAAGGTGGCAGTTTGTTGAGGAGACTGCTCGGGAGGTATTTGAGGGGTTTGGATTCTCAGAGATCCGTATTCCCATTATCGAACGGACAGAACTTTTCTCTCGAGGCATTGGCGAAGCGACGGACATTGTTGAGAAGGAGATGTACACTTTTACTGACCGCAGTGGCAACTCCCTGACCCTTCGTCCTGAAGCCACTGCCTCCATGGCACGGGCCTATTTGGAAAATCAAATCTACTCATTCGATCCGGTGGCAAAACTCTACTGCATCGGTCCGATGTTCCGTTATGAAAGACCCCAGAAAGGCCGCTATCGACAGTTCTATCAGATCGATGCTGAGGTTTTTGGTGTGGAGAACCCCATGGTGGATGCTGAAGTCATCCTCATGCTTATCCATTTTCTAAGTAGGGTAGGGCTCGAGAAGCTTGAACTCCAGATCAACTCCCTCGGCTGTCGCGATTGTCGGCCTCAGTATCGGGAAGAACTAAAGAATTTTTTGACGAAAAAGTCATTTCAACTATGTGAGGATTGTCAAAGGAGACTCCATACCAATCCCCTCCGGATATTTGACTGCAAGGTTGAAACCTGTCAAGAGGCCATTGCCGATGCCCCTCAAGTGATCCACTTCATTTGTGATGAATGTCAGAAACATTTTGATAAGGTAAAGGAATACCTTGGGATGGCTGGCCTTACCTTCATCTTGAATCCCAGAATGGTGAGAGGGTTGGATTATTATACCCGAACCGCATTTGAGGTGGTCTCTTACCAGCTGGGTTCCCAGAATGCGGTGACAGGCGGAGGACGGTATGATAATCTTTTTCAGGAGATCGGAGGTCTTGATGTTCCGGGAATAGGTTTCGCCATTGGGATGGAGAGACTGGTCTCCCTCTTACCGAAGGAGAAGGAATTTATTCAATACCCAAGCCTCTTCATTGCCGCCTTGGGCGAAGAGACCTACAGAGAGGCTTACCGATTGGTTAATCAACTTCATCTCGAAGGGATTCGTGCTGAGTTAGACTACGAAGGCAAAAGCCTGAAGAGTCAAATGCGAAGGGCAGATAAGCTGAAAGCTCAATATGTCCTTATCATGGGTGAGGAGGAATTGAAAAGGGGAAAAGCAGTTTTAAGAAATATGGGAACGAAGTTCCAGGAAGAGGTCCCATTGCAGGGCCTTATCGATACCCTTAGAAAGAAGATCCTTTGAGATTGAACAATCCGCTTTTTAGTGGTATGATGAATTTTAAACTTAGATTTTGAACCCCGAACCCCTGTAGGGAACGGTTTCAAACCGTTCCCTACCCAACTCCGAACTAAGAGATTGGGGGATCGTTCAATGGTAGGACGCCGGACTCTGACTCCGCGAATCGAGGTTCGACTCCTCGTCCCCCAGCCATATCATAAAAATGGGTTTGGCTTCATCGAGCTAAACCCATTTTTATTGGAAACAAATTCAAAGGCGTCACCTATTTCAACTCTCCCTATTTCGATGATTACCGATTCAAATCAAGCATGTTTTGTTAAAATGTCCGGTTGTGGACTTCAGGAAGGAGTCCTCGCCTGACTTGAAACTATCTGTAACGTCGAGTCTTGACTTTGACACATTCAGGTTTAACCCCCTTGAGGTGGAAGGGCAGAAAAGAAAGTGCTGTGGATGGCTTCTACCGCTTTTTGCAGATCCTTGTTGCGCACGATGAAGTAGAGAGCTACTTCGGAGGGGCCGAGCGAGATCATCTCAATGTTGATATTTTGTCTTGCGACAGCCGTAAAACATCGGCCGGCAATGCCCTTACGGCGAAGAAGGCCTTCACCCACAATTCCCACAAGCGCTATGTCCTGGACTTTCTCCAGTCGCCTGTATGGTCTCGGGCTCAAACCCTTGATGGCATGGTATCCTTTGTCGATATCCTTTCCGGTCAGCAGAAGGCTGATGCAGGTCTGAGAGGTTACGACTGACTTGATGTTGATGCCGTTCTCTGTGAGAGTGCTAGAGACGCTGGCTAGAACACCGGGGCGTGCACCTACTCCGGATCCGTGGACTTTGAGGA
>Ga0315280_10006591_pt1 | contig 15978 bp, 13 predicted proteins | sample YL17G06_40_MG_FD_203697 | JGI IMG/M metagenome (GOLD analysis project Ga0315280, IMG submission 203697) | Sediment microbial communities from Yellowstone Lake, YNP, Wyoming, USA - YL17G06_40 | ecosystem: Environmental > Aquatic > Freshwater > Lake > Sediment | place: USA: Wyoming | collected... | reverse complement strand
AGGGTGGAGAGCTGCTGGGTAAAGGTCATGACGTCTTTATTTGAGACCTTCTTAAAAAGGGAAAAGGTTGAAAGCTGCAGGGAGAAACGGCGGGCCTGAGTGGGCAACTTGACTGAGATCGGAATAAACCCCTGGGACTGGAGCTGGCTGATTACCAGCCTCTCCTCGTTTGCCTCCATTACCCCCTCAACGAGCTTGCCCATCGGGTCAGCCGCCCTGTAAATATATTCTGGCATCTCTCTACTCCACCTGGGTGACCCGTAAGACCTCAGAGATGGTTGTTTTCCCGCTTCTTACCTTATCCCAGCCAGCCTCCCGCAGGGTTTTCATGCCGAGCCTTCTTCCCGTCTCCTTGATGGCATTAGAATCAGCCTTTTCCAGGATGAGTTTCCTGATTTCATCTGTGATGGGGAGAAATTCATAGATTCCAGCCCTCCCCCGATAACCGGTGTTGGCGCAGTTTTCACACCCCCTGCTCTGAAAGATCTTCACAGTCCCCATTTCATCCTCTGGGACACCCATCTGTTCTATCAGGCCCGGTTCAGGGGTGTAAGGCTCGAGGCAATGCGTGCAGTTAATCCGCACCAGCCTCTGGGCAAGGATGCCGATCAAACTGCTTGAAATGAGAAAGTTCTCCATCCCCATCTCCATGAGACGGGTAATCGCACCGGCAGAGTCATTGGTGTGAAGAGTGCTGAACACTAAATGACCGGTAAGGGCGGAATGGATGGCGATTTCTGCGGTCTCTGCATCGCGAATCTCTCCTATCATGATGATATCCGGGTCCTGTCTCAATATGGAGCGGAGGGCACCGGCAAAGGTGAGTCCGATAGCAGGCTTCACCTGGATCTGGTTTACCCCTTTCAACTGATACTCAACCGGGTCTTCTACCGTGATGATCTTCTTCTCCGGGGAATTGATCTTGCTCAGTGCGCTGTAGAGAGTGGTGGTCTTTCCGCTGCCGGTGGGGCCGGTAACCAGGATGATCCCATAGGGACGGGAGATGAGCTCTTCAAACGTAGCAAGCTCTTCCTGAGGGAATCCCAGCCTTGTCAGATCCAGGATGACGCTTTCCCGGTCAAGGATCCTCATGACAACGCTCTCCCCGAAGAGCGTGGGAATGGTGGAAACCCGGAAATCTATCTCCTTTCCCATGACCCGGAGCCTGATCCTTCCGTCCTGAGGCAGTCTCCTTTCCGCGATGTTCAACTTGGACATGATCTTGATACGGGAGGTTACTGCAGCCTGGAGCCTGTGGGGAGGGGATTCCACTTCATGGAGAATCCCGTCAATCCGGTATCTCACCAGGAATGATCCCTCGAATGGCTCAAAATGGATATCACTCGCTCTAACCTCGATAGCCCGTGAAATGACCAGATTCACCAGTTTGATAACAGGTGCCTCCGAGGCCATATCCTTGAGGTGGTCTACATCCCCACCTTCCTCATCCAGGGAGATATCCCTTCGATCCTTGTCCAGGTCCTCGATGATCTTATCCATGGAACCTGTTTCAGAGCTGGAAAGCCGCTCGATAGCATCAACAATCTCCTCTTCCCGGGCCAGGCTGATCTCCAGATTGTAGCCGGTGGCTAAGCTCACTGCCTCAAGGGTATAGAAATCGAACGGGTCACTCACTGCTATGGACAATGTGCTGTCGGTGAGACCCAAGGGGAGAACCTTTGCCTGCTTTAAAAATTTTTCCGAGAGGTTTTCGATCACAATGGGTTCCTTGCGAAGTTTCCGGAGAGAAATGTAAGGGAAACCAAGCTTCTCACTCAAAAGCCGTAACAGGTCATCTTCGGAAATAATATTTGCGCTCACAACCTTTTTCACTGGACTGCCGGGAAAACTTTCAAGGGTAGCGCTCACCTGTTCGACTCTATCTCCCGGTAACTTTCCAACCTCTGTCAGAAGATCAAGTAATGATTTTCTCATACGCCGACCACGCCCTTCAGAATAAGCAAAAGTTTAGATAATCAAGCCATTTTTAACACAGGGTCTGTAGATAATCAAGCCATAACTCCGCATGACAAACTAATCCATTCGGAAAATTAGACACTTCTCCTGGTAAATGGTTTAATTCAGGCTCAACTGACGAATAGTAATGACGAATAGTAATTGACAAAAACTCCCAGTTACCTTATAAAGTTCTCTACATATTTATAGCTGACTGCTCCCCGGTAGCTCAGTCGGCAGAGTCCGCCGCGGGCGGATTAACCACTTGTCAGAATATCGATTGACAAAAACCGTTTCTTCCCTTATAAAGATAACGTTCTAATCAATTGCTCCCCGGTAGCTCAGTCGGCAGAGCGGGTGGCTGTTAACCACTTGGTCGCTGGTTCGAGTCCGGCCCGGGGAGCCAGAAATTAAGAGAAGGCTCACTCTGTCGGGAGTGGGCCTTTTTTCAGGAACCTAAAATTGCCTTTCTGGGTATACATTCTTCAAAGCGAAACCACCGGCAAAATCTACATCGGCCATACATCCAATGTGTAAAGACGTTTAAGGGAACATAATGATACAGAGCTTGGGAAACAGAGGTACACCAGAAAACAACAAGGTCCATGGCTCTTGATCCATTCCGAAGAAATGCCATCCCGAAGCGAAGCCATGAAAAGAGAAAAATTCCTCAAAACAGGAATCGGACGAGAATGGATTTACAGAAATATCACAGATGAGATAATCAGTCGGTAGAGTCCGCCTGCGGCGGATTAATTCGCCACAGGCGAATTCGAGTCCGGCCTGGGGAGCCAGAGATTAAGAGAAGACTCGATTGTGAAGATCGGGCCTTTTTTATTTGTTTGATACCGGATTAAAAAGCGACATTCTCAACGTCCGGCGCTCATTTCGTAGATGGCCTGCGATCGCAGATGGCAGAAATCCAGCAAAAGGGCGAACAGCTGATAAAGCAGGACGTTACTTTGCAGAAAATTAAGAAAGTCGGCTTAAATGCCGGGCAGGAAAAGGCGGTCAAGTATCTTTTGAGAAATGGCAAGATCAGCGTCAATGAATATCAGGAAGTAGCCTCTTGCATCCGGTGGACAGCCCAAAGGGATTGAGAAGAATTGGCCGGAAAAAATGTCATTAAAGTCGTGGCCAAAAGCCCAACCGACCCGACCAAGCACTATATCTTACTGCTTACTGTGACATGCTACTGTGACACGCTTAAGGGACAATAAGGGACATTGTTAAGGGACAAGCCCTTTTGTCTTTTCGGCGGTTTCTGCTTACTTGATCTGTCTGAATATAGGGGTATAGTCCACTAAGCCTTCCTTGTTGAAATCTTTTTCCTGCAATCCCACATTGAACCTCCCATCCCCAATGGTGATGAGGGTCTTGTAACCTGTTTGAACATTTTCCACCACTGCTTTCTTCCAGAACCAAAATCCAAATTTATTCTGCCACTCGATATTCAGGGTCTTCCAGAGGGCCCCTCCTTTATTATAATACTCTATTTTCAAAGGTAACCAACGGCGCTGGTCGATCCAAGAGATTCTTCTCCCATATTTTATTTCTTTATTCAGAGGAATGCTCTCAACCACATAACACTCTTGACCTTTACAATCCTCATTTCTCAAGAGCGCGTGCCTTTCCTCTCCCGGCTTTATTTCTACATAATCGGTAGGACAAAAATCTGTTTCCGCGACAGGTCTATGGCGTTCAGGATTTATAACTTTCTTTGCGTCTCCAGGTTGCTCGCTATACCAGAATACTTTTCCCTGATCCTTATAATGCCAGGTTAAAATGATCTTTCCATCTTGATCTGAGGGTTCAATATATCGTACGATTGTTTTATCTATGAAACCATTTTCACCTCTCAGGTTCTTCCTTTTTTCAATACACTTCATGGTATGTCTATTCCCACCCCCATTAACCATGTCCCAGGAGCTGGAGATGATATAGTCCCTCCCTTGATCCCTTTCACTCACCATAGTCATGATGCCTAAACCATCCATCTGAAGAGGGGCGGTGGCATCTTTTACTGCCTGTTTTGCTTTCCGAACCGATTGCTCCGGGTAAATAATTATCGACTGGGCAAGCAGTTCTTTCTTATCCAGCTTATCCATGGCAAACAGGTCAACCAGGTCCTTGGGGAAATAGTATTCTAATAAGATTTTCCTATCCCCGTAGAATCGGTGAGCCGATGATGAGACATCAAAGCTAAAGCCATCGATTTCGTCTTTCGTTTTGAACTGCTTATCGAGATAGATCAGCGCCTTAGACACAATAGGGTCAAAGATCCTTTCAGATAGGTCTTTTGCATGAGCATCTCCATGAAGAGGGTCCATAGAGTAGATCAAGTTGGTGTGAAAATATTGTTTTCCCTCATGAGTGACAATAGAGGCAAAACAGGTAAAATCGCCTACGTTAATATCACTTTCTGCATCTCTATCCTTCTTCAATCTCCTCAAGTTTAATCGATACTTGAGCAGGTCAAACCCGTATTTCTTCTGGAGCACACCATCAAGCTCTCTGAACTCCAGGTCCTGCAACCTCTCCTTTGCCGACATGGCAAAGGTACTTGCGGGATATTTCGAGAGAAACTCTCTATAACCTTCCATGGTATCTGCTGTGTCATAGTATTTCGTTTCTATCTGTTCAATCTTAATGTCTGTCCTGGAGATGTTCCGGTTTTTAGGAAATTTTATCCTGAACTCTATGAATCCTTCTATGCTGTTTGCTGCCTCATACGGGGCAAATTCTAAATTCTCAATCTGCTCCTGAGCATCCTGAACGAAAAGATTTTTGGGGAAGCGAGCAATGAATTCTCGGTATCCCTCTATCGTATTCTGCAGTCTGTAAGGTTCGTACTGTTCTTTCTGGATTCTATAATCCTTGTCTTCATCATCTCTCAAAAAGAGCACGCCGCAGCCCTGCAAAAAAAGGAAACTGCTCATCACGATAAGAAAGAAAAGCTTCTTACTCCTATCTGTCACGCTCATTTACTTCTTTCTGCAAACTTCTTTCTGCAGTTTCGTGAACTTTTCCTTCACTGTTTCGTCCCTGAGTGTCGAGTGAAGAACCTGGGTCATCGTAATGATCTCACATGCCTCATCTGCTTTCCCTAGCTGGTTCAGAACCTTTGCTGTCCTGTACCGTGCTTCAAACCACTCATCGCTGTCCGTTTTCAAGCCCTGAGCATATCTTTTCCACATATCAAGGGCCTCTTCCCACAGACCTTCCTTTTCATAGACCAAGCCAAGGTTGTATATGGCTGCTGCCGAGAGCGGATCGCTCTTCAGCTTTTCCTGGTAAATCATCTTTGCCTTTGCCGTTTGATTTTCATCCTGGTAAAGCTCAGCCATCCTGAACTGAATCGGATCAGAAAATTGCTTGTAGGATGTGTTATGCAAGGCAATAAAGGAAAGTTTGTCATACAACAGGAGAGCACTATGAGCCGAGGACTGTGCCATGTCGCTGTTCTTGCTGCGCGATGTCTTTGCCTTGTGGTAGAAACGGTTGGCAGCCTCATAGAGAAAGGCCCAGCGATTCGAGTCCATATCACCTTCCCTGAGGAAACCGGCGATCTCTTCTTCTGCTTCCCTGAACAGGTGCAATTGCAGGTAGCACTCCATCCGCAAACTCTTGGCCCCGAGGCAAAGCTGTTCGCTGTTCTTTATCGGGGCAACCTTCTTTTCGAATCCCGCAAGGATGTGGAGTGCTTCCTTCCATGCTCCTTCCGGCCCGTAGATATGCAGCCTGGCCCGGAGAATGGTCATGTGCGCCTCCAGTTCTCTCCGGTCGGTACTGGCATCTCCTTTCGACGACAGTGCTTGCCAGCCAGCAAGTTGTTCACGTGCGTCCTGATACAGCTTTCTTGCTTCTGCTGACTGACGCAGCCCCTTTTCATATAACGATTCGAGTGTGTCAATATTGGATTTCGCTGCATAATACTTTGCCTGCACATAATTGGGAGAATCTTTTTCTACCACTGAAAATTCCCTGAGAGATTCTTTCTCCCTCTTCGTATTCTGATAATACCTGCCCAGCTGAAAATGGGCTTCACTCTTGTTGGCAGGGTCAGGGCAGTATTTCAAAAAGGTCTTGATTGCCTCAATATACCGGGCATACATGCTTTCAACCGGGTTTTCCTTATAACCATTAGCAGCAGCCACGTAGGAGAGACAGGCCGTTTTCCCGGCAAGAGGGGACTGGGGGAATTTCTCAAAAAGAGACTCAAAACTGGAAAGTGCATCCTGCCACTGCCCCTTCTGACAGAGACCATACCCTAACCGGAAATAGACGTCATCCATCCGCTTCCGTATGAAGGGGTCCGAAAAGGCGTAGAGACGTTTATATCGCACAATCGCAGAATCGTACTGTTTCTGGCTAAAATACCAGTCGGCAAGGGCGAGGTTTCCGATTGCCCCCAGCTCAGCATCAGAAAAATTACTGAACACGGCCACATGGTCCTGTGCAAACTGGTAGAGTTCCTCAGCCAGGCTTTCGTCGTGCTTGAAAAAACTGTTCAATTCCTGCCAGGCCTCGTGATAATACTTTTCAGGAGCACTCCCCTGCCTGGCTGCCTGCTTTTCTAACCGGCCAAGGATAATCTTTACCTGTAATTTACTGAGACCTTCTATCAGCACCCCGGGGATGTTTTCTTCACGAACGTTTTTTTGAAATTCATGTAACTGGTTTAAAGCTGCTTCGTAGTCCCCGGTCAGGTAGCTGATCATCATTTTTTCATATCTGCTCCTCACGTATAAGGGATCATCCCGCTTTACCCTACCGACAACCAAGGTTATGTCCTGGATGGCCTTATCATATTTCTGCAGTTCCTTATAACAGAGGGCGCGGCCCAAAAGGCTCCTGACAACGATTGATTCCTCCTTAAAATCGATTAAGGCGCGACCAAAGCCAGAGATAGCGTCCTCCAGTACCTCCTTCCGCAATGGATCCTGTGCAGGATAGAGATGAGAACTGTAGTACCCATTCCAGCTCAGCCAGTAGCTACAGAGAGATATCACGTACTGCGGTTCCTGCCATTCAGGTGAAGCAAAGAAGGCGCTGGTGTCTTTCATCTGGTCGAGCTTGTTCTCCTGCAGATAATCAATCTTCTTCTGATTGAACGATAAGATTCCTTTCAAAACATCCCTGTTTCGGGAAAAGAGTGCCCGTATCTCATCTCTCTTTGCTTTTTGAGAAAGATCGGCCTGCTGCTCACATTCTGCAAGTTTACTGATGCACTCGCCGGATTTTGCGAGGATGAGTTTTTGCAGATCAAAGGTTAACTGGTTTTTTTCCTGTGCCTCCGCGACACAGGATTGCAGTCTGGACAGGACGGATTTCATCTCATCAACTGAATTGATGTGCTCAATGTTCAGCCCACTGACTGCGTCTGAGAGAGATGAAGCTTCCGATCCCGGGAGAAAATGAGAAAGGATGAAAGAGGATAAAAAGATCACTAACAACGTCTTGATCAATCGGATACGGTTCATAGTTTACCACATACTGCTACAGATTCTTCAAGAACTCGTCGAGGCACTCCTCCCATCTGGTTCCAAAAGCGAGCAGTACCATCTGTTTGATCACTTTTTCTTCATCGACTAAGCGTGAGCTCTCACCTCCACCTATATCAGCAATAAGCTTAAACTCATTCAGCACCTTTTTTTGCTCTCCGCCTGACACCCGTTCGGAACTATGCGAGCTGGTATCAAGGGTTGACACTACACCGCCCATCTTCTTCCTGAATTTTTCAATCAAGCGGATGGTCTTTTCCATATCTTTCTGGTGAGGCGGGGCATCTCCAATCAGTAAAATAATCTTCTTCGATTTTGCATTCCAGTTTAAATCTTCAATAGCCACCCTCAGGCCCTCATCCAGAGCCTCTGCTTCATCGCCGCCACCCACGGGATCAATATCCTTCAGAAAATTCTGCAAGGAGCTGGTTCCATGGGTAAGCTGATGGGACTTGGTTACAAAATCATCGCCCACATCACGGTAGGTAACCAGGCCAATTCTGGCTTCGGGCACAAGTTTCTTAAACGTGGCAATCATATTAGCTATCTTAATCTTGATATGTCTCAAAAAATCTGCCATGCTGCTGGTAGAGTCAAAGATGAAGACGATATCCAGACCCTCTTCTCGTAATTCCTCGACATGTCGGGAGAATGACCCGGCCACTTTTTCTTCACCGGTATAAAGGCCCTGCCCACCCCCTCGAGTATTAAACAGAGCATGGGGGTCACCTGTCTTCCGACCCCCTGGAGTATTAATCAAAGTACCGTCGATAGCTTCAATTCCTATGAGATCAGGTCCTTGCCCAGTCCTTGAGTCCAGGCGAAACTTAACCTCAGGTACATTAGGACGATAATCATTTTCAGGAACAGAGTACGTCAAACGATCTTTAACCCTAATATTAACTCGATCCACGGGCATCTTTCCCGGCAACCTCAGTGGAACACTTTTTTCCTTTTGGATCGTTGTAATGGTTATTGGTATTGCATCTGCCTTTTTCTGCGTTGGGATGCCCCAGGTTATGTAGGAAAAGAGCAGGAGAAGACTTGCATGGATAAGAAAAGATATGGTGAAGGGCGAGAGACGCCTGACAACACTCCCTCTATTTACTGCCTTATTTTCCAAAATGCCCCTTACAGAAGATACCCCACTACTTGCTCAGTAGCAGTTAAATCTATCAGGAAGAGAAAAAAAGTAAAGAAAAATTGAGGGGGAACCAAATGTGCTCTGGTGACCATCAGTTATAATACTCAGGAATCTGTCGCCTATTCTGAGGGCTATTTGGGGGTTAAGCGAGTGAACGTGTGCCCCTGAGAATACATTGCCTGATATCTCTGAAAAAGTCGAAACCAGGGTTCCGAGTGCGAATTGATCCGCCACAGGTGGATTTCGCTAATCCGCCGACGGCGGACCGCAGGCGGAGAGTTTCGAATTTGCAGTGAAGGGGCGTGAATAATCACGCCCTTACAGAATTGTTCCGCCTCTGGCGGATTGCTGAGCAACGAGGGACCCTGGTTTTCAGAGATCTCTACCTAAAACATGTCTACCTAAAACATTGACAAAATTGGCTCAATAGTATAATTGCTTCTTCTTGTTGTCCATTACGGGTTTTTAAGACCTAATTCTTATCCCGGGAGGGAAAAAACCGCTATGTTTGAAAATAAAACGTTATTTGATATATTCCGCATGGGTGGATGGGTGATGTATGTATTGTTAGCCTGTTCTGTCATGTCACTTGGGGTGTTTATTGGCAAAGAATTTGAATTTTGGAAAAAGTCAAAGCCGTCCCGGATAACGGTGATGAAAAATATCCGCGGGTTTTTGGAGAAAAAAGATATTGACAGTGCAATCAAGTATTGTATGACATTTTCCTACAGCTCATTTTGTACCATTGTCGCGGCAGGGCTTAAATTTTATGGAAAAAATATGCGGGAAATTGAGGACGCAATCAACCGTGAAATCACAGATGAAATTATCAGGCTTGAAAAGGGAACAATCATCGTGGGAACGATTGCAAACGTTGCCGTGTACATCGGGTTATTTGGTACCGTGCTCGGGATTGTGAACGCGTTTCACAGTATTGCTTCCACAGGAACCACTGGTTTGAACATCGTTATTGGTGGTGTTGCGGAAGCGCTGTTAAACACCGCCATGGGTCTCGGTGTGGCTATCCCTGCAGTTGTTTTCTTTAACTGGATTATGAAACAGATTAAAACGTTTACTCATGAAATGGATTCCACTGCCAGCGAACTGCTGGCTATCCTTCAATCAGAAAAATAATTGTTAATCTTCTTCGGATAAGAACCGTATGGCGAGACGACAAAAACGTGACAACGAACTCATGGCGGAGATTAATATCACGCCGTTTACTGACGTTGTCCTTGTATTATTGATTATCTTCATGATCGCCACTCCGCTCATCGTTAAAACCGGTATCAAGGTGAATGTTCCACAGGCACAGACCAGTAAATCTGAAGAAGAAAACTTTTTTACGATCAGCATTGATGCTCATGAAAACGTTTTCCTGGATGACAAAAAGGTTTCTGTGGATGACCTTCGCCGGCTGGTAGAAACAAGGGTTCAACAACAACCCGGGGTTGTTGTAAGGATAAACGGGGACAAGAGTATTACATACAGCATTCTTGCTAAAGTAGTTGATGCAACACGTGGTGCAGGCGCGGCACGGTATCTATTAGTTGCAGAAAAACCAAAACCAGGGGGGAGATGACGCATGGCAAAGCGGAGACAGAGTAGCCATGACGTAATCGCAGACATTAATATTACACCGTTCACTGACGTTGTCCTTGTGTTATTGATTATCTTCATGATCGCCACTCCGCTGTTAATCCAGGCGGGGATTAAGGTTGATTTGCCGGTGACGAAAAAACAAACAAGCACAGCACAAAAACAAGAGGTGTTCATCACGATCTCTATCTCAGCAGATGGCAGTATTTCCCTGGACGGCCAAAAATATCCGATAGACAATATTGAACCTATTCTGCAACAATTGATGAAGATTAACCCAAACAGTATTGTTGCGATCGGCGGTGAACCTGAAGCGAGTTATGATACTGTGGTACAAGTTCTGGATATTGCACGTGCTGCCGGTGTCACCAAGTACGTGTTAGTGAAATAAAGGCATAATCAAACCCTATCTTACCAACCTAAGGATAATTTGTTACTATTCGTTTTATTGTGGGTCAGGTCCGAGTCCGGCCCGGGGAGCCAGATTGCAAAGAGGCTGTTTCTTAAAAGAGAAGCTGCCTCTTATATTTTTTTATGAACAGATTTATTGCTGACAGAGAATCGATCCATTTTACCCTGATCCCCCTTGAATAATTCTTTGACAAAAATTTGATAACCAATATAATTAATCAACAAATCCTCTGTATAATAGAGGATATTAGTTAAGGTTAAGTTATATCTTAGGAGGAGAAATGTATGCCAGGTATTGAGTTTGATTTTGATAGTGATGCGGCTAATCTTCAGCCCGCGGTGAGGATGCTCTTTCAGACCTATACGGATGTTATACCCTACCCTCACAAATTCAACGATGCCTTGGTCAAGGCTCACTTAACCGCTCTGGACTTCGCTGTCCAGCACAACCTCTGGAAGGAGAAGGCCGAACACGAAGCCTATATCCTCGGTCCCATCCTGGAGATGATCAAGGGGTGGGTGGAAGAGGAAGGTCCTGACAAGGGTCTGTGGGGGATGTATGAGGCGAATTCCTGCAACTACCAGCTCTTTGAGAAGATAAATGTGAAGAAGGGGGAACGTACTTTCCCCTGCCCCTATAAGGAAATTCTTGAGGTATCGAAAAAGCTCGGCACCTTCAAGATCACCTGGAATGATGTCCATGAGAAGTGGTGCAAGCCACTCTGGAATGCTTTTGCCAGGAGGGTCGGGATTCAAATAGAGGTTATCCCGGGAGAGATCTGCACGGTGAAGCTTAAAAAATAGGGGCAAGGGTCAAGTAGCAAGGGACAGGGAAATACAGACCCTTCGACCCTTGACCCTCCGACCCTATTTTTGCATAGGCCCTATGACCCATGATCCTTTGACGCCGTCCAACAATTCATCTGACAGTTGATAAGGTACAAGAACCTCACTCCTACTGCAATCCGCTCGTTCCATAAAAACATTTACCAGTACTTCTCAAAACACGGCCGCGACCTGCCCTGGAGAAATACTGATAGTCCGTACTATATCCTCGTTTCAGAAATCATGCTCCAGCAGACCCAAGTAGAGAGGGTGATAGAAAAGTATGGGCAATTCATCAAACAGTTCCCGGACTTTTATCGCCTTTCCCGCGCCCCGCTCCGAAGAATCCTTGCTGTCTGGCAGGGACTCGGGTACAACCGTCGTGCCATAGCGTTGAAACAAATCGCATGTAAGGTGACGGAAGAACATCACGGCAATTTTCCCCCAGATCCGGAAGTGTTAAAGACCTTTCCGGGAATCGGGGGGGCAACTGCTGGAGCAATCGCTGCCTTTGCTTTTAATCAATCAGCCATTTTTCTTGAAACCAATATCCGGAGGGTATTTATCCACCACTTTTTCTCTCACAAGGCAACAGTCAGAGATACTGAAATTCTCCCCCTGATAGAAAAGACTCTCGACACCTCCAATCCCAGGAAATGGTACTATGCCCTGATGGATTATGGGGTCATGCTGAAGAAAGAGCAACAGAATCCCAACAGAAAGAGCGCTCATTACCAGAAACAGAGCCCATTTGAAGGTTCAAACAGACAGATAAGGGGAATGGTCCTGAGGACGCTCATGAAGGAAACACCACTTTCCAAAAGGGAAGTAGCAAAAAAGATTGGAAAAGCCGTTCGGGATGTTCATGACAATCTCATGCAGTTACAAAAAGAGGGCTTCATTAAGAAGGATGGTGGAAAATTTTCTATAGCGTAAGAGAAACATCTGAATCATTGAAAATAATGTTCTTCGTTGCTCAACAATCCGCCTGAGGCGGAACAATTCTAAATGGGCAGACACGCAGGTGCCCCTACATAAAACCGAAGGCCCGCCCAGCGGGTAAGTCTTCCCCTTCCTCAGGGTAAACACACAGGCGCCCCTACTCATACCTCAACGCATCAATGGGGTTTAAGAGAGAGGCTTTATAGGCGGGATAGTATCCAAAGAAGATCCCCACTGCCCCGGAAAAACCAAAAGCAAGGAGTATGGAAAAGGGGGAGAGGAGCGTGGGCCAGCCGGCAATCTTGGATAGTATGGTTGAAATGGTTACACCGATAATGATCCCGATAATACCGCCGATTAATGAGAGCGTCAGTGACTCGATTATGAACTGGAGTCTGATGTCCCATGTCTTAGCGCCTATGGCCATCCGGATACCTATCTCTCTGGTCCTCTCCGTAACTGAAACGAGCATGATGTTCATGATTCCGATCCCTCCCACTAAGAGGGAAACTGAGGCTATTGCTCCCAGCAGAAGTGCCATGATCTTTGCTGCCTGAGCCGCTGTCTGCATCATCTGGGTCAGGTTTCTCGTGCTGAAGTCATTATCCTGTTTGGGTCCGATATGGTGCCTCTGCTTGAGCAGCGCGAGTATCTGTTGTTCGGCATTATCCAGTTCGTCAGCACTCGTGGCCTTTACCATGATGACCCTCACCATTCCAGGGAAGGGTGTTCCAAAGAGCATCCGCTGTGCGGTCGTTATGGGGACATAGACCATATCGTCCTGATCCTGGCCCATGAGGGACTGCCCCTTGACGGCAAGTACACCGACAACGGTGAAGGGTACCTTCTTTATCCTGACGATTTTGTCGACAGGATCTTCCCCGCCGAAGAGATTGTCTACAACGGTCTGACCTAAGAGACACACCTTGGTACCGTTCTTAAGGTCCTCCTCCGTAAATGACCTGCCAGCAGCAATCGGCCAGTCCCTCACATTCAGTATGCTCGGCGTCGTGCCCATTACCTGTGTCGACCAGTTCTGGTTACCATAGACGAGCTGTGCAGTTCCGCTGTGTATAGGGGCAACGTAGGCAACTGAAGGACATTCCCTCACTATGGCTTGTGCGTCTCCCATGGTAAGCGTCGGTTCACTCCCCGCGCCGAACCTTACCCCCCCTGCCGACGTTGACCCTGGAAGGACCATAAGAAGATTACTCCCCATGGCCGCAATCTCTTCACCTATCTTGTATTTTGCCCCGCTCCCGACTTCGAGCATGGCAATAACAGCACTCACCCCGATTACGATGCCGAGCATGGTCAAGGCTGAGCGCGTCTTGTTCACCCTGAGCGCCCTTAGCGCTATTTTTATGGTTGACGGGATATTAATCATGATTTATCTACCGGCTCGTCACTCACAACCTCACCATCCGAGAAACGTATGATACGCCTGCTGTAGGCTGCTATGTCAGACTCATGGGTCACGAGAACTATGGTAATATTGGCTTCCTTGTTGAGCTTGACAAAAAGCTCCATAATCTCAGCGCTTGTCTTGGTATCGAGATTACCTGTTGGTTCGTCAGCCAGAATGATGGGGGCTTTGTTCACCAGGGCCCGCGCGATCGCAACCCTCTGCTGCTGGCCCATGGAGAGTTGATTAGGATGGTGGGGCGCTCTCGCCTCAAGCCCCACCACCTGGAGGGCTGACATTGCCTTCTGCCTTCTCTCCTTTACCGAAATCCCGTCGTAGAGCATGGGAAGTTCAACATTCTCGAGGGCAGAGGTTCTGGGAAGCAGATTGAATCCCTGAAATACAAACCCTATCTTTTTATTCCTTATATCTGCCAGACCATCCCTGTCCATCAGGGCAATATCTGTCCCTTCGAGGAGGTACTGGCCTCGGGTCGGCTTATCAAGACATCCGATGATGTTCATGAAGGTAGATTTACCTGAGCCGGAGGGGCCCATAATTGCTATGAACTCACTCCTCTCTATGCTGAGTGAAATACCGGCGAGTGCATTGACTGCAATATCACCGAGCTGGTAGACCTTGCTTATTTCATGCACCTCAATGAGCTTCATCTTACCGCATCATCCCCGGACCGGCAGTTTTATTTTCTGCTTTTCCTTTTGCTATGGACTCTATGATTACGTCCTGCCCTTCCTTCAGTTCACCTTGCACAAGTTCTGTATTGTTTCCGTCACTGATACCAGTTTTCACCTTGATCTGTTTTGGCTTCTCATTCTCGACGATCCAGACGCCTGGTCCTTTCTGTTCAGTCGTACTCATTTTTTGATCAGCGGGCCTGAATCGCAGAGCAGCATTTGGTATCCTCAGGATACCACTTTGGGTCGCCACGATTATGGAGACATTAGCAGTCATGCCCGGTTTGAGCCTCAGATCCTTGTTATCCACATTGATAAGCACATCATAGGTGACCACATTCTGCAGGGTAATAGGCGCATTTCTTACCTGCGACACTGTCCCCTTAAAAACGACGTCAGGGTACGCGTCTACTGCAAATTCGACTGCTTCTCCCACCCTCGCCTTGCCAATATCTGCCTCACTCACATTCGTGTCGATCTGCATCTTGGTAAGATCTTGGGCAATCAAAAAGAGGGTTGGCGTCTGGAAGCTCGCAGCCACAGTCTGGCCTACATCAACATTCCGTGATATGATAATCCCATCCACAGGTGAGATAATTTTCGTGTAAAAGAGGTTAGTTTCGGCATACTTCAAGGCTGCCTCGGATAGCGCCACCTGCGCCTTGGCTGCATTGAGTTGAGCCTCTGCAGCATCACGATTTGTCTCAGCCACATCAAAATCGCTCTGCGAGACTACCTTCTCGGCCAGGAGCTCCTTGTTGCGATTGAAAACCCTTTTAGCATCAAGGAGTGATGCCTCTGCCTTTTTCACATTCGCCCGGGCATTCAGCAGATTCGCCTTTGCCTGCTGAAATTGTGCATCAAAAATAGCAGGATCTATCTGGGCAATAAGCTCGCCTTTCTTTACCGGAGAATTAAAATCCACGTAGAGGTGTTGTATCCTTCCCGAAACCTGGGTCCCTACCTGTACCGTGATAACCGGGTTTACTGTGCCGGTTGCAGTAACTACTGCCTGAATATCACCCCTGGTGATCTTTTCAGTCCTGAATTTTTGTCCATTTTCTCTTTTCCTGGATATAGCAAATGTCACTATGCCAAGAACGATAATAACTATGACACTAAGCACTACCTTTCTCTTCATGAAGAAACTCCTTATTTTATACACTAAATATTAGTGTACTATGTTTCTAAAGGAATGTCAAAAGCGCGTTCATTTTTTTGTATTTTGAAAGGCTTCCTTGTGAGTTTGGACTTCATATGGAATTGTCAATTTCTGTTTTATTTATCCAATATTTTTGGACAGGAACTATGTAATAATTTTTAAAGAGAAATGCTGTTGAAACACTACTGTAAAAGGTGAACAATTTATTAAAGGTTCTTCTGGGAATCCTGTGGTAACTTTTCATATTCCTTCTCGTCTCGGCGATTCAGCCTGTGAGCGGATGAGGGGAGTCATTCTTTCTTTCCCCCTCCCTTGAGGGGAGGGGATAAAGGGGA